>Ga0209284_10000765_pt1 | contig 52137 bp, 48 predicted proteins | sample FRY03_FD_187211 | JGI IMG/M metagenome (GOLD analysis project Ga0209284, IMG submission 187211) | Freshwater microbial communities from Lake Fryxell liftoff mats and glacier meltwater in Antarctica - FRY-03 (SPAdes) (version 2) | ecosystem: Environmental > Aquatic > Freshwater > Ice > Glacier...
TTCGTTGACGAGTTCCCAACAGCAGAGCTGGGCAAGATCTCTAAGAAAGACCTTCGCGAGACTGCCGATGGGTTCCCTGCAGTCTGAGTTTGGGCAGTCTGAGTTTGGGCAGTCTGAGTTTGGGCAGCGGTTCTTAACTGAATACTGCGGCTAGCGCTTCTGGCACGCTTGACGGCCCTGCTAGAGCAGAGAAGTTGATTCCCAAATAATTGGCTAGAACGCGAGCGTCAGCTGAGTCTTCGGCGGGTGCCAGGATGACCAGCTCGCTCAGCGCTGCCGCATCTGCAACGGGGTCCCCACCGGTGGTAACCCTGCAATCAGAGAGTGCAACGGTGATCTGTCTGGCAGCCGAGGACTTAGCAAGTTGTAGCGAGGCTGCGCGCATTGCCAAGGCAAGATTGGTCACCCCAAACCCTCGCAGACGCAACAGATCGCCCACCACCTGCTCGGGGCCTCGCTGCTCATGCTGGGCCTTAATCACGATGGCATCCTCGGCAAAGGCAATGACTGAGCAATCAGCGCCGCAGCGATACACCACTGCGGCTGCGGCAACTGCGGCTGCAGCTAAGCGTTCGCCAGACATGGAACCCGATCGATCCACGAGCAAGCACAGTGCAGTGTCGGAGCGCTTCCAACTGTGAACCCTCAGTTCTTCCGCGGGCACGGGTGTGCGAGTGGCTCGGGCCTGCAGAATGGGTTCAAGCGAGGCATCAAGATCAAGATCGCCAACATGATGTGAGGCTCGAGCAGACACAAGTCGGCCAATACCTGCTTTTGGCGTAGCGCCGTGCCGGGCAAGGTCTACTACCACCCGCCCTGCGAGTTTCTGTGCAAGCCGTCGGAGCTTTTCATCGGTGGCGCCGTTCAGGTCGGCGAGTAACGACAGTGCCTGATCGGGATCATTCTCTAGGCATTCAGCGAATGCATCTTCGTTAAGCACACCGACCTCTGCTGAGACCTGTTCAAACTGAGGATGACGAGCCAACTCTCGTCTTGAGGTGGTTCTTCGGCCTGCCTCTGCAACGGCAGACTGAGCTTGTTCGCCTTCTTTAATGTCGTCAGTTTGTGGCCGCCCCCCGCCGGGTGGCGGGGTCAGGCTTTTTTCGCAGGCTCACCCTGTTGGGGAGTGCCACGTGTTTGTTCATCTGCTTGCGCGCCAAACTGCCGTTGCCAAAGTTCTGTTACAAGTTCCTCGGCTGTTCTCGACCCGCCCTCGCTCAGTCTGATCCTGCCTGAAAGAGCGAGCATGGCGGCATCAAGAGTGGCTGAAGGGTCATCGGTCGAGGTATCTCTGAGCGTTGCGAGTTCTTGGAGCACCATGACAAAGTCAATGGCGCCTCGAACGGATGAGCCAGTGCGAATCTCACTATGAGTTCGGCTGTCTCTCACCATCGCAACTGCCGACTCCAGAGTTCTGTTACCAATCTTCTGAGCGGCCTCAGGCGCAGCGGAGCGAACGATCTGAGCCTCTTCCACTGCATCTTGATACCCCATAGCAAGACGACAGCAGCGGTCATAGACCGCAGAGGCAATCCTGGCAGTGCCTACAGAATCAAATGGGTTCATGGCCGCCACAAGTCGAAACTCGGGGTGCGCTTGAACCTTGCCGAGACGCGGGACATGTAGCTCACCCTCGCTCATCACAGTGATGAGCAAATTAAGCGTCTCTTCGGGGATGCGGTTGATCTCTTCGATATAAAGCAGTGCGCCCTCTCGCAGCGCGCACAGCAAGGGTCCGTCTACAAATGCATGTTCTACGTACCCCTCGGCGAGCACCACCGAGGGGTCGAACGCCCCGACTAGCCGCGCTGGCGTGAGTTCGGCGTTGCCCTCTATAAACTCAAACCCAGACCCGGTGCATTCTGCAACAGAGCGCAACACGGTCGACTTTCCAGTCCCCGGAGGCCCTTCAAGAAGTAGGTGCCGCCCTGCGGTGAGTGCCGCCACAACAGATTCAAGCTCGCGCCGCCTTCCAACAACTGAAGCTGTTAGGAGATCTACGAGTTCTTTGCCGGAATTCAGCTGCACAAGTTTGGTGAGTGGGTTTGGTGAGTGGGTGACGGAGTCAGCCGAAGTCGATAACGCCGCGAATGTTTTTACCGTTACGCATATCGGCATAGCCCTGATTTACCTGGTCAAGGCTGTAGCGATTGGTGATGAGCTCATCTAGTTTGAGCTCGCCTTCTCTATACATTGAAAGCAGTTGCGGAATCATCGCCCGGGGGTTGGTCGAACCAAACACGGTTCCTTTGATTTCTTTGTTCATCATCGACAGCATGAACACGTTGAGCTGTGCATCCGTCTCTAGTAGTGGAGCTAGACCAGTAACCACCAGCGTTCCACCCTTTGAAGTGAGCCCAAGCCCTGGCTCGATCATGTCTCCGTGCATCACGCCGGGGCAGAGGATCACTCGGTCGCACATATCGCCCCAAGTCAAATCTGGCACTGCCAGCATTGCCTCCTCGATAGAAGCAAATGTGTGAGTGGCGCCAAACTCCATGGCCTGCTCACGCTTGAACTCAACAGGGTCAATAGCAATGACCCGCTTTGCGCCAGCAATGCGTGCACCTTGTACGGCGTTAATACCAATCCCGCCGATGCCCACAACAGCTACGTTGTCTCCGGGTTTGGTCCCAGCGCGCTCGGTTGCGGACCCAAACCCTGTTGCAACTCCGCATGAAACCAGCGCGACTACGCCAAAGGGTAAGTCGTTCTCTACTTTTACAAGTGAGTTTTCGCTCACCAAGATCTGCTCAGAAAACGTTCCAACCTGCGCAAAGCGTCCGATGGCCAGAGAGCTTCCTTGGGAGTTGGTCACATGGTGAGCCTCACGGCCATCGCTCATCATGCCAATATCAAACAGCTTGGCTCCCTCGTTGCACAGGTACTGACGGCCAGTCGAACACCATCTACAGCGACCACAACTCGGGATGAATGACACCGACACATGATCACCGGGGGACAATGTGGTTACCCCAGGCCCGACTGCCTCTACCACTCCAGCACCTTCGTGGCCACCGATCACTGGCAGCGGAAGAGGCAGGTCGCCAGTAACGGCATGCTCATCTGAGTGGCACATGCCTGCGACCTTCATGGTGACGAGGACGTCGTTGGCCTTGGGGTCGTCGAGCGTTACATCCTCAATCTTCCAGTCCTCACCAATTCCCCACAGTACGGCTGCACGAGTAGTTGTTGGCATGAGTTCCCCTTAGTTGTAGAGAGTGTTGTTGGGTGATTTGGTCAGATCACCTCCCCTTCTTCTAGTGCATCTGAGCGCCTCCTGCCGTTCAGTTACTTTTGTGGGCGCAAGCTGAATCCGCAGAAGTTCTCTGGGCAGTACAATCTTTGGAGTTAACCGACTGCCTGACCAAGAACCGAGGCTCTGATGAGTATTGATGAACTCTCTGCAAACGCTGACCAAGTAGTTGCCGTAGTTGGCGAACCCGGCGCAGCAACCGTAGACGGCCAACAACAGGAGTTGCTCGTCGAGGAGTTGCTCGTCGAGGAAGTCTCCATCGACGGCATGTGCGGCGTTTACTAAGACTCCGTTGCTGTGACTGACTCAGTACCTGTGATTGATATAGAGGCTCGGTATCAGATCTGCCCAAACGTCTCGCTTCGGCCAGAGCGATTTGGTGCGCTGGCTTACAGCTTCGACACGCGCAAGCTGTCCTTCTTGAAGCACCCTGACTTGGTGCGGGTCGTTGAGTCACTAGATGCCCACGAGTCAGTGCGACAAGCCTTTGAGGCTGTCGGCGTTGATCAAACTCGGTGGCCAAGTTTTCTAAAAGCATTGGCAACCCTTGAAACCTCGGAGATGATTCGTGTCGCTTGACCAACAAGTAGAACTGATTCCCGCTCAACCTGCTGCGGCAACTCGGCCGCTGGTAGAAGAGTTCAAGTTTGGGTTGGACGCCCCCATCTGCCTGACCTGGGAGTTGACCTACGCATGCAACCTGTCTTGTGTGCACTGCCTGTCTTCCTCTGGTCGACGTGACCCGCGTGAGTTGACCACCGAGGAGTGCTTTCGGGTCATCGACGAACTTGAGCGACTCAAGGTTTTCTATGTCAACATTGGTGGCGGCGAGCCCATGCTTCGTGCCGATTTCTTTGAGATTCTGGAGTACGCCGCAGCGCATAACGTCGGGGTCAAGTTTTCTACCAACGGCACCTTTATCGACGGAGCGGCTGCCCGACGCTTAGCGGCCATGGACTATCTGGATATTCAAATATCTATTGATGGTGCAGATGCTCAAGTAAACGATCTTGTTCGAGGTGAGGGCTCATATGCCGCAGCTCGTGTAGCTATGGATCACTTAGCCGCTGCCGATTTTGGTCCGTTCAAAATCAGCTTGGTGGTAACGCGACACAATGTTGGGCAGCTTGATGAGTTCAAAGAAATTGCCGACTCCTATGGCGCGCAACTTCGTGTGACGCGGTTACGGCCCTCTGGTCGTGGAGTTGATTCTTGGGCAGAACTTCACCCAACTCAAGCACAGCAACGAGAGTTGTATTACTGGCTGTTGGATCGTCCGGCCGTGCTTACTGGTGACTCCTTCTTTCACTTGTCGGCACTCGGAGATGCTTTGCCCGGACTCAATCTGTGCGGGGCAGGACGGGTGGTCTGCCTGATTGATCCTGTTGGTGATGTGTACGCTTGCCCATTTGTTATTCACGACGAGTTTCTTGCGGGCAACATTCGTAACGAAGGTGGCTTTGCTCGCGTCTGGCGCGAGTCGGATTTGTTCTTGTCACTACGAGAACCGGAGAGCGAAGGGGCCTGCACGAGTTGCGGCAGTTATGACGCATGTCAGGGTGGCTGTATGGCCTCAAAGTTTTTTGTTGGTCTTGAACTCACCGATCCAGACCCGGAATGCGTGTTGGGTAAGGCCGAGCCCTATTTAGCTGCGCTGGCAGCAAAGGGCACTCCGGTGCCGAGTTCAATCGCCGACCATTCCCGGCCGGGAGTTCCCGTGCCATCTCCCGTTACCCTGCGTCCAACGCGCCGACAACGCGTCTGATTAGTGTGATCACCCTCAAGCGCTGATTAATATGGTCGCTACCAAGGGCTTTGGAGAGTTACCTCAGGTGAGCCAAAGTGGGGGAGTGAAACTGCTCGAACCTCTTAATCTGGGCGTTTTGCAGGCGCCAAATCGAATCATCTTTGGCCCACATGAGACCAACCTTGGGTTGGGGCGATCTTTCTCGGATGCTCATGTTGCTTACTACCGGCGTCGTGCTGTGGGCGGAGCGGGAATCATCATGACCGAAGAGGCTTCGGTGCATGAGTCAGATTGGCCTTATGAGCGGGCGCCGCTTGCTTCGCAATCTGCAGAGGGTTGGGCCCAAGTGGTCCAGGCTTGTGCCGCTGAAGGGGCTCTTGTGCTTGCGGCCCTTGGCCATGCCGGTGGCCAAGGAACTTCGCATTGGAGCCAGCGTGAACTCTGGGCGCCGTCACGAGTGCCCGAGGTGAACTCTCGTGAAGTCCCCAAGTGGATGGAGCCTGAAGATATTGCCCAAGTCATCGAGGGCTTCGCCGCCGCTGCAGGACTAGCTACTCAGGCGGGGTGCCACGGGGTAGAGATAAATGTTGGGCAGTACTCACTCGTCAGGCAGTTTCTCTCGCCCCTGACCAACCAGCGTTCAGATGCGTGGGGCACTGACCGCCAGCTGTTCTTGAAGCAGGTTCTGGCCGCCGTGCGAGGTGCGCTTGGTGTAGAAAAAATACTGGCGCTGCGACTATCTTGCGATGAGCTAGCACCTTGGGCGGGAATAACTCCTGAGCAGGCCCCTGAGCTAGCTGCCCAGATCGTTTGCCTACCAGAGCACGGTCCGGTCGATCTTCTTACCGTGGTGCGGGGCTCGATTTACACTGTGTCAGCCACACGACCGGGCGGGCATACACCGCCGGGGTTCAATATTGAACTCAGCGGGGCAGTTCGTTCAGCAGTGCGTGCGGCAACAAATAATCGTGCAGTGGTTGCTGTCCAAGGGTCGATTGTTGATGTTGATCAAGCCGATTGGGCACTGGCTGAGGGGTATGCAGATGCAGTAGAGATGACTCGGGCACAAATCTCTGATGCAGACCTTGTAGCCAAACTGCGTTCGGGCCAACCGACGCGAATCCGTCCCTGCACCTTGTCTAACCAGCGCAGTCAGGTTCGTGATAATCGCAATCCAATTGTGAGTGCACTGGGCGACCCGTTCTCTGGGTACGAAACCAAAGATGCGATTCCAGAAACAGCGGCCTTACACCGAGTAGAACTCGTGGTGGTGGGTGGCGGGCCGGCTGGGCTTGAAGCGGCCAGAGTGGCGGCCATCCGCGGCCATCGGGTCAAGCTCTATGAAGCTTCTGAAACCTTTGGTGGAATGGTACGCACTGCCGCAAAGGGCCCCGGTTGGGATCGCTTGGCATTGCTTGTTGATTGGCTCGAGGCCGAATGCAGGCTCGAGGGAGTTGAGCTCATCAACAATCATCGGGTGGCCCCAGATGAACTCACCGGACATGTGATTGTTGCTGTTGGCAGCAGCGATGGCTTGCGCAGTTATGAGCAGCAAGCAGGCGCAGTGGTACGCACTGCTGTGGAAGCACTCGATCACCCCGAGGACCTTCCCAAGGGCGAAGTTTTGATTTGGGACCCGATCGGCGGACCTATTGGTGTGGCTGTTGCAGAGTTGCTCGCAGCCCGCGGGGTGAGCGTCCACCTGGCAACCCAAGACAACATTGTGGGCAACGAACTAGCGCGCTCCGGAGACCTAGCTCCGGCCAACGCTCGACTTATGCAGGCCGGGGTGCAGCTTCACCCTCGAGTGATTCTGCGCTCAATCTCGGCCGATTCAGCAACTCTTGAAGATCGCTTTTCTGCGCAGCGTCAACAGCTGGGCGTGGCTGCGCTTATAGATGCGGGTCACCGTTTGCCCAATGATTTACTAGCACTGCAGCTCGATGAGCTGGCTCGGGTGCAGGTCTGCAGCGTGGGGGATTGCGTTGCGCCGCGCACTATCTATGAGGCAGTTCTTGAGGGTCGGCGAGCAGCAATTGCGCTTTCCGACACCTAATAAGAGGAATTCACTAGTTGACTTATACTGATTGCCCGCTACCCTCACTAAACGGGGGCTTGTAACATCAGAGCCTGCGATGGGGAAAGTCGGGACCTAGTCGTTAAGTTGGAGGCAAGACAATGGCAGCAGCATCGTTACTCAGCGAGTCCATCTCAACCACGAGTGCGGGACTTGAACGCACTGTTAAAAATGCTGTCGACTTAGCGAAGTCTGCCAATGGGTTGTTTCGTAGTCATGAGGATGTGGCCGTGACTTTGCCGGGTGGCATGTTTGGGCATGTACGCAACGGCAAGCTCATCGGATTTGGCCTTGAGCCAATCGGCGAGGTTCTCGTTGACTCTCACCGTAAAGTCACTGGGTTGCTTGACGGAGACAAGGGTCGAGTGCTGTGGGGCCGCGTGGCCGCAGTTGCTGGCGGAACTGCCGCAGCAGTGTCTTCTGTTGCCGGTCTGACCTCAATTGTGTTGGGCCGTCGACGTTCTTCAGAAACTCGCTAAGTGACCTGCTGATTCGGTCGGGGCACTCTGCCGATCTAAGTTAGAAACATGACTGAGCAGATCATCTGGACGCCATTGCAGTTGGGTCCGGTTACCGTGCGCAACCGCATTGTTTTTTCTGCACACCTGACCAACTACGCACAGGGTGGATTACCTACAGAGCAGCATGCCGCTTATTACGCCGAGCGTGCCCGGGGTGGCACCGGGCTGATCATTACTGAAGAGCACTCCACACACCCTACGGATTGGCCCTATGAAAAGTTGATCCACGGGTTCAACCGAGAGGTGATTCCTGGGTATCGGCGCATCACCGAGGCGGTGCATCAGTATCGGGTGCCCATCTTTGCGCAGATCAATCACAATGGCGGACAAGCTTCTTCAATGTATTCACGGCTACCAGTTTGGGCACCTTCAGCAGTTGCTGACCCGCTCTTTCGTGAGGTCCCTAAGGCCGTAAACGAAGCTGAAATTGCAGAGATCGTTGCCTCATATGCTTTAGTCGCCGGGCATTGCGTCGAGGGCGGGTTTGATGGCGTAGAACTCCAGTGCTCTCACTCTTCAATCGTGCGGGGCTTTTTGTCGCCAGCAACCAATCTGCGAACTGATAGCTACGGGGGTTCGTTAGCTAATCGTGCGCGAATCTTGATTGACATTGTTGCTGCAGTTCGGGCAGAGATTGGCCCTGAACTTGCCCTTGGTGTTCGCCTATGCGGAGACGAACTCATTGAGGGTGGCACCACCATTGATGAAGCCGTAGAAGTAGCCAAGATGATCGAGGCAACTGGCCATATTGACTACATCAATACGTCTATCGGGGTAGCCACGGCCTCGTTGTTCATGATTGAAGCCTCGATGCATATCCCGCCTGGCTATGCGATGTTTATTCCTGCAGCCATACGAGCAGCAGTTGACTTACCTGTAGTTGGTGTCGGGCGATTTAAAGATCCATTGCAAGCGGAGCGCGCTCTGAGCGAAGGTTTCTGCGACCTAGTCGGCGTAGTTCGTGGCCAAATTGCTGACCCAGACTTTGCTCGCAAAGCAAAGGCCGGTTTCACTGATGACACCCGGCTGTGTCTGTCATGCAACCAAGAATGCGTGGGCCGAATGGGGCTTAACCGTTGGTTAGGTTGCATCGAGAATCCGCGCACGGGAAGAGAGTCGCTTGGCGTGGGAGTGGCTCGGTCAGTGAGTATTGGTCGCAGGGTGTTAGTTGTGGGCGCTGGCCCTGCAGGTATGCAGGCTGCGATTGCCGCTGCCAGAAATGGCCACCATGTGACTGTGTGTGAACAGGAGTCTGCCGCTGGTGGGCAAGTGCGTTTAGCGGCGAGCGTGCCGAACCGCGTCGAGTTTGGCGACCTAGTGCGCAACCAACTTCATGAGTGCGGCCGACTTGGAGTCGAGTTTGAGTACGGGGTGACGGTGACTGCAGATGAGGTAGCTCGGCGAGGCGCCGACACAGTAGTTATTGCTACGGGTGCCAGAGCAGCGCGCCCGTATTGGATGCCAGAGGACCAAGCTGATGGAACTGGTTGGATTGTGGATGTGCGAGATGTGCTCTCTGGTAAAGCTCATCCCGAAGGCAATGTGGTAGTCATCGATGAGATCGGGTTTCATCACGCAACCTCCGTTGCCGAACTGCTTGCCGATCGCGGCTGCCGGGTAGAGGTGATCACCCCGGGCATGGTGGTTGGTCAAGACCTTGGGATCACGTTAGATATGGAGAACTGGTGGATTCGCGCTGGCTCTAAAGGCATTGTGCAGACCACCAATTCTGGTGTGATGAATATTGACGGCCATACAGTTGAACTGCAGCACCATCCGACTGGAACGCAGCTCACTCGGCAGCCCGACTGGCTTGTGTTAGCGCTTCCTGCAGAGCCTGTTGAGGAACTGTACCTAGAGCTCAAGGCTGCCGGAGTTGAGGTGTGCAGGGCAGGCGATGCAGTAGCTCCGCGCCGTGCTCACTCAGCAGTTATTGAAGGCGAGCGGGTTGGTGCTGCGATCACATCTGCTGATCGCGTCCTTGCAATTCGCTAAAGATGCTTGAGCGGAGATTGAGCTGCTTGGGGTGTACCCCGAGTTGAGCATTACTCTCTCAGATATGTCTGCAGTTCTTGCTCTTGTACCAATCCGGGCTGGAGTACTTCCTTCTGGTGGCGCCGAGGTGGTGGCCGAGGCAGGGGGCCGCGCCCTGCTTGTTGGCGAAGGCGCATCCGAAGCAGCAGCATCACTAGCGGGTATCGGAACTGAGGTCAGAGCTTGGGAGACCCCCGGCTTTTTGGTCGGCGAATGGTCGCAGCGGTTAGCTCCACTCTTGATTGAGGAGCAAGTGGTGTTGCTGCCCGCATCTCCTGATGGTCGAGACCTTGCCCCGCGTCTTGCAGCAGTCTTAGGGCGACCACTTCTTGCGGGTGCCATGGAGATCCGTCCCGGAAGCATTTCTACAATTCTCTACGGCGGACGGGTGCTAGCAGAACACCTAGTGGCTGGGCCGGTGATAGTTACGTTGCAACCTGGGGTTCGCGGTGTTGAACACCCGCAGGGCGCAACGCCCGAGGTTGAGTTGATTACACCGTCACCTGTGAGTGCCAGCGTTGCGGATGCATACCTCGAAGAGTTGCTGCCGCCGGATGTTTCGACCATGGACTTATCCGAGGCGCCCAGGATTCTTGGCGGCGGAGCTGGACTCGATTCGGCTGAGCGATTTGAGCAGCTCGCTCAGGTAGCTGCGCTACTCGAAGCCTCTGCCGGCGCAACCCGAGTGATTACTGACCGCGGCTGGATTGGACATACCCGTCAGATCGGAACAACTGGTGTGGTGGTTGATCCGCGGCTCTATATAGCCTTTGGTGTCTCTGGTGCAGTTCAGCACACTGCTGGATTGGGTCAGCCCGATCACATCATCAGCATTAATCTGGACGAACATTGCCCAATGATGGATCTGGCAGATTTGGCCGTGGTTGCCGATGCAAATGAAACCTTGCAGATACTTCAGGAGCGGTTACTGAAACTTCAAGATGCCCAGAAAGCCGGCCAAGTTGATGCCTGAGCAGCCGGAGCTTGAGATGCCTGAGTTTGATGTAATCGTGGTTGGGGCTGGGCCTGCTGGGTCTGCTGCTGCTCTTGAACTAGCTCGTGCCGGACGGTCAGTGTGTCTCTTGGAGCGGGGGCCGTATCCGGGATCAAAAAATATGTACGGCGGGGTTATCTACGGACGCGTCCTAGACAACTTGATACCGCGTTGGTGGGAGGAGGCCCCCATTCAACGATGGGTCACGCGGCGTTCCACCATGTTGATGACTGGCAACCAAGCGCTCACAGTTGATTACCGTTCAAACGCCTGGGGTGAGGCTCCCTATAACGGAGCCACTGCGTTTCGGCCAGAGTTTGACGCTTGGCTAGCCGCCAAGGCAGAGGCCGCAGGAGCAGTCTTGATCTGCTCGACCACCGCCACAGGTTTGTTGAGGGACGGCAAGCGAGTGATTGGGGTGAGCACTGATCGGCCAGACGGTGATCTGATTGCTCAGGTGGTGATTTGTTGTGACGGAGTGAACTCCTTCCTAGCAAAAGAAGCCGGGTTGTACGCACCTTCAGACCCTGCCAATTACACGCTCGGCGTGAAAGAAACGATTGCACTTCCCCGAGAGGTCATCGATGAGCGATTTGCTGTGCGCGGAAACCACGGGGTGGATATTGAGATTCTCGGATGCACTGACAAAGTCCCCGGAGGCGGATTTTTATATACCAACGCCGAGAGTTTGGCAGTTGGTTTGGTGCTCTCGTTACCTGAACTAGCCAAGTGCGGCCGCCGCCCAGAAGAGCTTCTAGCTGACATGAAAAAACATCCAGCGATTGCACCCCTGATCGAGGGTGGCGATGTGAAGGAGTACTCGGCGCACGTGATTCCAGAAGCCGGATACAAGATGATGCCCGAACTTATCGGCGACGGAATTTTGGTGGCCGGCGATGCTGCAGCTATGTGTTTGGCTGCTGGTATTTGGCTTGAAGGAGTGAACTTTGCCATTGGCGCTGGTGCCGCTGCAGGGCAGGCAGCTGCTCGGGCAGTTCAGCGCCGAGATACCAGTGCTGCGGGCTTGCAGGATTATCGCCGGCGGCTAGAGGCAAATTTTGTGTTATCTGATCACCGAAAGTTTCGTGAGGCTCCGCATCTAGTGATGAGTGATCTAGCGCAACAGCAGTTGCCAAGAATTGCCTGTGGGGTGATGGAACAACTCTTTACCGTGACCAACCCAGACCCCAAGCCCGGAATGCGAAAAATCATTCGGTCGCAGATGAAGCTCAATAACCTCAAGTTGCGTGATGCAATCTCTCAAGGAATGAAAGCACTGAGGACCTTCGGATGAGCACAGACTCGTACCCAGAGATCAGCTTTGAATCACGTATGAGTTCGGTGGAGTTTCGTGTTCATGAGCGGGCTCACATCACCGTAGATGACAAGAAATGCGCTGATTGTTCTACCCGCGAATGCATCACGGCGTGTCCTGCCAACTTGTTTGTGCCCACGGCTGATGGCGGAGTTTTGTTCAACTACGAGCTGTGTTTTGAGTGCGGCACCTGTTACATGGTGTGCAACGAAGAGGGCGCAATCACATGGTCATACCCAGAGGGTGGCCACGGCGTGGTGTTCCACGCGACATGACTACTCGTTCAACGGGTGCTGACTCTGTTCCCGATGCTGCAGTCGCTAGTTCAGCAGTGGCTAGTTCAGCAGTGGCTAGTTCGGCAGTTCAGATTGTGGCATGCGTGAAGTGGGCTGAGCTTCGGCCCGAGATTGATCCATTGCATGGATCTATTGAGGATCGCCCACGTAGCTTTGGAATCTCAAGCTCTGATTATGCAGCTGTCGAGACTGCCCTCAGAGTTGCTGATGCTTGGTCGCAGACAGGAGCCGAGTGTGCAGTAACCGTGCTCACTGCTGCTTCTAAAGAGTCCGAGGAATCGCTATTTGGCTTTCTTGCCGCGGGCGTTCAGAACGTAAAGCGCATTGACCTTGTCGGCCAGCGCAGCAGTGCAGAGGTGGCCGAGCTTTTGGCAGCTGTTTTGATACCTAGCCAACTCAACGCACAACTAGTGATCTGTGGTGATGTAAGTGCAGACCGCGGGTCGGGTTCGGTGCCAGCATTTCTTGCACACCAGCTAGGTGTGCAACAGGCCCTCGGGCTGATTGAGCTGAGCCCGACAGAGCTCGGCAGCATGCAGGCCGTTCGTCGTCTTGATGGTGGGCGGCGCGAACGTTTACTGGTGACCTCCCCTGCTGTGATCTCGGTAGAGGGATCGGTTGCTGACCTTCGGCGTGCATCACTTGCGGCCACTCTTGCTGCAAAAGCAAAGCAGGTCGAAGTTATTCCTCAACAAGCCGAGTCGCTGGCCGAGCAGTATCGCCTGCGGCCCTGGCGGCCGCGCCCTCGGGTGTTGGCTCCGCCGACTGGGGTTGATGCGCTAGCAAGAATTCTGGAGCTCACTGGCGCTCAGGGCAGTAGTACTGCAGCACGCACAGTGGTGTTAGATCCCCAACAGGCAGCCGACGCAGTACTCGAGCAGTTGGCTACTTGGGGTTACCTCGACCACGCTCCGCCGGCCTGAAATGGCTGCCACTTATCTGGCACAGCTTGCATCTTCAGAGGTGCCTGCAGATTCTTTGTTGCTTGTGCCGCTCGGGAGTTGCGAGCAGCACGGCCCGCATTTGCCATTAGATACTGATCTGCGAATTGCAAACTGGCTGTGCGATCAGCTGGCTCAGAGTCTGTCGGATGCAGTGATCGCGCCGCCGATCAGCATTGCCGCTTCGGGTGAACACCAAGGGTTTGCGGGCACGCTGTCGATTGGTGTTTCGGTACTTGAATCTGTGGTGACTGAGCTAGTTCGGTCTGCTTTGCCTACCCCAGGGGTAGGGCCATTTACTGCTGTGCTTTTTGTGAATGGCCACGGTGGAAATATTGCCGCAGTCAACGCGGCAGTCGCACGGCTCAGACTCGAATCTCGATTGGTTGCTGTTTGGAACCCGCAAGTTGCAGGGGGTGATTCTCATGCCGGCAGAACCGAAACTTCTATGTTGTTGCATCTTGACCCCACCTGCGTTCGTACCGACTGCCTGCAGGCCGGAAGCACTGAGCGATGGCGAGACATCTCGGCCAGAGTGATGGCCGAAGGACTAGCTACTGTCACCGCGAACGGTGTGCTCGGTGACCCGCGGGATGCAACCTCGGAAGAGGGGGCACAGGTCTGCGCTGATCTGCTGCTAGACCTACAACGTTTTGTGACTGACTGTCGTAAAGAGCAGGTGCTGTGAGCCAGTCCGAACCAACGCCTTGCGGGCCTAGCGGTAACGGGCCAGCCAGTTGGGTTCCGGCGTTCTTTACAGACTCCTCGGTGCGGCGCTGCGGAGGCGAGGGCCGGTTCCTGCTGGGGGGGTCGCCGATCCGGCTGTTTTCTCTCACCTCTGCTGGTGCAGCGCTTATGGACCGCATTGAGTTACATCAGTCATTTGATGCAAGTCCCGCCGAAGGGCAGTTGATCCGCCGTTGGCTAGATGTTGGGGTGCTTCACCCTCGGGCCGATCTGAGTAACGGCGTTTGTGTGAATGCAATGATTACGCTAGTGATCCCAGTGCGAGACCGCGCCGCGGGGGTAGAGCGACTGTTGGCATCGGTGGCTGCAGATTATGCAGCTGGCAGTTTGTGGCTTGCCGAGATCATCATCGTTGATGACGGATCTACAGAACTGTTTGTGGTTCAGTTTGATCAAGCGCTTCTGCCGCCAACTCGAGTGATTCGCTGTGAGCAGTCTGGTGGGCCGGCTCTGGCTCGTAATCTGGGCTTGGCGCAGGTTGAGACCGAGTTCGTTGCGTTTGTCGACTCCGATTGCGCGGTCACTCTGGGCTGGCTTGACCCGCTCATGGCGCAGTTCGGTGACCCGTCTGTTATGACAGTGGGCCCGCGGGTAGCTGCTGTCGCTCCTGCAGCCGCTGTCGTTGCTGTTGCTTCCCCCGCTACTCGTTCAACTGTCACTGCTCGGTGTGTTGCAGGGCTGCAGGCAGCCCTTGAGCAGTATGAGCTTTTTCGCTCACCATTGGATCTGGGCCCACAGCCAGGACGAGTCAAACCCGGTACTCGAGTGTCCTATCTGCCAAGCGCTGCGCTAGTGATGCGCACCGAGGTGATACGCCAGGCGGGCGGGTTCAACCCGGCAATGCGCGTGGGTGAAGATGTGGATTTAATTTGGCGACTCACCGAAGGGGACCGCAATACTTCGGCTAGTGCTCGTTGGGCTAGTGCTGGTTCGGACAGTGCTCGTTGGGCTAGTGCTGGTTCGGACAGTGCTGGTTCGGACAGTGCTGGTTCGGACAGTGCTCATTCGGACAGTGCTGGTTCGGACAGCGCTGTTCGTTACGAGCCGGCATCGGTGGTTCATCACCAGATTCGCTCGGATCTCGGCGCATGGTTGCAGCAGCGGGTGAGCTATGGCAGTTCTGCTGCTGCGCTCGAGCGGGCGCACCCTGGCATGGTGGCGCCGGCGGTGATTTCTCCTTGGAGCGCAGCAGTTTGGGGCCTAGCCGCAACAGGTCACTTGGTTGCGGCCTCGGCACTCGCAATTGGCACCACCGTGCAACTGGGTAAGAAACTTCCCGAGCTTCCCGTTGCAGAGGTTGTTCGCTTAGGAATTGGTGGCCATCTTGGCGCTGGTCGGCAGTTGGCTCGAAGTGTTCAGCGGGTCTGGTGGCCAGTGGCGGTTCCTGTTGCGGTGCTCAATCGGCGAGCTCGTTCTGCCGTGCTCGGAGCAGTAGTTCTTACGGCGGTTGGTTCACTTCGAGAGCGGCGCTCAACAGCTCCAACCCGACTAAGAGGTCGAGCAGCGCTTGGCTTTGTGGGGCTTGGCCTGCTGGACGACATGTCTTACGGCGCTGGTGTGTGGTTGGGGTGCTTGCGCGAGCGGTCGCTCAAGGCGCTGCTTCCCTCAATGAGCCGGCCCAGCGGCCCTACCCCCCGTTGAACCAGCCGGCCCAGCGGCCCTACCCCCCGTTGAACCAGCCGGCCCAGCGGCCCTACCCCCCGTAACCCGACAGTGCCACCTCTGCCTGAGCCAACTCGGATGTTTTTGGTCGACTATCGACCAAAAACATCCGAGTTAGCAGGGGAGCGCTGGTGTATTGGTACGCGGCGGACTCATGCTGCGGCTTGCCTGACCTGTAATTGCCGCTAAAGATTTGCAACACTGTGGGCCTGTGAGAGCACTTCATGTCCACCACGATGCCAACTCATCCTCTGGGGTGATGGCGGAGCTACTGGCCGATCGACATATCGACTCGGTTGAGCATCAGGTTTGTCAGCAAGCTGGCTCGCCTATCGGATCACTGGTGTTTCCTGACCCCTCACAGTTTGACCTGATCTTGGTGTACGGCTCTCGGTGGTCTGTGTATGAAAGTGCCGTAGCGCACTGGGTGACCCCCGAACTTGAGTTTCTTCGACAAGCCGATGCGCTGGGCGTGGCCGTGTTGGGAATGTGTTTTGGTGGCCAACTTCTGTCGGCGGCCCACGGTGGGCGAGTCGCTCCCGGGCATATGCCCGAGATTGGTTGGCTGAGCATTGAACCCACGCAAAGCAAAACTGTTGTTCCTGACAAACAAGGCGCCAACATTGCCAGCGCCAGGGCCAGCGGCAGCGGCAACATTGCCAGCGGCAGCGGCAACATTGCCAGCGCCAGCGCCAACATTGCCAGCGGCAGCGCCAGTGGCAGCGCCAGCGGCAGCAGTAGCAGTAGCAGTAGCGCCAGCAGTAGCAGTAGCAGTAGCAGTAGCATTTTTGCCATTGACCCAGGACCATGGATGCAGTGGCATTTTGATTGCTTTGAGGTGCCGCCGGGTGCCAAAGAGCTAGCTCATTCACCTGCTGGGCCACAGGCTTTTTTGCTTCGCAACAATCTGGCAGTTCAGTTTCATCCTGAGGTCAACCGCGCAGTGCTCGAGGAGTGGTTTGTGGATGACCTTGATCAGCTTGTTGACGTAGGCGTTGACCCCGAAGTGCTTTTGCTCCAGGCGGATCGCCAAGCTGCCGCCAGTAGAAAAAGGGCTCAGCAACTTCTCGAAAGATTTTTGGCTACCCGAGTTGCATAAAACAAGAACGTGTTCTAGTTTTGGATTTGTAACTCCGGGAGTTCCGGGGTCTGATTCACAGGGGGTCTGATGCCTGAAGACGCGACCACCATTGGGGAAGAGGACGTTCTGCGTGCTCCCCTTGTGCTGGAGTATCCGTTCAACCGAACTACTGGTCCGGTGATTGGTGCATTTCTCACTGGTCTGCGCGAGGGACGCTTCATTGGAATCCTGAGCGAACAGAACAATGTGCTATTTCCGCCCGTGGAATACGACCCCGTTACTGGCGGTCCTCTGACCAAATTGGTTCCGCTGGGAACCGAGGGCGAAGTAGTCAACTGGTCTTGGAATAACAGTGTTCGTGAAGGTCAGCCATTCGACCGACCATTTGCATGGGCGATGATTAAAATCGATGGCGCCGATACCCCAATCTTGTATGCAGTAGATGTCGAACAGGGACAAATTGAGGTTGGGCTTCGAGTCCGGGCCCGGTTTGCAACAGAACGCACGGGAACCATTGCAGACCTTGAGTGCTTCGAGCCGGCGAGCTAAGGGAGACAGATCGAATGACAGACACAAACGCAACCGAACCAGCACCCATTCAGCTGCCTGAAGGTATCTGGACACAGCCTGCAGTAGATACCTCGGCGGTGGCGGAACTCGATGCAGTCGAAGCAGTGAAGATCGTTCGCGCTCCTGCCAAACTGGTATACGACTACACCCCAGGCTTGGCAACAACTCGCTTCTTGCGGGCCATCAAAGAAAAGCGTCTAGTAGGCGAACGTTGTTCGCAAACTAATAAGGTTTATCTGCCGCCTCGTGGGGTATCTCCAGTTTCTGGACTGATGACCACCGAACAGGTCGAGCTAGGACATGACGGCACCATCGTGAGTTATTGCGTGGTCAACCTTGACTTCACCGGTAACGCTCAAGAAATTCCGTATGTATCGGCGCTGATCCTTGTAGATGGTGCAGATATTCCGATCTATGGGCTTGTTCGTGAGATTCCGTACGATCAGGTCCGGCCAGGTCTTCGTCTGAAGTCAGTATGGGTCGAGGACTCCGAACTAACTACCAGTTTCGAAAATATCAAATGGTGGGCACCCAACGGCGAACCCGATGTGCCTGCCTCCGAACTTACCGATCAGGTCTAAGGGTGCTGCTGTGAGAGACGTTGCAATCATTGCCACCGCACAAACCAAACATGTGCGTGCTGCTACTGCCACAAACGAGGTTGAACTCATTCAACCTGTTATCCAAGAAGTCATTGAACGTTCCGGTATTGACCGCCACGGCTTTGACTTCACTTGTTCGGGAAGCTCAGATTATTTACAAGGCCAACCCTTCAGCTTTGTGATGACACTCGATGCAGTGGCCGCATGGCCACCAATTTCGGAGTCCCACGTAGAGATGGACGGAGCATGGGCCCTATATGAGGCCTGGGTCAAAATCCAGACGGGTCACGCCGATACTGCTTTGGTGTATAGCTACGGAAAATCCTCCCCGGGTGATTTACCTAGGGTGCTGTCTCGGATGCTTGATCCGTATTACGAGGCGCCGTTATGGCCCACATCTGTTGATGTGGCTGCGCTGCAAGCCCGGGCGGCAATTATGGCTGGGGTTACTAGTGAGCAGGCCATGGCGGATATTGCCTACCGCAGCCGTACTTCGGCAGCTAATAATCCTTTTGCGCAATTACAGAGTTCTGCGCAGCCCTCGGCTCTGATGGATGAGGAGTACCTTGCAGATCCGCTCCGCAAGCATGACTGCGCACCAATAACTGATGGTGGGGTAGCCATTGTGCTTGCCGCTGGAGACAAGGCACGTGCGCTGTGCTCAAGGCCTGCTTGGATTCGCGGTATCGATCACCGAGCAGATGGTCATCATCTGAACCTTCGTGACTTAACCACTTCTCCCTCTGCGTCAATTGCTGCTGAAAAAGCTGGTGTGGCAAACGGGCCGATCGAAATTGCCGAGTTGCATACTTGCTTTACTCATCACGAGCCCATCCTGCGCTCAGCGCTTGGCTTAGGAGACTCAGTTGAGGTCAATCCGTCTGGTGGTCCGCTGGCTGCTAATCCAATGATGGCTGCCGGGTTGCTTCGGATTGTCGAAGTAGCTAATCGAATCCATTCAGGTGACGTGTCCCGTGGAGTCGCTCATGCGACTGGTGGTCACGCACTTCAACACAATCTGGTTGCTGTTCTAGAAGGTGAGGGCTGATATATGGGCGCTGAACGAGTTGCAGTTGTTGGCGTAGGCCAAACTAAATACAGCGCGATGCGCGGGGATGTGTCGCTACCTGGCTTGCTCCGTGAGGCTACCTTCCGGGCACTAGAAGATGCGCAGATGACGCTGGCCGATATTGACGCGATCGTTATTGGTAAAGCACCCGACTTCTTTGAAGGCATTATGGTGCCTGAGTACTCGCTTGTGCAGGCACTGGGCGCCGTAGGCAAGCCGATGTTTCGAGTGCATACTGCGGGCTCGGTCTCTGGTTCTACTGCCGTTGTGGCATCCGGCCTGATTGAGTCAGGGGTTCATGAGCGGGTGCTGACCATTGGTTGGGAAATGCAAAGCTGCTCCGAGGCCATGTGGGCGCTCAGTCTGAACATGCCATTCCAGCAACAGCTTGTTGCTGGCGCAGGCGGTTACTTCGCTCCCTATATTCGCCAGTACATCGAACGCTCCAATGCCCCCGATGACACAGGGGTTCTGGTGGCACTCAAGGATCGCCAAAACGCGCTGAATAACCCGTATGCACATTTGCATGAGCACGGCATCACCTATGACTCTGTCAAGGATTCGCTGATGCTGTGGGATCCAATCCGTTACTCCGAAACCTGCCCCTCTTCTGATGGCGCAATTGCCTTGATCTTGACCAACGAGGCCGGCGGAGACGCAGCGACGGCCGAGGGTCGCCCACCAGCTTGGGTGCATGGAACCTCGTTCCGATCTGAGCCGGCAATGGCTGCGGGTAGAGATCAGGTCTCACCCCAAGCAGGCAAGGATTGCGCAGCCGATGTGTTCCGGCAGGCTGGAATCACTAACCCTCGCAAACAGATCGACGTAGTCGAGATGTACGTACCCTTCTCTTGGTACGAGCCCATGTGGCTTGAGAATTTGGGCTTTGCCGAAGAGGGCACCGGCTGGCAACTCACTCACGATGGGGCCACCGCAATGGACGGAGACCTGCCGGTGAACTGTTCTGGTGGCGTGTTGTCTACTAACCCGATCGGCGCCTCTGGAATGATTCGCTTTGGCGAGGCCGCATTGCAGGTTCGCGGTATGGCCGGGGCACACCAAATCGACGGTGCCCGAAAGGCCGTGGGGCACGCTTACGGCGGTGCGGCGCAGTTCTACGCCATGTGGGTGGTTGGTTCCGACAAGCCATAGTGATGGCTCGGTGGTCTGCAGTTTTAGGCCGTAGTTCCGGGCAGTAGAGTTATTACTAATGTCGAGTTACGAGAACAGTCCTGTTGTAGTTCAAGCCGGACGCAAACTGATTTTGGCAGCAGCAATTCTGATGGGCATCTCGGTGCTATTGGGGTTGATTGGCGCAAGACTCACCCTTGGGCAGTTCAGCACTGCGGAGTTCACTAGGGATGTGGTCATCAACGGCGCACAGAATCCCAAGGTACCCGGAAAGTTATCGTTCAAGGTGATCGAGCCGCTACAAGCCACGTCTGCGGCGGATGCGGCGATGCGTATTGGGGTCGCTGCTGATTACACCGACCTGCAACCGGTTTGCAAAATCGCTAATTCAGCTGGTGTTGACGTGCCACTCAAAATTCCGGTGAGTGGCGAAACAATCATTCGTGATACCAGTCGCAACTTCTCGGTGTTGGGCGTGGCCATTCTTGCGCCCGGAGAGTACGAAGCGCTGTGCACCATAAATGGCGAGCCGGGATCCGCCTCGGGCAGCTTCACTGTGGGCAGAGTGTTTGGCATGGATGACCTGACCGGAAGCTTTGCGCCGATCTTATGGTTCTTGGCAGTTGGGCTGTTCTGTGGCCTGATGTTTTTGGTGGGCTCGATTCTGATGATCGTGGGACTAGTGCAGCGCTCAAAGGGCAAGAAGTCCGGGCCCTCGACCCAGTCGGTACCGGGTTCTGGAGTGGGCTCCGGCACGCTCACTGGGCCAGGCGAATACGGCCAAGTCCCGCCCGCTCGTGAACCTGTCCCACCATGGCCAAGTCCGCATCCTCCAGGACCGCCAGAGGCTGCATTTGATCCACCACTTCCGCCTGCACCGCCGCTTGGTCCACCGACTGCGGCCGGTGCACCTCCAACTAGCGCCGCGCCGACCGGGCCTCCTACTGCTGCTTCTCCTAGCTCTGCGACTTCTCCTGCTGCGCCGCCCGCACCTGAGCCACCGAGTCCCGAGCCTCCGCCCGGTTGGACGGTGCCTCCGAGCAAACTTCGCTAAAGCGCTTGGCCATAAATACACCGGATGCAAAGCATCTGGCGGTCGACCTGCACCGCAGGGGGTTGGCTGTTGGGCGCTGAGCAGTTAGCAGTTAGCAGTTAGCCCTCGGGTGCTACTTGCTCGCAAAGGGATCAGAGCCATACTTGCGTGAGGCTGTTTCTCCTAGAACTGCTGGGTATGAGTCCTGTGGTTCATATACCAGTGCCGAGTCGTCTACTCCCTCTGCATAGAACTGGCTAGCCCACTTCCGGAACTTCATAAAGGGGCCGTCCGAGGCTGCAAGCGCTGGCCGTACCAGATGCGCTTTATTTTCCCAGATCGGCTTGTCTTCAAGTACCTGACGGTGCACCTCGTCAACGAATGCTGCTCCAACGCTTGAGTTGAGCGCCTCGTCATCGCCTAGCTTGCGCACAGTAAAGCTAAAGCGCATATGGCAGGTATCTACGTCGATTGGCGTATTGCAACCCATCAATACGGTGTCGATAATTCCAGAAAAATGCACGCTACTCAGCCCAGGCCCAAACGAGTCGGCGTCGATGCGGCCGTCTACAACTCCGCGAGGAGTGGGGAACTTCTGAGAAGAACGCATCTTGGTGAACGGGCCATCGATCTCATAGCTCTGCAGCTCAGGGACCTCTTCAGTGTGGTGGACGTAGCGAAAATGCGCCGAGTCAACACCGTTCTCTGCAAGTTCCTGCCAAGGTGCATGAACGATGTATTCACGCGTGACCATCTGCGTAAACCCTGAGGGGTCATTAAACTCGGAGATCTCTGGAATTTCCCAGATAGGCGCAACGCCCTCTGGGTGGTACCAGGCCATGACTAATCCATTGCGCTCAATTGTTGGATACGTCGTGACGCAGGCTTTTTTATTGGTTCGATCTGCATAGGGGATCAGGGTGTTTTGGCCCTCGGCATCAAAGCGCCAACCGTGAAACGGGCAGATGAGTTCCTCGCCGCTGACAGAGCCGCCGTGTCCGAAGTGCGCCCCAAGGTGCGGGCAGAAGGCATCGTTAAGATGGGGCTGGCCGCTCTCGTCACGCCACAGGGCCAGGTTTTTGCCGAAATACTCAACAGGTACGACTTGCCCGTTAGCCACGTCGCCAGCCCAAGCAACCTGAAACCATCCAAATGGGATAGGGAATGGCGATCGTTTCGACATGTAAGTCTCCTTAAGGCTGTCAGGTTGTGGGCTGGTTTTGGCAGGAGTGTTCGGCCGCAAGTGCTTGGCCACAACTATTCAATTAAAACTAGAACCTGTTCCAGTTTACGTCTTGAGCGCGCAGATGCAACCCAAGAGCTCCTAAGCGGCTAGATACTGCTCCCAAAGCTGTGGTGGTTCTCGCAGTCCCGCTCGCGCAAGCAGCACCTGCCGCCTGCGCGGCACAGAAGGCTGCTGGCTCAGCTTCCAGCCCAACTCCTCGAGCAAGCGATCACTCTTTTGTGAGTTATGCCGCACGCACATGAGCGTAACGTTGCACCATTCGTGCCGACCTCCCCGAGATCGGGGAATCACATGGTCAACGGTTTGGCCAATCCGAGTGCATCCCACTACTTGGCAACGGTGAGAGTCTCTAGCGAGCAGGGTTCGTCGCGATAGCGGAGCAGTTGCCTGAAACGGCACCGAGACAAATCTTCGCAAGCGGACCACCGCCGGCATGTCGAATTCTGCCCCGCCAGCGCTGCGAATAACACGGTCGCCGTCGCGCTCGAGCATCTCGGCCTTGGCGGATAGCACCAAGACAAGCGCGCGATGCATGGTTATTACACGGAGTGGTTCAAAGCTGGCATTGAGTAGAAGCACGGTCACAGAACGCACACTCTCTAGTTGAGCTTCAGACATGCTGCCTCAGCTGGGTGCTTTTGTCATGCCAGTTTGCGATCTAACGCCCCGCCAAGCCCCAGCCCGGCCTAGCCCCGCCAAGCCCCAGCCCGGCCTAGCCCCGCCAAGCCCCAAGCTCGAGGCAACCCGGATGTTTATGGTCGACTATCGACCAGATCCATCCGAGTTGGACTGTGGCGAGCACCTCAGCAAATAGGCCGAGGCGAGATTTGCCAGAAACGTGCCAGGGTGACCCAAGTCCCACCAGCCTAGGTAAAGCAGCTCCCAACCCAAACCCGCCAACCTGTTATCTCGTCGCTGATCGGCACGACCGCGCCGGTTGCCGTCATGCCACCGAGCGGAATGTGCCTCGACTCCCAACCTAGCTTCAGGCCAGGCTGCATCTAGCTGAGCCACTAGCTTGCCTCGCCCCGAGTTATCTGGCCCGACTGCGTCGTACACACAGAACTGTCGCTCGGGTTGCGGTAACCCACACGCAGTTACGGACCGCTCCATAAGTCGCTCAAAGGTTGAATCAGGGATCGGTCCAAGACGGTCTGGTCGAGCGAGCACTCGTCTCAGGCTTGAGCATCCGCTCGGCCCAGGCCGGTCGATTCGATCAAGAGTCTCGGTGACCCATCGCAAGCTGCATCCACGCCGAACTGCATCATCGAGCGCTTGTTCAACCTTGTCGTCGCTGACCACAGCCCCCAAATCAACAAGCGTCCGGGCCAGCGAGGTTACTGAAATGCCAGCCTTTACTGTGCAGTCCGCGCTAGTTAAGACAGAGCTTCGGTGCAGCACAAAGCCGCCGCTATGACGATGTCTAGAGTCAGCAACGGTGAGCTCAACAACGTCGGTATCGAAGCCATCAAGCCCATGAAGGCGAGCGGCCGCACGATGAGAGATCAGCCCGTTCGTGCGGTGCGCCGAAATAGCGCATCGCTGCATCCACGTGGAGGGTGCAGCAGTAGCGACAAACACACCTGAATGTGGAGAGACCCACTCACCCCTGCGAATACCGCTACGAATCTGTGACCGAGTTACTGCAAAGCCCGCGGCTTGAGAACTGCTAACTACTCCATGTTGTTGGGCGGCAAATCTGTGGAGAGCTGCAAGTCCGGATGCTTGGAATGGGTTTGGAGACACTCCCCGAGAGTGCCGGCTGACTTGTGTGTTGTCAGCGGGGATCTGTCCCCGATTTGCCGTAGTCGGTCCGGTTCATGCTGAACCCGGATGTTTATGGTCGATAATCGACCAGATCCATCCGAGTTGCCTAGGGGCGGGGCGTCCGGGGCGTCCGGGGCGTCCGGGGCGTCCGGGGCGTCCGGGGCGGGCGGAGTGTTGGGTGGCCCTAGCTCAGGAAGGAGTGGTTTTGCACAATGCGGCCTTAGAGCCGAAGGATGCGGTGCGCCTGGCTTCACGCACAAAGTTCAAGTCAAGGCCAGAGGTGAAAAATGCAAAGGACAACCCGGTTGATGGATCTGCCCAAGCAATTTGTCCGCCCGCACCGTTGGCGCCAAATGCTCTGGCCGACACGGTTGCGCCCATCCCGCGCATAATTGATAAGCCGTCATCTCCGGCAATGGTGAGACCCAAGGATCGGTTCGCTGCCACGCCAGTATCTGGACTTGGCAAACTGCACCAAACGTTTGCAGTGCCCTCGGCTAACACTGCCGGGTCCCAAAATTTGCCTGGATTATGTAACAGGGCTTGGTAGAACATTGCGAGTGATGCCGCTGTTGCAACACCACCGCCGGAAGGAATTCCCAGAGATCGAACCTTTGGATTGTTGAGCCCCAACAGCAAAGCGGGCGTAAGGTCACCCATCTCGAGATCCTCAATTGCAAAGGCATCTGTTCCAAAGAGCGCCCCAAGCTCGGCTGAGCTGGGCCATTCGCCCACTAACTGCAATTCGGCAACCTCACCTTGTTCACCTTCAGGAACCCCTAGGCCGATACCGCTGAGTCCAAGCGGCTCGATGACGCGCCTTCGCAGTACATCTCGGTAGTCGGCCCCCTCTACCGTTTCGATCATCTCTGCAACCACCCAATGTGCTGCAGTCGGGTGGTACTCGTGGTGGGTACCTGGCTCGAACGAAGCGTGCCACTGAGCAAAGACATCTAGCCGGCCTTGGCGGGTATCCCAGTCGGGAGGGCCCAAAGGTGCAGCCGGAAATCCAGCCGTATGCACCAGCAGTTGTGACAGCGTGACCTGCGCCATCCACTTAGGCGTAGAGCCTTTACTGCCAAAACCTGGAATCAGTTCGATTGCTCGGGTATCGGCGGTAAGCCGATTCTCTGCCAGTAGCTGCCAGACCACTGCTGCAATCAGAGCTTTGGTGCAGGAAAATATTGTGAACTGAGTTGCAGTAGTTGCCGAGCCAAAACTCTCAAACACGGCGAGTTCTTGATCTACTGCGAGTGCCATTTGCGCAGCGGGCATTCGCCCAGCATCAACCTCTTGCTGGATACGTTTGCGCAGGAGATCTAGGGCAACCGGGTCGATGCCGGCGTCTTCGCAGCTGATGGTGGGCTGAACTGGTTCTTGTTGGAAAGCTCTCACGGGTGACAAGGCTAGCTTTCTTGGCTTGTCTGGCAAGCTAGATTGCGGAGCAGTTCCAACGAAGGAGTCCCATATGAAAATTGTAGTGAATTATGACTTGTGTGAAAGCAACGCCATCTGCATGGCAGTTGCCCCCGAGGTGTTTGAAGTGCGAGATGATGATTTCTTGTACCTGCTTACTGATGAGCCCGGCGAGGAACTGCGCGAAAAGATGGAAGAGTCAGTCCGCCGCTGCCCGAAACAAGCAATAACCATTGAGGGCTGACCGGCTAGTTGGGCTGAGGACTGACCGGCTAGTTGGGCTGAGGACTGGGCGAGCGAGGGAACTGGCGTGACTGTTGTTATTGCTGGAGCTTCGCTAGCTGGATTAACTGCGGCCGAGACGCTTCGTTCTAATGGTTATGAGGGTTCTGTAATTGTGGTGGATCCATCCACCACAATTCCTGCTGACCGCCCACCGCTGTCTAAGCAGATACTTGCAGGAGAGTGGCCACCAGAGAAGGCTCAGCATCGCGTAGCCGCAAGGGTTCCCGAACTTGACCTAGACCTTCGTCTAGGGGTTCGCGCCACTGCGCTAGACGCTGCTCACCGATCAATCGCATTCTCCGATGGCTCAGTAATTGCAGCCGATGGAATCGTGTTGGCCATGGGCGCTTCGGCCCGTCAACTTCCCGGGGCTCTACCAAGCGGTGTGCATATGCTTCGCACACTAGAAGACTGTTTGGCTCTGCGTGCCGATCTAGAGAAAACACCAGCGCGAGTTGCAGTTATCGGAGCTGGGTTTATTGGGGCCGAGGTTGCTGCCACCTGCAGGGGTCGCGGGCTAGAGGTCACCATGATTGAGGCCGCCGAAGTGCCCCTTGGGCGGGTGCTGCCTGGCAGTATCGGCAGCTTTATAACTGATGTGCATCGCGCTCACGGCGTAGAGGTACTGCTGGGTGTTGGAGTGGATTCTTTAGAGACAACTACGGCCGCAGATGGCAGCGCTGCGGTGTGTGGGGTTCGACTTGTTGACGGCCGCACGGTGGCTGCAGAAGTGGTCGTGGTTGGTATTGGCGTGGTGCCTAACACTGCATGGCTTGAGGGATCTGGACTTAGCTTAAAAAACGGTGTGTCTTGTGATGCCACTTGTTCTGCTGCACCGGGCATTGTGGCTGCTGGAGATGTGGCCAGCTGGCCCCATGCGATCTACGGCGAAACTATGCGAGTAGAGCAATGGGAGAATGCGATTGAGCAGGGTGAGTATGCAGCAAAGCGCCTACTGGCAGAGATGATGAACACCGAGTTGCCTGCTCCGTTTACGCCGATTCCTTGGTTCTGGTCGGACCAGTACGACCGCAAAATTCAGATGGCGGGCCGTCCCTCGGTAAGCGATCAGGTGATCATTCCAGAGGGTTCGATTGAGGAGCAACGCTTTGTTGCTTTGTTCCGCCGCGGAGACCAGTGCACGGCGGTGCTTGGTGTAAATCGTCCTCGGCATGTGATGCAGGTGCGCATGAAGTTGAGCGAGTCATTAGATTGGGATTCAGCGCATTCTGTTTTTGGATGAGCTAACTGGGGGAGTAACCGTCGAATGACGTATCAGATTTTTTATGCGCTAATCGCGCTGACCTTATGTGTGGCTGTGGCCGACTGGTGGGTAACTGTTCGTGGCCCTGCACAGGCCGAGTACATCTTGAAGCCACTCACCATGGTTGTGCTCATTGCGGCAACTGTTGCGCTGCCTGAACCTTCATCGAATCTTGCGCGTTGGGCAATTGTGGTGGCGTTGACCTTTTCGATGCTTGGCGACATCTTTTTGCTTAGCAAGGATCGCTTCTTTCTGCAGGGGTTGTTGGCTTTTTTCGTGGCTCACCTTTTCTATATTTTTGGGCTCGCGCAGTTAGGGTTCACCCTGCAATTTGCAGTAGTTGGTCTGGTTGTTGTTCTCTTCGGCACTGCGATTTTGGGTCGCAAAATTGTGATGGGTGTTCAGGCCAAAGACCCATCCATGACGGTGCCCGTTATTGCCTATCTAGGCGTGGTCTCGGCAATGGTGGTTGCAGCGATTGCCACCACAAACCCGTGGGCCATTGTTGGATCGCTATTGTTCTTTGGCTCTGACGCAGCGATTGGTTGGTACCGATTTGTGGCACCGTTTAAACATAGAGACATGTTTGTTATCGTGACGTATCACTTAGGTCAGGTTGGCCTTGTTTTGTCACTTTGCATCCCGCTCTGAAAGGCGCAGATGGCTCTTGTTGAGGACAACCTTGTTGACCTGGCGGACGAATTACTACCCGGCGCTGTTGACTTGCGACGCCGCCTTCATCGTCACCCTGAGTTAGGCCTAGATCTGCCGCAGACTCAAGCAGCAGTCCTTGAAGAACTCGAGGGGTTAGGGCTAGAGATCTCAGTGGGTCAGGGGTTGAGTTCAGTCGTTGCCGATCTACACGGTGCTAGCCCTGGAGCAACAATTTTGCTGCGTGGAGATATGGACGCGCTTCCCATGCCCGAGGACACAGGTCTGGCTTTTGCGAGCGAGTTAGAAAATAAGATGCATGCCTGTGGCCATGACGCTCATACCGCAATGCTGGTGGGTGCTGCTCGATTGCTAAGCGGAATGAAGCAACAGCTTTGCGGAAGTGTTCGCTTTATGTTCCAGCCCGGTGAAGAGGGGAGCGGCGGGGCAGCAGTCATGATTAACGAAGGTGTCCTTGACGAGGTTGACGCCGCTTTTGCACTGCACGTTGCACCCAATTTGCCTTCGGGGTTGGTGGCATGGAAGGGCGGTTCGGTGATGGCCTCTGCTGATGTCGTGAAAATTACTGTCACTGGCCGAGGGGGGCATGCTTCAAGCCCGCACTGGGCTTGTGATCCTGTCCCAGCAGCCTGTGAGGTTGTATTGGCGCTTCAAACAATGATTACGCGCACAGTCGACGCGTTTGATCCCGCGGTGCTCACCATTTCGCAGATCAACGGTGGTACCACCGACAACGTGATTCCAGAAACGGTTGAGCTTGTGGGAACGCTGCGCGCAGTCTCCGAGAGCACCCGCCAGAGTGTGTGGGACAAAGTGCGAACTGTGGCGGAAGGAATCACCCATGCACATGGTTGTACTGCGGCGGTGGAGATCATCAAGGGTTATCCGGTTACTGTGAACACGCCAGCGTTTGCCCAGTTTGCGGCCCTTGTAGTTGAACGCACTTTTGGGCCAGGCCACGCGTTTAAGATGCCTTCGCCGGTGATGGGGGCCGAGGACTTCTCATATGTTCTGCAACATGTGCCCGGTGCCATGTTGTTCCTAGGGGTCTGCCCGCCCGAGCACCCAAACTCACTGCTCGCTCCAGCATGTCACTCAAACAAGATGGTGTTGAATGAGGCTTCGATGGCAGATGGGATAGCTCTTCACGCTGCAGTTGCACTCGCGTTTTTGCAAGGTCAGTACACCCCCAGCTAACTGCGCAATCTTTCGGCAGCAACCACACTGACCCACATGCGCTCACGGTGTTGCTGCAGTACGCGCTGGCCGCTCGGGATTGTGGTGGTGTCAATAAATGCAGAGATACGCTGCGCGTGCGGCCGGTCAGTAACGGCACGAATTCCCTCAAGCATGCGCGGCAAGCTGCTGGAGGGGAATCGCTCACACATCTCTGACCAGTGGTTGGTTACAAACTCCCATGCTTGCTGCCCAAGTTGCGGATGCGAGATGGCTCGTCGTAACAAATACGGGGCGTTTTGCGTGCGTACTTCTACAAGAGCCAAGTTGAGTATCTGAGCAAACTGCTCGGGGTCTTCGGTGCCAACAAGTGCATTCAAAAAGCGGAGCTCTTCTTGGGGGGTAGCGGACTCTCGCCAAGCCTGAATCAGTTGCGTATGTTCGTTTGCGGTGGCCGACGCGGCGAGCACCTCGATTGCTGCTGAGCGCAGTGAAGTATCAACTGAATCTAGCTTCCACAGTTCTCTGGCCTGGGCTCGGAGTGCTTCATCACCGCCAATTCCGCCGAGCAGCAAGAACAGCACCGAGCGGAGTTCCTCGGAGCGTTCTCGGTCTGGCAATGTGAGTAGCTGCGGCTCTGCAAGTAATTGCTCAACAGCGTTCAGCGCAGGGCTGCAAAGCTGGACAACAAGCTGACGGCTCTGCTTGGCCTCAGTCAATCCTTGTAACCGGTGCAACTCGTTCAGCACGCCGCTTATGCGCCGCCAAACGGCTGGATCAGACTCGATTTTACAGAGGGCTCGAAGAAGCTTTTCTATCTCGGTCAGGCTTACGCTGCCAGCCAGAAAGCCGGCCCAAGAGTCATCAAGAAGAACAAATAACTCAACCGAACTGCTGCTGGAATCTGTTACTAAAGCGGTGCGTAGGGAGTTAGAGAGACCTATTCGAAAGAACCCGTTTCCACCCGGATTAGCTTGAACAACTTCGCAGCTGCCACCAAGGTCTAGCTCGAGTGGTTGTTCAAGCAGGATTCGATGTTCTCTCACCGGACCTGCAGAGCCAACTCGGGTTGAGAGCACCATCGGTGTGGGCCACAGCTCTGCTTCTGAGCGGCTAGCACCGGGCTGACTGCTGGCATAGCTAAAGCGCTCTTGGCTGAGGCGCAGTCCTGTGTCAGTGCTCTCTACCGTTATCAAGGGGTGGCCGCCCCGAAAGATCCAACTATCCATGATTCTTCGCACAGGTTCTCCACTGACCCGCTCTAGTGCATCCCAAAGATCGCTTGTCTCAGTTACCCCATAGGCATGTTGTTCTAAGTAGTTCTTAATACCGGAGCGGAATACTTCTGCCCCGAGGTACTGCTCCAACATGCGCACTACGGATGCACCTTTTTCATAGGTGAGGATGTCGAACATGGCTTCGGCTTCGGCCGGACTAATGACCTCAAACTCAATCGGTCGTGTTGACTGCAAGGCGTCTGTGTCAAAGGCCGCAGCGCGAGCTAGCCCGAATGAGGTCCACACATCCCAGTCGGGACGTAACGCGTTAGTCGCTGTGATTTCCATAAACGTTGCAAAGGCCTCGTTCAGCCAAATGCCGTTCCACCATTTCATGGTGACAAGGTCGCCAAACCACATGTGGGCGAGCTCATGGTTGATGACATCGGCAACGCGCTGCAGTTCTGGTTGCGTTGCTTCATTCGGATCAACTAGGAGCAGCACCTCACGGAAGGTGATGCAGCCAAGATTCTCCATTGCGCCAAATGCAAAGTCGGGAACTGCAACTAGGTCAACCTTGTCTCCTGGGTAGGCAATGCCGTAGTAGTTCTCGAAGAACTTCAGTCCGGCCTCTGCAACGTCAAGAGCAAAATCGCACAGGTGTGCTGAGCCTGGAGGAAAGATAACGCGCAGGGGAATAGGGCCGTTTACTCCGGCAACCATTCGGGGTTCAGTTGCCTGAAGCGGGCCGATAACAAATGCAACTAAGTAGGTAGACATCGCCATGGTGTCTGCAAAGGTGATTCGCGCTACTGAACCATCAAGTTCTTCTCGCCCAATCTGCGCGCTGTTAGATACTGCGAGTACATGATCGGGAACCGTCAGAGTGATTGAGAACACTGCCTTAAACGCGGGCTCATCAAAACAGGGGAAGCACCTGCGGGCATGCGTGGACTCGAACTGCGTGACTGCAAGAACCTGCTCCTCGGTTTCGCCAAATCTTGACTGATAGAACCCCACGAGTTGCTCGTTGAAAGTGCCGGTAAATCGCAGATTGATTTTCGCGTGGCCTGCAGAGAGTTCTTGGCTTAGTTCTAAGGTGATTCTTTCGAGCTCAGCATTTACCAAAACCGTTGCTGGGATGGGATTGGGTGAGTTTGCCCCTTCGGGCTGTACCCAAACTCGCTGGATGTCTAGGTCCACTGCGTTCAAAACAATCTGCGAGCAGCGTTCGGTAACTTGAACGCTAATGAGCACCGACCCCTCAAAGGTTGTTCCTTCTAGGTCGGGCCAAATCTCTAGGTCATAGCGAGTTGGAATTATCGTGGAGGGAAGGCGAAAGGGGTTACTCATTGGTCTTGGACTCCTGACATTGGTTGTTCGGCTGAGCGCTGCTGCAAGCAACTGAGAACGCTTCAACTCTGATGCAGAGCGTAGGGCCGCAAGGTCAGGTACCTTTTCAGCGTGTACGAATGTTTTGAAGTCACCATTTCCAATAAGGTCGCTCACCTGCAACTCAAGCGGCCAGACGCCTTTAACTCAATGATTAGTAGTTTCTGGACTGAACTACCGCAGATTGTTCGTGAGATTGATGCGGCGGCCTCTGCACGGGCAATTGTTATTTCCTCTACCGGCAAGCACTTTTGTGCGGGCATGGACCTGTCGGTGTTTACTTCAGATAGCAGTTTGAGCGGCGGGTCTGGGGTGACCGAAGAGGGGCGTAAGCGAGCGCACCTATGGATGATGGTTCAGCATCTTCAGGATTCTTTTACAGCTCTGGAGCAGGCCCGGATTCCGGTGCTCTGCGCAATCCAAGGTGGTTGTATCGGTGGAGCAATAGACATGGTCTCTGCAGCCGATATGCGCTACTGCTCAGCTGACGCATTTTTTTGCGTCATGGAGATCAACCTTGGCATGACCGCCGATGTTGGAACCTTGCAGCGACTCCCTAAAATTATTCCCGAGGGAATTGCACGCGAGCTGGCCTACACAGGCGACCGCATGCCAGCTCAGCGTGCGCTCGAATGCGGTTTGGTCAACCAGGTCTTTGAGGACCACGACGCACTTGTTCAGGGAGTGCTCGAGATTGCAGGGCGCATTGCTACTCGCTCTCCTCTTGCAATCTGGGGCACAAAAGAGATGATCAATTACACAAGAGATCACTCAGTTGCAGATGGTTTGAAATACATCGCAGGTTGGCAGTCGGGAATGTTCCACCCGGCAGACATGATGGAGGAGTTTGCCGCAAAGGGAGAGAAGCGAGAGCCTGTGTTTGAGGAACTACCGAGTCCCCCACAGTCGCTTTGATTGAGTGCCTGAGCGATAAATGAGCGATCCTGGGGTGAGTTGGTGTTGGCGTTGCAAGCTTGCACAAAGGGCAGAAGCCCTGTCATGTGAGCAGTGCGGCGGAGAACTGCATTCGAGTCCACCTCCTGCCAATCCTGCTTCATCTAGAGCAACTTTAGAGATCGATCTGTCTGGGATGGAGCCCACCGAGCGAGAGATGTTTCTGTTGTTCTTGGATGGAGCAAGTATCGAACATCAACTGCAAGGTCTTTTGCTGTTGGTAGCCGCTGAAGATGAGCAGCAAATCAAAGACCTGCTCGAGGCGGTCACCACAGATACCCTTGTTGACTTTGACCCTTCGCAACTTTCTGACGCGGGCGGCGCAGACAACTCGGGCGGTTCAGACAGCCCGGGTTCTGATGGCGCAGCAGACTCGCTCCGGTGGGCTCGTGAGATGGCCTCACAGATGCATCCCGCCTCGACAGAGGCAGACCCGCCGCAGCTAGCACCCGTGCTACAACGTGTGATTGCCGCAGTGGTTTCGTACTGTTTTTGGTGGGTGGTGATTGTTCTGCTGTTCACAGTTTTGAGTTTCTCTCCAGAGGCCCCGCCCTATATGGCAGTTCTGGCAATTTCGCTGCTTCCCTTACTCGGAGATACTTGGCTGACAGCCTGGAATGGCACCACTCCGGGGAAATATGCCTTGGGAATCCGAGTGGTTAACTCGCGTGGCTATCCTCCGGGTTGGCACTCGTCAATAATCCGCACGCTGGTCATAATGTGGCCAGTGATACTGGCGTGTTGGCCTGGGGGAGTTGGTCAGCTGGGCGTAGCAATCACGCCAGCTTGGATGATGCTGTTGGTTGTGACCATCGTCAGAGATCCAGATTCACAAGGTCTGCACGACCGCGTAGCTGACACCCGCGTTGTGCTCGGTCGTCACCCCGAACGGCCTGCTAGCTAACGGCTCTGCTAGCTAACGGCTCTGCTAGCTAACAGCCTGCCGGCTAACAGCCTGCCGGCTTAGGGCAGTTTGCTGTTGGCTGCAGCCTTTGCAAGTTGTTGAAGCTCGAGCAAGCTTGCCGCTGGTCGACCCACAATGGTACGAACCCCCAGAGTCTCAATCTGCTGTGCCACTTGTGCAGCGTGTTGCTGCAACTCGATTGCAGTCACGGTAATCACCGCAAGATTGGGTGATTCCTGCTGGCAAAAATCTACTAACTCGCTAGCGGGAAGATTGCCTCCGAGCATGTGCACATGCCAGTTGTCTTCACGCAGAGCCGCCGCAGCCATTGCTGTTGGCAGAGAATGAAAGTCGCCCTCGATAGCGGCAACTACAACAGTTCCGCGGCGCCGACCACGAGGATGCGGCCGGTTTTCTCCAAGAATATTTTCGATGATCCCACTGGCTCGATGCTCTTGCCAGATTGGAATCTGCCCCTGGTGCCAAGCCGTCCCGATATATATGAGTGCTGGGGCAATTAGTTCTTGAATGATTGAGGTCACAGCAATTCCATCTGCAGTGAGTTCATTGACCAACTTGTGCGCGGCTGCTTCATTGCCCTGAAGGAGCGACTCGGTAAAGCGCTCACTTAAGGAGCCAAGCCCAGAGCGAGGCTGGCGAACTGTGCGGATCGATGGTTGTCGCCGTTGTTCAGCGAAGGCCTCAATATCGGCAACCTTTACTACGTACTTTTTGCAGATCAACTCTGCGGGCAATTGACCGCTACGTACCCACTTGTAGGCAGTTTGATAGTGAACCCCAAGCTGGTCCGCTGCAGTTTGAAGATCGACTGACTCACAGTACACAGCCGTATTCTACCGAAAATTTGCTACTAAAAAGGTAGGGTAGCCCTCCCCGTTAACAACAAGTGAAAGAGCGCGCGAGGCTAGTGCCGTGAACGATCCTCTACAGAGCCATAGCAGCGCCGCTCAAGGCGAAGACCGCCGCTTGGCAACTATTCGCGGTCTGCTGGCAAAGGCCGAAGCTACTGAGTTTCCAAATGAGGCTGAGCTGTTTTTCGCCAAGGCCTCGGAGTTGATTAGCCGATGGACAATTGATGAGGCCATGTTGTGGCAGGGGACTGATCACACGGGGCGTGAGCAACCAGATGAGTTGCAGCTGGTGGTGTTTAGTCCATATCTCACCCAAAAAGCTGTACTCATTGGCGCTGTTGCTGCTGCACATGGTTGCAGAACAGTTCGGTTAGTTTCGGGTGATCAAAGGGGCTCAGAGGTGGTCTCTGTAGTGGGGTTTCCGTCAGATCTTCGATGGGTAGACACGCTAGTAACTTCTTTGCTGGTGCAACTCACCTCTGCCATGTTGCTGCTGTGCCCAAAAGGTGTGAGCCCTTCGGCTACGGCCTCATGGCGGCGTAGCTTTATTATTGGTTATGCGGAAGAAGTGAGTGCCCGACTCGAAAAAGATCGTGCCGCAGCAGCAGCAGCAAAAAACGCCGCTTCACCAGAACACCCAGAACCGTCGCATGAAAGCAAGCCGCCCTCAGTATCAGTGGTCTTGGCTTCTCGATCCGTTGAGGTGCACGAAGACTTTCGTCGACGCCACCCCAGAGTTCGTTCCTCGTGGGCATCAAGCGGGCGTTCGACGAGTGGCCGTCAAGCAGGGCAGCGCGCTGGCAAAGAGGCCTCACTTACTCGTGGTGGCCTTGGCCACCGCCGGGGGATCGGTACCGGATGACACCTGCGTTCGACGCAGCCGACCCGTACCGTGAGTGCGTCTATGCGTTAGAGGCTCAGGCGCTTGAAGACAACGGACGCAAATTCACTCGGTTTGCACAAGTTGAGTCTTATGTTGAGTCAGTGTTGGTCAGCCCTTGGTGGGAGCAGCAGTTCCCGGACGCTCCGCTAGAGGTGCAGTTGTTTAGACGTTCGCGTTCGGCCACGTTCTCTGCAGCAGCAGTAGATCGTTTGGGCGATGAGGCTGCCATTTGGATTCGTGATGGTTCTTGGGATGCAGTCACAGTGGTACACGAACTTGCTCATGTTGCTAGCGCTCAACCCACGTACAACCCCGACCCCACCGGGGCTCATGGTCAAGCATTTACCACGGCATTGTTGTTGTTATGGCGTGAGTTGCTTGGGTTGCATGCCTACGGTGCGCTTCAGTCTGGTTTTGATGACCAAGGGGTGCCGTACCTTCGCGAACGCTTCTTTTGAGCCGAACGCAGCGTGTAAACCGCTGCTTTTTCTTGACGCCCGCGGATGCTGAGCCGACCCGATGGCACCCAGGCATCACGCTGAGTGGCCGCTAGAACTGTGGTGGATGCGGCAAGTACCCCCGATGGGACAGCTTTGGCTTCATCGCAGAGCCGAGAGGCCAGGTTCACCACATCGCCAATCACGGTGTACTCAAACCGCTCTGGGGTTCCAACAAAACCAGCAATAACCTGTCCGGTTGCCACTCCGATTCCTGCGCCAAGCAAGTCATCAGCCACAGCCAACGCTTTGGGCAGGCTCGCTGCAGCACGCAGAGCTCTTTCGGCATGGTCGGGCTGGTCCTGAGGGGCGCCAAATAAGCAGAGCGCCGCATCTCCTTCAAACTTGTTGACCCATCCGCCGGCTCGGCTGACTTCGGCAACCACTACCCGAAAGAATCGATTGAGCATTGCCACGACGTCTTCGGGTGGATGCGACTCAGAGAACCTTGTGTAGCCGCGAAGATCGACGAACAACACTGTTACATCTCGCTTGCTGCCGGTACCACCGATGCCTTGGTCAATAGCTAGATCAGCTAGCCCAGCTTGTCCCACCTGCCTCTGGAACAACTCGCGCAGCAACTCTTGTTCTCTCATTCCTTTAGCTAAGTCGTTGACGCCTTCGGCTAGTCGGCCGAGTTCTCCTAGGTCATCTATTGGCACATAGACGTTTAGGTCGCCCTGCTGGATTTCTTTTAGCGCATCGCGAATGGTGTTGAGTGGCCGAGCAACTGATCGTGCGGCCAAGCCCATGACCACCGCTCCGGCCAGTAGAGAGACTGCGGCAATTCCAGTCAGGCGGTAGCTAGTGGCCGAAGCCGGGCTAATAATTGGGATGAGTCCAATCGAAATGAGCGGCACGGCACTTCCCATTAGCCAAGCCAGCATCAAGCGAGGCAGAACATCTCGACGGTCTGCTGGCAAGTCAGCATCTGCTAGGGCTAAGGCATAGACGGGCCGAAAGTGGCCCTCTAGCAAGAGGTACAACAATGAGCAGGTCACCACGCCCGCCAACATGATGCCGAGCGACACTCGTTGCACATCGTGGTTGATAGTGCCAAACAGAACTGCTGCGCCGATCCAAGAAATCAGCGCTGTCAGGGTTTCTGCCAAGGGAAGGCTAAAGAGCAGTTTGCGTTGGCGGTCAGTGGGGGTCTTGCCCTCTCGCACCCAGTTCATGGCCCGTCGAACAAACAAGGTGTTAAGAGGTAGAGCCAGTAGCAGCATGACTGCCAAGTAGGCAGTGAACACCAACAAGTTGACATTGCTATCGGCAAGGCCGCTCTCGGCCTGCGGAGAAATCAGAAAACTGAAATAGGCAAAGACTGCGATTGTGCCGAGTCCGTTTGCCAGAATCTGCAAGCGAACCACACCGCGCACAGTTGATCTTGCACGAGCAGAAGATACAGGGGTGCCGCTGTCAGTGGTGTCAGTAGTGTCATCCTGCCCCATGACCTGCAGTGTAGGGCCGAGGAGTCAGTCGGATTCTTGTGCAATACCAATCGGGCAAGACATTCCTGTGCTGCCAAGACCGCAGTACCCGCCAGGATTCTTTGACAAGTACTGCTGGTGGTAGTCCTCGGCATAGAACCACTGACTGCTCAGGTCGTCCAAGGCAACAATCTCGGTGGTGATTTCATCGAAGTGATTCTCGGTCAATACCTTTTGGAACCGGTCTCTGCTGGCCTGCGCTGCGTTGAGTTGTTCTTCATCAACTGCGTACACGCCAGAGCGGTATTGGGTGCCCGTATCGTTTCCTTGCCTCATACCCTGAGTGGGGTCATGGGACTCCCAGAACGCTTTGAGTAGTTGCTCATAGGTCACCTGAGTGGGGTCAAAAACCACAAGCACACCTTCGGTGTGGCCGGTGCGTCCAGAGCAGACTTCTTGATAGGTGGGGTTTGGTGTAAACCCGCCGACATATCCCACTGCGGTGGTGATCACACCCGGCACTTGCCAAAAAACTCGTTCCACACCCCAGAAGCACCCTTCGGCAAACACAGCGCAGGAAGCGCCCTGTTGAAACGGTGGATGTATGGCTGTGCCAAGAACCTGATGCGGGGCAGAAACAATGATCTGTTCGCTTCTTCCCGGAAGGGCTTCAGATGGGTTAATCATGCGGGGAGTTCGTCCAAACATCATTTCTCTAGGGTAGAGGCAAGCCGAAGCCTGGCTGTATCAGGGACAGCTTGAGCCGAATTGCTTATGCAACCTAAGTAGAAGTGCCCAAGTAAGAGAGTCAAGGCGTAGGCCCTCTGGCCCATCTTCGCCCCTTGGCCTTTTCGTGCAACTGACTATCTGTCATCTTGTTTTAGGTGTTGGCGGCAGAAGAATTGCAAGAGGTCAGATCATTATTAAAACAACCCCATGTAGCGGCGCGCCGGGTGGCGGTCGGGATCATTGCAACCTGGCGTGCCGACTTAATCAACCAACCAAGCGCCCAGGCCATTCTTCATGCCGCAACCGGCCGGTACCCCTGCATCATTAATGATGCAAATCGACCCACTGAGTTGTTAGTCAAACTTCTCTGGCCTCACCCACACGCGGTGTCGGCTGGGGCAGTTGTAGAGGCAGCCCTAGAGGCAGATCTGCCTGCGCGTTGGGCCTTAATTCAGTTGCTTGTGCTTCGACATGACGCACAAGGCGTGCAAGCAGTTCAGTTTCTGTTGAGCATCGACGGCTTTGTAGATCTGCTGAGCCCACCTGCTGCTTCGGTTTTCGACTCGCTGTTGCAGCATTCGGCAGGTGAGGAACATGAACAATCTCTACAGCTTTCTTCCCTGGCATCGGTGTTTGCGGGTTTACTGTGGCGGCCAGGTTGGACTTGTGAGATTGCAGGTTTTCTACAGCAGCTTCAACAACATGATCGCCTTGAAGGGGCGGCAGAAGCACAGGTGATGGCCGCAGCTTCGGCCCTTGCGTCACAGGTCGTGGGCGAGTGCAATGCAGCGGTAGGCAAACCGCCAGCAGCTAACTCAAGTGATAAAGCCCGTGGGTCGTTGCGCTCGCTGCGGTCTTTGGCAAGGCTGTTGGTTTCATGTGTCAGTGCTGATGCGCACAGTTCACTGTATGTCATGTTGGGCTCGGCAGATCCGCTTGTGTCTGTGATTGGCGCAGTTGCTCTTGTGGACTGCGGGCTTGTTGTGGGCTCTGACCGAATCGAAGTTTTGGCTCGAGACCCTCAGACTCTTGCAGCTTTGTTCCGTGGGTTAGATGCACTTGGTGCAGCAGAACTGATCTCGGCGCAGCATCGAGTAACCGAACGATTAGCCCGAGCAGAACTAGTTGAGTGGCTGAGCCAAGAGTCCGAACTTGGGCGGGCACCTGATGAGATTGAGTTTCTTGGCACTTGGCAACTTCTTGATGAGAGCGACGCAGCATTGCTGGGCGACGAAGCGTGGCGTGATGACCAACACGATGAAGTGGAGTTGTTTAGATTCCGCGTGGGCGCACCGCATTGGTCATTTCGGCGCGGGTGGATGGTTGGTGTTGCTGGTGCGTTGACGCACTCGTGTTACTCCGCTGAAGATGAATTCACAGCCGAGCAACATCTTCAGAACCTGCAAGTGGCATTTGGCCACTGGCCCTCAGCGCCACCAAGGTGAGCTCGGCTAGCTAACTGCGGGGCTGCGCTTTGTCTAGAAATTCAACGAAGGTATCTGCAAAGCGTTTGTAGTCAACCTCGTGGCCTTGGTAGCGATCAGGACCATTACTCACCACAATTTGCTCAAACAAACGAGGGATTCCGGCAGCGTCATATGCGTCGCGAACAAAGACCGCTTGTTGGGGCGCCGCAAGCGAATCGTTTACTCCATTGAGCATAAGTAAAGGAGAACTCGCCGGCGTAACGTGGGTTTGCACCGACCCCTCTTGGTAGGCCGCATCGCATTTTTTGGCCTCGTTTGCGCAGCCCGCATAGCGGTTGACAAGATCACCCCACACATCGTTTTGTGCAAACAAAGTTAGGTCGGTTACGGGTATCAAAGCCACGCCCGCAATTACCGTTGAGTCGATAGGCGTTGTTGCGCTTCCAGCGAGTTCTGCCGGAAGGTCGGTGGGTTCAAGGCTGGGGTCATTTGTAGATGCTGCGAGCATGCCAGCAATGTTGCCACCGGCTGACTCGCCCATCGCCGCCACCTTGTTTGGGTCCCAGTCCTGAGCTTGGGCGTTGGACTTGACCCAACGAACGGCGCGCTTGGCATCTTGAATTGCGGCCGGGAACTGGTTCTCTCCAGCAGCAGTGGTGAGGGAATAGTTGACCGACAAAATGTCCCAGCCATTGTCAAGTGCTGCGTTCAAGTAGGCAGAAACATCACCCGACTTGTCGCCAGCCACAAAGCCGCCACCGTGAAACCACAACAACACTGGGTTGGGCCCCGGTAGCGGGGATCGATAGATATCTAGCTGCTGCGATCCGCCACAATCAGTTGCCGGAGCACCTGTGGGTGATCCGCCGGGGCCAACGCAGCCAAGGTTGGGGCCGTAGGCAATGTTGGTCTCTGGGGGAAGCGGCAGCTTGGGGGAAGGGGCGTCGGGGTTATCGAAAGCACCGCAGGCAGTCACCATTACCGCAATGATCACAAAGCATGCCCAAAGAGGCGCAAGAGCTAGGCGATGCCGGGTTGAAAGGCTGTGGGTTGGTAGGCGAGAACGCACCTTATGAGCGTTAACCGAGCAGCTCGGCAATGCAAGCCCGGTTGTTGCGGCGCTGAGAGGAATTGATGCCAAGGCTTGTTGGGACTAGAGTCTGAAGCACGCCGCGGGGTGGAGCAGTTCGGTAGCTCGTCGGGCTCATAACCCGAAGGTCGTGGGTTCAAATCCCACCCCCGCCACCAACGTGAAGTACTGCAACAGCAGGCCTCAGGGCCTGCTGTTGTGGTTTTCGGAAGCGCCCAAACCCCGGATTTCTTCCCGATCTTCTTCCATTTCTTCCGAATTGTGTCGCGAGGCTTCTTCCCGAGAACCCGAAGAGGTCAGGATCGACTGGACCAGTAGTTGGCCTGGTCGGGAAGAACCCAGCGCACACCGCCTCGCGGGTCGGGCACGTCGGCGGCGAAGCGTGGGATGACATGGACGTGGGCGTGGTCGACGGTGCGGCCTGCAGCGCGCCCTTCGTTGAGTCCGATGTTGAAGCCGTCGGCGGAGAGTTCCGTGACGAGGTCGCGGTGGACCACATCGACCAGTGCCCAGACTGCCGAACGAATGGTTGGATCAAGTTCGAACATGTCGCTGTGGTGGCGGCGAGGGACGACAAGGGTATGACCCAGTCCCACGGGATAGAGGTCTGCGAAGGCGACGGCGTGGTCATTGGCCCAGCGGAACTCGGTGGCTTCGATTCTGGCGCAGAACGGGCACGTTCTCATCAGAACAGCGGCTTCCCTTCATCCGGGGCACACCAGCCTGCGGTGCCGGCCAGCTGTGCGGCATCCCGGTCCACGTCGATCAGGAACTGGCCCCGGCTTGTTGGACTCGGTCCCATCGCCAAGAGGAGGGTGTCGCGAAGCGGATGGTGCGAGGCGATCAGGAACTCGTTGCGGCAGCGCAGCCGGTCGAGGTAGCGGTGATGCGGCAGCGCGGCAAACTTGCCGGCGGGACCCCGGTTACACGCAGTGCACGCGAGTACGAGGTTCCACGGCATGTCGACATCCACGCCGAGTCCCCGTGCCATCAGCGAGTGCGGGAAGAAGTGGTCGACGTCCAGCGCCGCCAGAAGGGTCCGGTGAGGTGAAGCTGATCGGGCGGAAGCAGTAGAAGCAGTGTCCCTTCTGATAGCCGTTCAACGCGGGACGAATCTCGGTGATTGAGCGACGCTTCCCGAGTAGCGCTGGGACCAGCAGTTCTCGTGGGGCGTCGTAGCGGACCATTACCTGTCGGCCCTCGGCCCGGGCATCCCAAGCTGACTCGACCAGGCACCACCTCGCCTCGGCCTCGCCGAGGAGGTCTTCGAAGCGGGTGGCGGCGGCAAGCTCGAACAGGTTGTCGGTCAGTCGAATACCACCAGACGCCTTGCGCTCATCGAGGAAGAACCGAGTCGCGACCTCCCCGGATCCGACTACATGGAAGGCGTCAATGACGTTGGTGAAGCCGATGAGCGTTGCTGTGTCGCGGAGCTCATCGGCGGTGATGGTGCCTGCGTTGAAGAAGCGGCAAGCGTCGAGGAATCGGCTGCGCACGAATGTCCCCTGCCGGTCGACTCGGGCGAGGTGCTCGCAGAGTTGACTGGCGAAGGGAACCGCCAAGTCTTCAAGCGGAATCAACTCCTGCTCGCTCCGCGCCAGATCGAGCAGTGCTTTGGCAAGAGCGAACTTGTAGGAAGCGACGTTCCTTCCGAACAGCACGATGCTGCGCCAGTGTTCCCGCTCCGCCTCGGCTGGCCCGGCGAACTCAAGCTGTGGCGAAGGGGTCATGCCTGTCATTCTGCACGTCCGCTCGGACAGTCGTTCGTGGGCGAGTTCAGCTGGCGGTCAAGCTGGCGCGTTCAAGGCCGGGCCTGTCAACGCAGGTTGCTCACGGCGGCGACCTGTCGGGCGCCCGCCAGATCAGATTCTCCGCGATCTTGCGGGCGGTCGGAGGTTGATACGAAGGTCAGCCAACAACGAAGGGTCGGCACCCCTGGCTTCCAACACGGCGAGCAGATCCTCTTGGCGCGGTTGCCCGAACGCGAGTCGGTAGAGAGCTCGATCGCGTTGGAGCCGTTTGCGATGCTCGATCTCCTTGCTGAGCGGCAGGTACGGCACCCAGCACTCGACCTTCGCCGGCCCCGGGTACACCCACGACGGCCAGAGATCGTCCATCTCCGGTGGCCGTTGCGATGCAGCGGCATCGAAGGCGGCAACCCACGGGTCGGCTTCGCTGCTCTCCATCGCCTGTGTGCGGTGTTTCGCGGCGACGTTCTTGCGGATGGCGTGTCCTCTGTAGCGGTGGACCCTGCCCTCTCGCTGTTCCAGGTCGACGACGTTCGCTGGTTGGTTCCAGTGGATGAGGGAGTGGCACCACCAGTGGAAGTCGACACTTTCCTGCCCGACCGACGTGCTCGCGAGCACGAAGGGCCAGAACGGCGAGTTGAACGCTGCTTGGACGTCGCCTGCGCGGGCGATCGATTCGTCATCCTTGGCGAGCGTGCCTCGCGCGGTGCCGTATCGAAGCGCGAAGCGCGTCGGCATTCGGATCGGTGTTTCGGGCGCGGTCGGGTCGAAGGCCTCCACGCGACCCAAGCCAAAGGCCACGGTGTTCGCCACGCGCGCAGCGAGTGCCAGCAGCGACTCGTCGTCGGTCACGTTCTCGTCCCCGACGAGGTGATGAAAGTACTCATCGAGTACACCTTGGAGGTTTCCGGCAGCGCAGTACTCGAGGACGCGACGCCAGTAGGCCCGCTCGGTCGACTGGGAGTCGATGAGGCTCATCACCTCAGCGCGGTTGAACAGCGTGCGGAATCCCTCACCGATCATGACTGCCGCGACGACGAACGTGTCGTCAGCGAAGTCGGAGACCTGAGCTGTGACCCGCCGCAGCGCGCGCCATGCGCAGTTCGCCGGGGACGCGAGACCGACCATTGCGACCCAACGGTCAAGGTCGTCCGGTTGATCTCCGAGCGGTTCCTCGCCAGCGACAGACGCTTGGGCGCGTGCCAGGTGTGCGGCCAGGCCCTTGAAGCGAGTCCCCGCTGCGACTCGTTCGATCGCGTGTCGAGCGTCCGGGTAGACGGCCACGTGACCGTCCCATGTGAGCGGAGTGTGCCAGTACCAAGTCTCGGCTGACAGAGTCTGCGATGACGGTCCGGGCGGAGCGATATCGGGACTGACCCGGCTGCGGATGTCAGCGAGCGTGCCGTCAAGCGTCGCCGTCTCTGGGCCGTGACGGCGGGCGGCAGCGAGGGGGTCACAGACCGTAGCGAGTCCCGGTTGTGGGACCGTGAGCAGCAGGGTGCTCATGCGGTCAGCATGGCCATGTTCGTCGGCGTCGTACGTGAGTCGGGAAGCGCTGCGTTCGGACGGGTTCGGGTCGAGAGATCGCAATGCAGCATGACTGAGCAGAGCCGCAATGGACGTCGGCGCTGCGGCCCAACTGGAGAAGATAAGCCTCTTCGTGCAGTTGGCGGCGGCGTCGCCGGCAAAGACGCCCGCCGGCAAGTGGTACGGCATGGACGGCGGCATCCACAGCAGGCGGTGCATCTCTGCGTCAATCACGTCGCGCTGCAACGCACGGAGCCGCGCATTGCCAGCCTCGATCGGCTCGTTACCTCGGACCTGCGAGGCGCTGAGCGACGGCCCGGCCGTCACTAGCGACAGCACAGCTGGATCGTCCGCACGCTCGCGAACGCGACGTGACAGCTGATATCCGTCCATGAAGCTCAAGAAGTACGGGGCCGACTTCCAGTACTCGACGGAGATTGCTCCATTCACGTGTTTCGCAAGTCGCCGCATCCTCACGAACGACGCGAGATCGTCCGCTGTCGGCGCGTCGACCTCGCCGAGACGCTCGTTGAGCAGGTCCAGATCTCCCAGAGTTGGCCGCTCCGTGCGGCACATGACTGATCGAAGAAGTGCTTGGGCCTGATCGCGGGCTGGTGTCGCGTCGCTTCCTTCGATGAGGTTCGTACGGAACTCGGCGAGCGCTGATTCCAGGTCGTCGACGAGGGCCTCGCCGTTGGTGTCGGCGAGGAAGCGGACGGTGGAGAGGAAGTCCCGATAGTGGTCGTCCCCGGTGAGCTCCTGCTCCTCGGGCAGCGTATAGAGCTTGTATGGCGTTGCTGACAGCAAGAGGATTCGGGCGTCCTTCCACTCGAACAGTTCTCTCGCAAGTTCGCTGACCTCGGTCTCGGTTCCTTCGTCCGAAGTCTCGATCAAGTGCCTGAACCGCTGAAACTCATCGAGGATGATCAGGTCCGGCTCGAGAGCCGCAACGCTCGCCTTCGCCAGCACGTGGCGGAGCTCGCCGATCAAGGGCCGACGCTCATCCTTCAGTTGTGCTGAGAGCTGGCGCTGGGTGACGGCGACGTCCACGAACCGTCGCAGCTGACGTTCCAGCTCAGTTCCGCGAAGTTCTTTGAGGTACTCGCGGCCGATGGTCGCGTCGGGCGGTGCGCTACGCCGATGGATGCTCTCAAGCTCTCGCTTCCAACGGTCACCGCTCACGCCGCCGCGAAGCAACTTGCGCAGAGCTTTCACTCGCTTCTCATCGCGGAACAGCGGTTCGGTGAAATGGCTGAGCAGCGCCCGTTCCTCGACCCGTCCGCCGGAGTGGCCCTTCTGGAACGAGGTGCCTGGTGTGAACGCGACGAGGTTCACGATCGTCTGTCCGTCGGCACGCTGGTGGTTCAGGTCCGACATGTGCATGGCCATCATGGTGATTCGCGTCGACATGGGGCGTGTGCCTTCGCCCAGCACGTCGAGCTTTGAGATGTTCTGTCGAGCGATGTTGGCGTTCGAGCAGATGTAGAGCACATCGATCCGATCGACACCGCTGTCCGGCTCACGAAGCTTGTCGATCGCCCCGGCGATCACGCCTCGCGCGACGAGGGTCTTTCCCATGCCGACTTCGTCTGCGAGGAGGAACCGTCGGGTCGACTCGGGGCCGTAGAACCGTTCGAGGATGTACGCGACTGAATTGCGTTGGAAGTCGGTTAGCCGCGCAACGACGCTGTCGGAGATCGTCACGGTAAGTCCTCGGCGACCTGATCGCGCGCTGCGAGGATCGCTGGCCACAGGTCCATCCAACCGGCAGGAAGTCTTGCGCGACCTTCTTCGGTAGCTGCGAGTCGTGCGACGAGCCGATCGATCTCTTCGAGAGTCTCCGGATGGTCGGCAAGAGCGGTCACGAGCGGCTCGAGAAGCCCCCGCGAGTCCGTGCCGAGAAATGACCGTGCGCCGCCACCTGCCCCGTCGCCGAACAGCATCGACAGATCTGTGGAGTCGTCGCTACCGAGCTGCAGAAGTAGCAGGACGAACCGGAGGAACGCGTCGGGAGACCCCACATGCCTTGCGATGAGGCGATCCAGCCGGTCGTCGGGCGCGCCGTCAAGTGTCGCCATCACCACGCATTGCGCACGAGTCGAGCCGACCGCCAGTTCGGCCACCAGGAACGGTGTGATGTCCTCGGCGTCCAAGCCGTCCCATGCCGCGTCGGCTGATGTCCCGGGCGCGACTGCCGCCAGAACCTTGTCTGTGAGGAGGCGAAGAGTCAGAGAGGCGCCATGGGGTAGATGAACCGGATAGGTGTCGACGCTGGAGACCCGCTCGATCCACGTCTCGTTGCCACGGTCCTCTGCCACCGCTCGGAGGGGTACGGCGGCGATATCGACAAGGGCCCGGTCAAGCAGCGCCTGAAGCGTCGGCTCGGCCGGTTGATCAGTGGGGAGGTCTCCGTAGCGACGCAACACGGTCCCGAAGCCACCGTCCTTCTCGGACAACGCGGCCTCGACCCCCATCACTGATCGTTTGGCACTCAGCTCGACCATGAACTCGGTATTGCCAGACCATGCGGCGCCGGTCGCATTGGCAGAACCGATGAAGACCTGCGCTCGGTGGTCACGTTCCACGATGTAGGCCTTGGCGTGCAAGCCGCTCAGGGACTACCGAACATCGGTGTCCTCGTCATCCTCGTCGGGGAGTGCTGCGGCGTCGTCGAGTTCGCGCAGGTCGGCGCGCCAGTTGTCGCGCATCTCACTCACGTACTCAGCGCCAAGCGAGGAGAACGATTCGGGCCTCGACACGATCGCCCCGCGTCCCTCCGGCCACACGATCTCAAGCCCCTGCTCATTCAGGAACGGCGAGATTACCAAGTGCCGCCCCGCTCCGCTGAAATCAGCGGTGATCTTGCGGCCGGCGTCCAGCCAGTGAAAGTGAAGCCAGTCGTCCACACTGGCCAGGCCTTCTGGTGGCTCCCACTCGGCGCGCCGGACTGCATCCGCGAGCGATTGGATTCCTTTCGACCGTTCAGGGTCGAGGCCGAGAGGAACGCGACCAGCGAGCGACGCCATGAAGTCGGCGAGCGGTCCGTTGACTTGTCGACGTTGCGACGTTTCGACACCGTCGAGCCCGACGACGGTGTCCCACGCCCGGTCACTGGTCAAGTTGCGGGACCCGCACAGGAAGCGAAAACGGCGCGCCTCGTCGGCGTGCGTGAAGCTGGCGAGCCACACCTTCGGATGGAAGAGGCGGTCACCGCGAGGGCGACGCACCTGGTGCACGATCGGTTCGAGGAACGCGAGCATCGCGTTCGGAGCTGTTGGAACCGCCAGCATTCCCGCTTGGCAGAACACGTCGATGCGATCGGCAGACGACCGCACCGCCTCCATCACACCCAATGGGTCCGCACCATCTCGCCACTCCGCTCCAACCACAGCGAGGGGGACTCGGAGCAGGGACTCGAGGTGCATCGTGAAAGTCGTTCCCACGGCGCGCTCCAGCCGGTATCCCGGAGCCGGTGGCGTCAATAGGTCGACCAGCAGCACCCGATCATCGGTTCGCAGCATCAGACACCGTCCCCGACCCGTCAGGTAGAAGTCCCTGTCCAAGGTCTCGGAGGAACCGTCGGACTTGGCCCCATCGGAAGTCGAGCGGCGCAAGGCCCGAGTCTCCCTGCCAGCCGCGTAGACGAGCGGGGTTCCCGAACCTGGCCTGCTCTTTCTTGTGTCGTTGCTCACGATCGACGACCAGAGTGCGAGCGTCGGAGTCACTCACCAGCGCAGACAGTGGCTTTCGGTGCAACATCGAGCACCACTCGCTGACGAACGTGTGCGCGCTTCGGGGCACTCGTCCGGACGTGGTGGCGGCCGACCAGAAGGGGCTCAGATCAGCCGCCCATGCCTCGAGCCCCATCGCCGACGATTCTGCGGCCCAGTCGTCGAAGCGATCGCGAAGTCCTGCCGAACTGTCGCTGTCGCCGCGGTCGTCGTCGTCACGCTCGTCGCGGAGCATAACGTTGTAGAGGATCGCAGCGCCCTCGACTGCTGCCGAGAACCGTTGCGCGTGATGGACGAGCTCGCGCATCTCAGGGGGTGTGGCGGCGGGCAGCGGGTCGTCCCAGAAGTAGCCGTCACCCAGGCTGGTGCTGACGCCCGCGTCGCGCACATAGCTGCCGAGGAGGTTTGGTCCGCGAAGCGGCTCAGTCGACAACACGCGCTCCCTCAACCAACCCGCTTCCTCGGCCGTGAGCGCGAAGTCGACCGGCTGCTCTCTGTCGAATAGGAACAGTTCTTCGGGTGGCTCCGGGATGCCTCGGTGCCAGAACGATGGCGAACGGTCAGCAAGTTCGTCCTCCGTCTCCGCCGACGGGAGCCCACGCCGAGCAGCTCGCCCGTACTGCGCTCGTGTCATCCGCGGCTGGAGGAAGATCCCGTACGCAGCGAGCCCGGTCCAGTAGATGGCGGACGGCAGCGTGCGAACGTCTTTGCCGGCGCGGCTGCCGATGAGACCCTCTCTATCGGTACCCATCTGCAGGACCGGAATGAGCTTCCGTTCCATCAGCTCAGCCTTCTTGACCAGAGCGGCCGGGTGACCTTGCTCCGCTCGATGGAAGATCCACGGGACGAACAGGAAGTACCTCGCCCGCGACTGGATCACCGACGTGCCGGGGAACAGGCGGTTGCTGATCGAGTCCCGGATCGTGCCGATGCCGAGATCGTCAACGGTTCCCTTCTCGCTGAACAGCTGGAGCAACTCACGCACCTGGCGCTGTTCTGCCTCGCTGTGGTCCAGCCAACCAACGAAGCTCACGACACGCCCCGGCGAGCGACCCGCTCATGCGACTTCAGTGTCTCTCTCACCACTCTGCCCGCCCCCAGCCCACGATCCGAGCACAGTAGCTGCGACTACCGACACCGAGCTCGGCCTCGATGACTCTCAAGAACCAGCTCTCACCCGGAGTGGTGACCGACGGCGATCGGTCCTGAAGCTTCCGGATCCGCGAGTATCGGCCAGTCATCCCCGTAGTCGGGCCCGTGCCTAGTTTCTGAGCGGTCTCCTGCGACTTCGGTCGTCCCACCGACCGAGCTCGGCGAGCAGCCGGGTGGTCAGAGTCGGCGGCAATTCTCCCGACGCCATCGGTTCTTCTGGCTGCCTCGAAGCCGATCGGTTGCCGAGGTTGCGGCTGCGAACCCCAGGCATGTGCGGCCTAGGGCGATACAGCCATGGTCCCGGATAGCGGCCTCGAGATGAGTTGCTCGTCTCGGACGAACTTCTTCATTCGCTTCGAGAAGTTGTGGAACAGGACTACCTCTGCGCCCTCGGTTGCTAGAGCTCGGCAGGCGTCAGCGAGACTTGCGGCGTCGCTGTGCGCAGTCCACGGGCTTGAGTCCGTCCTGAGGTGGTGGGCGGACACGAGAGGATCTAGTCGGTCCAGAATTGCTTCGCGACCGACGGGAACAAGCGCAGCTCCGGTTGGAAGATCGATGCTCTCAAGGTCTCGGGTTGTGAGTAGCCAAATTCGCCGGCCGCTAGGTGCTGCAAAGTTCCCATCGCACCAGTACAGCCAGCGTGATTCCCCCCATGAGGACATGGTGGCTCCGTACTGCGCAGTGAGCAGAGGGTCCAACATCTCGGCGTCGCGAGTCAGGAAAGCGTGGTGAACGATCTGGAAGGCCGTACGAAGTTGCCCCGATGCCAGGAAGCTCACTGAATGCCGATGCTCTGACTGCTGCACGCGATGGAAGAGGTCGAGGTAGGCGTACAGAAGCGGGTCAGGCGACTCGGCGAGGATCACCACGTCGGGGTTGACCTCGAGTTCGTCAACGACGTCGCCAGCGACGTCTGCTGCGGATGCGCCGGCAGCGCGCCCGGCCATCGTGGCATCCAGTAGCACTGTTGGGTGACGGGGCTTCTCACTGGAGACCAGGCTGGTGAGCGCATCGAGGAAGTCGTGGCGAGCGGTTCGAAGACAGATGTCGCCGGTGAAGATCACAGAAGTGTCGTCGTCGCGAACGATCCAGCCGCTTGCCCCCGGGAAGTGGGGTACCAGGAACGGCTCAGCCGTCACACTTCCCAACGAGAGCCTCTCGCCATGCCTTGCGATGACACAGCGCTCGTCAAGTTGGCTTCGGCCGATCCTTCCGCTTCGGTTCAGGACCGAGGCAGTCCCGACTGTCATCGCTGTCGTCAGCTTGCCGACTCGGCCTGAGGTGAGTCCTCCGGCGTGATCAGCATGGGCGTGGGAGAGCAACAGGAGCCGGTCGGACGTCGTCAGGGCGAGCTGGTCGGGAAGCCCCGAATCGAGGAGTAGCGAGTCGCCCGAGCTCAGGGTGAGGCGTATGGAACACCCACCTTCCGGAGGGACGGCTGCTTCCATCGTCCTTAGCCTGCCCTTCAGCGACGGCAGGGCGCCATGCGGGGCACCCCCCGGCGCAGCGGCGCCAGATTCCACGCTTCGCAATCGCTCGCCTTGCGGCAGCGGGTACCAGCCAGTGAGGTCCACGATGGCGGAAGCCCTTTCGAAGAGTGCCTGGCGAAGCTCGGGATCGCTGGGCGTCCAGCAGATCAGGATGGTGTACCGGAAGTGCTCCTTGGTGTGGACGTAGTCGATGAATCGGGCGTTGGTGATGGAGTCGGCTGCGGGCCCAACTATCTTTCGGATGTGCGCGAGACACTCCTCGGGAGATGCCACAACTCCGTGCCGATGAGCGGCCAACGTTTCTCTCGCTCGACGCCTTGGCCCGAACCATGGCTTCGATGTCACCTCCACATGAGTTACCCGCGGAGTGGGAATCATCCGCCGGCCCGTGGCGGCTCTGGCAGGGCCCAAACACGATCGAACTCGTCGGCTACCAGCGGCCAGATCAGCCGGATCCCATCCGCCACCGAGTCGAGATCGTCCGGAACTGAGTCGAACACGACGAAGTCGTGGGGAATGACTCGTCCGGAAGCGTCTTGCCTCCCCAGAGGATCCGGAAAACGCAGCGCCAATCGTCCGGCGGCTCGACGGCTGACCTCCGACACCTCCTCGGCTCCCGAGAACGCCTCCTCGTACACGCTCAGAGGATCATCGAGGCCGCCGCGACGTAGAAACCGAAATCCCCACGTTCGTCCCCGCGTTGCCCAGATGAGTCTCATCGTTGGCTGAGGAGAAGCACCTCGTCGGCCTCGCCCTTCTCCAGGTCCATCTGGTAGCCGGTCAGCACCGCTGCCATGTACTCCTGCTTCGCCAGTGCTTCGGCGTTTCGTTCCCTGAGCTTGTTGCCGGCGAGCTGAGCTGCGGAGTTGACGAGAGTGCTCACCTGCTCACTTCCGAGAATCGCCATCAGCGTGCGGATTCGGGCGTCGAACTTGCCGGCCAGTGCACCGAGCTTGCCGATGCGGCCTCCGGCCATGCCGAGCAACGTGGAAGCCCAGGCTCCGGCGCCGTCCAGCAGTTCCTCGGCCACCTTCGCTCCTGCCTTCTTCTGCTCGATCCAGCGGACGTGTCGTTCGAACGGGAGTATCGCTGCGAGTGGCAGGATCAGATCCAGTCCGACTCGCTTCGTCAATTCGATCTTGCCAACTTCGAACTTCGCCGAGGAAAGGAGCATGAAGTCCTCACCTACGGCCAGGGCATCGCTGGACTCCATGAGTCCGGCGAGTGTGTGGCGCAGTTCGCTTAGATCGTCAGCGACCTTGTCGATGAGGAGATCTCTGAACTTGAAGACGTCGAGTTCCGGCAACAGGTCGGCCTTCGACAGGGCAAGTACCCAGATGCGCGGGAACTTGACCAGTGGTTTTCCATCCTCCAGCAGATCTTCCTTCAGCGACAACAGCCCGTTGCGGAAGTTGGCGAGCAGCGATTTCAGATACCGCTCCTCTTCTCCGGCGTTGTCCAACAGTCGCTGGCCGTCGACGAGCAAGAGCGCGACATCAGAGCCGAGCAGGGACCGGAACGTGTCGACCCTGCGCTGGGCCTCCTCGGGTCCGCTCACGCCCTGCTCGAACCACTCGCCCGGGTAGTCGTGCCAGACGAGCCGCATGGTGTCGAACTGTTTGGCCTTGTTCGCCGCCTTCGCACCCGCATCCTTCAGTCTCACTGAGAAGGCATAGGACGTGGATGAAAACCGGGTCGGAGCGGGGAGCCGAGCCGAATCCCTCATGCCCAGGTAGTTCCGATGCAGCTGGGTGCCCTGCCCGATGTCGTCCGCCACGACATTCACCAGACCCGCTCGCCTGTGTTGCGGCTCCTGGGTCGCTCCGTAGAACGAGGAGAGCATGACGGTCTTGCCGCTGCCGCTCTCGCCGAAGACCGCGATGTGTTGCTCTGGCACCTTGCTCAGTTTCACCAGATGAACCCTACTGCCCGAGGAGGTTCTTCCGCGCTGAGCGCCGCGTTGCGATGGCGACAGCGCAGCGTCGGTGCGAGGCCACCGGCAAGCCGTCGCTGCTGAGTCCTGTACGTGAAGATCCTTTCTTCACTGTCCGAGGGGACTTGTACGTTGGCTCTCATGGAGCACGCAACGAATGTTGGAGCGGCGGTCACCCGAGGGGTGGCGGGAGGGTGGCGCGAGGGTGTGCACCCCTTGGCACCACTGCCTGGCATCGACTTCGCAACACGACACGCCG
>Ga0209284_10000786_pt1 | contig 51356 bp, 34 predicted proteins | sample FRY03_FD_187211 | JGI IMG/M metagenome (GOLD analysis project Ga0209284, IMG submission 187211) | Freshwater microbial communities from Lake Fryxell liftoff mats and glacier meltwater in Antarctica - FRY-03 (SPAdes) (version 2) | ecosystem: Environmental > Aquatic > Freshwater > Ice > Glacier...
GGGCGGGATATAAAACCATCGGCAAAATATGGCGGAGTGCAGAGGCCAGGCTTGTGGCGGTGGCTTTCAACAATTTCGGCATACCAACCCTCCCTCGCTAGCGCTACGGGCTTTTCAGGAAGGCAGCAATTGGGGCCACCGGGTGGCGCTGCGTCTCTCCGTTTTAGGAAGCCCGGAGCGCAAGTGACGGGGGGCGGGATATAAAACCATCGGCAAAATATGGCGGAGTGCAGAGGCCAGGCTTGTGGCGGTGGCTTTCAACAATTTCGGCATACCAACCCTCCCTCGCTAGCGCTACGGGCTTTTCAGGAAGGCAGCGAGGGGGTGCTTCCAGGCTGTCCAAAGCCGACGTGCCGATCACGGCACTCGGACTTGCGGTGCCGGCTCTGGAGTGGCGTCCTTTTTTGACCCACGGATTCTGCGAAGGAGCCTTTTTTCTGTCAGAATCATGAAGAGTCTGCCCAGGAAAGGCTAGGATTTTAGCGACTTCTGGCCGTTTTTACGAAATATATTGGAGGTCCTTGACGCTCGATGAGGATTTGGCTAAATTTCTCGAAGTCGTGCGGCCGATCCACTTGTTGCAGCTTTTTGCTCCCGGATCGGTTCCCGCCAGATTGCTCGTGAAATCGCTTCCCCTCATTAGGTTTTGGCAGGCAGTTCGTGGTGGGCAAGGCGATGGTCATGGGTTGAGGCTCGTTTCGGAGAGTTTTATCCCTCCGAGTCGAACCTCTGTCCATGACAGATTCATGAGCCGACTACGTGCTGTGCGTCATTTTTATGACTCGCTTCGCGTTGCCGGCTTGTTTTGTTCCTTGACAATTTGGTTGTGGTAATTGGCATCTTGAAAAGAATGCTGAAAGAGTCCGTTCTCAAGGCGGTCTCTGGAGGCGTTCTCCCAAGGCGATAGATAGAGCGTCATGCGTGGGCGGTTGCACTCGTTGCAGTCCGCCGACGTGAGTGACGCAGAGCGAGTAAACGTTACCGTTTTGGATGGGGCTGGCGCGCTTGCCAGCGATGATCCAAAACGTAGCTGAAGCAAGAATCAATGATTCGAAAAATGAGCAGATGTTTTTCAAAAAGCATCTCTCCGGGGAGTCTGTAGGGCAGAGAGAAAGGCGACTGGCAAAATCCAGTTCTCCAATCGATCAAAACTCTAGATCTCTTCGCGAGCATTCGATTCGAGTGGTCAAGCTATTAAGGGCACATGGGGGATGTCTTGGCGTTAGGAGGCTTTGAAGGGCGCGGAAGACTGCGATAAGCCCGGGGGAACCGTCAAACAGGTGATGATCCCGGGATTCCTGAACAGACATGAACTGAATTCATAGGTTCATGTAGCGAACGCGGAGAACTGAAACATCTCAGTATCCGTAGGAACAGAAAGAAAAATCGATTTCCTCAGTAGCGGCGAGCGAAAGGGAAATAGCCCAAACCGCGGTGGTTTCCACTGCGGGGTTGTAGGGCCCTCCACCGGAGTTATCAAACAATGAGTTAGCAGAATGATCTGGAAAGGTCGTCCACAGAGGGTGACAGGCCCGTATGCGAAAACTTATTGTCTCTGGAGGGTACCCTGAGTAGGTCGAGCCACGTGGAATCTCGACTGAATCAACGGGGACCATCCCGTAAGGCTAAATACTACCTAACGACCGATAGTAAACTAGTAGAGCGATCGAAAGATGAGAAGAACCCCTGTTAGGGGAGGAATGTGAACCTGAAACCATGTGCCTACAAGCGGTCGGAGCGCTATGGCTGTAAAGCAATGCGTGACGGCGTGCCTTTTGCATAATGATCCGGCGAGTTACCGTCAGCGGCTCGGTTAAGGTCCTCAGGACCGTAGCCACAGGGAAACCGAGTCTGAATAGGGCGACACATGTCGCTGGTGGTAGACGCGAAACTGCACGAACTACCCATGAGCAGGTTGAATCGCGGGTAAAACCGCGTGGAGGACCGAACCCACTTGGGTTGAAAACCGAGGGGATGACTTGTGGGGAGGAGTGAAAGTCTAATCAAGCGCAGAGATAGCTCGTTCTCTCCGAAATAGCTTTAGGGCTAGCCTCGGATAATTGCATGGTGGGGGTAGAGAGACTGAATCGGAGGAGGGCCATACCCTGGTACCTTCCTGAACCAAACTCCGAATACCATCATGTTTACTCCGGGAGTCAGTCCGCGAGGGATAAGCTTCGCGGTCAAAAGGGAAACAACCCAGACCACCTGCTAAGGTCCCCAAGCAGAACTCAGTCACTAAGGAAGTCGAGTTGCAATGACAGCCAGGATGTTGGCTTAGAAGCAGCCATCATTTAAAAAGTGCGTAACAGCTTACTGGTCGAGCAACTCCGCGCCGATAATGAACGGGAGTAAGTTCTGCACCGAAGCAGTGGGATTCATAGCTTTGCTATGGATCGGTAGGAGAGCGCTGTACGTCAGATACAAGTCGCACCGTAAGGAGCGATGTCGGGGCGTACAGGTGATTATGCCGGAATGAGTAACGATTAAGCAGGTGAGAATCCTGCTCGCCGAAAGCCTAAGGTTTCCTGGGGAAGGTAAATCCGCCCAGGGTTAGCCGGTTCCTTAGTCGAGGCCGAAAGGCGTAGACGATGGACAGCAGGTCAACATTCCTGCGCCACAATGCCGGACCGATGGAGGGACGGCGTCTGAAGGGTGAGGGGACGGATAGAAATGTCCCTCGCCTGTGTGAATGGTAGCTGTAGGAAAATCCGCAGCGACATCCTGAAACACGGGACAAAGACGCTTATGTTTCGATAGTCATCTGAAGGACGTCCAAGAAAAGCTTCTAAGGGTTGATGGCATTGTGACCGTACTAAAACTGACACAGGTAGGCGGGATGAGTAGTCCTAGGCGCTCGGGAGAACACTGGTTAAGGAACTCTGCAAAATGGCCCCGTAAGTTCGCGATAAGGGGTACCCCCGATGGTTAACGCTGTTGGGGGTCACAGTAAATCGGCATCAGCGACTGTTTATCAAAAACACAGGACTCTGCTAACTCGCAAGAGGATGTATAGAGTCTGACGCCTGCCCGGTGTTGGTAGGTTAAGGAAGAGGGTTCGCCGTAAGGCAAAGCTCGCGACCGAAGCCCCAATAAACGGCGGCCGTAACTATGACGGTCCTAAGGTAGCGAAGTTCCTTGTCGGGTAAGTTCCGACCTGCATGAATGGCGTAACGACTGATGTACTGTCTCAACCAGTGACCCGGTGAAATTGTAGCCGTGGTGAAGATGCCACGTACCCGCAGTGTGACGGAAAGACCCCGTGAACCTTTACTGTAGGCTGATATTGGTCTCGGACGTGTTCTGTGTAGGATAGGTGGGAGGCTGTGAAGCGGTGACGCAAGTCATTGTGGAGCCAACGTTGAAATACCACCCTGAATTCGTTTGAGTTCTAACTCTGATTCCCGTGAAACCGGGCAGAGGACATTGTCAGTTGGGCAGTTTGACTGGGGCGGTCTCCTCCAAAAGAGTAACGGAGGAGTTCAAAGGTACTCTCAGCCTGGTTGGCAATCAGGCATCGAGCGTAAAGGTAGAAGAGTGCTTGACTGTGAGACTCATAAGTCGAACAGATACGAAAGTAGGACTTAGTGATCCGGCGGTGCTGGATGGAAAGGCCGTCGCTCATCAGATAAAAGGTACTCCGGGGATAACAGGCTTATCGCTTCCGAGCGTCCATAGCGGCGAAGCGGTTTGGCACCTCGATGTCGGCTCATCACATCCTGGGGGTGGAGAAGCTCCCAAGGGTTTGGCTGTTCGCCAATGAAAGTGGTACGTGAGCTGGGTTCAGACCGTCGTGAGACAGGTCGGTCCCTATCTGCTGTGGGCGTACGAAACTTGAGGAGATTCTTCTTTAGTACGAGAGGATTTGGAAGGACGTTCCTCTGGTGTGCCAGTTGTCGCGCTAGCGGCACGGCTGGATAGCTATGAACGGAACGGATAAACGCTGAAAGCATATAAGCGTGAAGCCCGCTCCAAGATCAGGTTTCGTAAGGGTTGATACCCGAAAGTCCCCTGGAAGACGACCAGGTTGATAGGCCGGACGTGTACGTGCAGTAATGCACTTAGCTAACCGGTACTAACGGACGAATGCTTGACCACTCGTATCGAGTGCTTGCATCAAAGAATCGCGTGCTCGCAGAAATGCCGATTGAATCGGTGCTTCGGAGCCATGCCAATTACCACAACATTTTATGAAAACTGCGACCGCGCAAGCGGTCCATTAACATTTTCCGGTGACCATATCTGAAAGGTCACACCCGTTCCCATCCCGAACACGGTAGTTAAGCTTTCAGAGCCGATGGTAGTGCCAAAAGCGTGAGAGTAGGTATCGCCGGAATTTTATTCGACCGACCCCTGTGGTGCGTCAAAAACGATGCTGCAGGGGTCGGTTTTTTTATGCGCCCGTCTTTTGATGTGGGCTCGATACGGCGTGGCTCATCGGCATCATCTGGCCGATCTGGCTCGCAACTGACTTTCGACTGTGGCCAGCAGAGTGCGGATGGCTTCCAGCGGCAGGCCAACGACATTCGATGGGCTGCCCGCTACCAGTTTGAGCGGCAGTCGCTCGTCTTGAAAGCCGCAGGCCCCTGCTTTTCCTTGCCACAGGCCGCTAGCCAGATACCAATCGATAAAGTTTTTCGAGAGCTGGTCCATGGAGAGTTCGCTTTCCACGCTGGCGAAAAGCGGATCGAGTTCTGGGCATTGCCAGAGGCAAACACCAGTCAGCACTCGATGCCGTTTTCCGGAGAGCGATAAGAGCATGGACCGGGCCTCGTTTTGGTCAGCCGGCTTTCCCAGCGTCCAGCCATCGACTTCGCTGAGAGTGTCGCAGGAGAGAATCGTGCCCGTTGTTCCAAGGGCTGCCACGGCCTCGGCTTTCGCCCCGGCCAATCGCTGCACATACTCCTCTAGAGATTCGCCACACCCCCTCGGGGCCGCATCGGCCTCAGCCGCTTCGGGTGGGGCCACAACACTCACGAGCCAACCCTCCGCCACAGCCAGTTGCAGCCTTCTGGGCGACCGACTTGCCAGCACGATCGATCGACGCGACTCTAAGATAACCATGCAACGACGCTCCTTCACATTCGATGTCCTCCACGAGGATGACCACTTGATCGCACTGGTCAAGCCCGCCGGCCTACCGACGGCCAATGCCGCACGGGGAGTGGACAGCGTGTTTACGCTTTTGGAGGCCAGTCGCCCGGCGGGGGCTTTTATCGGAGTTGTCAGCCGTCTGGATGCCCCGGTGTCGGGCGTAGTTGTGCTGGCAAAAACTCGCTCGGCGGCGGCCGATCTTTCCCGACAGTTTCGCGAGCGGTCGGTCGAGAAAACTTACTCGGCTGTCATCGAGGGTCGCTTTCCAGCACCGCTCAACAAGTGGGTCGAGTGGCACGATGTGATTGAACGTCATGAACCGGAGGCGCAGGGGCAGCCAGGCCGACCGGCAGAGTTGAGAGCCCGCGTGGTCAAACGAGCCGGAGAGGTTTCGCTGGTGGAACTGTCGCCCTCTACGGGCCGGCGGCACCAACTCAGAATTCAACTCTCTCGCCGCCGCTGCCCAATTGTCGGCGATCGCCGGTATGGCGCCCGTCTGCCACTGGCTGAAGGCGGAATCGCTCTCCATGCCCAGAGTCTAGCTTTGGACCATCCGGTCAGCGGGGAGCGGTTGTGCCTGACGGCGCCCTGGCCAACACTCTGGCAGACTCGTTTTCCGTCGCTCTTTGGGGCGCGGTATCGTTAAGGTTTCTTTGGCACGCTTTGCGTCGCGCTGCTCAAAACTGTTGGTGGATCCGCTTACGGTCGGATTGATTTTCTATGACTCAACCTGAACGACCAAACAAACCGACTGATTCCGGAGGCCATCCGGTCGGACAATCCCGGGCCAGGTTTCGGCAAACGGCTCTTTTGAGTGGATTGGTGGATGCATCTACCCTCGACGAGGCTGAGATCGAGGCGACGAGGCTGCTGGGTGATGTCGCTGACGATCCCAAGCGATGGGACAATGCTCTCGCCGATGTGCTTGTGAAGCGTGGCACGCTGACCCGTTTTCAGTCGGAGCAGATGCTGGCCGGCCATCGCAAGCTCACGCTGGGCCAGTATCGCATTACCGATATGCTGGGGCAGGGCGGAATGGGTCAGGTGTTCAAAGCAGAGCACGCCATGATGGGCCGCACGGTTGCCGTGAAAGTGTTGCCCCGCGTCAAGTCGACGCCGGAAACGGAGGCGGCCTTTCAACGCGAAATTCGCATGCTCGGTCGGTTGGATCACGACAATCTCGTGCGGGCTCTCGATGCCGGCCACGATGGAAAAGTCTATTACCTCGTGACGGAGTTTGTCTCGGGTGTCGATCTGCGCAAGCAAGTGCTCAAATACGGCACGCTCGACGAAGTGACAGCGGCTTCCGTGATTACGCAGGCCGCTCGCGGCCTCGCTTATGCGCACGATCAGGGGGTTGTGCACCGCGATGTCAAGCCGGGGAATATGCTTGTCACAGAAGATGGTCGCGTCAAGGTGCTCGACCTAGGGTTGGCGGGCTCGGTACTCGAAGCTGAGTCAAACCGATTGGGCCGCGTTGTTGGCACGATGGATTACATGTCGCCGGAGCAGATTCGCTCGTCCGACAAGGTCGGCCCAGCCGCCGACGTTTACAGTCTGGGCTGCACGCTCTATTTCATGCTGGCCGGACAGGTGCCATTTCCGGGTGGCACACGGCAGGAAAAAGCGAGGCGACAATTGTGGGAGGAACCCGCGTCTGTTCAGCAGTTTGCCCCGCAGGTGAGCAATGCCTTTTGCCGCGTCTTGGAGGCCATGATGGAAAAATCGCCAGACGATCGGATTGCCTCTGCGACAGAGGTGATTGAACGGCTCAAGCGATGGACGCCAAAGTCTCCTGCGCCGATGTCGCGTCGTGAAATAAAGCGTGCCAATGGTAAACAATCGTCACCGAAACAGTTCAATCCGCCGCCGATTCCGCGGAGTTCAGGTGGTGGCTTTGAGCACATCAATCTCTTTCCCCCGCTGCCTTCGACAAGTGATGATTTCGGACGAGCGCAACAGCAGGAGGAGGTTAAGAATGTGAGTGAAGGTTTGTTCTTTGAGCCGGCATCGTCGCTCACTCGCCCAAGGCGATCGTCGCCAGCGTCACGGCTCTTCTTGGGGGAAGTGCCGCTGGATCGCTGGCTGAAGCGGTGGATGGGTACTGTGATTGTGCCGGCCGTTACGGGGATTGCCTGCGGCACATTGCTTTGGATCATTCAAAGCAGTAACCCCCGGCAATTGGTCGGGGTTTCGCCGGTGGCGATTGGCGGACTGGCTTTCTTGTTGCTGCTTGGGTTGCAGAGCGTTGCCGCCATGAGCGGTCGAAAAAACCGCCGTTAGGGGCCGTGGCCAATACTGGATTGCAGCGGTCCGCAGTGCACCCGGCCTTTTCTCAATACCGTGCCGTTGCCGAAGACAACTTCCATGCGTTGACAGAGGGCTGGCCGGAACCTACCAATTGGGAGTCAGAATGCTAAAAGTGGAGCGATGTGCTGGCCGTAAAAAGCTCGTAAAAACTCCTCGTTGGCTGCGGACAGGTAGCTCAGTTGGTAGAGCAACGGACTGAAAATCCGTGTGTCGCCGGTTCAATCCCGGCCCTGTCCATTTTCAAAAGAGGCTCCTCCGCAGAATCTGTGGGTCAAATAAGGCCGTGGTGACTGGTTCGTGGAGCGAGTTGAGTCACCGTCGGTGCCTGCGTGACATGAGGTGATCGACGCGTCGGCTTTGGACAGCCTAGAAGCACCCCAATTACTTCCTTCCGGAGAAGCCCGTAGCGCCAGCGAGGGAGAGTTGGCGTGCCGCTAGGATCGCTTGAGCCGGCCCATTTTTTCAGAGTGTCAGGTATCTTGCCAGGGCTGTTAAAGCGCTCGCAACGACCAACCACTGAATGGTCTTGTGCGCCGTACAATGCCCCGAGTGAAAGCCCGCCGCTACCGCGAGCATCCAGAGCGTTGTTGCCCCGCCGAGGGCCCCGACGACGACGCCTGCCCAGTTGACTCGCCACGCAGATGCAGCGTCTCCATGGATCAGCAGCGAGATGCTGGTCGTCATGCCACACGCCGGACAAGGCAGGCCAGAGACACTCTGTAGCACGCACGGCGGCAGGCCGAGTTGGCGGTGCGTTCCATGGGTCAGAGGTTTGCCAGAAGCATCGTACGGATTGAGCCAGGCTGCCGTGATTAAGAGCGTGCAGCCAAGCAGTCCGAAGCCAGCCGCCGTCCAGCGATCCGCATTTCCAGAGCAAGAAAACGGCAGCGGTGGCGGGCCGGAATATTTTCTGGCGGCGTTCGCAGCCGGCAACAGCCCTTGCAGCATTTGATGAGTCCCTTTCCGCAAGATCACTTTTCGAGCACGAGAGTGTCGCAGATGAGATCGTGAAGGGCCTGTTTTTTCGCGGTAAAAAGGGGCATTACAAAACCAATTCCGCATGTGCAAGACGACAGCCACTTGGCAAAGAATCGCGCCGTTGCCCGTCCCACTGTCAGCCTATTGCCAGCCGCATCTGTGATTTTGATGCCCACGATCTGCTTGCCCCATGTTCCTTGTTGTACAGACGAATCGAGTCCGATCGAGTAAACAGCCTGAATCATCAGGCTGATCAACTGCCCCAGCCCCGAGCCAATCGCCACCCCGTCGTCTTGGCCAAACACCACGACGGTAAAGATCATCACAGGGATCACGGCGACGCATCCGATCACAGCCATAAAAATCCCATCGAGGAGAGCCGCTCCAACGCGGGAAAGGAATTGGGCGTAGTTGTTGCGTCTCCTCGACGGGTTCAAATGGAGCGTAAGGTCCTCGTCGTCATTGGGGGCAGCAGAGGGGGGCCAGTCGGGTGTGGCTAAGGGCAGTCTCGTTGCCGGATAGGGCATGGCATCTCGTTGGACTTCCACAAGGGGTGGCGGTCCGGCAACAGGAAACAAGCCTTTGACAGACGAGCAGGGCACCCACTTCTCCATGCCTGCCTTCCAGAGCAGATCGCTCGGGGTGACCTGACCGGCCGCCGCCATCTCTTTGAGTTGCCCCGTCGAGAACGGGCCAGTTGTCTGGCCGTTTTTACCCACATGCCATTGATCAGCCATTGTTGCTAGTCCACAAGAAAGACGGAGTACTGATATCGGTGATGCAACGGCCAAGACCCCAAGTTGCTAGCGGCGGCGCGAGTGTCAAATTAAAACTTGTGACCAGAGCCAGATATTTCCCAGCACGCCTTCGGTCCTAAATCTTCGGTGGCCACGAACCCTCCGTCAAGGGGGCCTTTCGTCCGTGGTGAAGCGAACGCCAAGCCGCGGCCGTCGAGGGGAACCGGAGCCGTTTGAGGGGGCGACCCAGTAAGAAATTCAGACGCGAAGAAGTCTGGTGGCTTTAGCCCTGGGTTTGGCTGATGACGCCGGTTTGTTTGTGCCGTAGGATCAGGTTCAGTCTGCCATCGGGCATGCGTTCCTCTTTGACAAGCAGATGATTTGCGTCGTACTCGCGCAGCACCGCGGTGTTTGTCTCGCCTCGAACCCCTCGCCAGTCTTTGAGCATGACGGGTTGCCATGCTTTTGCCTTGATCGAAGCATAGGCCGCGTCGACGATTGCGTTGACAACATAGCCGTCGTAGAGCGTTTCGCGAGGACTGCGGCCGCCGTCGATCGCGTCCAGCATGTCGGTGAACATATCGGCGTAGCCGAGGGCAGCGCACTCGTCGGCAACCGGAAAGAGCCAGCCAGTATTCGATTCTGTTTTCTCTGAAACATATCCGGATTGACCGACGGCAGTGAACATTTCTAGGCCTGTGCGGAGCCAGTGATTCAGCCAGAGGGTGCCCTCGGTGCCAGAAATTTCGTCGCGTAGATCCATCCCGCCACGGAAGTTCCAGCTCACCTCAAACTGGCCGATGGCACCGCTCTCGTAACGCACGAGACCGATGGCGTGATCCTCGGCTTCGATCGGATGCACTTGGGTGTCGCCCCAGCACATGACTTCAACCGGACGGATGTCTTTACCGATGAAACTGCGTGCGATTTCAATGCAGTGGCAGCCAAGATCAACGATTGCCCCGCCGCCAGAGAGTTCCGGATTCCAGAACCAATCGCTATGCGGGCCGGAGTGGGCCTCCCGGGAGCGAACCCAGAGCACTTTCCCCAGCGCCCCTTGAGCGACGGCTTCGAGAGCCTTGAGCGTTTTCGGGGTGTAGCAGAGGTCTTCGAGATAGCCGTGAAAGACGCCCGCCTGTTCGCAGGCCTTCAGCATACGAAGTGCTTCGTCGGCATTGCGGCCCAAGGGCTTGGTGACTAACACAGCCTTACCGGCCGCGGCCGCCGCGAGTACGGCTTCTTCATGTAAATGGTTCGGCAAAGCGACAACCACAACATCGACATCGGCGTCTGAGACCGCCTCCTGGAGATTTGTCGTATGCCGGGGAATGTCCCAGTCGGCCGCAAACTGTTTGGCTTTCTGAGGCGAACGAGAATAGGCGATACTGACGCGATCGCGTCGGCGTTGGCCGTGGAGGGTCATCGTATAAAATCGGCCGATCAGGCCAGTGCCGAGCATGGCGATGCGATGCATGGAGCGGTTCTCGTGGTTCTGGAATGTCTCAATCGGCATTCTGTCGAGAAGCGGCCGGTAAGATCAAGCATTGACTGGAAAGAGCGTTTGCATGACCCACCCATCAGCCCTCGCCCCAGTTGCAAAGGCCCTGCTCCTGCCCCCACACTCGCTCGACTACAGCCTGACCGGCACGAATGCTCGCCGCGCCATTGAAAAGGGGCTCGCCGAGGCCGAGTGGTATCAAAGTCCAGTGCCTCGGGAAATCCTGCGCACGCTCTTGGAGCGTCGCGACGGCCCCGCGATTCGCGACACGGTGCTCTGGTTCGCGCTGATTCTCGGGGCAGGCTCTGCGACCTGGGTGTTGTGGGGCAGATGGTGGGCAGTGTTTCCCTATCTGATCTATGCGGTGCTCTACGCTTCCACATCCGATTCTCGCTGGCACGAATCGGGGCATGGCACGGCCTTTAAAACCGACTGGATGAACAATGCGCTCTACGAGATTGCTTCATGGATGGTGATGCGGGAATCGACTGTCTGGAGATGGAGCCATGCGCGTCATCACAGCGACACGATCGTTGTCGGACGCGATCCGGAAATCGCCGTGCCTCGTCCGCCGGATATCGTCGGCATCCTCCTCTCATTGTTCAACCTCTCGGTGTACCCAAAATACTGGAAGCACACCATCATCCATGCCATCGGCCGTATGACTGCAACTGAGAAGACCTTCATTCCAGAGAGCGAATTCGCAAAAGTTTACTTCAAGGCCCGTATTTCGCTGGCCATCTATTTGGGAGTTGTGGCTTTGGCACTTGCGACGGGCAGCATCTTGCCGTTGCTGTTTGTCGGATTGGCAAACCTGTTTGGATCGTGGCTGATGGTCGTCTACGGGCTGACGCAACATGCCGGTCTGGCCGAGAATGTTCTCGATCACAGACTCAACACGCGGACGGTTCTGATGAATCTTGTCAACAGGTATCTCTACTGGAATATGAATTTTCACCTAGAACACCACATGTTTCCTCTGGTGCCCTACCACGCGTTGCCGAAATTGCACGCCTGCGTGAAGGCTGACTGTCCGCCACCCTATCCGGGCTTGCTGGCCGCGTATCGAGAAATCATTCCAACTCTCGTGCGACAAATAAAAGACCCGACCCACCACGCAACGCGGCAGATACCCCTGGCGAAAGTCTGCATGCCCGAAGGCCATGCAACAGCGATTTTTGTTTCGACGGCCCGACCCGATGCTTTTGCATGGATCGATGTCTGTGCCTCGGATGATCTCGGCCTAGCCGATGTGATCCGTTTTGATCACGGTCCAAAAACCTATGCTCTTTACCGCGATGAAGCAGGGCGACTCTTTGCCACCGACGGCCTTTGCACCCACGGTAACACGCACCTTTCCGGCGGGCTTGTGAAGGGAGCAACGATTGAGTGTCCCAAGCACAATGGCCGGTTCAATCTGGTCGATGGATCGCCCGCTCGGCCACCAGTTTGCCGGGGATTGGCGACCTATCGGCTTGAAGAGCGGCAAGGCCGCCTTGTTTTAAATCTGTCTTGAGCGGTTGAACGGGCCGCAACTCAAAAGCCCATTGCCGCCAAACGCTCCCTGAATGCCGCCGGATTGCGAGCCACTTCCGCCCGTCTCCCCGTCGCTGCCGCTCCCGGCTTTTTAAGACAGTCGACCTTTTGGCAGAAATGGAGACTCGCAAAAAAAGCGGACGGTGTCGAAAAGACACCGCCCGCTGTATGCACAGAGGCACAGACGATCCAAGAGTGATCAATCAGCCTGTGACCATTGCCTTAAGGTTTTTCAGAGCCCGCACGCGAACCTTCACGCTGGCTGGCTTGGAGGGACGATCCTGCAGCTCACCGGTGAAGGGATTCTTAACACCCTTCTGAGCCGGACGGGCAGGAACTTTGCGTTTTTCAATCTTGACCAGACCTGGAATTGAAAAGACGCCGATCCCATTGCCCTTCAAGGCCTTTTGAATCTCGTCCGTCAGCGACTCCATGACCGCTACGACGTCCTTCTTTTGCAGACCTGTCGTCTCGGAGATGCTCCGCATGATCTCTGTCTTTGTCAACGGTTTGGTGCCCGACTTCTTTGCCATCACAATTGTCTCCATTAAAAAAAGTTTCTGCGGCACTATCCCTACCGCAATTTGGAGCCCGGCAGGATTTGCCGCAAGCGAGGCTGATTAGACGGTGTAGGGATGAAATTGCAACCCGAAAACTTGATTTCATGCTGAAAAAAGCCCTGTTCTCGGAGAAAGCCCGCCAATAATAGGCCTTTTAAGGCTATTTTTCGAACTCAGGGTCTCTGAGCTAGAAGGAGGAATTGGAGCGATGAGGCACCGCTCACAAGAGCTGACCTGGGCAGTTGTGCGCAAAGAGGTGGAAATAATTGTGAAATCATCTTGCCGGGATCAACTCGCTAGAATGATCTAAAATGTTACGCTGGAATGAAGAGTCGCACCGGCTTGTGCTGGAGGTTCTGCGAGAAGCCTGTGAGGGAGGTTTTTGGGTTTGATATGTGCCACTTCATTCGCACTCGCCGCGGCAGTTCTCAGGATGGTTTGGCCGTCGATCTTCTCTTTTTCGTACCGCCCGCCCGCGCGATTGTCTTAGCCCTCGTCGTGATTCTTACGACCGTCTTTTTTTGGGACAGCCAAGTTCAAGCGGATCAAACGATTCGACAAAACCAGCAGGGCGATACGGCAGCGGAAGGATCGGAGGCCGATGAAGAAGGCGGAGTGTTTTTGCCCACCGATCGACTCAAGCAGCGGCAACTCGATCGAGTGCGGCGATTGATTGACGAGAGCAAGTGGAGCGATGCCGCCACGCTGCTCGATGAGGTTCTGGGGACGGACCGAGACTTCTTTTTTCGTCCCGAACAGCGACAAAGCACATGGCAAAGCATGAAAGCGGAAGCATCCCGATTGGTCGGCGGGCTGCCCCAATCGGGCCGCGATGCCTACGAATTGCAGTTTCGCGCCCGAGCCGAACGCATGCTCCAGCAGGCTGTGGCGACAGGCGATGCAGCGGGCGTTGTGACCGTGGCGAGGCGATGGTTCCACACGCCTTCCGGACATCGCGCGACGCTGCTGGCTGCTGTCGAATCGCTCGAGCACAATCAACCACTGGCTGCTGCAGCGTGGCTCGATCGGCTCTCGTTGTCGAAGGAGAGCGCGATCTATGAGCCGACCCTTTCGATCATGCAAGCGATGGCATGGTTTCGTGCCGGGGATCCGCAGGCGGCCGCTGCCATTCTAGAAAAGGCGCGCAAGGGTCATCGCATCACTGCCCGCATTGGCGGCAAGGATCTGACCGTCTCGTTTCTCCCTGGAGAGTCCCTGGCTTGGCTCAAGTCGCTCGTCGGTGAACCGCCTCTGATGGCCAGCCGCAAGACAAGCGAATGGTGGCTGCACCGGGGCGACCCAGCTCGCAATGCCCTCGCCATTGCCTCGCGACCGCTGCTGGTGCCGCGTTACCGAGTGCCGCTGACTCGTCATCCCGAGGAATCGCGGCACCTCTTGAAAGAACGCAAGCGTGCCGCAGATACAGTGAACGGACTGCCGCTGTTGCCGGCAGGCACGCCCTTGGCCGTTGACGGCTCAATCCTCGTCCATACCCCGATGGGATTGTTGGCGATCGATTTTGAAACTGGCAAACGCACATGGCTGCAAACTGGCGGCGCAGCAGCCCCCTTGAACGAGTCGTCGGGCAATCGTTCGATTGTCGATGAAGAGAACGTCGCCCAGCCAGACCGGGACGATCAGGCTTTTAAGGAGGGGGTTTTTCACGATGCCACCAGCGGCATCATGTCGAGCGATGGGCGGTTGATTTTTGTTGTCGAAAGCGAACCCAACGCGCTGTCGCAGCATGGAAGCCGTAACCCGCCTGGCATGTTTGGGCTGGCACCGCCGCCAAACGGTTGGGCGGGAGGCAACTCGCTGTCGGCCTACGATGTTGCAGCCAAGGGAAGCTTGCGCTGGCGTCTACCGGCCAAAGAAGCTGTCGCAGAAAAAGAAAACGGCATCGCCCGTCCCAGGGGTTGGTATATGGGTGCACCGCTGCCGATCGGAGACCAACTCTTCGTGCTTGTGGAAGAGAAGGGCGAGATCCGGCTGGATGTGCTCGCGGCTGCTACGGGCAAGCTGGCATGGTCGCAGCCGTTGGCCGAGCTTGACGAAGGTCAAGCCATCGACAACCGCGACAGCTACTTGCGGCGGATCGCAGGCCTCTCCCCTTCGCTGTCTGAGGGGGTGCTCGTCTGTCCCACCGGCGCCGGAGCCACAATCGCTGTCGACTTGGCGACGCGGATGTTGTTGTGGGCTTACAACTACCCTTTGCCAAAGGAGCAGGAGGGAGTACAGCTTCTTCCCAATGGAGTCAGGGTGGTTCGGGGTCGTGGAGCGATCGTCATCAATGGTCAGCTCGTCAACGGTCCGCGAGTTTCGCCTGGAAGTCATTGGCGAGACTCAAGCCCCATCCTCGCTGCAGGACGGGTGCTGCTCACGCCCACTGAATCGGATGAGTTGCACTGCCTCGATTTGCGGCGGGGCACGGTGCTTTGGAAAAGCGCAAAAAAAGACTACCTGCACATTGCCGGAGTGGTCGATGGAAAAGCGATTCTTGTCGGGCGGCGAAGCGTCGTGGCTCTCTCTCTGGTCAATGGGCAGAGTGTCTGGGAAAGCCCTTTGTCGCGGGACGACCGGAGCCCCAGCCCTAGCGGGCGTGGCATTCTGACAGAGGGCCGATTTTTCTTACCGCTGGATACGCCGGAAGTTGTTGAAATTGATTGTGCAAACGGCGTTATTGCTGGCCGCTCGCTGGCTCGTGGCAAATCGGTCCCCGGCAATCTCATTGCCTACAGAGGCGAGGTGATTTCTCAGGGCGTCGATTCTCTGGATGTCTTTCATCAGGTGTCGCCTCTGGAAATGCGGATCGAAACGGCGATGCAAAAAGATGCGCACGATGCGTGGGCCGTGCTTTGGCGCGGGCAACTCGATCTCGATCAAGGCAAGGCTCTCAGCGGGATAAATCGAGTGCGAGAGGCGCATGCTGCTCAACCAAGGCGCATTCCCGCCGAAGTGGTCGGCGAGGCCATCGCTTTTGCAATGCGTCGCGATTTTGCGGCAGTCGCACCGCTTTGGCGAGAAGCGGCATCCTCGCGCACTGTCTTGCGGTTGGCAATCGATGGTTTTATAAAAATGGGCGATCTGCCGCAAGCTTGGGAGGCCTGCCAGCAACTCATCGCCGAACCGCCAGCGAACGCCGACCGATTCTCTGAAACAAGTGCGCTTGTAGACGATGCTTTGGATTCCCGTTTGGCCTCGACCGAGGGCCGCTGGTTTCAGGGCAGGCTTACGGAATTGATCAGCCGGGCAACTCCCGCGCTCAAGGCCGCTATAAACGAGAGTGCCGAGCAGTCGCTGGCCGCTGCCCTTGGATTGCCTGACCCCTCAGAGCGAGTTGAGCAAATAGGTTTTTTCATCGAACGATTTGGTCGCCACCCCACCGCCCTGCGGGCGAGAAAGATTCTAGTCGAAGAGATCGTAGGAGCGATTGGCTCGATAGACGCTGGCAGCGATGCCGCTCGCAACCTGTCGCTTCGCAGAGACTTTCTGGCGATCGAATTGCTTCACGGTGCGAGCGATGAGGAACGACAAAGCACCGTCGAATTACTGCGCAGCGTGCAGGGTACAAAGGGCGCTGCGGGCGGGGTACACTCCAGCGTTGACCTAGGGACTCCGTGGCCCATTGGCAGAGTGAACGCGGGCAAGGTGACTGGGGGCCGCAGAAACGCCGCTGGCAGAGTTGTTCCCGGTCAAGTTGCCGGTCCAGTTGCCGGTCAAGGGGATGAAGGCATGAGGCTCCCGCGACTGGTATCGATCCCAGTTGAAGCTGGGGCAGACTCTTTTTTTCCTGGCCTGCGACTGGGGTTTGATGCCCAACAGCCCACGCTTGTATTCAGCGACGGATTTGGCCGCAGAATTGGCGACGCAATCAGCCTGATGCACAACGGTAATCACAACGCTTTTCACCCCTTGGGCCCGATGGGCATGGAGGTTTCGGCCATCGGTCGGGTTGTGGTGGCTCGGTCGGGTACGATTGTGACGGCCTTCGAGTTGGCCGGGGAGAATGGTCAGAAAAACCGTCGGCTATGGACGCTCAAAGACCCCTCCAGCTCAGGAACAGAAGTTCAGGGCATGGTGTTTGGCGCCGCTGCCGGACGGGTCGGCCGCAACGGCAACATCCCACTTGGAATGCGAATTTCTGAGCCAGACGAGGCCTTTCACTCAACGCTGCCGTGCGGGGGGATGCCACGGGCAACCGGGGTGCCGGTCTTTGTCGACAGATCTCTTCGCTTACACGATCCTGTGACCGGCGACATTCTTTGGGAGCGGCATCGTCTCTCAGCGAGTGGCGAACTGATCGGCGACGACGAATTTCTCTGTGTCTGCCCGGCCGATGGCAAGCAGGCGATGGTGTTTTCTATGGTCGATGGACGACTGGTAAAAAAGTGCGATGTGCCCAGCCGCAGTCAGCGACTCTTGACATTTGGCCGACGCATTGTGGCAATCCGATCGTCTCAGCAGCATCTCGGACAAGAAGTTCCCGCGAAGATCGTGCTGGAATTATTCGATCCGGTAAGTTTAGAAAACAGAGTGTTGGGAGAGTATGCCGCGGATGCCCGCGCCATATCTGCTGGCGTCGATCGACTGGCAGTCGTGGAACCCTCCGGTGTCTTGACAGTGATCGACTTCATGAAGGCGCACATTGTGTGCCGCACAAAACTGGTGGGCATGGTGCCGTTTCCAAATGTAGCAACCGGGGCCGAACAGTTGCATGTGACGGCTTGGAAAGATCGCTACCTAGTCTTTATCGGTCGGCAGGAAACCCCCGAGGAGCAACAGCAACTGCAGAAAGTGGGTGTGATATCGCCACTCCCGCAGATGACAGCCACAGGCCGCGAGATGAACCAGCCGGCTACGGGCTCAATCTGGGCTGTTGATCGTACTTCCGGTGAGATGCTTTGGTCGGTGCCAGCGACTCTGCTGAGGCATTGCCTGCATCGGAACCAACCGCAAGAATTGCCGGTGCTGCTCTTCACTCGGCAGATTCAGCCACCACCAGGCGACGCTCGGTCACCGCTGCTCAGCGTGCTTTGCCTCGACAAGCGCACCGGACACGCCGTCTATATAGATGACAAGATAGCGGTTCAACAGCAGATGCTCTTTGGCTGCGACATAAACGGCGATCCGGCCTCGCATACGATTCGAATCTCGGGAGCGGAGGTGAGCCTTGAGTTTACAGGAGAGCCGATGGCCCCGCGGCCTCCCTATCAAGCGACTACTCGACCGTCTTCTGCACCAAATATTGTCACCGACATTAAATCTTTCATTCAGAGGTTGATCCCATTTCCACCCTAGTTCCTCGCCGCATCGCGGTGGCCGTATTGTTCCTTGTGTTGCTCCTTGAGGGAGGCGAGTCATCCGTGCGAGCCCAAGCCCAGTTGGCGAACGAACGGGCCGTCATTCAAAACGCTGGCAATGCGACTGACGACCAGATCGATCGTGTGATTGCCAAGGGGCTTGGCTGGCTCGTACGCAAACAATCTCGTCGCGGCAGTTGGTCGGCCAACGAGGGTCGTTACCCCACGGCGATGACGGCGCTTGCCGGCACAGCCATGCTGATGGAGGGTTCGACAACCACGCAGGGCCAGTATGCAGACTCGGTCCGTCAGGCGGTGGACTATCTTGTGGGAAGGTCGCGTGGCAATGGCCTAATCGGCGATCCCAAGGGGGACGATCGGTACACCTACGGCCATGGCTTTTCGATGCTTTTTCTGTCGCAGGTTTTGGGTGAAGAAGAAGATGAACGCCGTCGCGATGAGATCGTGCGGGTGCTTGCCAAGGCGGTTGAATTTTCCGGCCGAGCACAGACCTCCGACGGGGGTTGGGGCTATGTGAGTGCGAAAGACGGCAACAACTTTGACGAGGGTTCCACCACGATCACGCAGGTGCAGGGGTTGCGAGGCTGTCGCAATGCCGGCATCGTTGTGCCCAGGGAGATCATCGACAAGGCCATTGGCTACATTCATAAGTGCACGATGCCCGATGGGGGAGTGCAGTACAGCTCAAAGGGCGGCGGCGGTCGTCCGGCCATTTCTGCGGCGGCCATTGCCTGCCTATTTAATGCTGGTGAATACGATGACACCCACGTGCCGCGAATGCTTGAGTATGCGGAGAAGCATCTGGGCAACATCGCCAACAACGGGTTTGGCCACTGGCACTACGCGCACTTTTATTACGCGCAAGTGATGTATCGCGAGGGAGGGAAGAAGGCGGCCACCTACCGCGAGCAGATCGAAAAAAGACTGATATCCGAGGCCCAACAGGATCGCGACGGTCTGTCTTGGCCGCAGGGTTACATCGGTCCGGTGTACACGACGGCCACGAATCTGACGATTCTCCAATTGAACAAAGGCACGCTGCCCATCTATCAACGCTGAGTCAGCATCGCTGAAAATCGTGGGCCATTCCGGCTTTCTGACCCCCGCCAAAGTCCCCGAGCTTGGCCGCAGGACAAGATCCCATTAGGAAATATTGCCTCAGCGTTTACTATCTAGCCATTCGCCTCGACGGACCTTTCGGAGTTTTCTGATGACCCCCACTGCAACTGCTGTTGAAAAACTTCATCAGGCTCGCACCCGCATCCTCGAACAACTTTCCCGAGTGATCGTCGGCCAGCATCAAGTGATTGAAGAACTGCTGATCTGTTTGTTCAGTCGAGGTCACTGCCTGCTGGAAGGCGTGCCGGGGTTGGCCAAGACGCTGATGGTGAGCACGCTTGCCAAGAGCCTCGATCTATCGTTCAGCCGGATTCAATTCACGCCCGACTTGATGCCGGCCGACATTCTCGGTACCGACATCTTGGAGGAGGATCGGGCGACTGGTTCGCGGCAGTTACGGTTTCTCGAAGGGCCGCTGTTTGCCAATGTCGTCCTGGCCGATGAGATCAATCGCACCCCACCCAAGACACAGGCGGCGCTGTTGGAGGCAATGCAGGAGCGACAGGTGAGCGTGGGTCGTATTCGGCATCAGCTCGTCGATCCGTTCTTTGTACTCGCCACGCAAAATCCGATTGAGCAAGAGGGCACCTACCCACTCCCGGAAGCGCAGCAAGACCGCTTCATGTTTAAGGTGTTTGTTCGCTACCCCACGTTTGAAGAGGAGTTTGAAATTGCCCGACGCACGACGGGGGCCGCCATCGAAGATGCGCAGCCGGTGCTCTCGGCGGCCGACATTCTGGCCCTGCAAAAAAGTGTCCGAGAGGTGCCGATCAGTGATCACCTGGTTCGCTACTGCCTGGCGCTGGTGCGACAGACACGGGCCGGTGAGCGAGGCGTGCCCGACTTTGTCTCGGATCAGCTTTCCTGGGGCGCCGGGCCGAGGGCCGTGCAGTTTCTCGTCGTTGGTTCAAAGGCCCGGGCGCTCTTGCAGGGCCGCAGCCATGTCACGGTTGAAGACATCCAGACATTGGTCGCCCCGGTGCTCCGGCACCGGATCGTCGTCGGCTTTGCGGCGGAGAGCGAAGGCGTGACTTCCGATACAATCATTGAACGAATTCTGGAAACGACCCCCAGTAGAGAAGATGAACTGACGCGTGACGCCCGCTTCCAAACGATTTTTGCATCCTGAGGCCATCGCGAGGATCGCTCGTTTGGAGCTGCGCGCCCGCGCAGTTGTCGAGGGTGTGCTCGCCGGCCTGCACAAAAGCCCATACAAAGGCCAGTCGGTCGAGTTTTTGCAACACCGGGAGTATGTGCGGGGTGACGACTTGCGGCGCGTCGACTGGAAAGTCTGGGGCCGACAAGACCGGCTCTATGTCAAGGAATTTGAGGAGGAAACAAACCTCCGGCTGACGCTTTTGGTGGATGGCTCGGCGAGCATGGATTATCGATCTGGCGCGCTGAGCAAATACGATTATGCAGCGACGCTCGCAGCGAGTTTGGCCTGGCTGGCGCTGTCGCATGGCGATGCCGTTGGCTGCGCTGTCTTTGACGAGAAGGTGCGGGCCAGCGTTCCGGCCCGCACGAAGCGTTCGCATTTGTCGAGCGTTGTCGATGTGCTGGAAACCCCGCGCAGCAATCGCCCTACGGCATTTCTGCCGGTGCTTCGATCACTTTCCGAGACACTCCCGCGCCGCGGAATGGTCGTCATCATCTCAGACCTTTTGGGCGATCGCGAGGGCGTTTTTCAGGGCATGCAATTTCTCCGCAGACGCGGCCACGATCTCGTGCTGTTGCACGTCATGGACGACGACGAATTGACATTTCCATTTGAGGGCCCCACGCGTTTTGAGGGTCTGGAATTGCCAGAGCACATTGCTTGTAATCCGCGTGCGCTTCGCGAGGGCTATCTGGCGGCGATGGAGGAATTTCTGGCCGACGCGAGAAAGCGATCGGCGGCGGTCAGATGCGACTACTTGCTGATACGCACCGGTGAGCCTGTCGATGCGGCGCTTGTTCAATTTCTCTCTCGTCGTTCCAGCATGGCCGTCTAGTTTCCCCAGAGAATGCCACATCGATGCCGACCTTTGATTTTTTTTCGCTGCTTTGGTGGGGGCTGCCTTTGGCAGCGGTCCCGATCATCATCCACCTGATCAATCTCCTGCGCCACCGCAAGGTGCAGTGGGCGGCGATGGAGTTTCTGCTGGCCAGCCAACGAAAATTTCGCACGCGCGTGTTGCTCAAGCAAATCCTGCTGTTGTTGTTGCGGATTGCGGCGGTGCTGGGGATCGTGCTGGCGCTGGCCCAGCCAAGGCTGCGCAGCGCCCTGGGCCAACTGCTGGGTGGATCTCGCACGGCGCATGTTGTCTTGCTGGACGATAGCTATTCGATGAGCGATCTTTCGGCGGGTGGCCGGATTGGTGAATCGAGCGCCTTTGATCGGGGCAAACTGGTCGTGCAGCGGATCTGCGGGGAATTGACGGCCGCAGAAGGGCGGCAAGAGTTGGCGATGGGGCGTTTTTCCGCCCTCTCTTCTGCCGTGCGAAAGTTTGATATCGAGCGGCAGACGGTGACGCCGCAGGTGGTTCAAATGGTCCGCGACGAATTGGCAGGACTGGTTCCCTCGGCCAGCGATTGCGGGCCCAGAGAGGCACTGGCCGCTGCGGTTGAGGTGCTTGGAGGAGGAACAGGGGCAGCCAATGTGCTCTGGTTGGTGAGTGACTTTCGTGCCCGCGATTGGAAGGTGGCCGATGAAACGGCGCAACTGCTCCGACAATTGTCAGATGCGGGCGTTGAATTGCGGCTGGTGGATTGTGCTTTTGGGGCCCTGGGAAGCACGGGCAGTCCGGCAGATTTCGGGGCCAGCAATCTGACGATCGAACGGCTGGAAGTTGTCGGGGGCGTTCCGGCGACGGGAGTGCTTGTGCCCTTGGAGGTGGCCGTTCGCAACAATTCAGAGGCCGTTGTCCGCGATGTTCAAGTCGAACTGCGCGAGGATGGTGCTAGCCGACCTGGCCTACGAATTCCAGAAATTCCTGCTGGGTCGGTGGCCGTACAGAGATTTGAAGCACGATTTCCCAAGCCCGGTAACCATCTGATTGATGCCCGTGTGGCGGCTGATGCAGTCGCCGCCGACAACACTCGTAGCGCCGTAATCGCAGTGGTTGACCGCGTCGACGTGCTTGTGATTGATGGCAATCCGCGGGGCGCTGGTCGTGCCGCAGACGCCTTCTATTTGTGTGCGGCATTGGCGCCTGGTTCGGGGGCGCCGACTGGATTGCGGCCCCGCATCGAATCCCCCCGTGCGATCACAACGCTCGACCTCAGCACATTTGACTCCATCTGGCTGCTCGATGTGGAGCGGCTTGATCCAGCCGAGATCACGGCACTTGAAGTATTTGCTCGCGCGGGTGGCGGCGTCGTCTTTTTTATGGGGCCGCGCAGTCGGGCCGAGGAGATCAACCGCACGCTCTACCGCGATGGAGAGGGGCTCTTTCCTCTGCCGCTGGCCGGACCAGTCGATCTGTTGCCAGAAGGAAAAAATCAGGATCCTGTGCCCGATGTTGTCGTCGAAGAGCATCCGGTGGTGGCGGTGCTCTCTGGCCAACGCAATCCGCTGCTGGATGCGGTGCGCATTGAGCGATTCATGGCAGTCGATCGGGCCTTTGATGATTCCATGGCAAAAACGCCCGGTGGCGTTGGCGTGCGTCGTCTGCTTTCGCTGCGGACGCGGGCTCCGCTGGTGGTCGAGCGACCGTTTGGCGAGGGACTTGTCGTGGCAGTGCTGACAACGGCATCTCCCACATGGAACAACTGGGCGCGTGCCAATCCGAGTTGGGTGGTGGTGATGCTGGAAATGGAAAGCCACCTGGCTCGCGTTCGCCGCCGCGCTGAATTGCTGGAGGTGGGCGACGACTTCACCGTCACCCTAACGGCTCGCAGCGATGAAATCGAAGTCGATTTCTTGATCCCACCCGAGGGCACGATCGTTCACCAAACGGCTGCTGTCACGCCAGCCGGAACTCTGCAGGCAACTCTTCGAGCAACGCAATCTGCCGGGGCGTATCAAGCCCGGTGGCGGCGACTGGACGGCAGCGAGCGAGAGCGAGTTGTGGCGATCAATGTCGATCCCAACGAGGGCAGGCTGGAACGCATCCTCCGCGAGCAACTCGATCGCACGCTCTCGGGCGTGAAGTTTCAGTATGATAGCGCCGAGTCGCTGCAACCCGATGCGAGCACGCTAGCGGGTATCTCGCTGGTGACTCCCTTGCTCCACGCCCTGCTTGGTGTCCTGCTCTTGGAACAGTTGTTGGCGTACTCCGCCAGCTATCACACGGCGACCAAGCCGTCACGCCCTGTCTGAGACGCCGACTCTTTTTGCAGACAAACCAAAACACAGAACAAATCAAACAGAGACATGTGCCCACACCTGCCACTGCCGAGCCTGTTTGCCGCCAGCGAAACTGTGCAGCATCGCATCTCAAGCGCCCTGGTGGACGGATTCTCGCAGTGGTGGCAGATGCCGGCGCTGGTTCTCGCCTTGTCGGCAATCGTGTTGTTTGTGCTTTGGATGTATCGCCGCGACACGGTGGAATTGCCATGGGGGCTGGGGCTTTTACTCGCTGCCTTACGGATAGGGGCGTTTGCCAGTTTGGTCGCGGCCTATCTCGACTTCGAGCGGACAGCCGAGCATGAGATCGTCTTTGCGTCGCGCGTGGCCGTGCTCGTTGATGCGAGCGCCAGCATGACCATCGACGATCAACTCACGGTGGAAAAACGCCAAAACGATCCTTCCGTGGAGACAGTTCCAACCGATCCGATCGACGCGGCTGCATCCGAACAGGCGATTCAAACGCGGTCGCAGCGGGCCCTTGAATTGCTCCAAGACGGGGGCTTGCTGGCAGCCCTCGCTCCTCGACACGAGGTTTCGGTGTGGCGATTTGAAACCGATGCCGAGCCGCTGCAGGTCTTGCCGATAGGAGGCCGTGAATCTGCAGGGTCAAAAAAGTTAGCAGCAGGGCCAGCAGATGAGGCAGCAGAAAAGCCAGAGACAGATGCAGAGCCAGAGGCAGTCGCCTCATCGACGAAAGACTGGTCAACGCGATTGGCTCCGGAAGGATTTGAAACCCGAATCGGCGAGGCGCTCGCCCGCGTGCTCGACCAAGAGCCCGTCGGCGTGCTGGCAGGCGTGATCGTGCTCTCCGATGGGGCCAATAATGCGGGCATCGATCCGGCGGCCGCAATGACCGGGCTCGCCAAAGCGGGGGTGCCTGTTTTTTCGATTGGCATCGGCTCCGATCGGCTGCCGACCAATGTACGGGTCAGCGATCTGGTTGTGCCGTCGCGAGTTTTTCCGAGCGATCGTTTTGCTGTCATGGGGTATTTGCAGGCTCAAGGTCTGGCCGGCCAGACGGTCAAAGTCGAGCTCACTGAAGCCACCGCCGACGAAGCGATCCAAGTGGGCAACGCTATCGATACAGATGTGCAGCCGGGCCCAAAACAGCCTCAGGCAAATCGCCGGATCGGTCGCCTGATCGATGCCGCCGAGGTTGTACTGGGCAGCGACGGTGAACTCTCTGCGGTGCGTTTTGATGTGCCTGGTTTAGAAGCATCAGGCCAGCGCAATCTTGTCTTGCGAGTCGTGTCGCCGCCAGCAGATCGCTCACCGGCCGATAACCAGCAGGCCGTGGAGATTGAAGTGGTTGATCGGGTCACGCAGGTGCTCCTGATGGCTGGAGGACCGAGTCGCGAGTATCAGTTCATGCGCAATGTGCTGGAACGCGACAAGAGCTTTGCCGTCGATGTCTTGCTGGGCACGGCGAGCAAGGGAATCTCGCAGGATGCAAGACGGATTCTGGAGTCGTTTCCAGCGAGTGCCGAGGAACTCGCCGAGTATGACGTGATCGTGGCCTTCGATTACGACTGGCGACGACTCGATCCTGCGGCACAGTCGCGGCTAGATCGGTGGGTCGCGCGGGAATCGGGCGGACTGGTGCTTGTGGCAGGCAACATTTTCATGGACGCATGGCTGGCGGATCCGCAAACAACGGTGATCCGCAACTTGCATCCGGTTGAATTGCGGCGTTCCAGCCAGATCATGGGCGAGGATCAGGCTGGGTTCGAAGAACCACTGCCGCTGGTTTTTTCCCGGGACGGCCAGGAGGCGGAGTTTCTCTGGCTGGGCTCCAGTCGCATCGCTAGCCAGACGGTGTGGAGTGATTTTAAAGGAGTTTTTTCCTGCTTTGATACCACCATCGCCAAGCCCGGCGCCACCGTTTACGCGAGGGCTTCGCGGCCCGGCTCTGTCGGAGCAATCAATGCCGAAGCGATCTACTTTGCCGGACAGTTTTACGGCTCGGGCAATGTGTTTTTTCTGGGCAGCGGCGAGACATGGCGTTTGCGAGCACTCGACGACAGTCTCTTTGAGCGGCTTTCAACGCAGCTTGTCCGACATGTTTCTCAAGGTAGGTTGTTGCGTGGATCGCGACGCGCGCGGGTGCTGGTCGATCGAGATCGTTTTGCCGTTGGATCCAACGTTGTGGTACGGGTCGTTGTGGCCGAAGGAGATGCAGGTGGGGCGGGTGTGATTTGTCAGGTTCTAGGGCCGGATGGGGTTGTGCTCCGCATTCCGTTGACAAGTGAACCCAACCAACCCGGCGTCTGGCAGGGAGCTTTTGTCGCCTCTCGCGAGGGTGCCTGGAGGATCGATGCGGAGCTGGGCAGCGGGTCGGGAGAAAAGGTGTCGCGACGCATTGGGGCTCGTCTGCCCGACCGCGAATTGGCCCGTCCAAGACTCGATCGGGGCCTGCTGGAACAGTTGGCAACGCTCTCGGGGGGCCAGTCTCACTTTCTAGCTGACAGGCCGTGGAACGCGCAGGCCTCGCAGGCGCTGGCTGACAGCATTCCCGATCGATCGCGACGGGAATTTGAAACCGGCGCACCCGACGGGAATTTTAAACGACGGCTCAACGCCATGCTGTTGGCCATCGGCACAGGCTTGCTCTGCGTCGAATGGATTATCCGCCGACTCGTGAAACTGGCCTAAAAAGGAACTCCTTTCGTGTCGCTTGTTCAAAAGCCATTGCCAACCAGACCCGTCGAGCTTGCCAGTAGCCAGGCTAGCGGGGCTGATATGTCGCAACTGTTGGCGGCCTTGGCCAAGCTGCGCGGGCAGACGCGACGCTGGATTTGGGTCGAATCGCTGGCGATGATCGGCTTATTCGCGACGGTCATTTTTTGGGGATCACTGGCGATTGACTGGAGCATCGAGCCGCCCCCTTTAGCGCGGATTCTGCTGGCTCTAGCGACGATCGGGGGGCTCATGTGGCTGATCGCTCAAAAACTTCTTTCGCGGCTGACCACTCCGCTCAAAGACAGTGCCTTGGCGATCATTATTGAACGGGGACACACTGTTTTCCGCGATAGCCTCTCCACGGCCATCGAGCTGTCAGCACGACCCGCCAGCGAAGTCGATCCGTTGCTGTTGGCCCGCACCACTCAAGAAGCAGTTGCCATGCTGGGTGAATTTCGTCCGGGCAAGTTGTTTCGTCGACAACGATTGTCCTTGCTGGCCTGCGCCGGATTGCTGGCGGTGGGGAGCGTGGCTGGGTTGGTGGCGCTCCAACCGGCAATCGCCGATCTGTGGGTGCAGCGGATGGTGCTGTTGAGCGAGGCCCCGTGGCCCCGCCGCGTGCGACTCACGATCGATGACTTCCCCGACGGCATCCGCACAGTGGCGCGGGGCAGCGATGTGGATTTGATCGTGCGCGCCCGTGTCAGCGATGCTGGCTTTACGACCGGCAGTAGTGCTGATCGCAAGAATGAACTGCCGAGTATCGTCGATCTGCGGTCGCGGGGTGCGACGGGTTGGCGCAGCGATCGGATGGGGATGCGTGGCGGGGTGACGGAGGAGGAGCAGGCGTTCGGCCATATCCTCAAGAATGTCAGCGAGGACTTGCTCTTAGAGGTGCGGGGTGGCGATGCGCGGATCCGCAATCTTCGCCTGAAGGCGGTCGATGCGCCGAGCCTCGGCACGCTTGCCATCAGATACTCATTGCCGGCCTATCTCGGCGGCGGCACGCGACAGGCTCCCGCCTCACGAATTGTACAAATCCCCAAAGGCTCGAGTGTTGAAATTGAGTGCACTTCGACCAAGCCACTGTCTGCCGCCACAATGACTTCGACGGCCGCTTCGACAGTTGCCGGATTGGCAGAGAATAAACCGCAGTCTCAGTCGAGTGAGCCAATCCAAGAAGAGGTGCTCGGCAGGCTCAAAACGCCGCTCGATAAGACTGCTGCTCCTGCTGGGGCACCGCGTCTGCTGACTGGCCGCATTGCGTCGCTCTTGGCCGATTGCACGATCAGCGTGCGTTTGACCGACACCGATAATCTGGTCAACCTGGAGCCCATCACATTCATTCTTTCCGCGCTCGCCGATGAGCCGCCGCAGGTGGCGGTTCGCATGCGGGGCATCTCGACAATGGTCACACCGCAAGCGAGGATTCCTTTGGAAGGGACCATCTCCGACGACCATGCTTTAGCGGCTGCCGCCGTTCGACTGACGGTTGCCGATCGACCCGAGGTGGTGCTGCCGATAGCGCGGCTGCGAGTTGACGCGGCGAGGGTGGATCTTTCGGCACAAGATCCGGAAGTTGTGTCGCTGGAACCGCTCGGATTGAAGCCAGCTCAAAAACTAATGATCGCCGTGACGGCAGTCGACGCCTGCACGCTGGATGGCCTTCCCAATAGTGGCACAAGCGACGCATGGTCGCTGGATGTCGTGGCTCCAGAAGTGCTTTTGGCAATGCTTGAGGCCCGCGAGATCATCTTGCGGCGGCGTTTTGAAAGCTGCATCGCCGACTTTGCTCAAACTCGCAACCGCGTGGCCGGCTTAGCGGGGAGTGCACCAGAGGAAAGCAGGGCTGAGGGTCGAGCGAATTTCAGCGACAGCGAATTGCCATCAGACGCTGCGAGACTCGGTGAGGCGACCTCCCGCGCAGGGGGCGAAACAAGCGAGATTTCGACAGCCTTTCGTGACATACGCTTAGAACTCGAAAACAACCTTCTGCTGACGCCGGAACTCCAGACGCGCTTGATTGTGCAGATAGCCGATCCGCTGGCGGCTATTGCCTCCAAGGACCTGCCGGCTCTCTCGGCCCAGTGCCGTAGCATGGCCGAGAGTTCGCCGGCTAACGCTCGGTCTGGCCTCGTGGAGCAAGCCGATCTCGTGCTTGCCCGCATGCAGGCTGTGCTTGATAAGATGATGGAGTTGGAATCGTTTAACGAAGTCATCGAACTTCTTCGCGGCGTGATCCGCACGCAGGAGGAGATCAAAACCAACACGCTTGAGTGGCAGAAGAAGCGGGCACGCGATGCATTGGAGCAGCCATGAAAAAGTATCTGATGGGGATGGCAGCGGTTGGGCTGGCGGTTGGGATGATTGGGTGCTGTCTTTCGACACTTGCTCACGCGATCCAGCCAGCCGCCGTTGATGAGCACGCAGGCCAGAGGCTGGCCGAGCGGGAGCAGGATGTGCTACGCCAGTTTCGGGATTTGGAAAAAACATTTCTAAGGCTGGCTGATTTGCTCTCCACCAGCGATCCACGCCGCTCGGCACTGCTCCGCAGTGTGTTTGAACAGGCTCGTACGGAAGAAGTGGGCGATCGCCTTGATGCGATTGTGCAACTGCTCGAAAAAGAACAATTCCTCAAGGCTGGCAGCAATCAGACCAGTGCCATCGGCAAACTCAGGCTCCTGCTGGATCTCCTCGAATCGGGTGATGCCGACAAGCGTCTGGCTAATACGAAGGAAGAAGTCAAACAGTTTCTGGCCAGACTCTCCAAGCTGATTTCTAGGCAACGCGATATCGAAGGTTCAACCGAAGCCGGCGGCAAGGAATCGCAGCTTTCTGATCGTCAAGCCGCGCTGGCGGATGAAACCCGGGGACTCTCCGGCGACATCGGGAGCTTTGCCGAACGTATGGAAGTGCGAGATTCTCCCGCCGATGGCAAAGAGTCGGAGCCCGGCTCTAAGGGTGAAGGTTCTAAGGGTGAAGGTTCTAAGGGTGAAGGTTCTAAGGGTGAAGGTTCTAAGGGTGAAGGTTCTAAGGGTGAAGGTTCTAAGGGTGAAGGTTCTAAGGGTGAAGCGGATAGCGAGGCTTCAGAGGGAGAAGACGGGGAAGGGCAGGCGGGGAGTCAAAATGACGGCGACGATGAACCGTCACGGGCCCGGCGCACCAAGCAGAGGCTCGAATCTGCCGAAAAACGGATGCGTAAAGCCCGCGAAAAACTTGAGCAGGCGCAGCGGCGGGATGCCCGTAGCGAACAGGAAAAGGCCATTGAAGAGCTTGAAACGGCACGCGCCGAGTTGGAGGAAATCCTCCGGCAAATGCGAGAAGAAGAAGTTGAACGACTGCTGGTGCAATTGGAAGCCCGCGTGCGGGCGATGCTGCGTGCCGAAAAAGCCGTGCTGGCCGGCAGCGAAAAACTTGCCACCGAAGCCCATACGCCACTCGATCGTGAACGACAATTAGAGGCAGTGAGGTTGTCGCGTGAACAGGGCTTGATCAGCAACGATGCAGTCAAGGCATTGGCTCTGGTGCGAGATGACGGTTCGGCTGTGGCGATTCCTGAAGCACTGGAGCAGGTGCGAGAAGATTCCGTTCAGGCGGCTGCCCGTTTGGCTCGTGGCGATGTGGGAGGGACAACGCGGGGCATCCTCCAGGATATTGTGTTGAGCCTCGGGGAGATGCTCGCAGCGCTTGAAAAAGCTCAGCGAGAACAGCAGGCGAAATCAGAAAGTAAATCTGGAGGTCGGCCCGCCGAACCTGAGGAGCAGCCCTTGGTTGACAAGCTGGCGGAGCTCAAGATGATTCGCTCGCTGCAGATGCGAGTGAACACGCGTACGAAACGCTATTCGCAACTGCTGCTGGAAGGAGCGGAGACGGTGGAGGAGCCGGAACTTGTGGAAGCACTCGATCGCCTTGCCGACCGGCAGCGAAAGATCGAGCGGGCTGCCCACGACATAGTCACTGGCCGCACAGAATAGTCGGCGTTCTGAATGCAGCAGCGATGCCTCAGGCAACGCGATTCAAGATCGGCAGGGCCGGTAGCCCGTTTTTCTGAAGCACAAGGCCAGCAGCAGGCTGGCGATGGCTGGCATCATTGGCGGCCAAAGCAGGCTGGGTACGGGGGGCGCCCAAAAGCATCAGCCTCGCCGTGCTGAGGAAACCGGCCAGCGATCCAAAGGTTGCTTCCAATGCGGCTGGTTCGTAGCCGCAGTGCACCATGCAGTCTTGGCACTTTGCATTTCCACTCGATCGACCGTAACCATCCCAGTGGGTTTCTTCCATCAGTTCGCGGAATGTTTTTGTGTATCCCTCATCGAGCAGATAGCAGGGCCGCTGCCAGCCAAAGAGGTTGTAGGTCGGCGTGCCCCATGGGCGGCACTCCAAGTCCCACTTCCCTTTGAGGAACTCGAGAAACACAGGCGACTGATTGAACTTCCAGCGACGCGGTGCATTGGCCAGAATTCGTTGAAAGAGTGATTGACTATTTTGGCGAGAGAGAAAATGGCTCTGATCCGGGGCTTTTGCGTAGGAGTAACCGGGGGAGATCATCATCCCCTCCACGCCAAGCTGCATGACTTCATCAAAAAACTTTCGATACCGTGCCGGCTCAGCATCGGCAAACAGCGTTGAATTGGTTGTGACGCGAAAGCCGGCCTTGCGGGCGGCGCGAATTGCCGAGACAGCCATGTCAAAAATGCCCTCGCGACCGACGGCCGCATCGTGCTCCTCGCGTGGCCCGTCGAGGTGCACTGAAAATGCCAGATACGGAGAGGGCGTGAAGTGCGACAGCATCTCTTCCAACTTGATCGCGTTGGTGCAAAGGTAGAGATATTTTTTTCGTGCCACGATGCCAGCCACTATCTGCTCGATCTGTGGATGCAGGAGCGGTTCGCCACCCGGAATGGAAACCATTGGCGCTCCGCATTCGTCAACGGCATGAAAGCACTGCTCTGGCGTGAGGTGCGACCGCAGAACTTCTGTTGGGTGTTGGATTTTTCCGCAGCCGCCGCAGGCAAGATTGCAGCGAAAGAGTGGCTCAAGCATCAACACCAGCGGATAACGCGAATTGCCTCGCAGTCGCTGCACAGCCACATGCCGCAAAATGGCGATCATCTGTCCAATCGGTACGCTCATACAACTCGCTCCCTGTGTATCTGAGCAACGACTGCTTCTGCCGAACAGAAACGAGCCAATGCCATCAGTGGAAAATAGATCGGATAATAGTGGTAACGCAGGTAGAAGACTTTGGGAAATCCTGTGCCGGTAAACTCCGGTTCTTCCCAAGCACCGTCGGCAGACTGCCGGGAAATAAGCCATTGCACCCCTCGCTGGGCAGTTCTTGAATTGTGTCGGCCAGCGGCCACCAATCCCGCTACAGCCCAGGCAGTTTGCGAGGCTGTGGGCGTTCCCCGGCCAGCCATCTCCGGATCTGAGTAGCTCGCGGGGGATTCGCCCCAACTGCCATCTGATTGCTGACGGCTCTCAAGCCAGCAGACTCCAGCGAGAATAGCGGGGTCATCGACAGCCACGCCCACCGCTCGCAGTCCTTCGATGGCCTGCCAGGTGCCATAGATATAGTTGATGCCCCAGCGGCCAAACCACGAGCCATCCGCCTCCTGACTGCATCGCAGATATTCACACGCTCGATCGACTGCCGCGTGCCCCAGCCGCAGTCCGATCTTGCCGAATGCCTCGAGCACGCGGCCGGCTAGGTCGGGCGAACTGGGATCGATCATCGCATTGTGATCGGCGAATGGAACCTTGCAGAGCAGTTCGCAGTTATTGTCTCGGTCAAACGCGCCCCAACCACCATCAGAATTTTGCAGGGCCTCAAGCCACTGCTGCGCCCGAAGAGTCGCCGCCTGCGCGCGGTCTGCGCGCAGGCGGCCCGCTGGGGTAGCGTGTGCTGCAAGTCCAATAGGAGACTGCTGCCATGTCGCCAAGCCGATCACGACCATCGCGGTATCGTCGACATCGGGATAAAAACGATTGGAATATTCAAAGCACCAACCCGAAGGAAGGGCGGTGGCACGCTGTGACCAATCGCCACTGGTATGCACCTCGCGGTCCAGCAGCCAATCGACAGCCTGATCGAGAACCGCTGGATCATCGTGATTGGAGCGGTCGCTGGAAGCTGCGTTTGAGGCATCTGACAAACTGCGGAGCGTGATCGCCGTATCCCAGACCGGCGAGCGGCAGGGCTCAATGCGAGTCGAGCCGTCGGGTTCGACTTCCACTAAGCCAGCCAACTGTCGCCAGCATTCCTGCACCTCCGCAGATTCATCGTCGCAGCCCATGGCCCGCAGGGCCACAATGCTCCAGACAATCGGAGGAAAGATCGCTCCCAAGCCGTCGCTGCCGTCAAACCGCTCGAGCATCCAGCGACGGCACTCTGCCACAGCGCGACTGCGAAGCGGACGCACTCCGATCGCATCGCAGAGCTTGACGAGATGATCGACGCCACGAAAGAGCCTGGCCCATCCGCCGTTTCCACCGGTAGGCGGCGGAGATTTCAGCCGGTCGTGGGGCGAGAACAGCTCACCAATCCCCTTGGCGGCAGAAAAGTTTTGCACCGGCTTGAATGCCCAGATCAGCGAGAGCGGCACAATCATCGTGCGCGACCAAGCTGAGACACGCTGCAAGTTGATAGGAAACCAACTCGGCAACAGGACCATTTCCGGCGGCACCGCCGGGCACGCCGAATAGGGCATCTGTCCAAGCAACGCCAAATAAAATCGCGTGAAACTGTTAACGGCCCACGGCCCACCCGCTTGCGCGATCGCCCGTCGGGCCCGCTTCAGCGGTTCTGAATCTGGCTGATGGCCGGTGAGTTTGAGCGCCAAATAGGCCTTTACGCTGGCGCTATTATCGACTGGCCCGCCGGGATAGATCGCCCAACCGCCACTCGGCAGTTGCTGTTTGAGAATGCGTTGACACGCGCCAGCCACTAAGGGTCCAGCCAGTTTGTCGGCCCAGGCCAGAATCAGCAGATACTCGCTTTCCAGAATCGTGTCCCCTTCCAGCGATCCGCGCCAATGGCCATCGGCAGACTGTCGCGATTCAAGCCAGTTGCTGGTTAACTGGAGAGCCTCGAGAGCAGGCTCCAGATCGAGCAGGCGGGCAGGTTCTTCTGCGTGATTCTTGTGAGCGACCAAACGCTTTACAAGGAATGCTGCATCCATATCGCTCTGAGAGCGGCCTAATCGCTGAGGAAGTCTGCTGCCATACTGTCTGCGAGCAGCGCGAGCGGGCAAGGCAACGGCCGTGGCTGAGGAGAGCGAGGCAGGGCTATCAAACGCAGAATCCAGCGGTGATTCGTTCAAGCTCATGAAGGCTTCCATGCTTCCAGCAGCGCGCATCTCTTCTCGAAGAAACGCACCCGCACAGAATAGACAAAGCCCCAGCTATCGACAAGTCTGCGCAGGTCAAAAATAAGGGTTCAAAACCGCTTCGATCGGGCGTAGGCGGATGAGATCAGGAGGCCCAGCCGGGAGTTCGGGGAGTCTAGGCGGACTCTAACGCGCGATCTCCTGGCCAGCGACCAAGCCCGTCTGGCCGTTGGCGACAATTCCTTCTGCGGCCAGGCAGGCCCTCAAAGGAAGCATGATTGAAACCTGCGTGCCGTGGCCGAGTTTCGATGCAAGTGTCACGGAGCCCCCGCTTGCTTCGATCAATCGCCAGGCCTTCGACAGCCCCAGTCCAGCCCCGCGGCCGGCCTCGCGGCCACTAAAAAATGGATCGAAGGCCCGGCGTTTCGTTTCGGCATCCATGCCTCGGCCTTCATCGGTGATTGTTACCACACATTGTGCCTCGCCGCCTGATGTGCTGTGGCACGCTGCCAGCACAACCCTACCGCCGTCGGCAATCGCCTCCAGAGCATTGACAGCAATGGCTCTCAGGGCCTCTTCAATCTGTGAACGGTCTACAACAACTTCAATCGGCACTGGCGGCGGGCTGTATTCCAGTCGGGCGTTGCGGCTAGCTGCTAGCGGTGCAATTGAATCGACAAGAGCCAGCATGATGCTCCCCACATCTGCGACAGCAGGCTGTGACTTCGGCGGCCGAGCAAAGAGCATCAGGCCGCCGATCATGTCACGGGCCCGAAACGATTGATCCACGATTGTTGCCAATCGTCGCCGTCGTTCGGAATCCTTTTCATCGAGTAACAGCGCCTGGGCACGCGTAGCGATATTAGCCAGCGGATTGTTGATTTCGTGGCCGGCTCCATACGCTAGCTCGCGCATCGATTCGAGCCTGGCTTCCGCAACGGCCTGCTCAAACGCGGCAGATTGTTTGTTCATCGCCAACGCCATTGCGATCGCATCGCTTAAAACCAGCGACTCAAGCGACGGCACATCCTCTGTTGCACCGAGGATTGCGTTGCCATTTCTGGCAAGGGATGCAGCCGAAGAGGGAAACCATCGATGGGCCTTGAGATGTGCCAGCAAGACATCGCCACGCTTGTGACGGTCAGCCAGAACGACGGCACTCAAAGGCCAAGGCTGCTGCCGGATCGCCGCCAACGGGGGTTTTGCCAACGCGTCCCAAGCAGCCCCTTCGAGAAAAAGAACGCGATCACCGCTGGGGGCAGGACCGGCCATCACGATCGACTCAGCCAAATGCTGTGCGAGCGATCCATCGCGTTCATGGATCGCCGCTGGCGATTGCAACTCGCTGGGCAAGAGGCCAACAACTGGCCTCAAAGTGGACTCATAATCGGCAAGCCAAGCGGCCACGGCCGGATCATCTCCGGCAATCAGCCAGATTCGCGACGAAAGCTCAGCGGCGAGCAGCGAATCTGCGCAGCCGATCGCATCGGGCTGGGCAAGCACGGCCCGCGTCAGACCCAAACAGGCCTGACGCGGAACCGGCAGCGCAAGATCAAGCGAAGCTGTGTGCTTCAGCAAAAGCCAGACACCGGAATATCCGCTGTGCGACACGTGCCGTACACCCACATTTCTGCGAACAAAAGGTCAAACTGCTGAGACTCAAAAAACCCGCTTATGAACCGGCCGTGACCGACTCGATGTCAAGCAGGCCGCAGATCCGATCGACAAGCATTTCCGCTTCGAACGGCTTCTGCAGGAATTCGTTGGCGCCGGAAGCCTTCAGGTCTTCGATCTTATCGGGTTCGCACATGCCCGAGATGCAAATGATTCGCACCTCGTCCATGGTCGCATCACTGCGAACACGCTGGCAAACTTCCTTGCCATTGATATCTGGAAGCATGACATCGAGCACGATTAAGTCGGGGCGGTAATCCTTGACCATCATGCCGGCATCAAACCCATTATTAACACTCCGTGTCTCGAAGCGGCCGTCCCGCTCGAGCACATCGGTGATCAGTTCGACAAGATCCTGGTCGTCGTCGACCACGAGGATCTTGCGGCGACCACTTTCAAGCGCGTCAGTCGGGATACCGTTATCCCGCATGAACAAAAACAACTGGTCTCTCGGTATCCGACGGAATCGGCTGCCGGGCACCCTGAATCCCTTCAATTGTCCAGAGTCAAAACAACGAATAATCGTCTGCTGACTCACTTTGCAAATCTTGGCGGCTTCGCCGGTTGTGTAAACAGTCTTTTGCATGAACTATCACTCTCTCCCTAGCCGTGGTGCGGCTAGTCAAAACGGTCTTTAGAACGCTCCTCGTCCGCGAGGGAGCCCCAAACACCTAGGCCTCCTTGTTGCCATCTCGTTGCCATTTCCATCGCAATCAACCCAATCCCTCCGCGTCTCTCGGCAAGCGACAAACGCGACCTGATCGAAGGACCCAAGCGGCTGGAAAGTAGCAAAAAAGGACTCCAATTCCTCTGATCGCTACCCGGCTTGCCATCCTTGCCAGAAACCCGACTGTACAGCTATCTTGCGCACGGAGTCAATATCGACCCAATCGACGCAAACGGCTTGTATGCAAGACTTTAAGCAAAGCGCCCGAATCGGCAGAAATATTTCTGAAGGGTTGCAGAAGTCGCTAGCGGGATAAGATAGCGCGCGATGACTGAGGATGAAGACGGACGAAAAAGCGGCCCAGGATATTTCAGGAACCGCCGCCCTCGTTGGTAAGCGGTGCGACGATTTCTAATAGTTCCACGGCCGGTTGCCCCGCCAGCAGGATCGTTGCGACGCGGCCAAATGTCTGACCCCACTCAGAGCTTGTGGAGGTCGCTGGCCGCTGACTATCGCCGCTCAAAAGTCCCCCTAGATGGGGGCCAGGATCGACCCGAAGCAGTTGCACTCGCTGCACTTCCAGAAGCACGCCGGCAGCGATGAGAATCCGTCCGAGGGGAATTTTTGCCGCGAGCACAGCGGTTAAAGTAGAAGCACTCAACTGTCTGATATCGAGTCGCACAACGCCGTATTGAACCACCCTGCCTAGCGGATCAAGCAGGAGGATTTCCCGAGCATACCAGTCCGCATCCGCAGCCTCGCGATCGGCGGTTAATGTTTCGGCACAATGTGAAATGACTTTCAGGCCAACCGGTACACGATGAAATCGCTCCATGGCGACTGTCATGTGACTCTGGTGATCCAGCAGATGGCGCCACGGCTGCGGCACCTCGTCAGGCCCAACGCTCTGCAAGATTCCAAACCGATCGACCGGCGTGCAAAAAAGCTGGATGAGTTCCGTAGCCCTGGCAACGGGGTCGTGAGGCGAAGAGGAATGGGTGGCAGGGAGATTTGACATTCGGGTGACGCCTCAGAAGCGACCGTAGCAGAGGGTAACGGCGGCTCTACCAGCTATTGTTTGCCGCAACCCCGAAGCACTGCAAGGATCAGGCCATAAACTGCGACGCCGCCTGCTCCGGTACGGCTAGATCCAAGAGAAACTCAAGCACTTCGCGTAGCTGTCCAAACCGGCATGTGGCTGCCGCTGCCGCTGCCAGCGTTCGCTGCTCTTCAACAATGCGGGCTGTTTGCGTAAAGACATCAGCCCGAGTGTAGAGTCTTCTGGTCTCGGCAATGGCCTCTGCGATCGACTCCTCTGTCAGAAGTTCGGGCGATCTGTGGCGACTCATCGATTGCGCCAGGGCGAGCAACCGCTGGGCATCGCTTGAGGAGAGTCGTGCCAGTGCTAGCGCCCAAAGCACCGTGGGCCGCCCTCCCAGCACATCCCCGGCCGCACGCCGATTATTTTCCAGATCACCGCACCAGTCTTTGAGGTCGTTGAGCACCTGAAAGCCCGTGCCAACATGAAGTGAGTAGCGGTCGATCGCACCGGCCTCGGCGGGCTTGAGGCCAGCCAGCCGAATACCGATCGTCACAGCCGCCTCAAATGCAGGAGATGTTTTGAGACCGTAAATGGCCAGCGACTCTGCGGGGGAGAGTCGCTTGTCGCCAGCATCGCGCCACCACAATTCTGCCCCCTGGCCTTGCGCCAGTCGCAGGTGGGCATCGGCAAGGATCGCCACTAGGTCACGCTGCGTTGCTGCGTCGATGTCCGGCAGCGAAGAAACAATTCGATACCCCAGCCCGAGGAGGTAATCGCCGGCATTGATCGCTGACGGCACGCCGCGCTCGACATGCAGCGTGGCCTGCCCGTAACGCATCTGATCATCGTCTTCAATGTCATCGTGCACCAGCGACGCTTTGTGAAAGATTTCGATGGCCACAGCAGCGGCCTTAACCGATTCGCGAACAGCCTCGCCATTGGTCGCCTCCGCTGTTGTCAGCCCTCGCAGTCTGCGGTCAGCCGAAACGGCATCGAAAGCGGCAAGCGTGATAAAGGGCCGCAAAAACTTGCCGCCCCGAACGAGAAACGCTCCCGCCATTCCGGCCGTGGCTGCCAGTGGCGTGAACCCAGACTGCACACGAGCGTGCCTCTCACGATCTGCGATCCTGTCAGCCGAGGGGGAATCGCCAAAGGCGTTGCCCATCCCTAAACGCTCAGCCAAACCGTCGAGACTGGCCGGCGTAAACATGCCTGACGCTTCCTGCAGCAAAGGTAGATAGTCGGCTACCGGCAGCGATCCTCCGCCGGCCACGCCCAGCAGACCTAGCACCCATTCAATATCAATGGCGCTGGCATTCATCGCAGCCGCACAGTTGGGGAATGTGCTTTGCACAGAAGCGGCAGCCGAATCTTGAAACGGCACTGCTGCGATGGGAAGGGAAAAGGCTGGCAGCATCGCAAACGCCTTTTCCAGATCGGACAATTTCGCCACGCCGAGAATGCCGTCGTACTGGCCTGTCAGGAGCGAACCAATCGCCGGCACGGCCTGCGATGTGGACTCCACAACCCAGCCGCTGTCACGGGCTGCCGCCCAGATCGTGGAAATTGCGCAGGCAGGCCCGCAGGCTTTTGGCATCGCGTGGGGCAGGTCGGAGCTGACAGGCTGGCCTGCCAGCGGACAGTCAGGAAGCAGGAGCAACCGTCTGCCGGAGGGCCCTCTTGAGATCCGCTCCCGCCAGTGTTCCGATACGATTGTAACCATCGTCCAGCCAATGTATTTTGGTTCTGCGTGAGCCCGTTGCACAAGCGTCTCGGCGTGGCTGCGCAGACCAGCGGCTGTTTTTGCCGCCGTCGGCATGCCCTCGGAATGCCACGCAGAGACAAGCCCTGCGGCCATCGCCCGCAACCGCTCCCGCAGCGGTTTGGAATCGGGGCAGGCGGGACTCAGTGGAGCTTGTCTGTCAGCAGCCCCGTGACGATGAGCAAGGCTGGCTCCCGGAGTGCCAGTCGGAGTGCCAGTCGGAGTGCCAGTCGGAGTGCCAGTCGGAGTGCCAGTCGGAGTGCCAGCGGATCTGTCAGTGGCTGCGGGCATAGCCGCAGAAAAGTCGTGCACGAAAACCCTCGTGAGTGTCAGTGTGTTTTGGTGGAAGCAGCGTTTTGGGGCAGCACATTCTAGCGCAAAACAGGAGAGCGTGACAGCCACCTGCCACAATCATAAACCGGAGAAACACCGCTCAAAGAACGGTGGTTTTAGCCGCCGAAACAGAGGTCAAACGACTCCGCACACCGCCCCCTCGCCGGCGATCTAGACTTCGCAAGGCAGCGGCAGTCCGTTGGTGCCTGACCTCGAATGTCGGGGTACCCAGGGGCATCACGGCTGTTCAAAAAAACGGGGCAGGAGAGAATCAACTTGAAGCAGTCCACGACGCGTGAGGATCGGCTGGGGAACAATCTGCTCAAGATGGCCTTCGGAGAGTAACGATTGCCACTGGGCGGACCACTCAACCAGCGGATCGATGCCAAACTTGTGGCTGAGTCGCCCTGTGTCGAGTGTGCCTCGCTTGAGTCCGAGCACCATTTCGCGGATCAGCAGTTGCCGCTGATTCGGACAGAGGCCGCGCTCGATCGGTAACTGACCGGCGTCGATGGAGGCCAGATAGTCGTCCCAGTGGCTTGCATTTTGATAGTGGACACCAGACAGATGGCCAAAGCTGGCCACGCCAAGCGCGGCAAGATCGCTCCCTTCCCAGAGCATGTCGCGGTAATGAAAGTGTACGCGGGCAGGGTCACGCACCAGCGTGTACGCGCTCGACACGGCGTAGCCGCGACTCAGAAAAAACTCGAATGCCCAGTCGACCCAGGCGCGTTTGGTTGTCCAGTCGGCGACTGCGGTGGAGGTGCCCGTGTCACGGGCATCTCGCACAAATGTCGTATTGAGCGGGAGTTCCAACTGGTAGATCGTGACACTGTCGGCCTCCAAGGCGAGCGTTTGCTCGACGGTGCGCTGCCAGCTTTCAAATGTTTCCCCCAGCATGCCGGCGATCAGATCGACATTCGTGCTATCAAACTCTGCCGCCTTGATCCAGTCCCACGCGTGAAGAATCTCGGCCGAAAGATGCGCACGGCCGTTGGCCTCGAGGATGGCATCGTCGAAGTTTTCAACCCCCAGCGAGATCCGTGTCATGCCCAGGGCTTTGAGCGCGTGGACTTTTGGCTCCGCCAGCGTTCCAGGTTCGCATTCAAAGGTTACCTCTTCGGCATCCAACCAGCCAAAACTTTTGTGCAACCCAGCGACCAAACGCTCAAGTTGCTTCACACTCAGGAACGAAGGCGTGCCGCCACCGAAGTAGACATATCGCAGCGTGCGACCGGCGATGGCACGACAAGCCGCCACTACTTCCGCCTCACGGGCCAAAGCCTGCGAATACCGTTCCACTTCCGAGGCAGAGGTGTCGGTGTAAACGCGGAAATAACAAAACTTGCAACGCTTGCGACAAAATGGAATATGCACATAGAGCCCCAGCGGTTGGCGGGTGGGCTCTGCTGCAAAGGCCTGCAAAACAGCCGGCACGGCAGCGGCGTGCCACTGGGAAAACGGCGGATAATTGGCGACAAAATAGCTGCCCGGCTCTGTTGTATCGCTCATGAGATTGTCTTCTCCGTTAGATTCAAGTCGCCGTCGGTCAACTCATCGTCGGAAACTCAAGACCGCACGCATCGCTGCTAGAGGCCACGGGCTGCCAGCAGATCGTCAAAATCGCGAACATGATAACTGAGATTCGTTTTGTCGAGCACTTTGCAAAGGCCACGCAAGGCGATGCCCATGCCGTCCGGGCCACTGGTGCCACCAAACTGACCGCCCCCGCGCACGTGCGGCTCCAGATCAAGAAACACGCCGGGGATGCCCCGCCGTTCCAGCTTTTTGGTCAAGGCCGGCAGCATCGTGCCTAGGTCGGTGAGAATCCGCTCATGTCCTCCTGCTCCCAGATCGGCGGGCACAAAATTGTCCAGCCCATTTTCGTTGACATGCTTACCGCGGGCCTTGCCTGAGACCTTTTCTTTTTGGTAGTCCTTGATGTGCAGCCAGCCCAAACCGGGCTTCATCGCTTCCCATTGCCGGTAGACTTCTGCCGTCGAAAAGCCCTGCACGACGAGGTTGGCCGCGTCAAAGACGAGCACGAGGCCGGGATGGTTGACGCGACGGTGAATTTCGGCGAGGAGTTCGCCTGTCTGGCCGACGAGATTGGCCTCCACCTCAAGCCCGAAGGTGAGGTCAGAGCGGTGGCATGCCTCGGCAATCTGACCGATCCGATCAACGGCTTCTTCGAGATAATCGGCGGGCTTGGCTCCGCGCGGCGGGTAAAACGAAAAACCCCGGATCAATTTTGTTTCGAAGGCGTGGGCCAATTCGCAGGCCCGCGAGACATCCTTGGCCAGATACTGCTTCCACGGAACAAATGTGTTTTTGCTGCCATCGGGCTTGTCGAGGAGTTTTATTTTTCCAATTGGCGAAGCGATGGAGGCAACATTGAGTCCATACGCATCCTCGAGGTGCCGGATTTTTTGAATGTCGGAAAGCGTGAGCTTCATCACATTTTTAATGCCGCGCCCGACGTCGATAAATCGCAGGCTGTAATACTCAAGCCCCAGTGCCGCCAAGGCTGAAAACTGTTCCACTGCCGTGAGGTGAAAAGCTGATTCGTCTGCCAAAGCAGAGAGTAGAACTGCAGGAGATCGAGCCATGATAAAAGCCTCTTACGATGGAGCAGGGAGGTGCTGGCCGGAGGGATGCGAGACAATGATGCGAGAAGAGATGCCGCCCCGGGGCGTGAAGTGAGCCATGAGCGTTACTTGCCGGGGCGATAAGACGGCCATGAGATCATCGAATATGCGGTTGGTGACGTTCTCATAGAAGATGCCTTCGTTCCGAAACGCTTGCAAGTATAATTTGAGGCTCTTGAGTTCGACGCAGAGCGTCTCTGGAATGTAGCGCAAAGAAAGCGTTCCAAAATCAGGCTGGCCAGTCTTCGGGCACATCGACGTAAACTCTGGACAGATGATTTCAATCGTATAGTCGCGCGTGCGAAACTGATTGGCAAAGGTTTCCAGTTGTTCTCGCGACGGCGGTTGGGTGTTGATGCTCATGAGAAACAAGAGTCTGACATGAATGACAAGCCACTAAAAGAACCCCTCGCCAGCGGCGCACAAACGACTGGTGCAGGCCACGATTCCAGCCAGAAAAAACGAGCGGTCGTCCTTCTTTCCGGAGGCCTCGACTCGGCCACCGCTGCGGCATGGGCCTGTCGCCAGGGTTTTGCGCTGACAGCCCTCACCATCGATTACGGCCAGCGGCATCGCGTAGAGCTTGATTCGGCTCGGGCCGTGGCCAGTGCCCTTGGGATCAGCGATCATCTCACGCTGGCAGTTGATCTGGCCGCCTTTGGCGGAAGCGCACTGGTCGATCCCAGCCTGCCCATACCCAAGGGCCGCTTGGAATCTGAAATGGCCCATGGCATTCCCCTCACCTATGTGCCGGCGCGAAACACGATTTTTCTCTCTTTGGCCTTAGGACTGGCCGAAGCCCGTGGCGCTCACGCGATCGTGCTAGGCGTAAACGCAATTGACTACAGTGGCTATCCCGATTGCCGGCCAGAGTTCCTGCGGGCTTTTGCCCAGCTTTCGCGGCTGGCCACAAAGGCGGGCATTGAAGGAGAGCCAATCGAGATTCTCGCGCCGCTGGTGAGCCTCACAAAGGTCGAGATCATTCAATTGGGCCTGTTGCTGGAGCTTGATTATGGACTCACCACAAGCTGTTACGATCCCGATGATTGTGGCCGACCCTGCCACGACTGCGACTCCTGTTTGCTGCGAGCGGCTGGATTTCAAGCGGCCGGTGCGATTGATCCGCGATCCAGCCACGGCCAGGCCCGCTTTCATCCTGTTTGACATCTGCGAGAAAAACAAGCCGTGCGCATCGCTGAAATCTATACCTCGCTGCAAGGAGAGGGCCTGTTGGCTGGCACGCCCAGCACATTTGTGCGTGTCAGCGGTTGCAATCTGCGTTGCCATTGGTGCGACACGCCGTTTGCATCGTGGGAGCCAACTGGTGACGACCGTACGGTCGAGTCACTGCATGCGGAGGTCATCGGCCTGCGAATATCGCATCTGGTTCTTACTGGCGGAGAGCCGCTGATTTTCCCCGAAGTTGTCGACTTGTGTCGCGGCCTGCGGCAGTCCGGCTTGCATGTGACGATCGAAACGGCCGGGACTGTTCTGCCGGCAATTCGCGCTGCGACACTCGAGCAGGGAGCGATCGCCGACTTGATGTCGATCAGTCCCAAATTGTCGTCCTCTGGCCCGCCGGCCACCACGCCGGGAGATTGGCAGCGGCGGCACGCAGCGAGCAGGCGCCGCGACGATGTGCTGCACGCTTTGATGGCCATGGCCCCCTACCAACTGAAATTTGTCATCGACACTCCCGATGATCTCAAAGAAGCCTGCTTGTGGCTGGATGATCTGGGGATTTCTCAGGGCAGGGTCGACCGCGACCGCGTGATGTTTATGCCGCAGGGGAAGTCGATTGAAGAACTGGCTCAGACTACGGCGTGGCTGGAAAAAGAGTGCCGCCGCGTGCAGATTCAACTCGCTCCTCGACACCATATCGCCTGGTTTGGCAACACCCGCGGCACATGACTCAAGGCATGCTCAGGCACGCCGGGCAGGCTCAGGCGATCCAGAAAACCCTCTGCCAGGAATCTCAAGCAGGAATCTCAGGCAGGTTGCTTGACCGGGCTATGGCCGCGCGGCCCAAAGATGAGGACCGTTACGGCCCCCATCGCCACCACCAGCATGCCGGCTAAAAACCAGGGACTGACATCGCTCCGCTGCGTGTGCGCAAAGGCCAGCGTTGTCAGCGTGTTGATGACCGGTGCACAGCCAAACACAACTGGCATGACAGTCAACGGCTTGCCGCCGCAGGCGAAGGCGAGGATGGCACCAAGCGCGCCAAGAGCGCCCAGCGAGCCGGCCGCCAGGCTCCAAAGACCCCCACCAACATCCCACGTTCCTTTATCGGCCAGCGGCGATAAGAGGGCCAGCGGCACGAGCACGGCAATCAAAAAATAGGCACCGCCAATGCAGATCAGTGGTCGTAAACGACTCCCCTCCATCGACATCTGTCCACGGTGGAGCACAGGTCCATACGCACCCCAGCAGACCAGTGCCATCGCCACACTCAAGAGCACTTCGACAAAGCGTTCTGTCTGCTTACCGACTGTTGGGGCTAGAGGCGGCTCATCATTCGGGGCAACGGCCAGATCACCGGCGACTGTTGCCACGGCTCGAACAACGGGCTCAACGGTATGATTGGTGGATTGCGGCTTAAAGACGAGCACTGTGACGGCGCCTGTGATCACGAGAATCAAGCCTGCCAAAAACGGTGCCTTGAGCTGGTTGAACGACTTGTTCATCGCGGCCGTTAAGAGCGTGTTGACCACTGGTGCTCCACCAAACACCAGCGGCATCACATAGATCGGCTTGCCGCCGAAATTGAGCGCAAGAATCACGCCCAGTGCGCCCAAGGCACCTGCCGCACCAGCGATCAAACTCCAAAAAATGCCCCCGCTCGACCAGCGGCCGCGTTCGCCGCTGCGCACAAGCAGCACCAGCGGGATCAGCACAGCGATCAGAAAGTAGGCCAGCCCAACGCAAACAAACGGTCGCAAAGGGGAGTGCATCGCTTCACGGCCAAAGTGCAAGACAGGCCCATAGACGCCCCAGCAGACAGCCGTCAAAGCAATCGCGGCCAACATTCCGATACATTGCAACATTCTTATTTCCTGTCTCAAGCGTTTTGAAGCCAAGTATTTTCGAGCAGTCGCACCACTGCCTGCCCCACATCTTCCACGGTCTGCAGCCGCATGCAATCGTGATGCTTGAGCGGGCAGATTCGCTTGCCGCAGGGGGAGCAGGAGAGGTCCAGCCGCATCTCAACCAAGTGCCGCTGATCGGAGCGGCTCAGCCGCGGGTCGATCGGCCCCAGCAGTACAACCGTTGGTGTTTGAAAGGCCGCTGCGATGTGACGCGGCCCGCTGTCGGATGTCACCAGCACGGCCGCTCGCCGCAGCACGGCCTTGGAAAGTCCAAACGGCAATTCTGGTTCGTCGGCCAAACTCTGCACCGCTGGGTGATTGGCCAAGGCGACAACCGAGCGAGCCTCATCGCGATCGCCCGGCCCGCAGTGAACAAGCACTCGCGCCGTCGGAAAACGATCGAGCGTGAACCGAGCGAGCTGCGCACATTTGAGATGACCCCACGCTTTGGCAGGGCCGTAGGCGCCGTTGTCGTTGAGCACGATCAGGGGACTACCGGAAACGCATTGCCCATCGGTCGAGCTGCCGGGAAAGAGTCGGGCAAGTATGCCATCGGTCAAGTGTTCATCGGCCGATGTCGTTGCCAGTTCCAATGTCAGTGGCATGCGCGGCACGCCGATATGCGCTGCTAGGTCCATGGCGTGGCCGGCAGGCGAGGCAGGTTCGATGCGAAATCCTTGGCGAGGTGGTGCGAGCGGATCGGTGAGCAAAAGTCGTCGCCAGTGTCGCGAAAAGCCGACGCGTCGCTTGGCCCCACCGGCAAAGGCGAGCGCAGCGGTGGAGAGGGAGTTGGGCAAGACCAAAGCAATGTCGGCCCTGTCGCCGCGCAACCGCCGTGCTACAGCGGCAAATCTGTTGGCAGGATCCCGACTGCGACGGTCGTAAAAAACTATTTTGTCGAGCCACGAAGTGCCCTCAAGGAGTTCGGCAAACAGGGGCTTACAGACACCGGTGATCCGTGCCTTTAAACCGAAGTGGTTTTGAAGGGCGCGCAGCATCGGCGTGGCCATGACGAAGTCGCCAACCCAGCGAGGCAGAATCACAAGAATGTGTATGGGGGCCATGGCAGCAGAGTATCCTCGGTCGACCGTCGGTGGCAAAGGCACAAAAAAGCGTGCGAGCGTGAATAGCGTCGAGTATGAATAGCGTCGAGTGTTTAGCTGTGCTCTGGTCTGGAGGGAATCGTTGCATGGCTAGCGGCAAAGATTCCGGCGGCAATCGCGGTCAGCAGGGAGAGCCCCGATGTCGCTAAAATCCATCCCAGCGGCACGCTCGCACGGCCTTGCACGAGTGACGGAGCCACGGCGAGACAGCCCGACAGAGTGCCAATCAGCAGGCCAATGCCAACCATGATCGCTGTCTCCAAGAGGATGATCTGGCGGATCCGAACGAGTGTAAATCCCACCGCCCGCAGCAGTGCAAAAGCACCGACTCGCTCCAGAACTCCCTGCATGGCAACGGCAGCCACGCCGGCTGTGCCGAGCAAAAGCCCCAGCGTGCCGAGTGCTTGAAAGCCTGCCAGAAATGTATTTTGCACGGCGTACAGCCGCTCGAGTCGAGTGGCCGTGGGTTCAAGTGTCACGACGGAATCGGCCCAGGCTGCTCTCAGGCCTGTTGCTACAGACGCTTTCTCGAGCAGCGATGACTGCCGGCCGGCCGCTATCGGCGAATGATTTCCTCGCCCCGATCCATCGACGAGGGCCAAGGCATATCCGGAGCGAGCCGGAAAGATGCTCACAAAATTCTTTTCCGAGATAAGGATCGCGCCCTGCAAAATGCCCGGCTCCAAAAGTCCGACGATGACAAACTCATGCGTGGCCCCTGTTTCATCTGGCAGCGAAAAGACTGAGCCAACGCCCCCGAGTTTCAATCCCCACTGTGCCGTGGCCTGATCGAGGATGGCTGGAATCGGCTGCATTACCCGAGGCAGGGGAGGTTGCAGCTCAGGCGGAGAAATGGATTCAAGCAAGAGCCAAGGATTTTGCATGTCGAGCGGCGTTGCAAGCGAGAGCGTCGCGTGATCGACAAACCGAAACCCGCCGCGAGCGGTGAACGCAGGCCCCAGCCCCAGCACGGTTGGCTTTGTGGGAGCAAACAGATTGGTGCAACTGGCATCGTCGCCGTTATTTGAGCGGATCAACGCGACGGTACAACTGGCCAACGATTCGCTCTGGCTCTCCGTAAGACCCAGTGACGACTGCGTCTCTGGATCGGTGGGATCGATGCTGGTCGCTCTGCCAAAACTGGCCAGAAAGGTCCAGCCGCCAGTCGGCCCGCGTGGGTCATTCGGCACGTGTGCGCTTGAGAGCGCAAAGGAAGAGACAGCCACGATGAGAAACTCAGCCATCGCAACAATGGCTACGACGGAAAATGTGCGGGTGGGGCTGTGAGCCAATCCTCGCCAGGCCAACTCTCCTAGCGTGCGGAGAGGTTGCCGTTGGCCGACGCGTCTGCCGGGAAGTGCGCACCGCGCGACCGCCAACAAGCCGCTGAGGGCCAACGTTCCAGAGAGAAAAAAAAGCCCCGGAGCCAATGCGGCATCCGCGCGGCTGGCAATCCATACCAGTGCCATCAGGGACACCAGCGAGAGGCCAGCGACAGCTCCACAGGCACGGCCAACACGAACAGACTCTGGAGGCTTAAGATCATCCGCCGTTCCTTTTAAGAGCGTGAGCGGCAACATTCGTGCTGCGCGCTGCGACGCCCACCAGATCGCCAGAAACGAAAGAACACCGCTGAGAATCGCCCCCGGCCAGAGCGCAGCCAGCGACGGCCAGCCAGCCCCAAACACTTGCTGCGAACCAGCCGCCACGCTTTGCGTCCACGCTTTTGCCAGCCACGCGAGCAAAAGCCACGACCACAGCGGGCCGACAAGAGTGCCAATGAAGATGCCCGTCACTGCCGCGCTGCCGCCGACAAAAATCAAGAGCCTCGCAATCCGACCGGGCGACCAGCCAATCGCCGACAAGATGCCAATGTCGCGTCGCCGTGAGGCCACTAAGAGAGTGAAGAGCAACCATTCCAGAATCAGACCGGCTGCCACCACAAAACTTGAAAGCCCTAGGAAAAGGCCACCAAATGGCGTCGATCCCTCAGCGGCGGTCAGGGCGAGCGCGCGCAGTGGCAGCGTGGCAATGCCCGCAGCGGCAGGTTCTATCGCAGCGGCTAACGACTGGCCGACAGTCGACTCTGCACGGTAAATGGCGATTGGAATTTTTTGCGAGTCGGCATCCAAAGCGGCCGCCGAGAGATTGGGCCGTAGATGCCAGGCGGTTGTTTTTCCAAAACGACTGCCAGCCAATCGCCGCGCCAGCGCCAGCGACACAAATGCCTTCGGGGTCGTGCCGTATTCTTTCCAGTAACGATCGTCCTGATCCTGCGGTGGCGTTGTGCGCACGCGGGCGGCGTCAAATGGGAAGGGAGGATCCCAGTCGGCAATCGACTTCTCGTCGGTAATTCCCGCCACATCGGGCACGAGGGAGTGGGCGACTGCAGCCCCTCGCATCGCGGCAATGCCGCTGACCCGCAGCCGGCAGGATGTCTCTTCGACTCGACCGTGGAGTGTTTCGGGGAGAAAAAAACGCACCTCGATCGCATCCCTAATCGCCACAGGCCGGCCCTGCTGGGCAAAGTCGTCGGCCATCCAGCGGTTGATCACGATCTCCTCGGGGCCTGGCAGTTGGAGTCTCTGGTCGGCGTCGTCGACGAGATCGCCAACCGGCAGCGAAGTGCTCTCGATGCCGATCACAGTCGAATAGGGAATGCTCGCTGGCGTCTCGATGCTCTCAGGGCTACCTGCTTGGGCAATCATCGACATGGCATTGGCTAGAAAGACAAGCGACGGAGTGCCGCCCAGCGGGGCTAGAATCTGCTCTGCAGCACGATCGATTTCTGGCGAAAGGATCAGCCGGCGACTCGAAAGCCGCAGGCCCTCTGACTCATTGGGCGATCGAAGTGACAGGCCATAATCCTCAAGCCCGGGAGCCAGATGTTGCTCCAGCCAGGCAGCCGTCTTGGCCGGTTCATTTCCTAAAACAGATGTGGCGATGATGGTGTTGGCCACATCGCCGCGACGCAAAATCTCCTGCGCCGTGGCCAGCGTGGTGACAGCCAATCCGCCGGTCACCTGCGTTGGTCGCAGGGAAAAGTGGCCGATACCCTGGCGGGGCAAAATCTGATTCACACGCAAGCGGCGGCCAGTTGAGTCGGCTGAGCGAACGCCCAGCGGGCTGTCGGCTGGCACATCGGAGCGAGTCGCGATGCGGATGATCAGCGTGTCGCCAACGCGAGCGTTGAGCGTCTCGGCCAGCGTCTCATTGATTGCAGCAGTGTCTGGCAAAAGAATTTCGGGTGTGGGCGTGAAGCCCAGCAGGGCAGGATCCTCGCAGGCCAAGAGCGTGGCTCCAACCGCCGACAGATGTCCGGGGGCCGAGCCAGACGATTCACCTACGCCCGCCGATCGCACGGTTTCCAGCGACACGCTCAGCACGATAGCCGGCACGATCTGAGCAGGCGAGCCAGTCGCAAAAGAGCCGCCGGTCTTATTCGTTTGAGCCAACTCACGAGCAAGCTGCGTGCGAAAAAAATCTTCCGTCAGCACTGCCGCATCAATCTGCCCAAGCCGAGCCAGGGCGAGTTGGTGCAAACCGCGTTGCATCGCGTCTGCAACGCCCAGCGCCCCAGAGATCGTCGCAGCCACAATCCCGCACGCCAGCGTCAGGGCAGCCACCTGCGGCCACCACTGCCAGAGCAGGCGGAGCGAAAGCCCGGCGACGCCCGTTATGGCCCCAGCGGTGTTCGAAGGGCGGCCTGGAGGCGGGGCAGGGGGGCTCTGTGCTGGGTCGATCATGGCAAGAGAAGTCCATTGAGCAACTGACGAATGCTGCCGATACGGCTTGCTACGCTTTGCGAATGGGTTGCAACGATGAGAATGCTCCCCAATTCATCCGCCATTTCCACCAGCAGATCACTCACGCTCGCGGCGGCCTGTGCATCGAGCTGTCCTGTTGGTTCATCGGCCAGAATCAACTGCGGCGAAAGGCTCAGTGCCCGCGCCACAGCCACTCGCTGTCGCTCGCCACCGGAGAGTTCCGCAGGCATGTGGTGGGCCCGGTTGGCCAAGCCTACGCGAGCCAGTAGGCCTTGCGCGCAAACAACCATGGCAGGCGTCACAGAACCCGTGGCCAAGGCCGGCAGCAAAACATTATCAAGCGCCGTGCAACCGGCAAGCAGATGGTGTTCCTGAAAAACAAAGCCGATCTGTCGGTTGCGAAACGCGGCACGGCCTGCCATATCCAGATCGCTGATATCGACACCACCGAGCCGCACCGTTCCCGATGTTGGCTTCTCAAGCGCACCCAAGATCGACAGCAGCGTGCTCTTGCCGGAACCGCTCGGCCCCATGATAGCCAGTCGCTCTTTGGCATTGAGCCGGAGCGAAATGCCGTCGAGCACCCGCAGCAATCCGCTCGGCATACTGAACTGTTGTGTCAGGCAATCGACCTCGAGCACATGATCCTCGACACTGGCAGTGGATTGCCTTGGACGCCGTCAGTCTGCAACGCAAAACGGTTTGAGTCGGAGAATGATCTCGGCCGTTATCGGCACGGATTGAAGCGAGTCGTTCGGATTCATCAGGCATCGTACGACAACGACACGCCCCTGCGCCACCCATCGGCCTTGATGCTCAAAACGAAAGCCATAGGTGATGCTCGAGCGGCCAATCTTCTCGATGCAAACACCGATGGAAAGCTCGTCGCCAAATCTCACGGCCGACTTGTAATCGCAGGTGACGGAGACGCGAGGCCAACTCAAAGTTGTCCCGTCGGCCTGAGGATCGAAAACGAGGATGCCAACCTTCCGAAGCAGTTCGTGCTCCGCCGCTTCCATCCAGAAAAAGAACGCCGAAAAGTGGACGATTCCAGCAGCATCAGTATCCCGAAACTCTGTTCGCCGTGAGACCTGAAAAGCACCTGTCGGCAAAGGAATACTGGCAGTCGGCAAAGGGATACTGGATTGCTCAAGAGCAGTCGAGGCTTCAGAAGCGACAGATTGTTTGCCGGCTTTTTCCACGGCCGTTCACTCGCTCACTCTCCGACAAACGGCAACAGTGCCATAAATCGCGCCCGCTTAATCGCACTCGTGACAGCGTGCTGACTCGCAGCGGTGCAGCCGCTTTTGCGTCGGCCCAGAATCTTGGCTTGGCGGTTGACGAGTTTGCCCAGCAACTCCATGTCTTTGTAGTCAACGAACATCGGCCGAGGGCGTTCGCCATCGATGAAGATGGGATCGCGGCGTTTGACCTTGAGACGGGGCTTGGCTTTTTTCTTAGCGAACTTGGCAAACTTGCTTTTTGGAGGGGGCATCGGGGCGTTCTTTGTTTTTGTTTCGGGTGTGTTGTCTTAAAGAGTCTGTGAGGAGAAAAATGATTTGACTGGCTTGCAGAACCCACAGGAGTCGGGACGGTAAGAACCCGACTCCTGCGGTGTTGCAATGCTTGACAAAGTTGTTTGGCAAGAGACACGCTGACGACCCTAAAAAGGTTCGCCAGAAAAACGAATGCTAGTAGCGATCGCCGCCACGGCCGCCACCGCCGCCGCCGTACCCGCCGCCACCACCACCACCACCGTATCCACCACCACCACCGCCGCC
>Ga0209284_10000791_pt1 | contig 51151 bp, 50 predicted proteins | sample FRY03_FD_187211 | JGI IMG/M metagenome (GOLD analysis project Ga0209284, IMG submission 187211) | Freshwater microbial communities from Lake Fryxell liftoff mats and glacier meltwater in Antarctica - FRY-03 (SPAdes) (version 2) | ecosystem: Environmental > Aquatic > Freshwater > Ice > Glacier...
AAAGCTGCCAAGAAAGTCGTGCCCACCAAAAAAGCTGCCAAGAAAGTCGTGCCCACCAAAAAAGCTGCCAAGAAAGTCGTGCCCGCTAAGAAAGCCGCGCCCGCCAAAAAAGTAGTGGCCCCAAAACCAGTAATTGTTAAAGTACCCAAAGTTACTAAAGCTCAATTAGCAGCCATCGCAAAAGCCGAAGCTGCCGCTGCCGCTGCGCTTGCTGGTCCGCCAGTTCAGATAATCAATCCGATTGGCTCTGTAGGTTTGCCATCGGTGCGAAAAGCAGTTCCTGGCAAGAAAGCTGTGCCTAAGCACCCAGTTGTGCAAGAAGATGAATCCAATTGGACCAAGACGCAACTAAATGCCGTGCGTAAAACTCTTAACAAAGAAGCAGAAGAACTCATCGCTGAAATTGCCCAGGCTGAAGAGAACTTCCACGCCCTAATCACCGAAAGCGGCGAAGGCGCTGGCGATGACCAGGCTGATGCAGGTACAAAGACTTTCGAACGTGAACATGAGATCTCCATCCTTTCCAATAAAAAGGATTTACTAGATCAAACTAATCGCGCATTAGATCGCATTGATGCTGGCACATATGGTGCTTGCGAAAACTGTGGCAAGCAGATTGGCAAGCTTCGACTTCAAGAAGCTAATCCGCGGGCCACACTTTGCATGCCATGTCGCGAACGTCAGGACCGTTCCTAACTCCGTGTATCGTCGCCCATTATTTATTACGGCAGCCGTTGTTGTTGCTTTTGATCTTGCAACAAAGGTTTGGGCAGTCGCGACTTTAGAAAACGAAAGTAACATCCAAGTAATTGGCACTTTCTTACAATTTTCATTCTTTCGCAATCCTGGCGCTGCATTTTCGATCGGCACAAACGTAACTTGGGTATTCACCATAATTTCAATCGCAGTTGCAATTGCAATTTTGGCCATATCTAAAAATGTTGTGAACCGAGTTTGGGCTATTGCATTAGGCGCAATGCTTGGCGGCGCACTCGGAAATCTAATTGATCGCTTGTTCAGAAGTCCTGAACCATTTCAAGGTCACGTAGTTGATTTTATTTTGCTGCCGAACTACCCAATGTTTAATATCAGCGATAGCGCCGTTGTTGTTGGTGCAATCACTATGGTTATCCTGTCGATTCGTGGCGTGGAATACAGTGCTCCCGGTATTTCTGAGCAGCCAAGTAATTTGGATAAATCATGATTCGGATTTGGCCAATTGATGAATCCCTCGAGGGCGAGCGCTGCGATGTCGCTCTGTCTCGACTTACTGGTGAGTCGCGCGCCACGTGCGTAACTCTGATTGAAGATGCTCGAGTAACGATTAACTCAAAAGTGGCGCAAAAAAGTGCTCGCTTAGCGTTTGGCGATGTCATCGAAGTTGATTTACCTGATCCAGATATGCACGTAGCAGAACCAACTGTTGAACTCCCAATTGTTTTTCAAGACGATTCATTTGTAGTCATCGATAAGCCCGCAGGTGTTGCTGCGCATCCAAGTCAAGGTTGGTCTGGTCCAACAGTGACTGGTTCCCTGGAGGCAATGGGCACGGTACTAACTTCTTACGGCCCGTCAGAGCGAAAAGGAATTGTGCACCGCCTTGATGTTGGAACAAGTGGCCTGATGGTTGTTACTAAATCTGAGCGGGCTTACGTAAGCATCAAGGATCAATTCCGCGATCGCATTGTCGACAAGATTTATCACACCTTGATTCAAGGCAGACTAGATCCAATTAATGGCACGATTGAGGCGCCAATTGATCGTCACCCAACTTCGTCTTACCGATTTGCGATAATGAGCGGTGGCCGGCCCAGCATTACGCACTATGACACTTTGGAATCCTTTGCTTATGCCTCACTTTTGGAAGTCCACTTGGAAACGGGAAGAACACACCAAATCCGAGTGCACATGTCAGGTCTTCGTCATTCGTGTTGTGGCGACTTAACTTATGGCGCTGATCCAACCCTGGCTGCAAAACTAAAACTTGATCGACAATGGCTCCATGCAGTCCGGTTAGGTTTTGAGCACCCAATATCAGGGGATCAAGTTAGTTTTACCTCACCGTATGCACCTGATCTAGCAAGATCTTTGGAATTAGCTCGAAATCTTTAGCTCCAAATTCCTCCCTACTTTTCTGGGACATAGGTACGCCTCGCAGTAATGTCGCAGCGCGCGAGTAACCTAGGGGAGCGTCCTTCCTCTCGCATTTTGCCCCTAAAACATAAGGAACTAATCCCGTGAGCAATGACTCGTTTGTGCATCTACATGTGCACACCGAGTACTCCATGTTGGATGGCGCAGCCCGCCTAGATGATTTATTCGCCAAGGCTGATGAGCTCGGAATGCCAGCGATTGCTATGACGGATCACGGCAACCTATACGGCGCCTTTGAGTTTTGGAAAAAAGCTCAAGCCACAAACGTTAAGCCAATCATTGGTATCGAGGGTTATTACGCCCCACAAGGTCGAGCTCTTCGAGCACCTTTTGATTTTGGATCCCCAGCAGTTGATGACACTTCCCTTGATGGCGCTGGTCGTGGTCGCTACAACTACACCCACATGACACTGTGGGCTGAAAACAATGTTGGGTTACATAATTTATTTCGTCTTTCCAGCAAAGCAAGTTTGGAAGGCTTTTATTACCAGCCGCGCTTTGATGCCGAACTTTTACAAACTCATGGCGCTGGAATTATCGGTACAACTGGTTGCCCATCGGGAGAAGTTAATCGGTGGTTACAGGCAGGCAATTACGACAAAGCCCTGAGTACCGCAGCAACTATGCGCGAGATTTTAGGTAAAGAAAATTATTTTGTTGAACTCATGGATCACGGTCTTGGAATTGAGCGTCGCCATCGAGAGGACTTATTAAAGATCGCCAAGAACTTAAATCTTGGATTAGTCGCAACAAATGATCTGCACTATGTATATCCCGAAGACGCTCGAATGCACGAAGTTCTACTTTGCATTGGTACTCGATCGACTATGGATGATCCAAAGCGATTTAAATTCGATGCCCAAGACTTTTACTTAAAGACTGCAGCCGAGATGCGCGAAGTCTGGCGCGAGCTCCCAGAGGCGTGTGACAACACGTTATTAATCGCCGAGCGATGCAACATCAATTTTGTTGAAGGCCAAGATTTACTTCCATCGTTCCCAGTGCCAAGTGGTGAAACTGAAAACTCCTGGTTAGTCAAGGAAGTTCACTTAGGTTTAAAGCGACGCTTCAACAGCGATGTAATCCCACCAGAACATTTAGAGCGAGCTGCATTTGAATTAGCCGTTGTTGAGCAAATGGGATTCCCTGGTTACTTCCTAGTCGTCTCTGACTTATGTCGTCATGCTCGCGAAGAAGGAATTCGAGTTGGTCCGGGTCGAGGTTCGGCAGCAGGTGCTTTGATTGCATGGGCACTTGGAATCACTGAACTTGATCCAATAAAGCACGGTTTACTTTTTGAGCGCTTCTTAAATCCTGAGCGCATTTCTATGCCTGATATTGACATTGACTTTGATGAGCGTCGCCGCAGCGAAATGATTCGCTATGCCACACATAAATATGGCGAGGAACGCGTTGCCCAGATCATTACGTATGCCTCGATTAAAGCGAAAGCGGCCGTCAAAGACGCTACCCGCGCACTTGGCTTCCCGTATGCACTTGGTGACAAGATCAACAAAACTATTCCGCCCGGCGTCATGGGTAAAGACATTCCACTTTCGGGAATTTTCGATCCGGATCATGATCGCTTTGGGGAAGCGGGCGAATTCCGTCAACTTTATGATGATGAAGCCGACGTTCGAACTGTTGTAGATACTGCGCGCGGTATCGAAGGCCTAAAGCGTCAGACAGGTGTGCACGCAGCCGGTGTGATTTTGTGTAAAGAGGAACTGCTCGACATTTTGCCGATTTGGCGGCGTGATCAAGATGGCGCAATCATTACCCAATTCGATATGGGGGCCTGTGAATCCCTAGGTTTGCTAAAAATGGATTTCCTTGGACTTCGAAATCTCACTGTCCTTGACGACACTTTGCTCAACATTAAATCCAACCGCGATGAAACTATTGTTCTTGAGGATCTCGGACTTGATGATTTAAAAACTTACGAGTTGTTAGCGCGAGGCGACACCCTTGGGGTATTCCAACTCGACAGTGGACCCATTCGCTCCCTATTGCGCTCCATGAACCCTGACTCGTTTGGCGACATTTCCGCTGTACTTGCGCTGTACCGGCCGGGTCCGATGGGTGTGAACGCACACACTGACTACGCCGATTACAAAAACAAACGTAAAGCCCAAGTTCCAATTCATCCTGACTTGGAGCAGCCACTAGCTGCGATCTTGGGAGATACCTATGGCCTAATCGTTTATCAAGAACAGGTAATGGCTATTGCGCAGGAAGTTGCTGGCTACACCCTTGGTCAAGCAGATTTGTTGCGCCGAGCTATGGGTAAGAAAAAGAAAGAAATTCTCGATAAAGAATATGTGCCATTTGAAGCTGGCATGAAAGAACGTAATTTCTCGCAAGCAGCAATTAACCGACTTTGGGAAACTCTTGTTCCATTCTCAGATTATGCATTTAACAAAGCACATAGTGCTGGTTATGGTTTGGTTTCGTATTGGACTGCATATCTAAAAGCAAATTATCCAGCGGAATATATGGCAGCGCTGCTAACTAGCGTGAAAGATGACAAAGATAAGTCGGCTGTTTACCTAAACGAATGTCGGCGCATGGGCATCAAAGTTTTACCACCTGATGTAAATGAATCTGACGTTGATTTCACCGCAATTGCAACGGACATTCGCTTTGGTCTTGCTGCAGTGCGAAACGTTGGAGTCAACGTTGTTGAGTCGCTAAAAATCAGTCGCGCCAAAAAAGGTCGCTTCACATCCTTTGGTGACTTCTTAGCCAAAGTTGATGTTCAAGTTTGTAACAAGCGAGTTATCGAATCCTTAATCAAAGCTGGTGCCTTTGATTCATTAGGTCACACTAGACGAGGGCTGTTCGCAATCCACATTGAGTCTGTTGACTCGGTATTGGACACTAAAAAAGCTGAAGCAATTGGGCAGTTCGATTTATTTGGAACCTCACAAGATCACTCCGATGATTCAATTGGCGGCGTTGATGTCAACATCTCTCTTGAGGAATGGGATAAGAAAACCATGTTGGCGCAAGAGCGCGACATGCTTGGCCTTTATGTAAGCGACCATCCGCTATTTGGTGTGGAGCATCTTTTAGCTATGAGTACCTCGATGCCAATCTCTGGAGTAGCTGAAGCAACCGATGGCGCAGTAGTAACTCTGGGCGGGCTAGTAAGCAGTGTGCAATTTAAGACTACGAAGCGCTCTGGCGACAAATGGGCCATAGTTTCGCTGGAAGATTTAGAAGGCGTGGTTGAAGTAATGGTGTGGCCAAATACTTTTACAAAAGTTGCTACCTTGTTAAATGAAGATGCAATTGTCTTGATGAAAGTACGAATTGAAAAACGCGATGACGAAGGTCCACGTGTTGCAGCCCTTGAAGTCTCTATCCCTGATGTCAGCGCAGCGTTTTCTGGACCAGTTACTGTTTACATTCCAGAGTCTCGCGTAAATTCTGCGGTTATGGATTCGTTGCGTCAGATTTTGAGTGCTCATCCAGGAACAACACAAGTCAACTTGACGGTCATTCAATCAGACAAGTTTGTTTCAGTTAAGACTGACGACAAGCTAAGAGTTTCGCCATCGCCTTCACTATTTGGCGACTTAAAAGCGCTATTAGGTGCGAACTGTTTAGAAGCACCGCAACTGCTAACTACTTAGCACGCAAGCTGTACTTACTAAACCGCAATGTCCCCGAACTTTGCTTGCAACAGTTCCGCTAAATCAATTGGTGACAATTCAATATCAAATCCGCGCTTACCGCCGCTAACAAGTACGGTGCCAAGTAATTGGGCTGACTCAGCAATCACAGTCGGCAGTAAATTCTTTTGGCCAAGTGGACTTATTCCGCCAACGACATAGCCAGTAATTCGCGCGGCAACCTGCGGGTCAGCCATAGTGGCTTTTTTTGCGCCCAGCACCCGTGACAGGGATTTCAAACTCACTTGTTGGTTGACGGGCACGATTGCTACTGCGAAGTAGTCATCAACTTGCGCTACTAAAGTCTTAAATACTTGGCTTGGATCAATTCCAAGTTTTTCAGAAGCCTCTAATCCAAATGAAGTAGCACTTGGATCATGTTGGTACTCATGCTCCACATAGATAATTCCAGCCGCATTCAGCAAAGTTGTTGCAGGTGTTCCAGTAGCCATATTTGAGAATTCTATAGCCTTACTTTTGCCGTTAAACTTGGCAATATGTTGTCAACTCTTGATCTACGCGGGGGATCTCGCCGGGCTGTGGATTTGCGCGATATCGTGCCCCGAGCCAAGTTTGACCTAGATGCAGTAGTTGAAGTCGTTCGACCAATTGTGGAAGATGTCCGCGATCGCGGGGAAGTAGCAGTACAAGAATGGTCCGCAAAATTTGATGGGGTAAGTGCGCCAGAAATTCGGGTTCCACAAAACGTTATTGACCAAGCCCTAGCAAATGTTGATCCAAAAATTCGCGCCGCGCTAGAAGAAGCTATTCGTCGAGTTCGCTTGGTTCACGAAAAACAACGTCGCGAAGAAACTGTCGTGCAAGTTGCGCCCGGTGGCACAGTTACTGAACGTTGGATCCCAGTGCAGCGCGTAGGACTTTATGTGCCAGGCGGTAATTATGTTTATCCAAGCAGCGTAATTATGAATGTTGTTCCGGCTCAGATTGCTGGCGTTGAATCTCTAGTTGTTTGCTCGCCGCCGCAAAGTGAGTTTGGTGGCTGGCCGCACCCAACAATTTTGGCCGCGTGCGCGTTGCTTGGAGTTACTGAGGTTTACGCAGCCGGCGGCGCTCAAGCAGTAGCACTCATGGCTTATGGCAGCACCGGACCAATTGAAATTGAACCAGTCTCACTTGTTACTGGACCAGGCAATATGTATGTCACAGCAGCTAAGCGAATGCTAAAAGGATTCATCGGAATTGATTCCGAAGCTGGCCCAACTGAAATTGCAATTTTGGCGGATGATTCAGCTAACCCTGAATTCGTAGCTGCTGACTTAATTAGTCAAGCAGAGCATGATGTTGTTGCTGCATCCGTTTTAGTAACGGATAGTCAAGAACTAATTGACAAGGTTCGAATCGCCTTAGAGCGACAAGTGCCGTTAAACATGAATGCAGATCGAATTCGAATTGCACTCACCAGCCAGCAAAGCGCTTTTGTTTTAGTAGATGATTTAGCTCATGGCCTGGCGGTCGTTGATGCGTATGCTGCGGAGCACTTAGAAATTCATACTCGCGACGCAGCAGCCGTTGCGCGCCAAGTAAAGAATGCCGGCGCAATTTTTGTTGGAGACTGGTCGCCAGTTTCACTCGGTGACTATGCAGCTGGCTCTAACCACGTTCTTCCAACCGGTGGTTGCGCTTGCCATTCCTCAGGCTTATCGGTGCAATCATTTTTACGAGGCATTCATTATGTGGAGTATGACGAACGAGCTCTGCAAGAAATTGCGGAAACTGTTGTCACACTTGCAAATGCTGAAGGCCTACCAGGTCACGCAGCTGCCATTGAAATTCGTTCCCAATGAGCGCAAGTAACGGCGCGGGCAACACAAATAGTGAGTTGCCAATTCGGGCTGACCTAGTCGGACGATCACCTTACGGCGCACCCCAACTCGAAGTTCCAGTTCGCCTCAACACGAACGAGAACCCATTTGACCCGTCACCGGAATTAGTGGCTGAACTGACTCGGGTAATTTCGCAAGTTGGCAACAAACTTAATCGCTATCCAGATCGCGATGCGAAGTCACTTCGCGCTGATTTGGCAACCTACTTGGCAACTGAGAGTCAAGTGACTTTGACGCAAGAAAATATTTGGCCAGCCAATGGTTCTAATGAAGTCATGCAGCAATTACTTCAATTATTTGGGGGACCAGATAAGAAGTTAGTAACTTTTGATCCAACATATTCAATGTATGAAGACTATTGTCGCAATGCATTTACAAAATATGAAACAGTCTCGCGTAAACCAGATTTTGAGATTGATTCCAAAGTCTTAGATGTAGCCATAGCTTTGCAACCTGACATCATCGTTTTAACTTCGCCAAATAATCCAACTGGCACGGTTGTAGGCCAAAAAGAAATTGAATACTTGTTGGAGAATTTTTCTGGCATCGTAATCATTGACGAGGCTTACGCTGAATTTCGCGCGCCTGGGACACCAAGTGCAATAGCCAATATAAAAAATTATCCTCGACTTATCGTGACTCGCACTATGAGCAAAGCTTTTTCCTACGCAGGTGCCCGAATTGGTTATGCAGTGGCAGACCCGCAGGTAATTGATGCATTACAACTTGTTCGATTGCCATACCACTTATCAACCATCACACAAGAAGCTGCTCGGGTCGCGCTGCGATTTAGTTCGCAATTGTTAAGCCAAGTGGACTTGATTCGAAGTGAGCGTGATGACTTAATGAGTTGGCTCGTTGCAGCGGGGTTTGATGTGGCATCAAGTGGGGCAAACTTCATAATGTTTGGAACATTTAGTGATCGAAATCAAATCTGGGAAAAACTAGTTGAGCAAGGGGTTTTGATTAGGCAAACTGGCCCGACTGGCTGGCTCCGCGTAAGCATTGGAACTCCGCGGGAAAATTCGCTATTCAAAGCTGCATTACTTAAAGTTACAACTAACTAATAGGAAAGTGACCACCATGGCCAGCATCGCAAGCATCGCAAGCACCGGACGCACCGCACGTATCGAGCGCTCAACTAAGGAAAGTTCAGTACTAGTTGAGTTAAATCTTGATGGCACGGGACTACTTGATATCAATACTGGCGTGCCATTTTTTGATCACATGCTTTCCCAGTTAGGCCGACATGGTGGCTTTGATCTCAAAGTTGAAACAAAGGGCGACGTTGATGTTGATTCTCACCACACCGTGGAAGACACTTCCCTCGCTATTGGCGAAGCAATCCGAACTGCGCTTGGAGATAAAGTTGGCATCCGCCGATTTGGTGATGCTTATGTCCCACTTGATGAAACAGCCTGCCACGCAGCAGTAGATCTTTCAGGTCGTCCATATTTAGTTCATGAACAACCTGAAATCGTGGAATTGATCGGAACTTTTGACACCACTTTGATTCGCCACATCTGGGAGTCAATAATTGCAACTGCGCAAATCTGTATTCACATCCGAATCCTCAGTGGGCGAAATGCTCATCACGTAAGTGAAGCCCAGTTCAAAGCAGTTGCTCGCGCACTACGCGATGCAGTTGCACTTGATCCACGAGTTACTGACATACCTTCGACTAAGGGAAGTCTCTAGCTCGTGACCTCTGTGGTAATTCTGGATTACGGATCCGGAAACGTTCGATCAGCGCAGCGCGCACTTGAAACAACTGGGGCAAGTGTTTCAATTTCTGCTGATTTCGATGAGGCAATGAACTGTGACGCCTTACTCGTTCCAGGTGTTGGCGCGTTCGCATCTTGCATGGCTGGCTTAAAGAATGTTCGCGGCGATCAAATTATTGGTCGTCGGTTAGCGGGCAGTCGACCAGTACTTGGAATTTGCGTTGGGATGCAAGTGTTGTTCGAGAAAAGCACGGAACATGCACCAACAGGTTTTCATGCTGGGCTAAATGAGTGGCCAGGAACGGTAGATCAACTGACTGCGCCAGTTTTGCCGCACATGGGTTGGAATACGGTTTCGAGCGCATCACAATCGCAGATGTTTTCTGGGATCGAAGATGAGCGCTTTTATTTTGTGCACTCGTATGCCGCCAGAAAGTGGGAACTTGATCCACACGAAAAGTTGACTGCTCCAAAAGTGTCATGGTCCAATCATGGTGAGAACTTTGTCGCAGCTGTTGAAAATGGACCACTCTGGGCTACCCAATTTCATCCTGAAAAATCTGGCGAAGCAGGTCTGACATTGTTGGCAAACTGGATTGCGACAATAAAATGAAAGCAATCAAGTGTGCGCACGAACAAAGATTTAACCGAACATTTCCGATTCAAGTAAGCAACGAGGTCAACTAGATGTCATCACTTATCTTGCTGCCAGCTGTCGATGTTGCTGATGGGCAAGCCGTTCGTTTAGTACAAGGTCAAGCGGATAGCGCAACTTCATTTGGCGATCCATTAGCCGCAGCGCTGGATTGGCAATCAAGTGGCGCGCAGTGGATCCACTTAGTAGATCTTGATGCTGCGTTTGGTCGTGGGGAGAATCGAGAACTTCTTGCCCAGGTTGTTGGGCGACTAGATGTAAATGTTGAAATCTCTGGTGGTATCCGAGATGACGAATCATTGCGCGCAGCACTTGCCACGGGTGCGCGACGGGTAAATCTTGGTACTGCAGCGTTAGAAAATCCGCAATGGACTGCGCAAGTAATTTCTGAATTCGGTGATCGCATCGCAGTAGGTCTTGATGTGCGCGGCACGGTATTAGCGGCGCGAGGTTGGACGCAAGACGGCGGCGACATTTGGGAAACGCTCGAGCGCCTGGAAGCTGATGGCTGTGAGCGTTACGTCGTAACTGACGTTACAAAAGATGGCACACTTCGCGGACCAAACATTGAGTTACTAAAGCAGATGTGTGAGCGCACTAATAAGCCAGTGATTGCAAGCGGTGGAATTGCAAACCTTGCAGACATAACGCAACTTCGTTCGTTAACTGAAATCGGAGTTGAAGGCGCGATAGTTGGTAAGGCCCTGTACGCGCGCGCATTCACACTTGAGGAAGCTATCAAAGCAGCCGGACCGCAGGAACTTTAAGTGAGCGTAGCAATCCGTGTTATTCCGTGCCTTGATGTCGATGCTGGTCGAGTTGTCAAAGGCGTAAATTTTGAGAATCTTGCTGATGCTGGCGACCCTGTTGAGTTAGCTAAACATTATGGGGATTGGGGCGCAGATGAATTAATTTTTCTTGACATCACGGCCTCGAGCGCGAATCGTGAAACCACACTTGAAATGGTGAAGCGCACTGCGGATGTGTTATTTATTCCACTAACAGTTGGTGGTGGTGTTCGCACCGTTGAAGACGTTGATGCGCTGTTGCGCGCGGGGGCAGACAAAGTTGGAATAAATACTGCTGGTCTTGCTAATCCAGATTTAATCTCCACGGCAGCAAGTCGTTTCGGTGACCAGTGCATTGTCGTTTCGGTGGACGTCAGACGAAGCGCGAGTGCGCCCAGTGGCTTTGAGGCAACCACCCATGGTGGTCGACAAAGTAGTAATAAAGATGCACTGGAGTGGATCATCGAAGCAGCCCAGCGCGGCGCTGGTGAAGTCCTGCTAAATTCCATGGACGCAGATGGAACAAAGCATGGCTATGACTTGGAATTAATTTCTCGCGTTCGAGCAGTAGTTAACATCCCTATCATTGCCAGCGGTGGCGCCGGAAAGTTAACAGATTTTGCGCCAGCAGTTGCAGCTGGAGCCGACGCAGTACTAGCAGCCAGCGTTTTTCACTTTCATGAACTCACCATCCAGCAAGTTAAGGATGAACTGCGCTTAACGGGAATTGAAGTTCGTTAGCCACTTGCCCAAAGTCCGCTGATTTCCAATAGCCCGTTCCATCACGGCACAATAGAGACATGGAACGCGGCGGATTTATCGAAAACCTTGCATTTAACGAACAAGGTTTAATTCCTGTTGTGGTTCAACAAGTCGATACTCGAGAAGTTTTAATGCTGGCGTGGATGAACGCGCAAACCATCTCGCAGACTTTAACTACCGGCAAAGCAACATATTGGAGTCGCAGTCGTGATCAAGTTTGGGTTAAAGGCGAAACTTCGGGCCATCATCAGCGCGTTGTCGCGTTAGCTAAAGATTGTGACAGTGACACTTTGTTACTGACGGTTGATCAAACTGGTGGTGCCTGCCACACCGGCTCGCACACTTGCTTTGACGACGCCGTCACGCATCCTGAGGTAAGTGAATGACCACCCCAGACTTAGAAAATTTTCGCAAGTTAGCTAAAACTCGAAGAGTCATTCCGGTATTTCGAAAAGTAGCAGTAGTAAACGAAACTGCCTTGAGTTTGTATCGCAAATTAGCAGATGAACGAGCTGGGACTTTCTTACTTGAATCTGCTGAACATGGCAGATCTTGGTCGCGTTATTCCTTCGTAGGCGTTGCCAGTTCCGCAATGTTGTCAGAACGTGCTGGTCAAGCCCTTTGGTCAGGCAAAGTACCTCGCGGTGTTCCTGAAACTAGTGACCCAATACTTGCGTTGCGCGAAACTCTAGATTTGCTTTTCACCCCAGGGGTAAATGAAGGCATCACCAGCGAAGAGTTACCACCTTTAACTGGTGGCGTAGTTGGTTATTTGGGATACGACATTGTTCGGCGATTAGAAAAATTACCGAATGACACGATTGACGTTTTGGAATTACCCGAACTTGCCATGTTGGTTGCCACTGATCTAGCAGTACTCGACCATGAAAATGGTGCGGTAACGCTGATTGCCAATGCCATTAATTATGACAATTCAGATGAGCGAGTTGATGAAGCGTGGGCAGAGGCCAAAAAGCGACTTGATGACATGGAGCATGCTCTTGCTAAACCTGATGTTTCCGAAGCCAAGAAGTTCGATCGCACCGTAAAAGCGAACTTTACTCGCGAAACGCAAAGTGATGAATACCAAAATGCTGTTAGAAGCGCACAAGAACGCATTACAGCAGGGGATGCGTTTCAAATAGTTTTGAGCCAAAGATTTGCAACCACCTGCAACGCATCAGCGCTAGATGTCTATGAAGTCCTGCGCGAATCAAATCCAAGTCCATACATGTTCTTATTTCGGATCCCAGAGTTAACTGGCCCAGATCAACCACTTGGCACCAAAGTGGCTTTCGACATTGTCGGTTCTAGCCCAGAAGCATTAGTAACTTTGCGTAACGGCGAGGCAATGTTGCATCCGATTGCCGGCACCAGACCTCGCGGTGCTTCGCCAGTGGAAGATGATTCAAACGCCCGGAGTTTGATGGCAGATACCAAGGAGCGCGCTGAACATTTGATGCTAGTTGATCTTGGTCGCAATGACTTAGGACGCGTGTGCTTACCTGGCACAGTTGAGGTCGCGGACTTCATGAGCATTGAGCGCTACAGCCACGTAATGCACATTGTGTCTACTGTTGTTGGAAAGATTTCGCCAGAAGTCAGCGCCTTTGATTTAGTCGCTGCAACTTTTCCTGCGGGAACGTTATCAGGTGCACCTAAGCCGATGGCTATGACAATAATCGAAGGATTAGAAAAAACTAAACGTGGCGTTTATGGCGGTTGTGTTGGCTATTTTGATTTTGCTGGCAACGTAGATACTGCAATTGCTATTCGTTCTACTGTGATTAAAAATCAAGTGGCGTACGTGCAGGCGGGCGCTGGAGTAGTGGCTGATTCCGTACCTGAAAGTGAAGACGCGGAATGCCAATTTAAGGCGATGGCAGTTCTAAATGCCATCGCAGTTGCTAACACTTCGATTGAAGCAACTAAATGAAGTTGAGTTTCAGAAACATAATCACTCTTCAGTTTTTAGCTTCTGGTTTTGTTTTGGTTTTACTTTCCAGGCAGTGGGTTAGTGCAAAGTATGTTGAAGCGGGATTTCCAAATGTTTCGCTGGAGTTAACTGCCAATGAGCTCACTCCAGCACTAAGTGGCCTAGCAATTGCAGCCGTAGCATCCACTTTGGGTGCGATTGCTACTCGTAGAATTGGCCGGCGATTAGTTGGAGTTGTGTCAGCCTTCATTGGTTTTGGAATTGTTTTTGTCACAGTAGACATGCAGCGAAACTTAGAAACTTTGGTTGGATCAAAATTTGCCGATGCAATTGGTCGTGATGTTTCAGGCTGGAGCCAGGAAAGCTCAATTTATGCTTGGCTGGTAATCCCAGCAGGGTTATTAGTCGCAGCAAGCGGCATAGTTATGGCGATAAAAACCTTTCCTTCGCAGCTTTCCAAACGCTATGAACGCGAGCAAGTCAAAGCCCAGAATTTAACACCGTGGCAGTCCTTAGATCAAGGAATTGACCCAACCGTCGAAGGCGAAATTCGTTAGTTGCTATTATTTAGTAATTGAGTTTTTCCAATTAACTAGGAGACAAAATGTCACAAGCCCACGAAGATCACGGTCACACAGTGGCTGCCTGGACTGGGGTAAGTATTGCGATGTTGGCTTTCCTAATTGGCTGCATCGGAGTAGTCATAGCGCAACCACCGATATTTTGGCTTGGCGTGGCATTACTTCCAGTGGCTTTGATTGCTGGAAAAGTATTAGCACTTCTTGGGTTTGGTAAATCGTCAAGTTAGTAAGAAAAATCTGACTGCACGCTTAATTTGTATCCCTTCTAAACTTGCAACAAATCTCTAGGAGGGATGCGCTATGACTTCAGTTTTAGATTCAATCATTGCCGGTGTCCGGGAAGACCTAGCAGTTCGAATGAAAAAAGTTTCACTTGAAACTTTAAAGTCTGACATCGCAAAACTTCCACCAGCATTACCTGCAGCGCAACTACTTTTAAATCGCACCTTTAGCGTTATCGCTGAAGTAAAACGAGCTAGCCCAAGTAAGGGTCATCTTTCAAACATCTCTGATCCCGCCCAACTTGCTTTTGATTATGAAAGTGGCGGAGCGCAAGTAATTAGTGTTTTAACTGAAGAGCGTAGATTCAACGGCACCCTTGCTGACCTTGATGCGGTTCGCAGCAAAGTTTCAGTTCCAGTACTTCGCAAAGATTTCATGGTTGATGATTACCAAGTTTGGGAAGCGCGAGCCCACGGGGCAGATTTGATTTTGCTAATTGTCGCTGCGTTAACTGACGCTGAGCTTGCTCGACTTAACTTCCTGGCATTAGAGCTGGGGATGTCTGTTCTCGTTGAGGTTCATGACGCCGCCGAATTGGAACGCGCACTTACCTTAAACCCAGTTTTAGTTGGGGTAAACGCCCGCAATCTAAAGACGCTGGAAGTTGACTTAGCTACCTGTTTTGAACTTTTGCCACTGATTCCAGACCACATTGTTGCCATTGCCGAATCTGGTATTTCCAGCACCCAAGAAGTCCAGGACTTAGCAAATTATGGTGCGCAAGCCGTTTTAGTTGGCGAGGCACTGGTCACAGGTGGTACTCCTAGCGAAACTGTCAGAGAATGGACTAAGGCAGGGGAACTTGCCCGAGCAAATTATTTGCTAACTGAGAGTTAGGGCGCAGACACATGAGTGTTAACGAAGTTTTGGTTATGCCAGATCTGCGCGGTCATTTTGGAAAATTCGGTGGTCGCTTCGTGCCCGAAGCTTTAATGGCTGCACTTGATGAACTCGATGACGCATTTCGTAAGGCAATGGTTGATCCAGGATTCTTAACAGAGTTGCACGATCTACAAGTTAATTACACCGGCCGACCAAGTCCCATCACACATGCAAAGCGATTCTCCGAGTACGCAGGCGGCGCCACAGTATTACTAAAGCGCGAAGATCTAAATCACACTGGCTCGCACAAAATCAATAACGTTCTTGGCCAAGGACTACTGACACTTCGCATGGGTAAATCCCGCATTATCGCGGAAACTGGCGCAGGCCAACACGGCGTAGCAACAGCAACTGTTGCTGCGTTGCTTGGTTTGGAATGTGTTGTCTACATGGGCGAAGAAGACACTAAGCGACAGGCACTAAACGTTGCGCGCATGAAGTTACTTGGCGCAACTGTTGTACCAGTAACTTCGGGTAGTAAAACTTTGAAAGATGCAATCAACGAAGCTATGCGCGATTGGGTAGCAAACGTTGCTGATACGCATTACATGCTTGGTACCGTTGCCGGACCAGCGCCATTTCCAGAAATGGTTCGCGATTTTCACCGCATCATTGGCGATGAATCCCGCGAACAAATGTTAGAGCGCTTTGGACGCTTACCAGATGTTGTAGCTGCTTGCGTAGGCGGCGGTTCAAATGCGATTGGTATTTGGACTGCGTTTATTCCAGATAGTGATGTGCGCTTACTCGGACTTGAAGCAGGTGGCGACGGCGTAGAAACAGGTCGGCACGCATCAACAATTGTTGGCGGCGCAGTCGGAGTTTTGCATGGCGCACGTTCTTACATAATGCAAGATGACGATGGTCAAACTATCGAAAGCCATTCGATCAGCGCTGGCTTGGATTACCCAAGTGTTGGTCCAGAGCATGCTTACTTAGCAGACATAGGTCGCGCTGAATATCGTTCGGTAACAGATGTTGAAGCCATGAATGCATTCAAGTTGCTTTGCGAAACTGAAGGAATTATTCCTGCTATCGAAACTGCGCATGCACTTGCTGGCGCACTTGAAATTGGAAAAGAACTTGGTAAGGACGCAATCATCTTGGTGAATTGTTCAGGTCGAGGCGATAAGGATGTTGAAACAGCTGCTAAGTGGTTTGACATGAATCCATGAGTTTGCTTCACGAAGTTTTCGATCGCGCCAAATCAGAAAATCGAGCAGCGCTAATTGCCTACTTGCCCGCAGGTTATCCAACTGCAGATGGCGCAGTGGAATGTATTGCAGCCATGGTCGATGGTGGCGTTGACATAGTGGAAATTGGTTTCCCCTATAGCGATCCAGTAATGGATGGACCAACAATTCAAGAAGCAGTAAAGATCTCCCTTGAAGGCGGAACAAAATCAGCCACGGTTATAAAAACCGTTAAGCGCGTTTCAGAGCTGGGTGTGCCAACGCTTGTTATGTCTTATTGGAATCCAATTGAACGCTATGGCTTAGAAAGTTTTGCAACTGATTTTCATGCTGCGGGTGGCTCTGGAGTAATTACGCCAGATTTAACGCCGGAAGAAGCTGATGACTGGATTGCTGCAACTGATGAAAAAGATGTCGAGCGCGTTTTTCTCGTAGCACTATCAAGTTCCGATGAACGAATTGCCAAGGTCGCAAGTGTTACAACGGGCTTTGTTTACGCCGGCGCAGTCATGGGTGTAACGGGCGCACGCGCCTCACTTTCCGATGCCATCGAGGGACTAGTTGCCAAAGTTCGCCGCCACACTGATTTGCCGGTGGCCGTCGGCCTTGGGGTATCCACTCCCGAGCAAGCACACGAAATTGCCCAATACGCCGATGGCGTTATAGTCGGCAGCGCATTTGTTACGGCAATTGCTCAAGGTGGACCAGCAGCCGCAAAGACATTAGCTCAAGCACTTTCGCAAGGACTAAGCCGAAAGGGCTAGGCGTTTCCCAAGTTTCAAGCATTCTTAAAGTGCGACATAATTAGTAAGCAAGTAGTAATCGCCTGATTATAGTTTTTTGGAGTTTTCGTGTCACAAGAAAATTTGAGTGCAAAAGCCGCAAAAGCTGCTGCTGCAGCTGCACGTAATGCCGCTGCAGCCGTTGAGCAAAAACGCCAACGCAAGATTCGACTCATAGGCGGCGCAGTTGTTGTGCTGGTAATGGGTGCGTTGATCGCAATTCCGGTGCTTTCAAATACTGACGCGGTTATCCCAGCGAATGCTGCGCTACCAACAGGGGTAACTTCCGATACTTATGGCGTAAAAGTTGGACCAGCTTGGGATGCACCTGATGCCGACAAGATTCCAATCCTGCAAATTTGGGAAGATTTCCAATGTCCCGCTTGTGGCAGTTTTGAAGCTGCTTCTGGCGTAATTCTCCAAGGTCTAATTGACTCAGGCAAAGTCCGAGTTGAATATCGCCCAACAATTTTCTTGGACAAAAATTTGCTAGCGCAAAATACAGCTGCTGGAAACCCAAACTCATCAAAGCGTGCAACTTTAGGATTTGGTTGCGCCGTAGATGCTGGAGCAGAAGTTAATTACCACGCGCAGCTCTTTGCGAATCAGCCACAAGAAGGCGCCGGATATTCGCAAGAGGCACTTAATAGCTTTGCCGAAACTTCTGGAATTACAGGCGATGCCCTAACCACTTTCACTGACTGCTTAACGAGCGAAAAGTATGCTGGCTGGGTTGCGAATTCATACTCAGCATTTGACGCTGAAGGTGTGTCATCAACTCCAACGGGAATTTTAAATGGCACGGTGCTTACTGGTGACGTGTTATTTGATCCAGCTCAGCTAACTGCCGCTATTGAGGCTGCGACAAAGAGTTAGTACCCCTAACTCTTACTAGATATGACTCAACTACCTGCCTTCATCCCAAGTCCATCTGAAAGTGTCTGGCAACTGGGACCTTTCCCGCTGCGCGCATATGCACTTGTCATTATGGTGGGAATTTTTCTAGCAGTGTGGCTTGGCAACCGTCGCTTCATTGCGCGCGGGGGACTAGATGGTCAAGTAACTGACATCGCGATGTGGGCTGTGCCATTCGGTATTGCAGGTGGACGCATTTATCACGTACTAACGGACTGGGAAATTTACTTTAGTGAAGGTGGCAAGGGATTCCTTGGCGCACTTCGTATTTGGGAAGGTGGCTTAGGAATCTGGGGCGCTATCGCACTTGGCGGAGTTGGCGCGTGGATTGGCGCAAAGCGACAAGGTGTTGCCTTCCAACCCTTTGCAGATTCAATAGCGCCAGGTATTGCGTTCGCGCAAGCGATCGGACGCTTTGGCAACTGGTTTAACCAAGAACTATTTGGTCGCCCAACCACGCTTCCTTGGGGATTAGAAATTGACATCGCAAATCGCCCAACTAATTTCACGCAATTTGAAACTTTCCATCCAACATTCTTGTACGAAGCAATTGCATGTACTGCTATTGGTTTGTTTTTAATGCGAGCTGACAAGCGTTACGTCATGGGTCATGGTCGAGTGTTCGCACTTTATGTTGCGATGTACTGCGCAGCGCGTGGCCTAATTGAAACTTTGCGAATTGATGATGCTCGGTTAGTTTTAGGTATTCGTTTCAATGTGTTTACTGCTCTGGTTATTGGTGCGGGCGCGCTACTTTATCTAGTTAGATCAAGTGAAAAAAATCCTGGTCGTGAAGTTGTATCTGAGGGAAAATTAGTTCTTCAATCAATGCTCTCCAATGCAACGCAAGAGCCAACTGTCCAGCCTGAAACGCCAAGCTCAGCAATTGCCGACGATGCCGAGAATGATCCTTCGCCAGTTGACTTGGTGGAAGAAACACCGGAACCAGTATTAGCACTGGATGCAACACATCCAATGCCGATGGTGACTGAATCAACACCGCCAGCAAAACCACAATCAAAGCAACCGGGTCGGCGCCGTAAAACTTAGTTAAACTAAAGACATCAACGCTAGATAGGAATTCAAAGTGCGTCGCGCCAAGATAGTTTGCACACTCGGTCCTGCTACAGCTACCCCAGAAATCGTTGCAAAATTGGTTAATTCTGGCATGAATGTGGCGCGCTTAAACCTTTCCCATGGCGATCATGCAGTTCACACCCAGTCCTACGAGTTAGTTCGCGCAGCTTCGAAAGCATCTGGCCTTGGCGTTGGAATTTTGGCGGATTTGCAAGGCCCAAAGATTCGCCTGGCTAAATTTACCAATGGACCAGTGGCGCTTGCATTAGGAGCTAACTTCACAATAACTACGCGAGAGGTTTTGGGTGACGGCGTAATTTGTGGCACAACATATTCTGGTTTACCTGGCGACTGCAAAATCGGGGATCGCATCTTGATCGACGATGGCAAAGTGGGTCTTGAAGTAATTGAAGTCACCGCTGATTCTGTGATTACTAAAGTCACTGAGGCAGGGATTGTTAGCGATAACAAAGGCATTAATTTGCCAGGAGTAGCTGTGAGTGTTCCAGCACTTTCAGAAAAAGACGTTGCAGACTTGCGTTGGGCGTTGCGCCAAGGCGTTGACTTAATCGCGCTTTCTTTTGTGCGAAGCGCCTCAGACATCCACGATGTGCACGCCATCATGGATGAAGAAGGTCGCCGAGTTCCAGTAATTGCAAAAATTGAAAAGCCCCAAGCAGTCGCTAACCTTGCTGAGATCATTGAAGCATTTGATGGCATCATGATCGCGCGCGGCGACTTGGGTGTGGAACTTCCGCTAGAGCAAGTGCCTATGGTGCAAAAACGTGCAATTGCACTTGCTCGCGCTGCCACTAAGCCAGTAATTGTCGCAACTCAAATGTTGGAATCCATGATCACTGCCTCGCGTCCAACTCGGGCTGAAGCCAGCGATGTTGCAAACGCAGTTCTTGATGGCGCTGACGCGCTAATGCTTTCGGGCGAAACAAGTGTTGGCGTTGATCCAGTACATGTTATTGAGACAATGAGCCGCATTATTTCTCACATTGAATCTGAAGCCTTGGGAACTCTGCCAAAACTTGCGGACGACGCGCAAGGTGAAACCGCTAAAGCGATCAGTTTAGCTGCTGTTGAAGTTGCAAAGCATGTGGAGGCAGTAAGCATCGTGGCATTCACGGAAACGGGAAGCTCTGCCCGGTTAGTTGCGCGTCATCGCAGCCCAACAAAATTAATCGCATTTACCCCGAATGAGAATGTTCGCAATCAACTTTCGTTAGTTTGGGGAACCCAAACACTCCTTGCTCCTGGGGTTTCCCACACTGATGAAATGGTGGCCCAGGTCGACAAAGCTTTGTTAGACCTTGGGGTATTTAAATTGCATGATCCAATCGTGGTTATTGCTGGTGTGCCACCAGGCATTCCAGGTTCAACGAATGGGATGCGGGTGCATCAGCTGGGTCATGGTGCGAATAACGCGTAGGCGTTATTCGCACCCAATAAGTAATTAGCGAATAACGCGTAGGCGTTATTCGCACCCAATAGAAACACCCCACACCGGCCAACAAAAGTGGTCAATGCGGCAAACCTCGAGCGACCCTGATACAGTAGTGAGAGCTTGAAAGCACGACATCCTTTAACACCTGTCCAGTGAGGCAGGAAAGGAGGTAAGAAGATGACGAACGACTTTCTGCCAAGTGGACGCGTAGTCCTTGATGCCAGCGATATTTCTCGCGCTTTAACCCGATTAGCTCACGAAATCGTGGAGCGAACTCATGGCGCCACAAATCTGACTCTGATGGGAATTCCCACTCGCGGTGTGACATTGGCGCATCGCCTTGGCGAGCAAATCTCGCAAATCCAAGGGTTGCCAGTTGCGGTTGGCGCAATCGACATCACGATGTACCGCGATGACCTGCGCCTTCGACCTGCTCGCGCATTGCAACCAACCACAATTCCACCCGAAGGCATCGAAGGCCGCTTAGTAATTTTGGTTGACGACGTACTTTTCTCCGGTCGCACAATTCGCGCCGCCCTAGACGCACTTTCTGAGCACGGTCGCCCCGAGTTAGTGCAGCTCGCAATCTTGGTTGACCGTGGACATCGCGAGCTTCCTATCCGCGCAGACTATGTAGGTAAAAACCTGCCAACTGCGCGCACTGAAAAAATCCAAGTGAATTTAGTCGAGCATGACGGCAGCGACGAAGTGCGAATCGAGAGTGAAGCATGAAGCACCTTTTAAGCGCTGCTGACTTAACTCACGAAGCAGCATTACAAATTCTTGACACTGCAAAGCAACTGACATTGGCAACTGAACAAGGTGTCGGAAAACTTCCGCCACTTCGCGGTCGCACCGTAGTGAATTTGTTCTACGAAGATTCCACTCGCACTCGCATCTCGTTTGAGGCTGCTGCTAAGCGCCTCAGCGCAGATGTCATCAACTTCTCAGCGGTTGGCTCAAGTGTTTCAAAAGGCGAAAGCCTGAAAGATACTGCGCTGACCCTAGAAGCAATGGGCGCAGACGCAGTAGTGATCAGGCACAACAACAGTGGCGCACCACATCGACTTGCAAACGCTGGTTGGATTTCTGGCGGCGTTGTGAATGCTGGCGATGGCACACATGAACATCCAACACAGGCACTACTTGATGCCTACACTTTGCGCCAAAATTTGCGAGGTGGCGAAGGCGACTTAACTGGATTGAACGTGACAATCGTTGGCGATGTTTTGCATAGCCGAGTTGCCCGCTCCAATGTTTTACTGCTGAACACTCTTGGCGCCAAAGTTCGCTTGGTTGCTCCGCCGACTTTGCTTCCTTACGGAATTGAAGATTGGGACTGCGAAGTTTCCTACGACCTAGATGCATCCCTTGAAGGATCTGACGCCGTGATGATGTTGCGAGTTCAGCGAGAACGCATGAACGCCGCTTACTTTCCAACCTCACACGAATACAGCAATCGTTACGGCTTAAACGTCACACGAATGAATCGACTTTCCCAAGACGCAGTCATCATGCACCCAGGTCCAATGAATCGCGGAATGGAAATTTCTGCTGATGTCGCGGACTCAAATCGCTCGGTGATCGTGGAGCAAGTTGCCAATGGCGTGAGTGTGCGCATGGCTGTTCTGTACTTAATGCTCGGTGGATCGGAGTCCGTAAAGTGACCAGTTATGTAATTAAAGACGTTTCCATCTTGGATGGTAAGCCAACTGACATCTTGATTCGCGACGGCGTGATTGCCGAAGTCGGAACTGGCCTTAAAGGTGATGAAGTAATTGACGGCGCTGGATGCATCGCGCTTCCTGGATTAGTTGACCTGCATACGCACTTACGCGAACCAGGACGCGAAGACGCCGAAACGATTTTGTCGGGTAGTCGCGCTGCTGCAAAAGGTGGCTTCACCGCAGTTCACGCAATGGCAAACACTGATCCAGTTGCAGACACTGCCGGGGTAGTCGAGCAAGTTTGGCGACTTGGCCAAGAAGCTGGACTTGTTGATGTGCGACCAGTTGGCGCAGTCACCATGGGACTTGAAGGAACTGCCCTTGCTGAACTAGGCGCCATGGCTGATAGCGCAGCCGGTGTTCGAGTCTTTAGCGATGATGGCAAATGCGTGCACGATGCATTGCTGATGCGCCGAGCTCTGGAATACGTAAAAGCATTTGATGGTGTGGTTGCCCAGCATGCGCAGGAACCACGATTAACTCAAGGCGCACAAATGAATGAGGGCGTGCTTTCGGGCAAACTCGGACTTGCTGGCTGGCCAGCAGTTGCTGAGGAAGCCATCATTGCGCGCGATGTTTTACTTGCTCATCACGTTGGCTCGCGCTTACACATCTGCCACTTATCAACGGCTGGCAGCGTGGAAATCATTCGCTGGGCCAAGTCGCGCGGTATCAATGTAACTGCAGAAGTTACCCCACATCACTTGTACTTCACTGACGAAGTTGTCGAATCTTATGATCCGATTTACAAAGTCAATCCACCCCTTCGAACCGCAGCAGATGTTGCAGCAGTTCGCGCTGGCCTAGCTGATGGCACGATCAACATCGTGGCAACCGATCACGCGCCACATCCTTCCGAAGACAAAGATTGCGAATGGACCGCAGCTGCGTTTGGGATGACTGGTCTAGAAAGTGCGCTGAGCGTGGTTTACGAAACCATGGTTGTAACTGGCTTAATGAACTGGGCAGCAGTTGCAGATCGCATGTCAGTTCAACCCGCACTTATTGGTCGAGTCAGTGATCAAGGCCAACCAATTGCAGCGGGCTCGCCAGCTAACTTAGTAATTTTTGATCCCCGTGCAAGTGAACTAGTCGAGGCACGAAAGACTGTAAGTGCAAGCCGAAATACCCCGTACGCAGGACGCACCCTTCCTGGCAAAGTTGTTGCAACGTTCTATCGTGGTAAACCAACTGTGCGAAACGGAGAACTTAGCGCATGACCCACGCCGTCCTTGTACTTGAAGATGGTCAAGTATTTACAGGTCGTTCATATGGCGCCGCTGGCGCCGCATTTGGCGAAGCCGTTTTTTCTACCGGAATGACGGGATACCAAGAGACAATCACTGACCCTTCTTATTGCGGTCAAGTTGTAATTCAAACAGCGCCGCACATTGGAAATACTGGCTGGAATGAAGAAGATAATGAATCCCAACAAATTTGGGTTTCGGGTTACGTAGTTCGCGATCCTGCGCGCCGCACTTCAAATTGGCGCTCCACAACAGATCTTGCGCAAGAACTTAAGACACAAAACGTTGTTGGCATCAGCGACATTGATACTCGCGCATTAACTCGCCACTTACGGGATCACGGCGCAATGCGAGTTGGCATTTTCTCAGGTGATTCTGCTGATCAAGACATTGAAACTTTGCTCAATAAAGTTCGTGAAGTTCCCGAAATGTCTGGCGCAAGTTTTTCTGAAACTGTTTCCACGAAAAAGACTTACGTAGTTCCAGCAATCGGAACTAAGCGGTTCCAAGTTGCAGCTCTTGACTTAGGTATTAAATCCATGACGCCACATTTGATGGCGCAGCGGGGGATTGAAGTACACGTTGTGCCGTCCAACATCTCGGCAACGGATTTACTTGCTGCTGGTCCAGATGGTATTTTCGTTTCAAATGGCCCAGGCGATCCAGCAACTGCGCTGCACGCCATTTCACTTGTGCAAGCGTGCCTAGATGCTAAGCGAGCGTTCTTTGGAATTTGTTTTGGAAATCAAATCTTAGGTAAAGCACTTGGGTTTGGAACTTACAAACTTCGCTACGGTCACCGCGGCATCAATCAACCAGTTATGGATCGCACAACTAACAAAGTTGAAATCACTGCGCATAACCACGGCTTCGCAGTTGACGCGCCAATTGATCGCGATTCGCAAACTCCTTATGGCAAAGTTCGCGTGAGCCATGTTTGCTTGAATGACAATGTTGTTGAGGGCTTGGAATGTTTAGATGTTCCAGCATTTAGCGTGCAGTATCACCCGGAAGCTGCTGCTGGTACGCACGATTCGGCGTATTTGTTTGATCGCTTCGTTGATTTGATGGAAGGTAAGCGCTAATGCCACGTCGTAGCGACATTAAATCTGTCATGGTCATTGGCTCTGGACCAATTGTGATTGGCCAAGCGTGCGAATTTGATTACTCGGGTACCCAAGCTTGTCGCGTGCTTAAAGCCGAAGGTCTGCGCGTAATTCTGGTTAACAGCAATCCCGCCACAATCATGACGGACCCGGAATTTGCTGATGCAACTTACATCGAACCAATCACTCCGGAAGTTGTTGCAACCATCATTGAACGTGAACGACCCGATGCCTTGCTGCCAACACTTGGTGGTCAAACTGCGCTGAATACTGCGATCGCGCTTTTCAAAAATGGCGTACTAGATAAATACAACGTGGAATTAATCGGCGCTGATGTTGATGCCATCGAGCGCGGGGAAAATCGTGAGCTATTCCGGCAAATTGTTGCGGACATCGGCGGCGAAAGCGCAAAGTCATTTGTCTGCCACACCATGGAAGATTGCCTGGCCGGCGTTAAAGAACTTAGTTACCCAGTTGTAGTTCGACCCTCATTCACAATGGGCGGCGCTGGCTCGGGTATTGCGTACGACGAAGAGGGCTTACATCGCATCGCAGGCCTTGGTCTGCAAGCTAGTCCAACCACGGAAGTTCTCTTAGAGGAATCCATCATTGGCTGGAAAGAATTCGAACTTGAACTAATGCGAGACAACAAAGACAACGTTGTCGTGGTTTGTACTATCGAAAACGTAGACCCAATGGGTGTTCACACTGGAGATTCAATCACAGTTGCGCCATCTATGACTTTGACGGACCGGGAATATCAAAAACTTCGCGACTTAGGAATAGCAATTATTCGCGCAGTTGGCGTTGACACTGGTGGTTGTAACATTCAATTTGCGGTGAATCCAGAAGATGGTCGCATCATCGTGATTGAAATGAATCCACGAGTTTCTCGTTCTTCGGCATTAGCAAGTAAGGCAACTGGGTTTCCAATTGCCAAAATTGCTGCTCGACTTGCCATTGGTTACACCTTGGATGAGATTCCAAATGACATCACAAAAGAAACGCCAGCATCCTTCGAGCCAACTTTGGATTATGTCGTAGTAAAGATTCCACGCTTTGCTTTTGAAAAATTCCCTAACGCCGATAAAACTTTGACCACAACAATGAAATCTGTTGGTGAAGCCATGGCTATTGGCCGTAACTTCACTGAGTCACTTCATAAAGCGCTGCGTTCCATCGAGCGCAAAGAAAGCCTTTTTGAATGGTCGCTAGATCCTAAATCCATAGACACTGCAGATTTATTAACCAAGATGAAGATTCCAACTGATGGCCGACTAAATCAAGTGCAACTTGCGCTTTGGGCTGGCATTAGCGTTGAGCAAGTCTTCGAAGCCACCAAGATCGATCCTTGGTTCTTGGATCAAATAGTTTTGCTTTGCGAAATTGCGCGCGAATTAAAAGCAGCTAAAGCTTTAGATCGCCATTCCATCACTGCAGCAAAGCGTCATGGCTTCTCAGATGCGCAAATTGGTTTGATTCGCGGAATTTCTGAAGCCGAAGTCCGTGGCATTCGCCACACCTTAGACATTCGCCCGGTTTACAAAACTGTTGATACCTGCGCTGCGGAGTTTGCTGCGCTAACGCCGTATCACTATTCAACTTACGATCAAGAATCTGAAGTTACTCCGCGCGCTAAGCCAGCAGTTATTATTTTGGGCTCTGGACCAAATCGAATTGGCCAAGGAATTGAATTTGATTATTCCTGCGTTCATGCTTCGCTAACTTTGCGCGAAAAAGGTTTCGACACCATCATGATCAACTGCAATCCAGAAACCGTTTCTACCGACTACGACACTTCCAGTCGCTTGTACTTTGAACCATTAACTTTGGAAGATGTCTTGGAAGTTATTCATGCCGAAACTTTGGCAGGTCCAATTGTTGGTGTGATAACTCAACTTGGTGGTCAAACACCTCTTGGTCTAGCGCAAGGTTTGAAAGATGCGGGCGTCACACTTCTTGGAACTGCCCCAGAAGCAATTCACTTAGCGGAAGAGCGCGGAGCATTTGGCGAAGTGCTGGAGCGTGTGGGCTTGCCTTCGCCAGAACATGGAATGGCAACTTCCTTTGAGGATGCCCGCAACATTGCGAATCGAATTGGTTACCCAGTTTTGGTTCGCCCGTCCTTTGTTCTTGGCGGTCGTGGCATGGAAATTGTCTATGACGAAACAATGCTGCACGATTACTTAACTCGCGCAGCGCAAGTAAATCCAGAACATCCAGTACTAGTTGACCGCTTCCTAGATGATGCAATCGAAATTGATGTTGACGCACTTTATGACGGTACTGAGCTGTACCTCGGCGGCGTCATGGAACACATTGAAGAAGCCGGCATTCACTCGGGCGACTCTGCGTGTTCGCTGCCGCCTTACACACTTGGACCAGATGAGATTGAACGAATTCGCACTTCGACTCTTGGTATTGCAAAGGGTGTTGGCGTACTTGGACTGCTAAACGTGCAGTACGCACTTGCGAATGGAATTTTGTATGTACTTGAAGCCAACCCACGCGCATCGCGCACCGTGCCTTTCGTTTCTAAAGCAACTGGAATTTCGCTCGCTAAAGCAGCAGCGCGAATTGCAGTAGGGGATTCGATCGCAACTTTGCGTAAGGAAGGATTCCTGCGCGCTGTTGGAGATGGTGGCGATACACCTGTTGGTAGCGCAGTCAGCGTCAAGGAAGCGGTGCTTCCATTTGGTCGCTTCTTGGGAGTGGACATCGTCCTTGGACCAGAGATGAAATCTACGGGCGAAGTCATGGGTATCGATGTCGATTTTGGAACTGCCTTTGCTAAATCGCAATTAGCTGCTTACAGCAACGGTCTACCGACTTCAGGTTCAGTGTTTATCTCCGTTGCAGATCGCCATAAAGCGCAAATTATTGAACCAGTTCGTAAACTTATCGAAATGGGATTTCAGGTAATGGCAACAGATGGCACCTCAGCGAAGTTAGCTGAGCATGGAATTGCCTCAACATTGGTTGCAAAAGAACACATTGGCTCAACGGATGGACGAAAAACAACAGTGCAAGCAATTGTGGATGGTGACCTTGCGCTAGTTGTTAATACGCCATTTGGAACGGGCGCTCGTCGCGACGGTTACGAAATTCGCGTTGCTGCAGTTCTGGCAAACATTCCAGCGATCACCACAGTTCAAGGTTTAATTGCAGCGGTGGAAGGTATCGCCTCACTGCAAGCCGGACCAATGAAAGTTAAATCAATTCAAGAGCATGTTTCCCACTTGAATTCTTTGTTGGCAGGCGACGCACCAAAGGTCAAAAAATAATGAGCGCAAAACAAATCAATTGCACGATCAAGTCCATGACTCCGGTCGGTGGCTACTTACACATGATTGTGGACGCTCCAGAAGTTTCCGAAGTTCAGCCAGGTCACTTTGCTGCGCTTGCAGTTGGTGGCCCAAATGGCGCAACACTTTTGCGCCGCGCGTTTTCAATCCACAAATCAACACCGGGTGAAACTCTAGAATTTATTTTCGCCCCACATGGCCCAGGCACCCAGTGGCTGGCAAACCAGCGCGCTGGCGATGTCATCGACATCATCGCGCCACTAGGAAAACCATTTATCTTGCCAAAGCAACCAATCGCTTGCGTAATTGTCGCTGGCGGATATGGCGCAGCGCCTATGGAACTTTTAGCGCGCGAACTTCGCGCCCATAATTGCCGCGTTGACGTTGTGCTTGGCGCAGGCACCCAGGAAAAACTATTCGGTGTGCTGGACTTAAAGTCCGTTTCTGATTCCCTAGTTGTAACAACCGATGATGGTACCTCTGGTGTGCGCGGGCGAGTTACAGATGTACTTGCTGGCGTAATAACTAAAAATAATTCCCAAGCGGTTTATGCCTGCGGTCCGATGCCAATGCTTCAAGCAGTAGCTGAAGTCGCCCAAGCTAACGGTGCGTTTAGTCAATGCGCAGTTGAAGAATCTATGGCCTGCGGCATTGGTGTGTGCATGACTTGCGTGCTGCCAATCATTGGTGATGATGGCGTGACTCGAATGGCTCGCTCTTGCGTTGACGGCCCAGTGTTTCGCGGCGACCGCGTGCGCTGGGATGACGTAGACACCGTTCCAAGTGATGCATTTGGCGCGCCGCGGCCAGGCGGTCACTAATGAGCGTTGATTTAACAACCAGTCTTGGATCCCTTGAACTATCCGCTCCGACATTAACGGCCTCTGGTTGCGCAGCTGCCGGACGCGAACTCGCGCAGTTTGGCGATGTTTCAAGTTTGGGCGCAGTTGTAACTAAATCCATCATGATGGAGCCACGTTCTGGTCGCGCCACACCGCGCATGGCAGAAACTCCAAGTGGCATGCTCAACTCCATAGGTCTGCAAGGTCCTGGCATCGAAGCATTTTTAGAAAAAGATTTATCTTGGCTAACTGAAAACAATGTCACGACAATAGTTTCGATCGCTGGAAATAATGTTGACGAGTTCGGCGAACTCGCTCGGATCTTGGCCAAAGTTCCTGGCGTTGCTGGACTAGAAGTAAACATCTCTTGCCCGAATGTGGAATCGCGTGGCCAAGTATTTGCGTGCAATCCAGTCTCGGCTGCGCAAGTAATTGAAACTGTTCGATCGGTTTGGCATAGCGATGCGCCGATACTTGCAAAACTTTCTCCAGATGTAACTGACATTGTCGAAATTGCGCACAGCGTAGTTGAAGCCGGAGTTCACGGAGTATCAATGATCAATACGTTGCTTGGCATGGTTATTGACGTAGACAAAATGAAACCAATGCTTGGCGGTCGCACCGGCGGGTTATCTGGTCCAGCAATTAGACCTGTTGCCGTGCGCGCGATTTATCAGGTGCACGCTGCGCTACCAAGTTTGCCAATTCTTGGAATGGGCGGAATTCGTAACGGTCACGATGCGCTGGAATTTATTGCAGCGGGCGCAAGCGCAGTAAGTATTGGAACTGTCGTCTTCGGTGATCCCGGCGCCCCTTGGCGGATTGCAACTGAACTTGGTAAAGAATTAGAAGCGCGTGGCTATGACTCACTGCGCGAAGTTATTGGCCTTGCGCACCACAATTAATTTGATCCACCAAGTCAACTAAGTAAGGATTCGCAATGACGAAAGCGCCGATCGCAGTAGCACTTGATGCCCCTGACTTAGCAACTGCAAAACTTTGGGCCAAGGCAGTCGCGCCACACGTCCAGGTCGTAAAAGTTGGACTCGAAGTATTTCTGCGCGACGGTCACGACGCAGTTCACATCGCGCGCGAAGCCAGTGGTTGCGACATTTTCTTAGATGTAAAACTTCATGACATCCCAGCAACTGTCTCTGGCGCAGCCCGCGCAGTAGCAAGCTTGGCGCCAAAGTACTTAACAGTTCACGCAAGCGGGGGACCGGACATGATTCGCGCCGCCGTAGACGCGCTGCCCGAGACTTTTGTCACAGCCGTAACGATTCTGACTTCACTAACCCAAGAACAATTAACAACCATGGGCTGGAATGGCTCAGCGCAAGACATCGTAAAACGCTTAGCTGCGCAATCAGTTGCGGCTGGAGTGCGCGCCATAGTTTGCTCGCCGCAAGAAGTTGCCGCAGTTCGCGCTGAAGTTGGCCGGGACACCGTGCTAATCACACCTGGTGTTCGTCCTGTAGGCGCCGACGCCGGTGACCAAAAGCGAATCGCAACTCCCGAACAAGCTCTCGCCGACGGCGCAAACATTCTCGTCATCGGCCGGCCCATCACGGGCGCAACTGACATCGGCGCAGCCGCAGCAGCAATCGCCGCTACCATTTCTTAAACACGTTTCAAAGGTTAGTTTTTGCGTCGTCGAAAACGTTCTACACCAGAGGCATTCCGCGCTGTCCCCCTTATTTATTTACGGCTGACGCCGTTTCCGATTGCATGAGCTTTCAGCCATGCAATCGAGGGTACGACCGACCACTCCATAGCTCTGGCTTTAGAAGTTTTCGACTCTGCAAACCGCGCGATTACATGACACGTTCAAAAGCCTGAAGGCTTTGGCTTTAGAAGTTTTCGACTCTGCAAACCGCGCAATTTCATGACCTGTGTAAAAGCCTGAAGGCTCTGGCTTTAGAAGTTTTCGACTCTGCAAACCGCGCGATTTCATGACCTGTGTAAAAGTCCGAGGCGAAAAATTTGCGAAGCAACTCTTTTGAGCAGCGGAGCTTTTGCATAGGTCATCTGCTACTGAGTAAAACCGCCGACATGGAGACTAATTTCCAAGTCTGTGAGATTCTCGTCTGACTCCGCTAGTACCATAATCCAATGGCCGTCCCCGTATTAACACATGAGCAACGCTGCGCAGCCTCGGCAAAGGCGGTAATTATTCGCACTAAGCGAGCCACACTTCGCAAGCAACTTAAAGATTCTGAAATCTCATTCACTGAAGTTTTGTCTGTTGCTATTTCGGATGACATTGTTTCGGGCATGAAAGTGGTGACCATCCTTGAGTCTCTTCCGGGCATTGGGAAAATCAAAGCAGCAGCCCTGATGGATTCATGCGACATCGCGCTATCTCGTCGCATGAAAGGGCTGGGCACAACCCAGTCCCAGAAACTTCGCGTGGCGCTTAACGGTCGGGCGTCATGAGCGCTCACTTAGTAGTGCTTTCTGGGCCAAGTGGCGTTGGAAAATCTTCCGTTATTCGCGAGGCTTTAAAAGAATTGCCGACCACGTGGCTTTCAGTTTCAGCAACCACTCGAAGTCCTCGGCCTGGCGAAGTCCATGGCGAAAACTATTTTTATGTTTCCAATGAAGAATTTGATCACATGATTAGCCATGATGAATTACTTGAATGGGCGCAATTCGCGGGCAATCGTTATGGCACTCCGCGAAGTTCCGCCGAAGAGAAATTAGCAAGTGGCATTCCCGTTCTGCTCGAGATCGAAGTGCAAGGAGCCCGCCAAGTTCGCGAGTCTATGCCTGAGGCTGTCCTGGTATTTTTGGAGCCACCTGCCTGGGCAGATCTTGAAGCTCGCCTTGCTGGCCGTGGCACCGAGTCTGCCTCCCAGATCCAAGAACGCCTCGATGTGGCGCTAAAAGAGTTGGAATCATCGGGTTTCTTTGATCATGTGATCATAAATGACGACGTTTCGCGGGCCGCCCGCGAGTTGGTACAATATTTGACGTAAGAGTTTCATATTTCCCGCAATTTACAAGGAGTCCAACGTGACTGCAGCTGCTCCAGAGGGCATCACCAATCCACCCATCGACGAACTTTTAGCCGTCGCGGACTCCAAGTACGCACTAGTTATCTACGCAGCCAAGCGCGCGCGTCAGATCAATGCTTACTACTCACAACTTGGTGAAGGTCTTCTTGAATATGTTGGACCACTAGTTCCTTCTGGCAATCAAGAAAAGTCACTGTCAATTGCACTTCGCGAAATCAACGAAGGCAAACTGACGATTGAACCAGAAACTGCTGCTTAAGTCGGTTTCTCCCGACAATAGTTATCGGAAATATCCGTGACTTTCGCCGCACGTCCAAACTTGGTTAACAAGTCATGAAGAAATCCCTAAACATTGTCCTAGGTGTCAGCGGCGGCATTGCTGCTTACAAAGTTGCTTACATACTTCGCTTACTAACTGAAGCTGGTCACAACGTTCAAGTTGTGCCAACTCAGGCTTCGCTAAATTTTGTAGGCTCCGCAACTTGGGAAGCACTTTCCGGCAATCCAGTTAACGCACAAGTGTGGGATGACGTAGCTGAAGTACCACATGTGCGCATCGGACAAGCTGCTGATTTAGTAATAGTTGCCCCAGCCACTGCAGACTTAATTTCGCGCGCAGCCTCTGGCGCTGCAAATGACTTACTAACAAATGTTTTACTGACTGCAACTTGCCCAATTGTTTATGCCCCTGCAATGCATACCGAGATGTGGCTCAACCCAGCAACTAAAGAAAACGTGGCAACGCTGCGCTCGCGTGGTTGCTTAGTTATTGAACCAAGTGATGGTCGCTTAACTGGCGATGACAGTGGACCAGGTCGCTTGCCAGATCCCGAAGAAATTGTTTCCATCGCACTTGGCGTACTTAGTGAACAAGATTTACTTGGCCAAGACATTGTTATCACTGCCGGTGGTACCCGCGAGTTTCTAGATCCAGTTCGCTTCTTAGGCAACAGCTCAAGTGGCAAGCAAGGTGTTGCCTTGGCAGTAGCTGCGCGTAACCGTGGCGCAAAAGTTACTTTGATTTGCGCAAACGTTTCGGTGCCACTTCCTGTTGGCGTAACAATCGTCAACGTAATCACTGGCGATGACATGTTGGCTGCTGCGCTAAATTCCGCAACGACTGCAGATGTTATTGTCATGGCAGCAGCAGTTGCAGATTACAAACCAAAAATCACGCAAACTTCCAAAATGAAAAAATCAGCTGATGGTTCGGTGCCAAGCATTGAGCTTGAACGCACGGTAGACATCTTGGCTGACCTAGTAATTCATCGAGGCACCTCGCATCCCGATCAAGTAATTGTTGGTTTCGCTGCCGAGACTGGCGATGACAGGGGTTCGGTCATGGAACATGGCATAGCAAAATTGCAACGCAAGGGTTGCGACTTATTGGTTATCAACGAAGTAGGACCAAATCTGGCTTTTGGCACTGACGACAATGAAGTCACGATTTTGACGCGCGATCCTGCCTCACAACTAACCATTGCCAAGACCTCAAAAACGCAGATCGCCCATGCCATTTGGGACGCCGTTATTAGCCTGCAAAGTCATAGCAACTAGTCCTAACCTGCGTAAGTTCGGCAAGGCAAACCTGCTAATGTTGGCAAGGAAATGCGCGCTTGAGCAGGAGCCCCTAAGTATGAGCGCAACCACATACTTGTTTACTCATCTAGCAAAGGCAACGCAATGTCAGGTCGTTTATTTACTTCTGAGTCCGTAACTGAGGGCCACCCAGACAAGATGGCAGATCAGATTTCTGATGCCATTCTTGATGACTTACTCGCGCAAGATCCCAAGAGCCGCGTAGCGGTTGAAACCATGCTTACTACCGGACAGATCCACGTTGCCGGCGAAGTAACAACAAATGGTTTTGCTGACGTGATGGCACTAGTTCGCACAGTTGTTTGCGAAATCGGTTACGACAGTTCCGAAAAGGGTTTTGATGGCAACTCGTGTGGTATCTCGGTTTCCATTGGCGCCCAGTCACCTGACATCGCACAAGGTGTTGATGATGCCTTTGAAGAACGCGTAACAGGTTCCGCTGATCCGCTAGATCGTCAAGGCGCCGGCGACCAAGGTTTGATGTTTGGTTACGCATCCAATGACACTCCAGAATTAATGCCACTTCCAATCACAATTGCCCACCGTCTTGCCGAGCAACTAACTGCTGTTCGTAAGTCCGGGCAAATGGCTTACTTACGACCAGATGGTAAGACTCAAGTAACTATCGAATACGACGGAGATCGTCCAGTTCGCCTAGACACAGTTGTCGTTTCTTCCCAGCACGCGGATCACATTGATCTAGATAAGCAACTTGCACCAGAAGTTCGCGCCAATGTTGTCGAGCCAATCTTGGCTAAGTTCGACATTGATGCCACTAACTTCAAATTATTAGTTAACCCAACTGGCAAGTTTGTCGTCGGCGGTCCAATGGGCGACGCCGGATTAACTGGTCGCAAGATCATCGTTGACACTTACGGCGGCATGGCTCGTCACGGTGGCGGCGCATTCTCCGGTAAGGATCCATCAAAGGTTGATCGCTCGGCAGCATATGCCATGCGTTGGGTTGCCAAGAATGTTGTGGCCGCTGGTCTTGCAGCGCGCTGTGAAGTTCAAGTTGCTTATGCAATTGGTAAAGCGCAACCTGTTGGCGTATTTGTAGAAACTTTTGGCACTGGAACTGCGCCTGAGGAAAACATTCGCCAAGCGATCTTAAAAGTATTTGATCTACGCCCAGCGGCGATCATTGCTGATCTTGAACTACTTAATACCAATGTTGTTAAGTATCGCCCAACAGCTGCTTACGGTCACTTTGGTCGCCCAGGTTTCACTTGGGAACGTACCGATCGCGCCGAATCACTGAAGGCTGCTATTTAACCTGCAATTAAACAAAAGCCCAGCGGATAAATCGCTGGGCTTTTGTTTTGCTGTCACTAGGTAATGCCAGACTGTGACAGTGAGTGAGGATCAACTTAGCCTGGTGCCAGGCAAGAAAAAGCGCGTTAAGGCCGAAGTGCCAATCGCCAAGACAGCTCCCATTGCCCAAATCGCAATCGATAGTTCGCTACCTCACTTAGCCCGGTTATTTGATTACGCAGTTCCAGAAAAATTGGATAGCCAAGCTGTGCCCGGTGTGCGAGTGCGGGTTCGCTTTGCTGGCAAGTTAACGGATGGCTGGTTAATCTCGCGAAGTGAAGAAAGCGATCACCCCGGCACTTTGGCTGCCATTACGAATGTGATCTCACCAGAAGTTGTTTTGTTGCCACACATTCTCGAATTAGCGCAAAGCGTCGCAGACCGGCAAGCTGGCACACTTTCAGATGTTTTACGAAATGCAATTCCAAATCGTCATGCTGGCGCAGAAGCAACGGTTTTTCCGAGTGCGCCCACTGTGCCTGAAATCCAGACGCAAGGATGGCTAGATTACGTTGGCGGCACCGCGCTTATTAAGCGCACGATTGCGGGTGAAGCCCCCCGCGCAATCGTGACAACAGGTACAGATGATCCAGCCGAGTTGCTTGCGCAATACGCAATGGCAGTTGCCCACGGCGAAAAAGGAATTGTTGTTGTAGTTCCAGATCGATCTGCCATCGATCGCGTTACTGCCTGCTTAAAGTCGCTGGGTTGTCCAAGTCATAGTGTGGCCACACTTGCAGCAGATGACGGTCCATCTGTTCGTTATCGCAACTGGCTATCGGTATTGCGGGGCACATCGCGCATTGTGATCGGAACCCGCTCCGCGGTATTTGCGCCCGTAACAAACTTGGCAGCCATCTGTGTCTGGGATGACTGGAATGACACTTTGTCAGATCCGCAATCGCCGTACTGGCATGCCCGCGATGTTGCGGTGCTACGTAGCTCTCAACAAAACACGGCGTTGGTTTTAATCGGGGCAACTATGTCCGTTGAAGCCTGCGCATTAATGCCATGGGTTGCCCACGTTGCCAAGAGCCGGGATCAACTTCGCGCGCAGTCTCCAAAAGTACGAAGCGCACTTGATGAAATTGGTGAGCGCACTAATCCAGCAGCAAGTGGTTCGCGCATTCCTTCGATAGTTATGCAGACCATGAAGGCCGCTTTAGTAACTGGTCCAGTGCTTGTCTTAGTTTCGCGAATTGGATACACGCCTCGAATTGTTTGTGACACTTGTCGAACTTCGCCGAGTTGCTCAGTGTGTAGTGGACCCTTAATGCAAACTGCCCGATCAAGTGCGCCCGCTTGTAATTTATGTGGTCACTTGGAAACTGCATGGCATTGCAAGAAATGCAAAGGCACAAAAATTAGAGCAGCAGCTGTTGGTAGTGAACGAACAGCCGAAGAACTTGGGCGCGCATTTCCTGGAATTCCAGTTAGATCCTCGACTAGTGATCACATCTTGCGAACTGTTGATGCGCGGCCAGCCATTGTGGTGGCAACTGCTGGCGCTGCGCCAATTGCAACTGGGGGATATGCAGCTGCAATCTTGCTGGATGGCACTGCGATGTTGTCGCGCCCTGAACTAAGCGCAACCCAAGAAACTTTTGCAAAATGGAGTGAATGTGTTTCGCTAGTGCGCGCTACTGGCGATGTCGTTGTCGTTGCTGACTCCGAACATCCTGCAGTCCAAGCCTTGATCCGGCACGACCCAGCTGGCTTTGCAAATCGCGAACTAGAGCAGCGCACTCAAGTCTCATTGCCACCCGCAGTTCGCTTAGCTGCGCTAACAGGTGAACCTGCAGATGTCGATGAAGCAATTGCGCTACTTGAACTTGGTCCCGAGATTATGAAGCGTGGCCCGGTACCTGGCAAAGACACCCAGGTTCGCATGCTGCTTTCTTGTGATCGGCGATCAGGTCTGCAACTTTCCGCGCAACTTAAGGCAATGACCGCAGCGCGTAGTGCGAAACATAAAGGTGGCACTGTGAACGTTCGAATTGATCCGCAAAACCTCTAAACTTGAGATAACGCGAAGCTCATTTTAAGAAGGTGTCAGATGTCGGTTAAACCCGTGCGGTTATTTGGTGATCCAGTTCTGACTACACCTGCGTTAGAAGTTACAACTTTCGATAAAGAACTTCGCCAACTCGTAGCTGACTTAACTATGACAATGCAGGAAGCACCGGGAGTTGGCCTTGCTGCTCCACAAATTGGTGTCTCACTTCGCGTCTTTACTTATGACGTTGATGACGCGATCGGTCATTTAATTAATCCAGTTTTAGATTTGTCAGATGAAATGCAAGATGGCCCCGAAGGTTGCTTGTCGCTTCCTGGCTTAACTTTTGACACCCCACGAGCAATGAATGTCGTTGCTAAAGGCATGAACATGTTCGGTGAGCCCGTAACCATTATTGGCACTGAACTAGTGGCTCGTTGCGTGCAGCACGAAACTGACCATTTAGATGGTGTGCTTTTTATTGATCGCTTGGACGTTGAAGCCCGCAAGGAAGCCATGAAAGCAATTCGCGAAACCGAATGGTTCGCAGCTGGCGGATCAACTATTAAAGTAAGCCCGCACACCATGTTTAATGGCATGACTTAAGCGTGCTTACCCAAATATGAAAATTGCTTTTGCTGGAACTCCGCTAGCTGCCGTGCCAACGCTAACTGCGTTACTTGCATCGAATCACGAAGTCGCACTGGTGATTACTCGCCCCGATGCCCCTTCTGGTCGAGGTCGCACATTAACTTCAAGTCCAGTTGCTGATGTTGCGGGATTAAGTGGCGTCCCTGTTCTTAAAACTTCTGACTTAAGTAGTCATCGCGAAAAGTTTGCTGCCGTTGATTGCGTAATCGTTGTGGCATTTGGCGCCATGGTGCCACGCGAATTACTTGATGTGCCAAAGCATGGCTGGATAAATGTTCATTTCTCGCTGCTGCCACACTGGCGCGGCGCAGCGCCAGTGCAATACGCGATCTTAAGTGGCGATGAAATCACTGGAGTTACCACATTTCAAATTGATGAAGGTCTAGACACTGGACCGATGCTGGCTTACTTAACAACCCAAATTGGGCCAGCCGAGACTTCAACTGAATTATTGGATCGACTTTCCCTCGAAGGTGCCCAGTTAGCACTGGCAACTTTGACTGGCGTATCAAATGGCTCGATCCTGCCATTGCATCAACCAATTGATGGCATCTCACACGCACCAAAATTAACGGTGTCTGATTCTCGCGTGCGTTGGAATGATCCAGCACTTGCTGTTGATCGCCGGATTCGCGCTGTCACAAAAGAACCAGGTGCCTGGACTATGCACGGCGAACTTCGCACCAAGCTTGGTCCCGTCACAGTAAGTCCGCACGTTACAGATTTAGCACCTGGCCAAGTTGAACTACGCGATGGCGAAGTTCTTGTCGGAACCGGCAGTCACGCCATTGCGTTAGATACCGTGCATGAAGCAGGTCGCAACGTAAGTGATGCCAAAGTTTGGTTGAACAATCAGAGTTCATCAGTAGTTTTTGAGTGAAGACTTCTGGCGCAACCAGGCGAGTTGCTTACGATGTTTTGCAAGCCGTCCATGAGAAAGATGCTTATAGCAACTTAGTTTTACCTGCAGCACTTGATCACTTAAAAGTCTCTGCGCGTGATGCCGGTTTAGCAACTGAAATGACGTACGGAACATTGCGTCGGCAAGGAAGTCTGGACGTAGTGATTGATGCCTGCGCATCCCGTACTGACACCATGGATAGTTCAGTTCGTGATGTATTACGTGTTGGGGCTTACCAATTACTCTTTATGCGAATCCCATCGCACGCAGCTGTCGATGAAACAGTTTCGTTAGCGCGCGAAGTTGCAGGCATGGGTGCCTCCAAATTTGTTAATGCCGTATTGCGAAAAGTTTCAGCGCAAACATGGGATGAGTGGCTTGCGGAATTAAGCGAAGGTAAGTCAGCAGTTGAAGTTTTATCTCTTGAATTTTCCTACCCTGCGTGGGTCATTCGAAGTCTGGCTGATGCCTACAAATGCGACGAAGTATCAATTCGCGAAGTACTCGCTGCTGGTAATGAGCCAGCGCTGGTATCGCTCGTTGCAAAACCAGGTCAAGCAACTGTAGAAGAGCTGCTCGACTTGCCGCATGTTTCACCTGGAGCTTGGTCGCCACTTGCCGCCACGATCTTGCGCCCAAGTGGCCCAGAGGAAAATTGGTCCACTCGACCAGGCGACATTGACGCAGTACGTGATAACCGAATTGGCGTGCAAGACGAAGGAAGTCAGCTAGTCGCACTTGCCGTTGCAAATGTTGAAATCGCAGGACCGCAATCCCACTGGTTAGACATGTGCGCGGGCCCTGGTGGTAAAGCTGCAATCCTTGCTGGGCTGGCAAGTGAAGTTGGCGCTGACTTTACTGCGCTTGAACCAATCGCTGCTCGTGCGCATTTAGTTTCAAATTCACTTTGGAACGCACCGGGGGAACATCAAGTAATCACAATTGATGCTCGCGAATTTGAATCTGAATTTGAATTTGATCGAATTTTGGTAGATGCACCTTGCACTGGCCTGGGCGCACTTCGCCGGCGTCCTGAAGTTCGCTGGCGTCGCCAACCAAGTGATTTGCCGCCGCTAACTTCACTACAACAAGAACTCTTAACTAAGGCGAGCACATTAGTTCGTGTTGGGGGAGTTGTTGGATACGTGACTTGCTCACCGCACTTAGCTGAAACTGACGCGATCGTTGCAAACTTTTTAAAACGCAATCCAAATTTCGAAGCCATGGATGTTTCGCCCGCTTTGCCACAACTTGAATTACCTGTTGGCTCGATGAGTCTGCGCTTACGCCCTGACGTGCATCACACTGATGGAATGTTCTTGGCCCTATTGCGCAGGACCGCATAAACCTCTTGTGTTGGCTAGGCTAAAGCCGTGGGTATTCGAATTTCGCCGAGCATACTTTCGGCTGATTTTGGCAATTTAGTTGCTGAGTGCAATCGCGTTGCAGCGGGCGCCGATTGGCTCCACGTAGATGTCATGGATAACCACTTCGTTCCAAATTTAACGATCGGCCCAGTAGTTGTGGAATCACTCATAAGCCAAGTTTCAACACCAGTTGACTGCCACTTAATGATTAGTGATGCAGATCGCTGGGCTCCGGGTTACGCCGAACTTGGTGCAAAGAGTGTCACGTTTCACGTCGAGGCCGCTACTAACCCGCGCCAAGTTGCGCGAGACATTCGTAGCCATGGCGCTCGCGCTGGGCTAGCAATTAAGCCAGGCACAAAACTTGAACCTTACGAAGATTTATTTCCCGAACTAGACATGATTTTGATCATGACTGTTGAGCCAGGTTTTGGCGGCCAGTCATTCATGGCAGATCAAATGCCAAAAGTGCAACGCTCTCGCGAATTAATTAAAAATCTTGGCTTAGACATTTGGGTGCAAGTTGATGGTGGCGTATCGCAAAGCACGATCGAGCAGTGTGCCGATGCTGGGGCGGACACTTTTGTTGCGGGCTCAGCTGTTTACAACACAGATGATGCTCTCGCTGCAATCGCAAATCTTCGCAGTAAAGCGCAGAGCGCAACTGATACGTCTTGGTGGTGCGCAAACTAGTGGCACCCGAGCAATACATGTCTCGCGCACTTGAGCTAGCTATCAACGCTGATCTTGCGCGCGACACAAATCCAATTGTTGGCGCGGTCCTAGTTGATGCTGCCGGAAACATAGTTGGCGAAGGATTTCATAACGGCAGTGGCAGCGCGCATGCTGAAGTGCTGGCCATTGCGCAAGCTGGCGAAAAAGCAAGAGGCGCAACTTTGTATTGCACTTTGGAACCATGCAATGCGCAAGGCAAAACTGGACCATGTGCGCAAGCAGTCATTAGCGCTGGAATTTCAAAAGTTGTCATCGCCCAGCGCGACCCCAACGTTGCAATGTCTGGTGGCGCACAAACTTTAGTTGCTGCTGGCATCGGAGTTGAATTTGATGTGATGTCCGAACAGGCACGCGAACTTAATGCATCGTGGAATTTTGCGCACGAAACAAATCGCCCGTGGGTTATTTGGAAAACTGCAACATCACTTGATGGCTTCATTAGTGCAACAGATGGCACTAGCCAATGGATTACCGGTGAGCCAGCCCGCGAGCGAGTCCAAGAACTAAGAGCCAGTGTCGGCGCGATTGTTACTGGTTCTGGAACTGTGTTAGCTGATGATCCATTACTTACCGTGCGAAGTCTTAGCAATGATGATCAACCGCTACGCGTAATTGTTGGCGATCGGGAAATTTCAAAAGACGCGAAAATTTTCACTGGTCCCAAGCCTGCTATTCGAATCAAAGGTGACTTGAGCGACGTTATTACTGCGCTGTGGCAAGAGCATGGTATTCATAAAGTTTTAGTAGAAGCGGGCGCTGCAATTGCGCAATCACTGTGGTCCGCGCAGTTAGTCGATGAGGTTTATTGGTTCCAAGCCCCAGTACTTATTGGCGAAGGCACTCCCGCAATTGGGCCTTTTGGCGTTAATACCCTTGCTAATGCTCCTCGATTTCCCCAATATCAACTAGATCGTGTTGGATTAGACCTACTTATCCATTTCAAAACTCGTTAAGGCAGATTATGTTCACTGGAATTGTTGAAGAACTTGGGTTCGTTGCTGCGATCCAAGAGTTGCCCGACAATGCAATTCGGCTAACTATTCAAGGCCCATTAGTTCTTAGCGATGCGTCCTTAGGTGATTCCATTTGTGTGAACGGAGTTTGCTTAACAGTTGCAGTCCAAGACGGCGACACATTCACTGCTGATGTGATGAGCGAAACCATAAACCGAACTACGATCGGTGATTTAATTTCTGGTTCCCAAGTAAATCTTGAACGTCCCGTAACTTTAGCTACGCGACTTGGTGGACATTTAGTGCAAGGCCACGTGGACGCTGTTGGAAACGTTAGCGCTCGAGTACATTCGGAAAACTGGGATGTTGTCACAATTACTCCACCTGTTGAATTGTTGAAATACATTGTGGAAAAAGGCAGCATCACAATTGATGGCACCTCACTAACGGTCTCAGCCGTTGATGATAAAACATTTTCGGTTTCGTTGATTCCTTCTACACTTGATAAGACCACGCTGGGCACGCGCCAAATTGGTGATCGAGTTAATTTGGAAGTTGATGTTTTGGCAAAGTACGTCGAGAAGTTAGTTGCGATGCGATGACCCGTTTAGATTCAATTGAAGATGCCATCCTTGCCATCCGGGAAGGAAAGCAAGTTGTCGTAGTCGATGACGAAGATCGCGAAAATGAAGGCGACTTAATTTTCGCGGGCGCAAAATCCACACCAGAAGCAATCGGCTTTATGAATCGCTACACCTCAGGCGTAATTTGCGTTCCGATGGAAGGCCAAGCCCTTGATCGCTTGGGCCTACCGCCAATGACTCACATCAACGAAGATCGCAAAGGAACCGCGTACTCAGTCAGCGTTGATGCGCGCGATGGCATTGAAACTGGAATTAGCGCAGCTGATCGTTCCCGAACTATTCGAGTCCTTTGTGATACGGCAACTGAACCTTTCGAATTAACCCGTCCAGGTCACGTTTTCCCACTTCGCGCAATGCCTGGCGGCGTACTTCGTCGTCCCGGTCACACTGAAGCAGCTGTTGATTTAGCTCGCCTTGCGGGATTAACTCCAGCCGGTGTTATCGCTGAAGTAGTTCATGATGATGGCTCCATGATGCGCGCTCCAGCGCTTCGGGAATTTGCTGACACCCACGGCTTACTTATGATCTCGATCGCAGATTTAATTGCTTACCGTCGTAAAAACGAATCCCAAATCGAACTTGTGGCAACATCCCAGCTGCCAACTGAATTCGGCGTATTTGATATCTGCGGATATCAAGGCGTATTAGATGGCATTGATCACGTCGCAATGCGCATCGGCGACATCGGTGATGGCCACGACGTACTTGTGCGTGTTCACTCTGAATGTTTAACGGGTGATGCTCTTGGTTCACTTCGCTGTGATTGCGGACCACAACTTAAAGCCGCGATGCGCGCAGTTGCCCAAGAAGGTCGCGGCATAGTGCTTTACATGCGTGGCCACGAAGGTCGCGGCATTGGGCTACTTCACAAACTTCGCGCGTATGCACTGCAAGACACTGGTTCAGACACCTTGCAAGCAAACCTTGAACTGGGTCTGCCAGCAGATTCCCGCGACTACGGAACTGGCGCGCAAATTTTGGTTGACATGGGAGTTAAGTCCATGCGGTTACTAACTAACAACCCAACAAAGCGAGCTGGCCTGGAAGGTTATGGCTTAACTATCAGTGAGCAAGTTCCTATTGAAATTGAACCAAATGATTTCAACATGGCTTACTTAACTGCAAAGCGGGATGCAATGGGTCATGATTTGCATTTTGGCGAGGTTAAATGAGCCGCGCCGGAATTCCTGAATCAGTAGTTACTGGATTTAATGGCTCTCGCGTAGTTGTGGTTGCATCTTCTTGGCACACCAAAATCATGGACGGCCTAATCGCTGGCGCCTGCCGAATTATTCAAGATGCTGGCATCATCCCAGAAATCCACCGCGTCCCAGGAACTTTCGAATTACCAATTGCCGCTAAAGCTGCAGCTCTTGCTGGCGCCGATGTTGTTGTGGCATTAGGTGTAGTCATTCGCGGTGGCACTCCACATTTTGATTATGTTTGCTCAGCAGCAACTGATGGCCTGACTCGAGTGGCACTTGATACTGGAGTGCCGATTGGATTTGGCGTTTTGACTTGCGACGATGAAGCTCAAGCCATTGATCGCGCTGGCCTACCTGGCAGTGTTGAAGATAAAGGCGCCGAAGCAGCGAGCGCCGCTATGAATACTTGGACGGTTCTGCGCGCTATTCACGGCGACTAAACTTGTCTACGTGAAGTCATTCGAAGAACTCTTTTTAGAGCTTTCCACCAAGGTGCAGGCAGGGGATACCACCTCTGGGACCGTTAGCGCCATTTCCCAAGGCGTGCATAGCGTTGGCAAAAAAGTTGTCGAAGAGGCTGCCGAAGCGTGGATGGCCGCCGAACATGAAAGCAAAGAGCGCGCTGCCGAAGAAATTTCTCAACTACTTTATTGGACTCAAGCCTTAATGATCGCAAGTGATGTTTCACTTGATGATGTTTACCGAAAGTTGTAATCATGTTGCGCGTTGCCGTTCCTAATAAAGGCCAGTTATCTGATCCAGCTCGAGATATGCTTCGCGAAGCAGGTTACGCCGCCGCTGCAAACAGTCGCGAACTTGTTGTGCAGGATCCAGAGAACGACGTTGAATTCTTTTTCCTTCGCCCACGCGACATTGCCACTTATGTTGGCCGCGGCACTCTTGATGTCGGTATTACTGGACAAGATCTTCTAGCTGATTCAAAATCCACAGCGTCTACTATTTTGGAACTTGGGTTTGCGCCTTCAACATTTCGTTTAGCTGCTCCAAAAGAAACCGCAAAGTCCGTTGCAGATCTTGCAGGCAAGCGAATTGCAACTTCCTACCCAACGATTTTGAATGACTGGTTAAAAACAAAAAGCGTAAGTGCTGAAGTAGTAGCACTTGATGGCGCGGTAGAAAATGCAGTGCGCCTAGGCGTAGCCGACGCAGTGGCTGACGTAGTAGCAACCGGCACAACACTTAAGCAAGCAGGCCTAGAAGTAATAGGCGATCCAATTTTCAAGAGTCAAGCAGTATTGATTTCGCGAAGTGACATTCAAGATCAAAATGCTGTCGAAGTTTTCGTTCGTCGCCTCGAGGGTGTCATTGTCGCTCGCGCTTATGTCTTAGTTGATTACGACATTCCAAATACGTTGATTGAACAAGCGTGCGTAATTACCCCGGGCATCGAGTCGCCAACTGTGTCTTCGCTGCATGATTCAGCTTGGTCTGCAGTTCGCGCAATGGTGCCGCGCAAGCAAGTGCACGCCGTCATGGATGAGCTGTACGACTTAGGCGCTCGTGGCGTTATCGTGACTGACATCCACGCTTGCCGAATCTAATTCCTAATGGCAACAGATTTCACTGGCGCGCAATTACCAGAGTCAGATTTTGCCGGCGATGATGGATCGCCAGATCCCTACATTCGCTCCGTACTTCGTAACTATGCCCAAAGCGCCACTGCAGAGTCTGCTCGAAATTTGCTCGATGCACTCCTTAGCGCCCGCCTTTTAGTTCCAGTTGTTGCTGAACTTGATTCAGTAGAAGTGGTCGCTGGCGTTACTTCAGAAAAAGATAGCCACATGACTTCAGTTGAATTCCATTCAGTTGATGGCCGGCGCGCACTACTTGCTTTCTCGGGAACCGACAGTTTGGAAGCCTGGGATGAATCAGCCCGCCCAATTCCTCGGATTGCTTACACGGTTGCGCAAAGCACAATCGAACAAGGACTTGATGCGTTGCTCATCGACGTTGGGGGACCAGTGCCAACTGCAATCGATGGCACGTTGCTTTCGCTATTGGCTATCGGTCCAAATCGCGAAGCATTTCTGGATGACACCCTTGATGAAGTCGTGACCGCTCTGGCGCAGCTACCGGGTATCAAAGCCGCACATTGGAATGACACCGACTATGAAGTCACCATCACGTTGTCGATCAGCGAACCAATTTCCACCATGGGCACTGCGATTACTGAGGTAATCGCAGCTAGCGACTTGAACGCCCTGCTGGATCGCCCGCTGGAAGTGGCTATCTCAAACCACCAATAATGCCTTGAATCCCGTTCTTTCCTCGATTATGAGTCTTGGACGAGATGGCGTTAAACTCATCCTTGACCGGTCGAATGACTTTCGAGTCATTTGGTCACACAAGCGGACATTGTTCCCACTCGCATCGCCCAATGGGTGTCGAGTTGGTCTGGAAACATCGCACTTAGCGATGTGTGCACAAGCGTGCATATCCAGGTGAACCCTGTTTGTTTTCTAGCCCGTCAACAACAGGAGGACTTATTAGTATCGAACCCCGCATCAATGAGCGGATTCGTGTGCCCGAAGTACGTCTTGTCGGAGCTGCTGGAGAGCAGGTCGGCATCGTCGGTATTGAGCAAGCATTACGAATGGCTATGGACGCTGATCTTGATCTCGTAGAAGTTGCACCTGAAGCTAAACCTCCAGTTTGCAAAATTATGGACTACGGCAAGTTCAAATACGAAGCGGCCGTTAAAGCTCGTGAAGCACGAAAGAACCAAGTCAACACTGTCATCAAGGAAATGAAGTTACGTCCAAAGATTGATCAGCATGACTATGTGACTAAGAAAGGTCACATCGAACGGTTCCTTTCACAGGGTGACAAAGTCAAGATCACAATTATGTTCCGTGGTCGCGAACAGTCCCGTCCTGAATTGGGTTACAAACTTTTGCAGCGTTTAGCATCTGATATCGGCGAGGCAGCCGTAATCGAATCTTCGCCGTTGCAAGATGGTCGCAACATGACCATGGTGCTTGGACCAGCGCGCAAGGGTGCTGGAGCAAAAGGTGCAAAGTTTGCTCCTGCAAAAACTGAATACGCACCATCGACGCCAGCAGCTACGCCAGTAGCGGCAACTCCGGTTGCAGCGCCAGCGCCAGTAGTTGAAGCCCCAGTTGTTGTTGAAGCTCCAGTTGTTTCAGTAGAAACAGTTGAAGCGCCTAAGCCAGTGGCAAAGAAAGCTGCAGTCAAGAAAGTTGCAGCCGAAAAGCCAGTGGCAAAGAAAGTTGCAGTCAAGAAAGTTGCAGTCGAAAAGCCGGTAGCTAAAAAAGCTGCAGCAAAGAAAACTTCGAAAGAAGAAAAGTAATAACCAAACTTCTTGTCTATCCCAAGACAAGCAAAGACAAGGCAGGAGAAAAACATGCCAAAGAATAAGACCCACAGTGGTGCCAAAAAGCGTTTCCGCGTAACTGGTACCGGCAAGTTAATGAAGGAACAGGCAAACAAGCGCCACCTTCTGGAACACAAGACGAGCCGTCGCACGCGTCGCCTCTCTGTCGACCAAGTCCTGTCCCCAGCCGATGCTAAGAAAGCAAACAAGCTACTCGGCCGTTAAGCCGCAGCAGTTTGTTATAGAAGAGGAGATTTGTCATGGCACGTGTGAAGAGAGCCGTTAATGCTCAAAAGAAGCGTCGTGAAGTACTTGAACAAGCCAGTGGTTACCGTGGCCAGCGTTCCCGGTTGTACCGCAAGGCCAAGGAACAAGTTACGCACTCGATGGTTTACGCCTACAACGATCGTCGTTCCCGCAAGGGTGACTTCCGTCGCCTTTGGATCCAGCGCATCAACGCTGCAGCTCGTGCCAATGGCATGACCTACAACCGTTTGATCCAGGGTCTAAACCTTGCAGAGATCGAAGTTGATCGTCGTATGCTCGCCGAAATGGCAGTAAACGATCCAGCAGCATTCGCCGCAATAGTTCAGATGGCAGCAAAGGCATTGCCAGCAGATGCATCGCCTAAGGCATCTGCTTAATCGCTCTATGCAGCACAATGAAGTTCTAACGAACGTGCGCGCGCCGAAAGTGGCGCGCGCACGTCGTCTTTTAAAGCGCGGTTTTCGCGAATCAGATGGCGCATTTTTAGCCGAAGGCCCACAAGCTTGCCGCGAAGCAGCGCTTGCTGGAAAAGTAACTGAACTTTTTCTCACACAAGAAGCGCTAGATCGTTACCCAGAAATTGTGGCAACTGTTGAAAACTCTGGCGCCGAAATAACTTTATGCAATTCAACTGTGATCGAACAATTCAGTAGCACTGTTACCCCGCAAGGCATGACAGCAATTGTTCGCATGTGGGATCAAAATCCAGATGCAATTTTTCAAGCGAGTGCAAAACTTGTTGTTGCATTAACCTCTGTGCGCGACCCTGGAAATGCTGGTTCGGTAATTCGAGTAGCGGATGCTGCTGGCGCAGCTGGCGTAATCATGTCCAATGATTCAGTGGATTTATTTAATCCAAAAGTTGTTCGGGCATCTGTTGGCTCACTTTTTCATCTGCCAATTGCTATTGGCCAAGAATTATCCGAAACGATCGCTGCAGCTCGCGCGAATGGAATGCAAGTTCTCGCTGCTGATGCTGGTGGAGTTTCGCTATATGGCGGCGCTGACTTAACTAAGCCAACACTGTGGATATTCGGAAATGAGGCTTGGGGAATTCCAAAAGAAGTTCTCGAACTTGTCGATCAAGTTGTCAGTATTCCAATTTATGGTCAGGCCGAATCCTTAAATCTTGCAACTGCAAGTGCGCTTTGCCTTTACGCTTCAGCAACTGCGCAGCGCTCTTAGCAACTCCTTCAATGCGCGAGAAGTTCTGCCTCCAAGTAGACTCATTGAGTAAATCATTGCTTAGGGAGTCACGAAGTTGTCTGACAAAAATGTTCGAGTTGGCCTGTTGGCGTATGGCGCAATTGGCGATGAACACAATAGGGCAGTACTCGCAACACCTGGAATGGTGCTAACTGCAGTCTGTGACACTAATCCTGAGCGTCTAACAGCAGCACTTGAAATCGCGCCCGATGCAAAAACTTTCCCCGATGCCACGCAAATGCTCGACTCAGGCTTAATTGATCTAGTCGTTGTCTCAACGCCGCCGAACAGTCACTATGACTGGGCAAAGGCTGCGCTGACTCGTGGCATCAATGTTGTGCTGGAAAAACCAATGGCATTAACAGCCGATCAATGTGATGAACTAATGGCGCTGGCAGCAAGTTCTGAACTCTTGCTTGTGGTTTACCAAAACCGTCGTTACGACGCTGACTTTGTCACAATCAAATCCTTAATTGAAGCTGGCGAGATTGGTGAAGTGTTTCATTACGAAAGTTTCGTCGGTGGATATTCAAAGCCATGCTCGTACTGGCATTCCGATGTTGCAGTTTCTGGCGGCGCAATTTTTGACTGGGGCTCACACTTCATTGATCAGATTTTGGCCGTCATGCCTTCCACAGTTCAAAACGTCAGTGGGCTAAACCAAAAGCGGGTTTGGGATCACGTAACAAATGCTGATCACGCCCAAGTAACCATCACATTTACTGATGGTGTCCAGGCAATATTTACTAACTCCGATCTTGCTGCTGCTCGTAAGCCAAAGTACTTTGTACTTGGCACCAAGGGCGCAATCGTTGGCAACTGGGATCCAGCTGCGGGCGACTCAGTTGCAGATCTGCCGGCCATTCTTACTGTGAGTAATGCAGAAGGCGTAAGCCGCGTTGCTCCGCACTTAAATGTTGAACCGTTCTCGTTTCACGCTTCACTTGTGAATTACTTAAACAATGCAACACCAATGACGGTCACTGCAACGCAATCTCGCGATGTTGTTGCCATCATGCAAGCCGCCGAGGAATCTGCGCTAAAAAATGGAATTCCAGTGACGCCGGTACTATTACGCGCATGAGCATTCGCTGGGGCTTTCTTGGTGCGAGCTGGGTAGCAAAGACTGCTTTAGTTCCCGCCGTTAAGAATGCAACCAACGCAACTTTGCTAGCCGTAGCTAGCCGCGACCCAAAACGCTCGGCTGCTTTTGAACCAACGACTGTTCATAATTCCTATGACGAACTATTAGCTGACCCAAATGTTGATGCGGTTTACATTTCCCTTGCTAATCATTTGCATTGCGAATGGGCAATCAAGGCCTTAAATTCTGGCAAGCACGTGTTGTGTGAAAAGCCGCTAGCAACAACAAGCGCCGAAGCGCGATTAATGGCTGCAGCAGCAGATGCAAATGATCGAATCCTTGTTGAGGCAGTTTGGACGCGTTGGCATCCCCGCTTTGTTCGCATGGTTGAACTCGTGCACGCTGGCGACTTAGGGGAGTTGAGCTCAATCGAGTCCGCTTTCACATTTCCAGCCGAGTTCGTAACTAACTCAGAAATAGAAAACTACCGAAATACTCCAGAGTTTGGTGGTGGCAGCTTGCTAGATGTTGGGCCTTATCAAGTTCACACTTGGTTGGCGCTCGCTGGAATCTCAGCGCAACTATCAATTACGAAACTTGTTCGAAATGTTGGCCCAACTGGAATTGATTTAACAACAACTGTGACTGGCCAACTTCGAGCAGCAGTAGTAACTGCGCTTGCCTCATTCGAACAACCTGAGCAGCAGCGCTTAATCGTCACGGGATCGGAGCAGTCCATGGAATGCATCGGCAGTGAAGCATTTACCTCTTGGAAATCCGCAAGCTCGCTTCGCATCGGTGATCTCCAAGAGGACTTCGCGCCCATTGATCCCTTCCAAGTCATGATCCAAGATTTCGGCTCCCGCATTGCTGGCGATGCCGGCTGGCTGCCAAAACTTTCGCAATCAATTCGGGTTATGGAAATCTTGGATCAAATCAGGTTGGCGCCCCCAGGCGCATAACTCAGCGCGATCACGGGCCTAGTAATTTCCCTCGTACTTTGCCTGCCACCACTTCGCCTGCTACCGCCTTGCGCTCAACGTTGCCAAGGCTTTTAGCCGATAAGATCAACGAGTGAGCGCGCCAAATAAGTCCTTTGACCCAGTAGAAGTCACTACCTTGTCCGTTGAAGCACTGGCTGGGTTCGTCAAAGACGCCATTTCCGCAATTTCAGGCGCTGCAACTTTGGATGAACTAAAAGAAGTTCGCCTAGCCCACACCGGAGATCGCTCGCCGTTATCACTTGCTAATCGTGAGATTGGCGCTTTGCCACCTGCTGCAAAAGCCGAAGCGGGCAAGCGCATGGGAATTTCTCGCGGTGAAGTTAGCGCTGCTTTAATTAAGCGCTCCGAAGAACTTGAACTACTACGCGACGCAGTATTACTAAAAGAAGAAGCCGTAGACGTTACAACTGCAACTGGAGTTCGCGCACAAGGCGCCCGACATCCACTAACCACAATTCAAGAACAAATTACTGACGTCTTCCTCGCACTTGGTTATGAATTAGCCGAAGGACCCGAAGTTGAATCCGAATGGCTCAATTTCGATGCGTTAAACATTTCTCCAGATCATCCCGCGCGCACTATGCAGGACACATTCTTTATCGGCACCGAAGACTCTGGCATCGTGCTTCGCACTCACACTTCGCCAGTTCAGATCCGTTCCATGCTGACTCGCGAACTTCCGATCTATGTAATTTGCCCAGGCCGCGTGTTCCGCACTGATGAACTTGATTCCACACACTCACCTGTGTTCCATCAAGTCGAAGGCCTTGTCATCGACAAAGGCATCACTATGGCTGACCTCAAAGGAACGCTAAATCACTTTGCCCAAGCAATGTTTGGTGAAGGCATTGTGACCAGGCTTCGCCCGTCTTACTTTCCATTCACTGAGCCTTCAGCTGAAGTAGATCTGCAGTGCTTCGT
>Ga0209284_10000792_pt1 | contig 51148 bp, 44 predicted proteins | sample FRY03_FD_187211 | JGI IMG/M metagenome (GOLD analysis project Ga0209284, IMG submission 187211) | Freshwater microbial communities from Lake Fryxell liftoff mats and glacier meltwater in Antarctica - FRY-03 (SPAdes) (version 2) | ecosystem: Environmental > Aquatic > Freshwater > Ice > Glacier...
TGGGAAGCAGCGCATCAGTGCGGGAATATCCGCCGATGGAACGGTCATCCTCCCGACGACAGACCAGAAAAAACCCTGATGCTCACAGGCGTGGATGATCGATACGATGACCGCTTGGACTCAAGTCGCGCCTCCACCCGCCAGAGCAGTTTCGGAAGGTCTTGAAGAGGTCCACCATGTTCCAAGCCATGACTCACGACGATGCCGGCACGAGGGTTCAGCTCGTGCGGTTCAATGTGACGTACCTGCCGTGGTCGGTCGGTCCGTTGCCAAAGGCCGTGCAGCGGGAGATGTTGCGCGTCGCCATGGATGGCGGAATTTGGAACCTGCGGGCTTTGTTTTTGGGACTGATTCCCAGCGCGGTGGCGTTCGGCTGGATAGCCATCCCCTTCTCCTCCGGCACGCTCATGGCGCAGAGCCCCTACCTGCTCTTCATGCCGTTCCCTATAATGTTTGTGGTGATGCTGGTGATGTTCAGACGACTGACCCCGTGGGCGTTAAGCGACAAGACGCGCCAGTCCTGCGCCCGCGTCGCCGCCCGCGCCGGTTACTGCGGATCCTGCGGTTACCCCCTGCCACTGGAGCCAAACCCGGTCACACGCCTTTGCCGCTGCTCGGAGTGTGGAGCAGCCTGGGCGTGCGAGGCCTGGTGAGAAACGAGGGATCAGAGACCCCTAGCGCAATGAGAGGCTCACCGCTCGCAGCGACGAACTGGACTTCGGAAGTCCAGATGCTGCTCAACATGATCTGCAAACTCGCGATGCACACTTCGACTTTGCGACGCGTGACGCGATGATCAAAACCGACGACCAAAAAAAGCGGCGCAGAAAGCGTCTCACTTGTGGTGCAAAATGCGGCGCAGCACCCGACCGCGCCCGTTCGCACTAGTCCGCGCGAATCATCAAATTTGCCTTGTTTCCCACTGGTTTCGCAAGCAGATGCGAACCGATACGACGAAGCGACAAAGACAAACAATGAGCCCAATGGGATTCGAACCCATGTGTCCTCCTTGAAAGGGAGGTGTCCTGGACCAGGCTAGACGATGGGCCCAACTCGAAAACTTTTCCGCTCTCACAGCGCGGGAAACCAACACAAACCAATGACCCCAAGGGGATTTGAACCCCTGTTCCATCCGTGAGAGGGATGTGTCCTATCCGGGCTAGACGATGAGGCCGAGGGGCGGAGAGTATAGCGTTACAGATGACAGCGGCAAGATCATCTTTGCTTATGAAACAATTGCATCCACAAAACTCCACGACTCGGCTGCCGCCGCTCATTCTGGCCGCCACGCAATTTGAGTTGGCGAGTCTTCGGGCAGCCGTTGAAAAGCATGGAATTCCAGTCTCATTTGCATGTATCGGCGTTGGGCCGGGAGCGGTGCTGCGCTGGGGGAATTCCCATCCCGCCGCTCAGGCCGCCGAATCTCCCATCGGACGAACCGTCATTCTCGCTGGACTCGCTGGCGCACTCGATCCAAACATGAAGGTCGGATCTGCTCGAAGTGCGCGCATGATCATCGGCGCGGGTGCCGATTGGGCTCATCCACGGCCCGCATATCAACCGCCGCTTCGCAGCAACAACACCGCGGTGATCGCTGCGGTCGACAGAGTTTGCACGACTGCGATTGAGAAGCGCGCACTGCGCCAACAAACCCAAGCGGACATGGTCGACATGGAATCAGCCGCCTTTGCAGCGATTGCGAGTGCGCGTGAATGGAACTGGGCAGTTCTTCGCGGCGTCAGCGACGATCATGCCACCGCACTTGCGCCGTGGATGACCGCGCTAGTGCACGACAACGGTTCGCTCAATGTGCTCGCACTCTTCGCCGCACTGCTGCGTCGCCCCTCGCGCATGATGCAGTTGATTGCGATGCGTTCTGCTGCGCATCAAGCAATGCGCGCAGTTGGCGAAGAACTCATCGCGATGTTGAAGCAACTCGAGCAGCCCAAGCGGGTGCTGATCTTTGGCGGCACATTTGATCCGCCTCATCGTCGCCACGCGCAGATGGTCGAAGCAGCCGCGAAGTTTCTGAACTGTGCGCGCGTGCTCATCGTGCCAACTGGAGAGAGCCCTCTGCGAGATGGACATATCGCTGCGCCCAAAGATGACAGGCTTGCAATGGCGCAGCGTGCATTCGCAGCGCTTCCTGGAGCGGTGATTGATCGGCGCGAGATCGATCGTGGTGGGCCGTCGTTCACCGTCGACACACTGCGAGAAATCGCCAGCGAACTTTCGACGACGCGCGAGAATCTCGTGCTGCTGATCGGTGGTGATCAGGCGTTGCAATTCGACCGCTGGAAATCATGGCGAGAGATCGACTGCACCTTGGCGACGATTGCAGTCGTGCCGCGTCCTCCGCTCGCCGCGGACCAACTCGCCGCGCAACTCGATGTGAAATTTGCGGCGCTGGGCGCCGACGGACCACGCTGGCGCATGTCCGTATTGCCCTTTGCGCCGATCGATTTAAGTGCCACGGAGGTCCGTGGTCGATTGCGTGCCAACAAGCCCATCGCAGACCTCGTCGACCCCGCAGTTGAAGAGTGGATTCGTTCTCGTCGGCTCTATGCCTAACATGGTCTCTATGAGTGATGGCATTATTGAGCGGGTTGCATTTATCAGTTTGGGCTGTCCCAAGAACCTCGTCGACAGCGAGAAGATGTTGGGTCTGCTGGCGAAAGATGGGATAAAATTGGTCAACGAAGATCAATCGCCCGATGCGCTCGTGATCAACACATGTGGATTCTTGGAAGCGAGCAAGATCGAATCGCTTGATGTCATTCACAAGGCCATTGACCGCAAAAAGCGCGGAGAACTGAAACGGGTCGTTGTGGCGGGATGCCTCGTCCAGCGCCACCGCGCGAAGATTTTGGAATGGGCGCCGGGAATTGATGCGCTGATCGGGGTCTTTGATCGAGATCACATCATCGAGGCGGTGCGCGGATCGACACCACAGCGCATAACGCTCGATGACGAAGGCACTCGACCGGGCTATTGGATTTCCTCCAATGCCCTGATTGCCGCGGCCGAACGCGGAATTCCCACAGTCGGGTTGACTGTGCAAGGTCGCGATGGTCGCGGGATTGGATACTTCGAAGGAGATGAAGGGCGCATTCGACTCACTCCTCGACACTGGGCATATCTGCGCGTGTCGGAGGGGTGCAATCAACGCTGTGCGTTCTGCACGATTCCATCGATTCGAGGAAAGATGCGCTCGAAGACTGCCGATGCCATCGCCAACGAGGCGCGCTTGTTGCTCAACGATGGCGTCTTTGAACTGAATCTCATCGGTCAGGACACGACGAGTTGGGGAATGGACATCGGGGATGAATCTGGATTGGTCGGAATGCTCGAGAGAATCGACAGCGTCGTGCAGGAAGTTGGCACCGGCTGGGTGCGACTGATGTACGCATACCCAAGCAACTTCACGACGGAGATGATGGATGCGATCGCTCGACTTTCAAGCGTTGTGAAATACATCGATATGCCGCTGCAGCATGCGACCAATCGAATGCTCACGCTCATGCGACGCAATGTCACGGCCGAGCACCAAGAGAACATCGTCTCTGAACTGCGTCAGCGCATTCCAGGCATGGCGATTCGCACGACTCTGATCACTGGCCATCCAGGCGAAACCGAGGCGGATCACGAGGAATTGTGCGCCTTTGTCGAGCGTTCGCAGTTCGATGCGCTGGGAGTCTTTCGATATTCCTGTGAGCAAGGGACCCCATCGGGAACGATGCACGCCGATCCCGAACTGCAGGTCAGCGACGCAGACAGCCGCCGCCGCGAACAAGAGTTGATGGAATTGCAGCAGTCGATCGCGTATGAGAATGCAAAGTTTGTTGCCGAGGAGCGCAGCGAATTCGATGTGCTCATTGATGGACCGGCGAAAGGAAATACCAAGGGACGAGCGACAACTGGCGTGAACAAGGACACAATCTTGCATACTGGTCGCGCATATCACCAAGCACCGCAGATCGATGGCATGACCCATGTGATTAGTCGCCATCCACTCGCTCCAGGCGAGCTCATTCGTTGCACAGTGGTCGATGCAAATGGTTACGATTTGGTTGCGCAACCTTGCGTTGATCTTGATACGACGATTCGACTTCCAATACTCAGATAAATTGAGATAGAGGCCTCGATGAAAATCCAATTCGCAACTCTTGCTTCGGCTGCATGTTTGGTGGTGCTCGTCGTGCATGCCAACGCCCCATGTGATCCGCCGGCGAGTGCGCCAGCGATCATCCCAGCGGGTTCGAAATTGGATATCGATCCAACTGAGAAGATCAAGATTTTTGGATGGTGGTCGAATGAAAAATCGTTGCTGCTGATCCAGGAAAATGGCGCGTTTCGATTTTGGGATCAGCCCAATCGATTCCTGGCGCCGGCGAAGTCTGGTCGCTGGGATCGGCAGAATTACCAAACATTTTGGATCGAACCGTATATCGACAAGAAAAATCCCGGGATCATGCCAGCACGCATTCGTTGTGCGATGCGCCGAATCGACGGCGTGCTTTTCGCGGATGTTGGCAGCGCGCTCAACATGCGTCATTTGACCGAAGCACCGCCGGCTCCTGAAGATCCTTATGTCGGGCGGTGGAGCGGTCCAGGAGGAAGTCTGGCGTTGTCCGCTGATGGAAGATATGAATTGTTGTCGAGTCCATCGTCGACCAATGATCCAGCGCTGGTCTCTCGATCCAGCCACAGCGGGTCGTGGACATTTGACGGTCAATACATTCGCTTACTGTCGGATCGATCGACGCAGAATCCCATCATCTGCGCGGTGGTTGATCGACCGAGTGCCAACGATGTTGCCAACAAATCAAACTCGAGCAGTACAACTCAGGGTGAAAACAAGAAATCGGATTCGTCGAACGAAGCGCTGACGACTCCGATCGGCGAATTGCGGCGGGTTGTGGTCGCGCCTGTCATGCCTGTCATGCCTGTCATGCCTGTCATGCCTGTCATGCCTGTCATGCCTGTCATGCCGCTCAATCCACCGGCGGCATCCCCATCTCCTTGAAGATGTCGTCGGTGATGTCGGTCGCAGCTGGATAGCGCAAGAACGGACGCGCTTGCACTTGCATCATCGCATCGGCGAGTTCAACGGCCTCAAATGGGCGGTCTTGGGGGACAAATCGATAGACGAAATCGATTTTCTTGCGCTCCGCCACGACATCAAGAGCGACAAGTAATTCTCGATATGCCTTCTCCACTTGCTCGGCCATGTACTTGGACTGAATCCTTTGCACCGAAGCAAACCACTTTTCGTATTCCGTCTTCAACGCGACGAACTCGCGCTTGGCTTCCTCGAACTGCGGATCGTTCGGCTTGATTCCTGCGTGGCGAGCCTGCAATTCCTTGTCGCGGCGATCAAACTCTTGCTGCTGTGAGAGCGCCTCCTCGCCAAATTTTTTGCGATCATCCATAAATCGATCGCTTGAGAGAATGCCTTTCATCAGCCGGTCAACGCAAACACAAGCGACGCTGTACGAGCGTGCGGTGGCCGAGTCGGACCAAGAAATGCGCCCTCCCTGATTCGTCACCGTGAGCGGATCAGTGAGCGGATCGCCTGCCTTCGCCGAGAGAATCAGCGCCTCGGCTGGACCGAGATCGGTCGCCAATAAGTGTGTGGCGACCGCAGGCGTTCCTGATATGGACAGCGCGAGAAATGCGCCAGTCATTCCCGCGATCAATGATCCAACGACAAAGGTCAAACCGTTTCGCATGTTGTTCTCAATCTTTCTTTGGTGCCTGTAAATTCATTTCCGTCAAGACATCATCCGTCATGTCCATGGAATCTGGCAAGCGCAGAAATGTGCGCGCCATCAGTTGTTGGGTAATCGAAGCAGTGTCGCCGACTGTGATCTTGTCGGCGGGAGGAATGAATCGCATGACGAGGTCGATCTTGCGGCGATCGGCGACCACTTCCACTGCCTCGCGCAGATCTGCATACGCCGACTGATAATGGCGAGCCACCATGGCTCGCTCACCGCTTTTGCTCGACTCATTCCACCCCGTGAATTCGCGCTGAAAAGCCGCGAATTCTTCGCGCGCCGCAGGCATTTCAGGCGAATCCTTAGCGATCTCCCGCACCTTCTCAAGCAACTGCTTGTATCGCACCCCGAACTGCTCGCTCATTCTTTGTTGCTCACTCCGATAGTCCTCAAGCTCCCGCGCATACTTGTCACTCTTGAGCAAGGCATCGAGGATGCGACCCACATGCACCGTGCCGATGGAAAATGCTCGACTCGTCGGTTGATCCGACCAACTCAGTCGTCCATCGACATTAGTCAGACGCAGTTCGCTCTTGCCAGTGAGCACGATTGCATCCGCAGGACCGAGGTCTTGCGGCACAAAGGCTCGCGCCGATGCAGCTCGATCGGTTGCGGACAAAAAGAATGCTGTCAATGCGCTCGAAAGCACTGAAGCCAACACGATAGAAGTCGTTGTTCGCATATATGGAAAGCGTAGCGGGATTCTCACGGCGGGATCGCGCCGCTTTGCCCTCCTTCGACTCCAATCACCGCATCAAAGGCGCACATCAACGCCGGCGGCAATGCACATTCAATCGCCCTGTTCGAGAACCGCCAAGAATGCTTCCTGCGGAATCGACACCGAACCGATCTGCTTCATGCGCTTCTTGCCTTCCTTCTGCTTTTCGAGCAGTTTGCGCTTGCGACTGATATCTCCGCCATAGCACTTGGCGGTGACATTCTTGCGCATTGCTTGGATCGACTCGCGAGCGATAATCTTGCCGCCGATTGCGGCTTGCAACGCGATCTCGAATTGATGGCGGTCAATTTGTTTCTTCAATTTCGCCAAGATCAGGCGACTTCGATTTTCGGCGGTGGAACGGTGGCAGATCAAACTCAGCGCCTCAACTGGATCGCCGTTAACAAGAATATTGATCTTCACCAGGTTGTCGGCTTGATATCCAACCACATGATAATCCATCGTGCCATATCCGCGCGTGATGGACTTCAACTTGTCGTAAAAATCGTAAATGATCTCAGCCATCGGCAATTCGTAATCGAGAATCTGGCGACCTTCGCTGAGAAATCGTTGAGCCTTGAAGGTGCCTCGGCGGCTATCGCATAATTTGATGAGATCGCCAATATTTTCCGACGGGCACATGATTTCCAACTTCGCGATGGGTTCACGAATGGCACCAATCTGCGATGGATCAGGCAATTCTGCCGGATTATGAATTTCGACTTGCTCGCCGCTGGTGAGGTCGATGAGATACTTCACAGTCGGCGCGGTCTGCACAATCTCAACTCCGCCTTCGCGCTCAAGTCGTTCTTGCACGATGTCCATGTGCAGCAGTCCAAGAAATCCGCAGCGATAGCCGAACCCAAGCGCCTCGGAATGCTGCACATCAAATGTGAAACTCGCATCGTTCAGACTCAGCTTCTCGATCGCCTCGCGCAGCGCCTCGAAACTCGCCTTCTTGCCCGTTCCACCATCTGGATCGGCACTCGATGGATAGAAGTCGCAGAAGACCATCTGCTTGGGTTCTTCGTAACCCGCCAGCGCTTCTTCCGCGGGGTTGCCATCGAGCGTCACCGTATCGCCGACGCGGACATCGACAAGACTCTTGATGCTCGCGCTAATCGAACCGACCTGCGCGATACCGAGTTCCTTGACTCGCGTGACATGCGGCGTGTAGCGATTCAATTCGTTGACGGCAAAGTTGCGTCCGGTTCCCATCATGCGAATCTTGTCGCCCACTCGAAGCGTGCCTTCGAAGATTCGCACATACACCACGACGCCGCGATAATCATCATATTTCGCGTCGAATATGAGCCCGCGCAGTTTGTCCGTCTTCGGCGGCCGTGGCGCGGGAAGTTTTCGGCAGATCAAGTCGAGAAGTTCTTGGATGCCCTTGCCGCTCTTGGCCGACACGAGCACGCAATCTTCGGCCGGGAGTCCAAAGACCTGTTCAATTTCCATTGCAACGCCATCGGGATCGGCCGAGGGAAGGTCGATCTTGTTGATCACGGGAATCAATTCGAGCCCGGCCTCGATAGCGAGGTATGCATTGGCCACGGTCTGCGCCTGCACGCCCTGCGTTGCATCGACCACAAGCAGCGCTCCTTCACATGCGGTGAGCGCACGGCTCACTTCGTATGTGAAGTCGACATGCCCAGGCGTATCAATGAAATTCAGTTCGAAGTCCGTGCCATCGCAGGTGTGATGCACTGTCACGGCACTCGCCTTGATGGTGATGCCGCGCTCGCGCTCGAGATCCATCGAATCGAGAAATTGCGCGCGCGCCTCACGCTTGGAAAGCGCGTTGGTTGCTTGCATCAATCGATCGGCGAGCGTGCTCTTGCCGTGGTCAATGTGTGCGATGATGGAAAAGTTTCGGATATTCATCGCACGCGCAGAGCCCCAAAGTGTAGTGAAGTCGCAGTTGATCGCATCATCGAAACTCGTTCGCAACCGCCGCGTCTCGCCCTGCGGCACAAATGGCTTGATTCAAACGAATTGCGAGCGCATTTTGAACATCGCCAATGCTGGGGCAGTGAACTTTGAGCTCCCGCTTCAAACTCGTGACACCACGCCCGACGAGACCGCAGGGAACGATGAGATCGAACGACTCAAGATCTGGATTCACATTGAGCGCAATTCCATGCATCGAAACCCATCGCGAAAGTCGGACGCCCATCGCGCAAATCTTGCTCTCGCCAACCCACACGCCCGTTGCGGTTGGATCACACCGACCGGTCACCGCGAAATCCGCAAGCGTTGCAAGCACCGCGCCCTCGAGCATGCGCAGGTATCCATGCACGCGAAGTCCGAGTCGGTTGAGATCGAGGACGAGATATACGACGATCTGCCCGGGTCCGTGCCAAGTGACATCGCCGCCGCGATCCGTCTCGACGCACTCGATTCCGCGGGCCGCCAATTGCTCTGCAGAAGCCAGTACATTTTTGCGCGCCTCCTGCCTGCGCGATATGGTCACGACCGCCGGATTGTGTTGAAGAAAATACACAACACCCGCACGCAAGCTCGGGCAAAATGGCGCGTCCATGGGTGCGCGCGCTGCGACAACTCGCTCATGTGCTTGCCGCTGCACTTCGTACGCATTGGCATAGGAAATCGACCCAAGGTCGATGAACTCGACCAAGCCGCTTGCGGTCGACGGCGACTGGAATGTTTCTCCACTGGAGTTCATCATCGACGATCCTAGAGGAGCACACTATTCTCCCGCCGTGCCAAAAATCCATCCCAGTTCCATCATCGAAGGAGATGTCACGCTTGCCGATGATGTCGTTGTCGGTCCGTGGTGTCTGCTGCGCGGAACTTGTGGACCGCTGAAGGTCGGCGCGGGAACCATTCTGCGCTCGAGCGTGCAACTCGAGGGACCTCTCATCATCGGCGAGCAGAATGATTTTTATCCGCACGCGTGCATTGGCGGCGCTCCGCAAGATCTTGGAACTTCACCCGATACGGCCGGGCCCGGCTTGTTGATTGGCGAGAAGAATGTCTTTCGCGAAGGTGTCACGATCAGCCGACCCAAGATGGAATTGCCAGGCCGCATCGGCAACAGCAATTATTGGATGGCGAACTCCCACGCTGGACACGACTGCATCATCGGCAACCACTGCGTCTTCGGCAATGGCACACTCTTTGGCGGTCATGTTGAAGTTGCCGATCGAGTGATCACCGGCGGCGGCAGCGGTGTTCATCAGTTCGTGCGCATTGGGCGCGGCGCGTTCCTCAGTGGCAACAGCGGAGCGACACTCGATGTTTGCCCATTCTTCATCGTGTCTGGCGTGAATTATGCAGCCTCATTCAACCTGATCGGCCTGCGCCGTTCGGGTGCATCATCGCAGACCATCGACACGGTTCGCTGGATCTTCAGGACTCTCTGCCGACGGCGGCTTCTGCCCAAGAATGCCCTCGAGCTGCTTCGCTCTCGCGCGGGCGATCCAACGGTCGATGAATACATTCAGTTCATCGAAAGTTCCAAGCGGGGTATCACAGTCGGCCACGGCAGGCAAACAGGAGCATGATCGACGCGCACGCAACGAACGCGCAGGAGGCGCGCCCACTGAGCAAAATGTCCATGGAAGGATCCACCAAAGAACTGCGCACATTCACCTGCGGTCCGCGCGCGCTGGGCCGCGAGGTCGCGCGACTATGAGTGCATCGCTGTGCGTGCTTGGTAGCAGTTCGCGCGGCAACGCGACGGCTCTTTCCTTCGACGATTCAGGCAAGTTTGTGCTCGTCGATGCCGGGCTCACGCCGCGCGGCGTGCGCACTGCGCTTGTGCGCGCCAGCGCGACGGCGCGCTTTCACACGCTGCGCGCGATCTTTCTCACCCATCTTGACCGCGATCACTGGTCGCCATCGTGGACGAATCAACTGCAGCGCTCGCCGGTTCCCGTCATCGTTCGCCGCGCCCACGCAGAGCAGGCGATTCTGATGGGCGTGCCGGCCAACTGCCTGCGCCCGATGGATGGATGCTTCAGCCTCGGCACAACGGCTGATGTTCGTTTGATTGCGGTACCGCATGACGAGATCGGTTCAACCGCATTTCGATTCGACTGCGAGCACGCCCACATCGGGCACGCCACCGATCTTGGATGCGTCAACGACGAACTGCTCGCAGCATTTGCCCAGTTAGACATTCTTTCCATCGAAAGCAATTACGACGAGCAGATGCAGCGCGAATCATCGCGTCCTGCTTTCCTCAAGCAGCGCATCATGGGCGGACGAGGACATCTTTCCAATGCGCAGGCCGTCGAGGCCGTGCGCGTGTTGATGAGAGACGACTCGATTCGTCACCTGGTGCTGCTGCATTTATCGCAACAGTGCAATCGTCCCGAACTGGCGCGCGAACTCTTTTGCTCGCAATTGCCGACGATCGCAACCTCGCTGGTCATCAGTCGACCATCCCAGCCGACCCCGATCCTGCGCGTGCGAAGGTCCGAGCCCGCAATCGCCTGATTTTCAGCGTGCGCGCGCGCTACTCCACCGCCATTTCCATCCGCTACCCTGCTGTGCTTCCATGAGCGATGTGTTGACACATGAATGCGGACTTGCGATGGTTCGACTGCGTCAACCACTCGAATGGTTTGCACAGCAGCACGGCGATCCAACCTGGGGATTACGCAAGCTCTATCTCTTGATGGAAAAGCAGCACAATCGAGGCCAAGACGGCGCTGGAATCGCCAGCGTTCGCTTTGATATGCCGCCGGGCGAAGCGTTTCTCGAGCGCGCGCGCTCGGGCAAGCGCAATCCAGTCGAGCGACTCTTCGATGATGCGCTGACTTCCATCCGCGGAATGAGCGAGGAATATCTGCGCACAACTTCCATCGCGGATCTCAAGAAAAAACTGCCGATGTTGGGCGAGGTCTTACTTGGACATTTGCGATACGGAACATTCGGCGGGCGCTCGGCCGATGCGTGTCACCCATTCGTGCGCCGATCCATTATTGCCAGCCGCAACCTCGCGCTTGCGGGCAATTTCAATCTGACCAATGCCCCCGAACTCTTCCAGTTATTGGTGGAGTATGGACTCGCGCCCGTTGGTGGCAGCGACACTGGAGTTGTCTTGGAAAAAATTGGCTACGCCCTCGACTGCGAGCACGATCATCTCCTTTCGACGATGGGTCCTGGATCATTCGCCGCACTCGAAGGACGCGCCTTGGCGCAGGAAGTTTCGACCCAGCTCGATTACTCAAGAATTCTCCGTCGCGCGACAGAAAAATTCGACGGTGGATACACACTCGGCGCACTCGTTGGCAATGGTGACTGCTTTGTGTGCAGAGATCCAGCCGGCATTCGTCCAGCGTTCACTTTGATCACCGACGATGTGATTGCCGTTGCAAGCGAACGGCCAGCTCTTGCCGCGGTCTTCGATGTTCCAGTCAGCATGATTCAACAACTCGAACCTGGTCATGTGCTCAGTGTCAAACGCAGTGGCGAGATCAAGATCGAGCGCTTCGCAGATCCTCGGCCCGTGCGTCAATGCGCATTCGAGCGGATCTACTTCAGTCGCGGCAACGATCACGAGATTTATGAGGAGCGCAAGCGACTTGGTGAAAACTTAGCCCCGCGCATCTTGGAACGACTCGGTGAATCCGTCGATCACGCCGTCTTTTCTTTCATTCCAAACACGGCGGAAAGTGCATATCTCGGCTTGATTCAGGAGACGGAGCGCATCATGCGAAAACGCGCCGCCGACGAAGTCTGCAGGCTCATCGCCGAAGGCAAGGCGACGAGCGACCGAGTTCGCACGCTGATGGATGTGCGCGTGCGCGCCGAGAAAGTGGCGCACAAGGATCAGCGGCTGCGCACATTCATCACCCATGATGCGGCGCGGCGCGATCTGGTGAGCCATGTCTATGACATCACGCGCGGAACAGTCCGCCCAGGCGACACGCTGATCGCCGTCGATGACTCGATCGTCCGCGGAACGACCTTGCGCGATTCCATCATCACGATTCTCTCGCAGCTCAATCCCAAGCGAATTCTCGTCGCCAGTAGCGCGCCGCCGATTCTCTATCCCGACTGTTATGGAATCGACATGAGCCAACTCGGACGCTTCATCGCCTTCGAAGCCGCGATCAATCTGCTTCGCCAGCGTGGAGACGATGCGGTCCTCGACGAAGTTGAATCGCTCTGCAAGGCTCAGGACACTCTTGAGCCCGAGCGCATGAAGAATCATGTGCGATTGATTTATGATCGCTTCACGCAGGATGAAATCTCCCTCGAGATCGCGCGCCTGATCCGTCCCAAGACAGGTTTGTGGACTGGCGAAGTCGAAGTCATCTATCAGACCGTCGAAGGCTTGCGTCGGGCGATGCCCAACCACACCGGCGACTGGTATTTCACCGGCGATTATCCAACTCCTGGCGGATATCGCGTCCTCAACCGCGCATTCTTGAATTGGCGCAAGCGCAGCGATTCACGGGCGTATTGAGAGAGATGGCTCGCGCAGGGGGAGGGGCGGGCGAAAATCCGCCGCGAATCGTCGTTGGCGACCCGCCGTGGGGATGCGGGGCGTTGTCTTGACATTTGTGCCAATTTGAGGTTCAATGCCTGACTACCCATGGCACGCTATATCGGTCCAAAAGTGAAACTCTCCCGACGCGTTGGTGTTCCGATTGCGGACATTCCAAAGCACACGGCCAAACGACAACTCACTCCTCCTGGCATGCACGGCTTCCGCGGAAAACGCGCCAAGCCTTACGGCGTGCGCAAGGATGAGAAGCAAAAGCTTCGATACCACTACTGTGTGCTCGAGCGACAATTCCGCCGTTACCTCGCGGAGGCAGGACGCAGCAAGGGAAACACGGGCGAAGTGCTGTTGCAGAATCTTGAGCGTCGACTGGATAATTTGGTTCGTCGCGCTGGTTTCGCCCGAACGATTTGGGCGGCTCGTCAGTTGGTTGTTCACGGACATGTCAAGGTCAATGGCAAGAAGGTCGATCGACCTTCCTATGCGTGCGAACCAAACATGATGATCACGATGCGCGACGGCGTTCACAAACTCGTCCGCGAAAATATGGAATCACTCTCGGGTCACATCGTTCCAGGTTGGATTGAAGTCAATCCTGCCGAACTGGCCGTCAAGGTCTTGGCGACCCCATCGTCCGAACAAATCCCATTCGATGTGAACACCAACCTCATCGTCGAATTTTACCGCTGATCGTGTGAAGATTGATAACCAGAGCGCTCGGACGATGACCGTCCGAGCGCTCTTTTGATAGACAAAGCAGAGGAGCCCCGCCATGTTGAAGTTTTTTCGCAAGAATGAAAAGTTGTCGCGCTGGATCATAATCATCGGAATGACTTTCTTGATGGTGTCGTGGCTGGTCTTCGATCAAAGCAGTAGTTTCATGACTCAATTGCTCGTCGGTCGCGAAACATGGGCAACGACTGAGGACGGTGTCACGATCACCGAAACAGATCGCATGCGAGCGCAGCAGGAAACTCGGGTGATTGGCATGCTCGGCGACCGTACGGTGCAAGCTTTGGGACTCGCCCAAGATCCCGTGCATTGGTATCTCTTGACGCTCGAAGCCGAACGCGCAGGACTCGTGGGCGGACCAGGCGATGGTCAATCTCGACTCGCCGCAATGGCGGCGACAAACAAGGTTCCAGAAGCCAATCTCGTTGCGGCTCTTTGTCGTGAAGGCGGACAAACTCCAACGGAAGTTTTCGAGACGCTGGCGAAACTGAAGGGCGTCGAGCGATATATCTATCTGGTCACGGGTGGACCAATGAGAATCTCATCCCCTCGCTTGGAGCAAACGGCTGCGGCTCTGTTGGCGGCTGCGAGTGGAGAGATTGTTGTGCTCGACGGCACACGAGTCAAGTTAGATGTTGCAGTTCCGTCGGAAGAAGCGCTCCAGGATCAGTTGAAGAAGTACGGGGCGAAGAAGCCAGGCGAAGGCGAATTCAGTTTCGGATATCGCACGCCAGACCGAGTGAAATTGGAGTGGCTCACCATACCTACTGCGTCGATCACAGCGCTTGTTGAACAGAGTGCAGCGCTCTCGAACATTGAACTTCGCAAGTATTGGCTCGAGCATCAGACCGAGTTCCCCGCTGTTGTCCTCTCGGCCGAACCCCCATCCTTTGACAACATGCGCGAAGCAGTCAAGGCCAAAGTTCTCACGGAAGCGACCAACGAAAAGCGCAAGGAAATTTCGAAGTTCATCTCCGATCGCATGCAATTGTCGATGCGCGGGATTCCGCAAGTCAACGGCTATTACACATTACCTGCCGATTTTGGCACAGACCAACTATCCCTCGCCACGCTTGCGACGGAAGTTGCCGCGAAATTCCCCGTGGCAGTCCCAGTGATCGCCGTCAGCGGCGATGGATGGACGAATGCCAACGAAATCGATGCGATCGTTGGACTGGGCACTGCCACCACGACTCGCTTTGGATCGCAACCAGTGTCGGCTGGACAGATCGTCCAAGCGCTCCGTGAATTCGGCGGCAAATCAACGCTCATCGCACAGGTCGGCGTTGTCAGCCCGATCTTGCAGAATGCGGCTGGAGATCTCTATGCATTTCGCGTGACCAGTGCCGAGGCTTCCAATCCGCCAGCGACTAGCGATCTTGTTCGCGATGCACTCATCGCGGATCTCACCCGAGTCAGCCGATACGAGAAGCTCGCTGCGATGACATCACAAATTCAACTCGAAGCACTCGATCAAGGTCTCGGCGCAGTTGCCACGACATACGGTGTCTCGGTCGATCAATTCCGCGACCTGCGCCAAGGCGAAAAACAATTCTTGCTGTATGGGCTCAAGTTCCCAGGGCAATTGCCGATCCTTGGCTCGGACGCCGCGGTCGTCAAGGCCGTCGTGGAACGAGCGATGAGCCTGCCGACTGGTCGACAGATCACTGACCTTCCGCTTGCGGAGCGCACGCTGGTCATTCCTGCTCCTGACAAACTCGCTGTGGTCGTTGTGAGAATCGATGGAATCTCGCAGATGAACCGCAGCGATATTCCACCGCTGGTGATGAACCCACAGTTCCGTTCGGTTGTCGCATCAGATCCAGCCAACGGAAGCGCGCAGGATCTCTTTAGTCGAGAGGCCCTCATTGCCCGCAATGGTTTCAAACTGGCCAATCCATCCACGGGCGATGACGCTGCCAGTGACGATGGCGAGGGTGAGAGTACGAACGGCCAAAGTTCATCCACGAATTCCACCGCGCCCGTGGATTCCAAGGGATCAGCGAGCAAATGAGCGAACTGCTTCCCGAGATTGCGTATGACCTGTTTGCCAAGATCGACTTTCGCGTTGCGACCATTCTGAGCGCCGAAGTGCATCCCAATGCGGACAAGCTCTTGAAGATTCGCCTCGACGACGGCACGCCCGAAGGCCGTCAAGTCTGCGCTGGAATCAAAGCGTGGTACGACCCATCGACTCTTGTTGGCAAGCAAGTCATCATCGTTGCGAACCTCGAACCTCGACAGTTGCGCGGTGAAATCAGCGCTGGCATGATTCTCGCTGCGAGCGATCTCAAAACAGATCCCAAGGGAGAGCCGGCTGCAATCGTAGAAGGCCAGAAACCAGGACCTGATGAACGGGATGTGATCTTGATCACCGTTGACCGATCAGTGAAGGCTGGATCGAAAGTCAGTTGAGAATCGTCGCTTGGTGCAGGCGACCGCTCAATGTCGCTTAGCGCAGGCGACTTTGATTGCAGGCAACTTTGATTGCACGCGACTTTGATTGCACGCGACTTTGATTGCACGCAACTTTGATTGCACCCCGCGACGGCCCATGCCAATTCAATCCACAGCGGATGAAAATTCAAATTCTCACACGCCAACGGCCATCGCATCGCGATCGCTGAGTGATCCACCGTCGGATCGCACACGCACCGTTGCATCGCGGCGCCACGAGCGCTCGCAGCGAGGCTGAGAACGCAGATCAGCAATCGTCACGGCGGTCGCCTTGGCGTCGAGCAACACTTGCGAAACGCCGAAGAGATCCGCTAGTTCGGCCCTAAATGCTGCGAGCATTCCAGTTGGATCTGGCAGCGTGACGGCCGCATCGAGCGGATTGTCGATGCCCATCACCTTGGCACTTTCGAGGGCTTTGGAAACGGACTCGCATGCTTTCATCACGGCGATCCAGCGTTCATCGCGCGCGGCGGTCAACCCAAGATGTGTTTGCGTGCACAGCAGCGGAGCACCTTCGCCGCGCAGTGTCATCCACGCTTCCTCGGATGTGTGCGGCAGAATGGGCGCAAGCAATCGACACAGAACTTCCATTGCGATGCGAGCGGTTGCCTGTGTCGTGCGCCTGCGAGGACTATCCGCCTTGTCGCAGTACAGCCGATCCTTCACCGCGGCACAGAACACTGCAGAGAGTGTCTCGTTGCAAAAGTGGAAGATCGCCAGATGCGCTCGGCGGAAGTCAAACGAACGGTATCCCTCGCGCACATCGGCTTCGAGCGCGGCGAGTTCTCCCATCAGCCATGCGCAGATCGATTCTGCCGGCGCTGCACGCGCAATCTCGAGCGCTTCATCGGTCGACCAGGCGGGCGCGTCGGAGAGATTTGACAGCAGAAATCGCAGGGTGTTCCGCACTTTTCGATAGGAATCCCCCGCCACCTTGAAATGCTCGAGGTCGATGCGAATGTCGCCGTCATACGCCACTCCCGAGACCCACCAACGCGCGACTTCGGCACCGAAATCCTTCAGAAGTGTTTCCACTTCCAACGCATTGCCAAGACTCTTGCTCATCTTGCGGCCATCTTTGTCGACCAGGAATCCGTGCGTGACGAGAGCCTCGAATGGTGGCATGCCCGTCACCCCCAACGCCGGCAGCAGAGAGAGTTGAAACCATCCACGATGTTGATCGGACCCTTCCAGATACACCGCGCTTGGATATCCCAGTCCTCGCGTGCGCATCACCGAGTGCCACGATGAACCCGCTTCGAACCACACATCAAAGATGTCATACATCTTGGTGAGTGATGCGATGTCGAGTCCCTTGGGTGCGCTGGGATCTTTCGCGGGGTCGTATGCAGCGAGCAATTCGGCGCAAGGCAGCGTGAACCATGCATCGCTGCCTTTGGTTGCCACGCATGCAGCGATCGCACGCACACTCGCCGGAGTCATGAACACATCTCCGTTTGCTTGGCGGAATGCAGGAATTGGAAGACCCCATGATCGCTGTCGGCTGATGCACCAATCGGGTCTGCTTTCGACCATCGCGCGCAGCCGATTACGCCCCCACTGCGGGAAAAACTTCACTGTGTTGTTGACCGCGTCGGTCGCCATCCCGCGCAGCGTTTGACCATTCTGCGTATTGGGACGATCGACGCCAATGAACCACTGCTCGGTCGCACGGAAAATGACTGGCGTGCGACTGCGCCAATCGTGCGGATACGAATGGGTGTATTGCAACGCGTGAACCAAGTGGCCACTCGCGCGCACATGTTCAACGATGAGCGTGTTGGCATCCCATACCAATTTGCCTTGTAACCATGCTGGCGCTGTCTCATCGAATGTTCCGTCATCGCGCACGGGGCAGTAAATGTCGAGCCCTTCGCGCAATCCAGTTCGATAATCGTCGTCGCCGTGCCCAGGCGCGGTGTGCACCAATCCAGTTCCATCTTCCATCGTGACATAGTCCGCCGCAACGATACGACTCACGCGGTCACAGAATGGATGGCGATATTCCAGGCCGACGAGCGCGGCGCCGTCCACTTGCGCCATGGTGGTAACAGCCGTCGCACCGACGATGGCCGCAACTTTGTCGAGCATTTCGCACGCGACGATCGTGAGCGCGCCATCCATCTGCACGAGCGCATACTTATGCCGAGGATGAATTGCGATGGCGAGATTCGCTGGCAATGTCCACGGAGTCGTCGTCCAGATCATGAATGATGGCGTGCATTCACACTCGACTCCAAATGCCTCACCGACCTTGGCGGGATGCGCAGCTTCGAAGTCAACATAAATGGACGGATCGACGCGATCCTCATATTCCAACTCCGCCTCGGCAAGGGCCGTGCGATTTGCGATGGACCAGTGCACAGGCTTCAGCTGGCGAAAAACATATCCCTTCTCAAGCAGCGTGGCGAAGACCTCGAGCGTTCCTGCCTCATACTCGGGCTGCATTGTGAAATATGGATTTTCATAATCGGCCAGCGTGAGTAGTCGCTGCATCTGCACCGCCTGAATCTTGATGAATTTCGTCGCATATGCGGCGCACTCGCGGCGAATCGCCATCCTGCGATGGTCGTCCGAGAGCGTCTCGAGTTTGGCGGCCTTGCCGCTTTCAACCAGCCCCGTCATCACACGATGTTCGATCGGCAATCCGTGGCAATCCCACCCGGGAACATAATGACATGCGCGACCTTCCATGATCGCGCTGCGAACCACGAGATCCTTCAGCACCTTGTTCAACAAATGCCCCACATGAATTGAGCCGTTGGCATAAGGCGGACCATCGTGAAAAACAAACTTGCCAGCATCGACGCGCGCGGCCGCGACTGCTGCGAAGATGTCTTGCTTCGCCCAGCGCGCGAGCGTCGCAGGTTCCGCTTGCGCCAAGTTCGCCTTCATCGCAAAGGTGGTCTTGGGAAGATTCAATGTCGACTTGTAATCGCGAGTATCACTCATTGGGGGTGCGGGAGTGTAATGGAGGGTCGCTCCAACGACAGCAGTCAGGTGCGGTCGACTCCCGTGCGAGCCACGCGCGCAATGAGTCAACCGTGGTTTGTTGCTCCATATAAGTTCGAACAACTGCCCAAGACGACTCGTCATTCGACTGCGATCGTGGACTGACGCATCCGACGATGCACAACAGAACCAGTGGCGATCAAGGCACAAAGAGTGATTGTTCGCATGGGACGAATCGTGCGGATTCCGCGGCATGCTCGGCATCTGCGCACGACCGTGCGCCGCGCCCACAATTCATCGGCGCGACTACTCCGGCTTTGGATCACCCGGCTTCACCACTTCATCAAGATATTTCTGAAAGTCCCCCATGTGATACGAAATGAAACAAAACGCATGGTGCAGTGCGAACCACTCGATGTCGGTGGGATCCTTGGAAAGATCGCTGCGTTGGCGGTTGAGTTCAGCGAGAATTGGTTCGATCTTCATCCTGAAAGTTTACTATGCCGCGGCCGATGTGCCCGCTACGCCATCGCGAGTGACGATGAAGAAGTCGCTGGTGATTGGATATGGCAAGCGTGAATAATCTCGGGCAATGCGCGTGCGAATTCGTTCGATGAACGGATTGGGTCCGTATGAAAGCGCAATGAAGACATCACGGGCTGGAGTCGCCACATAGAAATCGCCGCGCAATTCCTTGGCCAAGCGTTCATGCAATTTCGACAACAGCAACCGGGCAGCGTCGTATCCATCCTTGAGCGACAAGAGCGCAGCGCGTCCACCGTCATGGCTAGCGATCACCTGCACTTGCAAGTCTGGTGCATATGAGCCAAGGTTTTGCCGTGCGATTTCCTCCAAGTCCTCAGGGCCGATCCCCCAACGAATCATCTGTTCGCTCGAAACACTCACCGTCATCTCGGGCATGTCGAGCACGAACACGATGACTGTTCCGTTGACCCATGGAATGTGGGCGATCGACTCTCGATCGACACCGTCAAATATCGACTCGGGCTGGATGCGCGGCATGATGCGATGCCGCGCAACGGCGAATGGAATGATGGTCGCGCCGACCGAATCACCCTCAAAGATGCGCTCGAAATAACTTCGTGCGAATGCGAATCCGCGCTGGGGATCCTGCTGAACCATGCGGTATAGATTGTCGAGCCCGAGAGCCTTGCCGTCGATGGTCACCTTGAGCGGCGAGACGATCTCGATGGGACGGTGCGCATACCATCTAATGAGCAGGCGACCGATCATCTCGGTGAAACCCTTTGCGTCATCTGGAAAACGATCTGTGCTCGAATCACCCATTCCAAAGCCTCCTGAAAGCCGCACGAAATGTGCGCACTCCTAGACCAACTATCGGATAAATTCACGACCAATGCAAATCGAATACCCACTTTTTTCCAAGAGAATTCACCGATATGTCGCTTGACATAGGGCGGTTTTTTTCCCAGTCAGCGCCAACTGTGAGCCGAGGCCCGCTGCTCATCATCGCCGGACCATGCATTTTGGAACGAGACGCGGTCAATCTGCGCATCGGGCAGACCATGCGCGACGCATGCGCACTCCACGGATGTTCCTATGTCTTCAAGGCAAGTTTCGACAAGGCAAATCGCTCGAGCATCAAGAGCAGCCGTGGACCAGGTCTCGAGCGCGGCTGTGACATGCTTGCCAAGTTGCGCACCGATCTGGGGGTGTTGGTCACCACCGATATCCACGAACCACATCAAGCGGCGCGCGTGGCGCAGTCGGTTGACATGCTGCAGATTCCTGCATTTCTTGCGCGACAGACTGACTTGCTGTCCGCAGCCGCTGCGACCGGACGCGCGATCAATGTGAAGAAGGGTCAGTTCATGGCCCCCGCAGAAATGATCGGCGTCATTGACAAACTGCGCGAAGGCGGTGCGAAACAAATCATGCTGACTGAGCGCGGAACATTCTTTGGATACCACCGACTTGTGAACGACTTTGCGGGCATCGGCGACATGCTCGAGATGGGTGTTCCAATCTGCTTTGATGCGACACATTCAACTCAGCGACCCGGCGAGGGTGAAACCAGCGGTGGTCAGCCGCAGCGTGCCGCACTGCTTGCGCGCGCCGCGGTCGCCGCAGGTGTCGACGCCATTTTCTTGGAATGCCATCCAGATCCCGCAGCTTCCTTGAGCGACCGTGCCACGATTCAACCACTCGACCGTATGCCGGACCTCTTGGCTGAATTGGCTGCAATCCGCAACGCAGTGACCAAGCAATGAAGTGCGATCACTGCGATAAGCCAGCCGTGATCCACGAAACCGTCATCCGCAGTGGAGTCTTGGCCGAGGTGCATCTGTGCGCGGAACATGCGATTGCGGCTGGCTATCCGGTGCCGATTGAGCAACCGATCGCGGATATTTTTCCGCAAGTTCTTGGCTCTGCCGTCAAAGTAGAAGGCGCCAAGACCAAGGAGCGAACGGCCAAGTGCCAGGCGTGCGGATTGACATTCGCCGCATTTCGCAAGACGGCGATGATGGGATGCCCCGCCTGCTATGAGGCATTCATGCCGATGATCGCGCAAATCATCGAGCGTGCACAAGCGGGTGCGACGCATCATGTCGGACGAAGTCCCGTGGGCGGCGATGATTCGCAGCGATTGCAAAAACTTCGCGTCAAGTTGACCAAGGATCTCGAAAGCGCCGTCGCCGCGGAACAATACGAGCGCGCCGCGCAACTTCGAGATGAACTGCGATCGCTTGACCAGCCGATTCGTGGGAGTCAACCGTGAACCAACCATTCGTAGCGGCGATCTCCCAAATCGGCCCCGACTCGGATGTGGTCGTCACTAGCCGAGTGCGCATTGCCCGAAATATCTCGGGTTTTCCATTCAGTAGTCGCGCAAGTAATCCGGTGCTCCAAGAGATACTGCGCGTTGTTCGCCGCGCGGTCGACCATTCGCCGCACGCCACTCCAATCGACCAAGGACTTCGCTGGATCGAACTGCAATCGGCATCATCGCGCGATCGAACGCTGCTCTGTGAACGGCACTTGGTCTCACGCAACTTTGCCACGAGCGACAAACCGCGCGCACTAGCACTTTCCACCGATGAGAATTCCAGTGTGATGGTCAACGAGGAAGATCATCTGCGCATCCAGTTTCTCTGCGCGGGCTCTCGTTTGACCGACGCCTTTCAATCCGCTTTCAAGCTTGAGCAATCACTCGCTCTTGCTCTGAATTTTTCCTTTCATCAGCGATGGGGATATCTGACCGCCTGTCCGACGAATGTCGGGTGCGGCATTCGTATCAGCGCGATGCTGCATCTGCCAGGCATTCAGATCATGAAAGAAACCGACCGCATCAAGCGCGCGGCGCGCGATTTGCATCTTGCTGTTCGAGGCTATTACGGCGAAGGGTCGGAATCGACTGGTGATTTCTTCCAATTCTCCAATCAGACCACCCTGGGCGCAACCGAGGAGTCGCTGCTGGGCGAATTCAACGATGTGGTACTGCCCCGCTTGATTGGATATGAGCGAGACGCACGCGCAGCGGCATTGGCTCGTCACCGAACCAAGATTGAAGATGTCGTCTTTCGCGCGCAAGCGACCCTGTGTGCGGCGCGACTATTGAGCGCCGAGGCGGCGACCAAAGATCTCAGTCGCGTGCGCTTTGGTGTGATCATGGGCCTGATCAAGACCGATCTGGCAATCGTGCAGCGACTGCTCCTGCAAGTTCAGCCAGCGCATCTCTCGGTCATCAATCCAATCGCCCTCGAAGGCGACGATATGGAACGCGAGGCGCGGGCGACCTTGGTGCGGCAAACACTTGCGCTTGCGAATCCAGAAATGAAATAATCGCAGCCGCTGTCAGGCGAGTGCAGCGGCATCGGCCGCGCGAGCCGCATCAAAGTCTTTCATCGTCAATCCGCCTGCATCGTGCGTCGACAGCGTCAGCGTGACTCGATTGTACCGAACGAGTATGTCGGGATGGTGCTGGGTCCGCTCTGCATCCTGCGCAATCTGATTGACAAATCGCATGGACGAAATGAAATCTGCGAAGAGAAATGTTCGCGCGATCTCGTCACCAGTTTGAGACCAATCGGCAATGGACGGCAGCGCCGCTTGCACTTGAGAAGATGAGAGTTTGATCTGCATGAAGCCCAAATGGTAGCCAGGCATTACTATCACGGCTCGTGGCCATTCCCGTTGAATTTCAATCCCGGCACACCCCTCCACTTCGGATCGCCATTGTGACGGTGCAGCCTGGTGACACGCACGAAACAGTCGCGCGCGTGCTCTGCTCAAAATTCGATTTCGACACTCATGTGATCGCACGGCAAGATCCTGTCACGACCGCGATGGCTGTTCGCAATTGCCAAGCGCTCGTCGTGGTGGGCGCGCCGACGGCCCAAGACATGAGCAGCCCCGCGATCGAGGAGGCGGTCGCAGCGATGATTCCAATTGTCGCGCTCTGCTCTGATGCTGGCGCGCACTACGAAATTCCACCTGGTATTTCATATGCGCTCGATCCCGCGCTCGGCCCTGAACATTTGGCGACAGCCCTCCGAGCGCTCGTCGGCCGTCAGTTGGAAATTCAGCGCCTGCAATCCGACGCACTCAACGCACTGCATTTTTCTGGCGGATTGCGCAGCGAAATAGACAATATCCAAGAAGAGCTGCAACTCGCCGCGAGCGTGCAAAGAGAATTTCTGCCGCGCCAATTACCGACGCTGGGCGGAATTGCCGTCGCAGTCCTGTGGCGCCCCGCCGCGTATGTCTCGGGCGACATTTACAATGTGCTACGACTCGACGAACATCATCTTGGACTCTTCGTCATTGATGCAGTCGGTCACGGCGTGCCAGCTGCCCTCTTGACACTCGTCATCTCACGCGGTCTGCTCACCAAAGAAATTTCTGGCAATGCGTACCGCATCCTCTCACCAGGCGAGGCGCTTGCACGCGTCAACGATGAGATGCTGTCGCGTGCTGGGCGCACCACACGATTTGCGACGGCGATCTATGCCGTCATCGACACACGCAACCACAGACTCACCGTCGCCACTGCCGGACACCTGCCGATGCTGCGGATGACGCGCGGGGGCAGGTGCCAAGCGATCCCGACGCAAGGCGGGCTGCTGGGCGTCTTCGAAGACGAAGTTTTCGTCGAAGAATCGATCGATCTCGATCTAGGCGATCGGCTCTTTTTCTATACCGACGGATTTGAACAGGCTTTCCCTGAAATGGGTCAGGACCCAGCCGCCCCGCGCCTTCCAAATCGCAGATTTATCGATGTTTTCAATGAATTTTCGGCACTCGAAAACCCATCCGATGTGATCGAGCAGATCGAACTGCGTCTCGATGAAGAGCGCGATCTCTTTCCACAGATTGACGACCTCACTTTGCTGTGTGTCAGTTGGACCTAGAACGAGCGCGCATCGAGCCTTCGGCGCACCGCTTGATCAATCAGCTTCGCGACGGAATCCACTTCGATATTGACCCGCGCACCTTGGGTGATAGTCGCAAGCGTTGTGCGTGCGAGCGTTTCTGGAATGAGCGCCACGGCGAAAGACTCGCGTGCGCTGTCCGCAACGGTCAGTGAAACTCCATCGAGCGTGATCGAACCTTGCGGCACCACAATCGCAAGAATCTCGTTGGTCGCATGCACCCGAATTCGCCACTGGCCCGCGGTGCGATCGACTGCGATCACCTCGCCGACTCCGTCGACATGACCCTGCACGATATGACCGCCCATCAGATCACCCATGCGCATCGCAGGCTCGAGATTCACTCGATCTCCAACGACCATCGCGCCAATCGTGGTCATCGATAAGGTTTGCGGGACGACATCGAAACTCAATCGCTCCGCTTGCGATTGGGCGACGGTCAGACAGACGCCGTGCACCGCGATGGAATCACCGCAGCGCGCCGTGAGCGCGAATGCACCGCAATCAACAGCGATACGAATGCCACTGGCTGTCGGCGAGCGCTGCGAGAGCGTGCCCACACTGTGCACAAGCCCAGTAAACATCTTTTTACTTCCACGCTTTCACGATCATCGTGTCAGGATAGTAACGGGCGAGTATCTGCACAAAGGAACTACCCTTCGCGCCCATCGCTTGGGCTCCATGCTGACAGAGTCCGACGCCGTGGCCAAATCCTCGACCAGAAAATTCAGCCGCGCCAGCTCGGATTTGAATGTGACAGTCGCACGATTTCAGATTGGTCTTGGCATCACCAGCCGCATTCATGGCACGACGAAAATCCTCCGCCTCCATCGTGACCGATCCACCGTTTGCAGTTGTGATGCGAAAAAACTTAGGTCTGCCAGAGGCATGCTTCTCTTCAACTGTGATGCTCGAGGGTGTTCGCAGCGCCGCAAGGTCGGCGCGTCTATTTGCGCCGCCCCATCGTTGCAAGCGTGCCTGAACTTGAGCCAGCGGTATCGAAAGCTTCCATGTGGCGACCTTGAAATTTTCGCAGCATCCAGTTCGCAGCGCTGAATGATCACCAGTCGAAACGGGCGCGATGTCGTGATAAGGATTATCCGTGAGCACACCAACTGCATTGGCCGGTCGTCCACCACATGCACTGGAGTAATAAGCGGGAACGACCAATCCATCGTGCACCAGCACCTGCCCGCGTGTCTCGCGCACGGCTGCAATCGCCTTGGCGTTGTCGGTTGATCCAACCCACGCTTGGCTTTGCTGGCCTGCAACCATGTCGTAATGTCGCCGCCCCTGCCAGCGTGCCTCTTCGACAACCGCGAAACTGCGCGCCGCAATTGCTTGCGCGCTGTACGCCGCTTGGCACCATGATGAATAGAGTTCCTTGGCGATCACTCCCGGCAAATAGGACTCCATCGGCACATCCATCACAAGGTCGATGCTCGTGGCGGTTCGAATAATCCGCATTTTTCCAGGCCAATTCACGCCATTGAAGGACAGCGGCTTGCTGTCGTTTGCAACCGCGCGGACCGTCAACTCGCCTGCAGAAAAATCGCGCGACTGCGATGGGCGATTGCCATCCCGAGCGCTCGTGATCCGCCATCCATCTGCGCTAGACTGAATCGTCACCGGTGTCTTGACAACGCACTCAAATTCACTGGGCGATGGATGCTCCGGCGAGAGACGAATCGAACCGCTGGGATGATTGATGACCACAGATTCGCTGAGCTGAAGTGTTTCAATTCGTATGGCAACGACTGGTTCGGTACTGGGAGGCAGCGGTAACGGTCGCGGAAGAATTGGCTCTGGTTTTGCGGGCGGTACGGACGCGTCGAGCGGATCACTCTGGCCACTCATCTGGCCACTCATCTGGCCACTCATCTGACCACTCAAGATGGGCGCATCAGATTGCGCAGTTTGCTGTGCCAACACCACGCTTGAACCCGATCGACTCGCGGCGCTGCCAACGGATTCACTGGCACAACCAACGACCGCAAAGCTCAATGAAAGCGCCACGAACTGGCGCAAAAAACACACGCTCAACAAGGACCAACGGCGGTTGTAAGAGGGGTCTTCCATGACCTTCTGACCGTCGAACAATGACCAAGCCCGATGACATAACCATCCCAACAACTCCAATTCGCGGCGAAACCAAATCGCCAACGAAATCAGTCGATCGACCGTAGCGCCAATCCGTGCACTGAAAGCTGAGCCTTGATTTCATCCAAACTCGTCAAACCAAAGTTCTTCATGCCCATCAGTTCCGCCTCGGTGCGGCATGCCAGTTCGCCGATCGTTCGCGCTTCGAGCAACTGCACGGCTTTGCGAGCACGGACCGTCAATTCCAAAGCCGAGATTGGTTGCTCCAAGACACTTGCCGCAACTTGCCCACGCAATTGATCGAGATAGTCGCGGCGATACGACTCATCGGCACCGCCTTCGATTCCTTGACCGAGCCGCAGACCACGCGAATTCAACATCGCTTTGATCTCGTTGATGCTCGTCTCTCCGAAATTCTTGAAGGCCATCAATTCCGCCTCGGTCACCCGCAACAGATCTCCAAGCGTACGAATCTCGACCTTCTTGAGGCAATTGCGAGCGCGCGCGGAAAGTTCGAAGTCGGTGATTGGAGTATCGAGGATCGCATTGCGACGCGCGGTCTGCTGTTCGGCATGGGCATCGTACGACATCTCGCGCACCGCACAGACATCCTTCAAATACATGCGAGCATGAAGGTGATTCGGATAGACATCCAACACACGGTTGAGGCAACGCTCGGCTCTGCCAAGCTCGCCGATGTCCTCATAGAGCACCGACAGATTGATGAGCGCATTCACCAGTGGCTTGGGTTGATAGCAAATCTCCTCGTACAAATCGATCGCCTCTTCATCGTCACCGATGCGGTCGAGCAATCGAGCCAGCGCATACAAAGTTGAAACTGAACGGTGTGCTTCCAGCGCAGCGCGATAGGCAACGACCGCTTGCTCGCGTCGCCCCTCGTTGGCATGGCGGACAGCAAGTTCGAGATGCGGCTTGGCGGCGGTTGGATTGCCTGAATTGATCTGATTCATCGTTGCATTCGTCATTCGGATAAAACCTCTTGTGAAAGGACCACAATTTGCACTGTGCATTTTCGTGGGTCAGCAAGCATACCGCCAACTTCCATTCCACCCCAAATCAACTCAATCACCCCCCCGAAGCGTGGCGGGCAAGGCGGTGGGTGCGCCAAGGCCCGCGCTCAAATCGCCATGCCATCGCACCGCCGAGCACGATAATGTAAATCGTCGCGCCAAGCCACGGCCCGATTGATCCGAGGTTGGGATATGCGCGGATGATCCACACGCCAAAGCCGACGATCAGGCTCCAACTCAATACAACGGTAATCATTCCAGGCCAGAAGGTGTCGCCAGCGCCACGCAGTGCGCCGATGTACACGATGCCTAAGCCATCGAATGCTTGGAAGATTGCGGCGAAAATCATGATGCGTGCGCCGAGATCGATGACATGCTGCGCCGACTCGATATCCGCGCCGCCCGCGCGGACGAAAACTCCCACCATCTGCTCGCGGAAGAACAACATCAATATTCCCCAGATGGACATGTACAAGATGCTCATCCAGAGTGTGATGTGTGCGTACCGCTCCGCGAGATCGATGCGATTCTCGCCGATCGATCTGCCAACGAGTGTGGTGGTCGCGATGCTGAATCCAACAGCTGGCATGAATGAAAGGTGCATGTATCGCAGCACAATCCAGCCAGCGGCAAGGTGCTCGGTGCCAAATTCTCCAACCAGAATCGTCATGAACACCGACCAGCAAAACATCTCGTTTCCAAATTGCACGCTCGCTGGCCATCCGACACGAATCAGGTCTTTGATCGCAGCCCAATCGAGTCGCCATGCGCTGCGTGTGTGAAATTCGCGCGCCATCTTGGGGCCGAGAAACACGGCAAGTGGCACGAGACACTCTATTGCGACGCCGATCACTGTGGCCAACGCAGCCCCCGCCACACCCATCGGGGCACACAATGGCAATCCAGGCCAGCCACGGTCTGGCACTCCGACATCACCATAAATCAGCGCGTAATTCAGCACAATATTGACGATGTTGCCCAAGATGGCGGCAAGCGTGATGATCTTGGGGCGAGCGATGCCGAAGAAAAAATTACTGATTGCCTTGGCGACCAGTGTGAAGCAACCGCCTAGCAGCAGAATCTGTGCGTATTGCGTCTCGAGCATCTGAAGCCTCGGCTCGTGACCCATCCACGAAAAGGCCAGCGGAAAAACCAAGAGACCCATCGGGATCAAGATGACAACCCACGAGACGAGCGCGAGCCAGATTCCCGACCATGCGTAACGAGCCGCTGCGATGGGTTGTCCTGCGCCGACGCTCTGTGCGACGAATGTGTTGACCAAGCTGATCATGCCCACCAGGAATGCGATGACTGTCCAAGACCAAACGCCGCCGTTGCCTTGCGCGGCTAATTCCAACGATCCGACTTGTGCGACCATGATGCTGTCGATGAACTGCATCATCGTGTAACTCGTCATCGTGAAGACAATCGGCCACGCGAGCGACCAGACTTCGCTGGCAGATCGAACCGCTGTCTTCACTTTTTGAATTGGCACGGAAATAGACCTTTCCAAGATCAATGAGCAAGCGCCGGCACGCGCGATGACACGCGACGATTAGAGATCAATCATCACCATATCGCTCTTGCGCGATAACGAAGCTGGCGGATGATGAATCTGATCTGTAAACATTTTGAGTCCAGCGACGCAAGCCATCGCATGTCGAACTCGCTCGGCATCAAAGACGGTCGACGGCGCACCCGAGAGACGCGTCGCCAAATCGAGAGCGATTTGCGACTCGCTCTTGGCGTAATCGACCGGCACAAAGGCGCGTTCAAAGGATTGAAGCCGACCCTTTGCGTTCTCAAAGCAACCAGACTTCTCAATCCATGTCGCAGCTGGCAAGAAAACTTCAGCCGATGCGTTGAGTCGATTGGGAAGTGTGTCCAGCAGCACGATTCTGCGCGTGGCGAGCGCTTGCACGATGTTGGGGGTTGCCCACTCGCTTGGATAATTTCCAGTGATCAACGCAACACCGGCGCCCGCTGTGGTGAGCGCCGCGATGAACTGTTCGCTGTCGCAGACCGACGCACCCGTCACACGCCGCGCTGGTTGCGCAGCCGCAAGTGCCTCAAGGACTCTGCGAACTCCCCGCGCGTTGGGAGCTTTTTCCGCATGAATGGTGAATCCGCCAGCGAGCGTTCGATCTTCGCCAATGCGCGGGACAGGACCGACTCCAAGCACCGCAGATGGATCGATCGCCAAGATCGCGCGGCCGAGCAGGAAGGCATCCTCACACGAGAGCATCGGACTCACCAAGAGCGCGACGCGACCGTTTCGACCACCCGCTTGCAAGACATCGACCGCTCGATTCATCGCAGCGTCCCACGCATCGGCTGGGTTGGATCGATCAAAATCCGCCACGCCCCGCACCGCTGGCAAAGTCAAACGCTCTGCGCTGTGCACGAATTTCCATCCATAGCGAACCTCATCTGTGATCCACCACTGATTGACGGCCTCGTTGGTGCGGGGCTTGATGCGGTAGACGATGCCCTCATTGTGCTCGACGAAAATGTTGTCGCCGCTGGCGGTGATGCCATCGATCGACGGTGTCTTCGTCAAGAACCAGACGCGCTGCTTAAAGAGGAAGTCCTTGTCGAGCAACGCTCCCACTGGGCACAAATCAACGACATTTCCAGCCAATTCGTTATCGAGTGCCATGCCAGGAAAGACATCGATCATCGTGGTTCCGCCACGACCTTCCACCATCAACTCTCCCGTCTGCGTGACTTCCTTGGTGAATCGCACACAGAGCGTGCACATGATGCAGCGATCGCTGTAGAGCAATATATTGGGACCGACATCTTTCTTGGGATTCTTGATCTTGTCTTCTTGGAATCGAGAGTGGCTGTTTCCATAGTCATATGAATAGTCTTGCAAAAGGCATTCACCGGCCTGATCGCAGACCGCGCAATCAACTGGATGATTGATCAACAGGAATTCCATGACAGCCTTCTGATTCGCAATGGCTTTGGGGCTATCTGTATAGACCACCATTCCCTCAGCAGCTGGCGTATGGCATGTCGCCATCAACTTTGGAATGAGTTCAAGCTGACCAGTCTTGGCATTGGGCTGCCAAATTTCGGCGAGGCAAATGCGGCAATTCGCCGGGACAGAGAGTCCGGGGTGATAGCAGTAGTGAGGAATCTCGATGTTGTTCTTGAGAGCGACATCGATAATCGATTGTCCCTTTTCGAAATTCAGGGGAACAGCATTGATTGTCAAGTTTGGCATTGGAATGAACGCTCGTTGCGCGGGGTGACATCCTAGCGAGAGAACGACCGACGATCAGCGGGTAACACACTCGATTTCGACCGCGCCACCAACGAGATCGATGCGGCGAACTTCAACCTGCCGTCCATCGCCAAGTTTGAAAATGCTCGGCAAAGAAAGGTTTTTTGCAGCATCGCCTTCCATCAGCCGACTCGCCAGCGATGCCCCGCCAGGCACGGGCAGCATGCCGACGGCGCCCCAGCCGGGATCGAGATGAATTGATCCCGCCTCGACCGTCGGGGTAAATGTTCCGCTCCAAATGCGCTGGTGTGCGGCGATGCGAATCGTTACGCAACCCTCACCGAACTCGACCTGTGCGGTCGCCCCTTCGATTGGCCACGCCAACGAAGGATCGTGTTGCTGCCACTTGGGCATGCGCAGTGCAATCCACGCATTGATATCGACATCGCGAATGCGCATGATCCACGGCTCACCGACAGGGCGAATTCGCGAAATCGCAGCTGGCAGATTCTGTTCGAGTTCACGACTTCGTCGATCGCTCTCTTCATCTTCGGCGATGATGCGTGGATCGATCCACCTCGATGGATTCGCAACCGAGAGCAACCATGCCGTGCCGCCAAGCACGGCCGCGCACGCAATGATCCACAACACTGCGCGGCGCAGGCGATGCGGTTTCGTACCGACGACATCATTCATCGAATGCCGTCACGCACACTGTGTCGTTCTGGCCGCCGAATCCGAAGGAATTGGAAAGGCATGTGCGAACGCGAGCCTTACGCGGTGTGTTTGGAACATAATCAAGATCGCACTCCGGATCTGGAGTGCCATAATTGATCGTGGGTGGAATCATGCCGCGATGAATGGCCAGAACACAGGTGATGAATTCGACCGCGCCAGCCGCTGCGATCAAGTGACCGAGCATGCTCTTAACGGAACTCATGGGAATTTCCCGTGCAAGATCGCCGAAGACGCGCTTGACCGCGAGCGATTCGATGGAATCATTTTCCTTGGTGCCAGTTCCGTGCGCGGAGATGTAGTCCACCAACGGACGACCATCTTCGCCGCGGCCGTGGGGATCGATGCCCGCCTGCGCGAGTGCTTGCAACATCGCAGCAGCCGCGCCGCGGCCCGCGGGCTCAATATCTGTGATGCGATAGGAATCGGCGCTTGAACCGAAGCCGATCAATTCGGCAAGTGGCTTCACTCCGCGAGCGCGAGCGTGTTCGAGCGTCTCGAGAATGACCATGCCCGCGCCTTCGCCCATCACAAATCCACCGCGCGTGAGATCGAATGGACGACTCGCTTTACAAGGATCTTCCTTGCTCGTGCTGAGCGCAGTGAGACGATTGAAACCCGTCACGCCGAGCACATGGATCATGGTGTGCGCGCCGCCAGCGATCATCACATCCGCCTCGCCGCCGCGCAGAATGCTCGATGCTTCACCGATCGCTTGCGTGCTTGCGGCGCAGGCAGTGAGACAGTTGTATGCAGGACCGCGTGCGCCGAATTCGCGGGCGATGTGCGCCAGCGGCATGTTGGGTTCCTGCTCGATTTCCCGCGAAGCTTGCATCAATTCATGAGCGATTTGCGCCCACTTCGCGCCATCGGTCTTGCCCTGCGTTGCATCCCACGCCTTTAAATTTGCAGTGAGATAGTTGGGAGTATCGATCACACCCTCGCCTGCGCCGAGATACATCCCCACACGCCGCATGTTGCGCGCAGGCTTGGTATCGAGGCACGCTTGCTTCCATGCTTGGGCCGCGGCGCCCAGGGCGAACTGGGAATTAATTCCAGCCGTCGCATGCACCTTGGGATCTTTGAGCAGCGGATTCACATCGAAGTTCTTCACCTCCGCGGCGAATGAAGTTGGAAAAGTGCGCGCGTCGAAACGCGTGATCGGCGCCATACCTGAAGCGCCGCGCATCAATGCAGACCATACTGTGTCGAGATCGTGGCCAAGCGGCGTCACCCATCCCATGCCAGTGACGACGACTCGCTCGTGGGGTGAAAGATTGCGGGGTGAAAGATTGCGGGGTGAAAGATCGCGGGGTGAAAGATCGCGGGGTGAAAGATTGCGAGGTGACCGCTCGTTGCGCGGAGTCATGACGGCCTCCCAACCACGATGGCCGCGCTTTGTCCACCCATGCCAGTCGTGGTGACGAGCACGAAATCTAATTTCGCTGCGGTCGCGGCTCGTGCATCCGCATCAACGCCCAGCGCCGCCGAACCCGTCGTCGAAAGGCGTGCGGGAAGTCTTTGTTCACGAATGCACTGCGCCGCGACACAGACCGCAATGGCGCTCGTTCCCGCTCCGCATATTCCAATTTGTGGCGCAAGTGTGATCAGCGGAATCTTCGGCAAGCGTTCGCCAAAGATCAGGCGCAGAGCCTCGGCTTCCGCTGCATCAGCCGACGGAATACCGCTTCCAAATGGGACAATTGCATCGATTTGCGCCGGGCTGATTCCAGCTTGATGAAGAGCTCCTTCGATGGCGCCTGCGATGTCTTCAGCTGCACCAGAAAGATCGACGCCAACCGTATCGCTGCATGCGCACTGACTCGCAGCAAATCCAAAGAGTTCTGCAAACGGCTTGGCACCACGCGCCTGCGCACTCTGACGAGACTCAGTGATGATGATCGCGCCACCTTCGCCAAGTACCGTTCCAGTCGCACGCGGATCGAACGGTCGAACCGCCGCGACACCATCGCCGCCCATCGGCACGGCCGCAAGCCGATTGGCGAATGTCTGCCGCAAGAGTCCCATGTAATTCACTTTGCTCTCTCCGCCTCCCGAAAGACACGCATCGGCGTCACCGCGACGAATGACCCGCATCGATTCGCCAATCGACAAACCGCCCGATGCTTCGGCGCAGGTGAGTGTGTTGGACGGTCCTTGGCAATCATGAATGATCGTCACATGGCACGCGAGCATGTTTGGCAAATACTTCAGCAACCAGAGCGGAGTGAGATTGTTCATCCCAGTGCGTCCCCATTCACCGGGGTCGAATTCACCCTGCTCGTTTGTGCATGAGAGCATCGCACTCGCGAGTTCATCAGAATCAGCGGGAATCAAACCTGCACCGATATGACAACCAACTCGCTCAGGCGCAATCGTTGGCACTACGCCCTCTGCCGTCCCGCGCGTGGTCAAACCCGCAGACTGCACGGCGGCAGCGGCGGCGGCCACGGCGATTTCGATATCGCGCGCCATCACCTTGGTGGCTTTGCGATAGTTCTTGGGAACGATCGTGCGAATATCCAACTGCTCAGGAAGAATCGTGGCCGCCACAGTTGTGATGAATTTGCTCGGATCAAAGGCGGTGATCGTCCTGATGGACGACGCACCATCGCAGAGACCCTTCCACAAAGGATCGATGCCGATACCGAAGCCCGACATCGGGCCCAGTCCAGTGATCACAACTCGCGGCGCTGACTCAGGCATTGGGGATGGGTGAGAATATCGCAAGTCGTCATCGTCGAGTGATCATCACATGCGACGAGCGATGAGCAGCGCCATTTCGAGCGCTTGTTCGTAATTCAGCCGAGGATCGAGCGTCGATTGATACGCGCGCATCAAATCTGCGTCGACAAGTCCCCGCGCACCGCCCGTGCACTCGGTGACATTTTCGCCAGTCATTTCGACATGAACTCCGCCGAGAATCGAACCCTTGGCGGCGTGAATCTCGAAAGCCTGCTCGAGTTCCGCGAGAATGTGGGCGAATTTACGCGTCTTGATCGACAGCATCTCGCCCGAAGCCGCACGCACCGACACCGTATCGGTATTGCCATGCATGGGATCGCACACCCACAGCACCGGCAACTTTGCCACGGCGACTGCGTCAATGAGCGCTGGAAGGACCGTCGCAATTTGATGCGCACCAAGTCGGTGAATCAACACGATTCGTCCGGGCTCGCTAGTCGGATTCAAATGCGAGCAGAGCGCAACGAGATCTGCGGGTGAACGATTGGCGCTCACTTTGATGCCGACAGGATTGGCAATGCCTCGGAGATATTCGACATGCGCTCCGCCGATCTCGCCTGTGCGCGCGCCGAGCCACGGAAAATGAGTCGAGAGATTCCACCACCCCTCGCGCCGGGGCACGATGCGCGTCTGCGCCTCCTCGAGATCGAGCAGCAGACATTCATGACTGGTGAAGAAATCGACGCGCTGAATTTGATGCACACTCACTCCCGAGAGTGTTTCCATGAATCGAAGACCTTCGCCAATCGCATTGACCATCCGCTTGTATTCCTCAGCCAACGGAGAGTGCCCCACCCAATCCAAATTCCACTGCTCAGGATGATGCAGATCGGCGAAGCCTCCGTCGACAAGTGCGCGAATGAAGTTGAGTGTCATCGCAGAATGCGCATAGCCGCTCATCAACAAATGCGGGTTGGGCGTGCGATCGGCAAGGTTGAATTCAGGTCGATTGACATTGTCACCACGAAATGATTGCAGCGATACGCCAGCCTGTATCTCACATTCCGACGAGCGCGGTTTGGCATACTGCCCCGCGAATCGACCGATGCGCACCACGCGCTTCCGCGACGCATGCGTGAGCACCAGACTCATCTGCAGAAGAATCTTGAGTTGATTGGTGATAATCGTGGAAGAGCAATCAGCGAAACTTTCCGCGCAGTCGCCGCCGTGAAGCACAAAGCGCTCGCCTTGCGCTGCCTGGGCAAACTGATTTTTGAGCGAGGCGATCTCACCACTCGTCACAAGAGGCGGAAGTCGTTTGATCTCGGCGAGGACACGGTCCAATTCCCGCGCATCTGGCCAGTGCACTTGCTGGTTGACGGGGCGCGTGCGCCAAGAATCGCAAGACCATTGAGTCATGCGGTCAAGACTATCGGGGAACAATACGGGCGACAGGACTTGAACCTGCACGGGTTTCCCCACTGGAACCTAAATCCAGCGCGTCTGCCATTTCGCCACGCCCGCTTCTGCACACCTTCGTACGATGATACCCATGGCAATGGGCGAAACATCCGCGGTCAAATTGATTCCGTTCCTGGCTCGACTCTTACTGTGCGCGGCCTTGTTGCCGATGGGTTGGCGCATGGTCTTTGCAAGCGAAGAATTTTCTCTCGCCGATGCCAACCGACTCTTTGCCATCGGAGTCTGCGCCGACGGTCTCGACTGGCAAGTGGTCCAAACGACTGGATTCGGTGCGAGTGCGACCAATGCGCAGCCCAACGCGGCGCCAGCGAATCCAACTACGCCACGAGATCCTCCGCGATCAACGCGAAATCTTTACCGTGTGGCGCTCGCCGCGCACGATGGAGGTGTGCCCTATCCCGCGCTGGTTGCGTGGTTGGTTGCGGTGACATTGCTTGGTGGCTCCATTCTGTTGCTTGCTGGCGCGTTTACTCGAGTGATGGCATTTGCAATCGCATGTGTCGCACTCGGCGCGCTCTGGACCACGAGCATTCCAGCCATTCGCGCCGCTGGCTGGTGGTCGATGGTTGAAAACGACCAATTGCACACATTCGCTCTAGTGGGACTCTTTCTCTTTGCGCTTGACATTCTGCTCGTGGGCCCTGGATATCTCAGCTTCGATGGCATGATGACTCGCGCACCGAAAAAGTCTGGCGGAAAATCTGCGACAGCCAAGCCCGCCCGCGGCGAAACGAATTAATTGATGCTGGGGCGACGACTGCTTCCGTGGATTCTCTCAACGGCGGTGCATGTCGTTCTCGCCCTGTTACTGTTGAGCGTTGGCGTGATTTTTGCTCGAGGATGGAAAGATCAGGCGAACTCCGCACTTGGCGACGAGGCGCTCTTCACCTTCGAGGCGGCGCCGATTGATGCTCCAGTCATTGCACAATCCGCGCCTGCTTTCACGGCGCCTCCAGTACGCGAAAATGCCGAGGTATCAGCGGTCGCCATCGAACGGGCGCGCACGACATCCCTCGCCATGTTGGCCATGACGCAACGCGACCGTGATGCGTTGACCGCAGAAATTCGCCGTCCCATCAAGGCTCTCGAAACCCCGCGAGATATTGTTTCGGTCGCGGGACTACGCCGAACATCCGCTCGACGCATTGTCTTTCTTCTCGACGCATCAGGCTCGATGCTGGGCGCATATGCAACGGCGGTGCAGGAAGTCATCAACTCAATCACTCGAATGAGCAGCGAACAACAATTTGCAGTTGTTGCTTTCCAAGGCGGTGAGGCTTTTCTCGCCGAGTCTGCGCCACTGCGACGCGCGGGACCAACGCTTGGTCAACGCGCACTCGATCAATTGAAGGCTTGGCTGCTCGATGAAATTGTCCCGGGACGCAACAGCGATGCGCGCAATGCACTGCGAACCGCTCTGGCGATGCGACCGGACACCATCATCATTGTCAGCGCTGGTTTGCTGGGAGTTGCGGATCGCATGAGCGACCGCGACATGCTTCTGAGTGACCTTGATGCTCTCAATCCGCGCGATGCACGCACTGGCCGTCGCGCCGCGAACATTGCGTGCATTCATCTCATGGAGACTGAACCCCTCGGTGCGCTCGAAGCGATTGCTCGGGAACATGGAGGTCCTGCCGCATACCGATTCGTGCGCAGAATGTCGGACATCGCGCTGAGCGATGATGTCGCCAATGCGCAACCGGCCGATGAAACGACCGAACGCCTCGACCGCGCGATTGCGCTGCTGAATTCCGGCGAAACGGCGCGTGCGCGCATCGACTTCCTGCGCATCGGGCTCGCCCAACCTCTGCACCGCGCATCGCCCGTGGCGCTTGTCAGCGCCGCGGAAATCAGTCTGCTCAACGACCGCGATCTGCCGGCGGCTGGCCGCCTCGCGCATGCGGCTTTGCAAGGAGCACGCGCATTTGGCCTTGAATCAACCGGCGCTCGTGCCGAGGCTGTGCTTCGCGCCGTCATCAATCCATCAACCTCATCACTAGAAAAGAAACCATGAATACAAACCCCGACCTATCCAGTTCTCTCGACGCGGCCCGCATTTTCTTCGTCTCATCAAGCACTCTGCCCAATGGATCGACGCAGATCGAATGGATCGGCAGTCTCATCATCTGGGTTCTCATTGCGATGAGTCTCATCAGCATCGGACTCATCACCGCGGCACTTCTGGCCCATCGTCGCAAGCTCATCATTCCCAGCGCCACCACCGCTGCGCTGCTGCGTGCGGGATCAAGCAGATCGATCGCAGATGTGAGATCAATCGCATCCGCAAGCAACAGCGATGTCGCGCATATCGCCCGCGCAGCAATCGAGACATTGCCGCTTGGTCGTGAGGGAGTTGTTGATGCCGCCGAGCGAACGGCCGAGGAGTGCGCCGCACGACGCTTTCGCTCGATCGAGAGTTTGAATGTTCTCGCGCAAATTAGTCCAATGATCGGCCTCTTTGGAACGGTGTATGGAATGATCGTCGCATTCCAAACTGTCTCCGCCTCGGGCGGGCAGGCCGATCCTGCACTGCTCGCCGGAGGAATCGGCACTGCGCTCGTCACAACTTTCTGGGGTTTGATTGTTGCAATTCCTGCGCTGCTGGCATATGCCACGGTTCGCAACGGAATCGATGCGTCGTTGGCGGAGGCACTTGAAGTGACATTGCGTGCCACCGCACAATCCGCCGCGCATTCGGGGCAATCAGGGTCGAACTCGTGAGTTTGCTGCACGCACGAGGTCCCGCGCGCATCAACGCAAACATGACGCCATTGATCGACTTGGCGTTCTTGTTGATCGTGTTCTTCGTTCTCGTCGCGCGCATGAGCAGCGAGCAACTCCCGCCTGTCGCGCTCCCGCAACCGTTGCATGCGGCGACCACTGCCGCTGGTAGTCGCCCACGACTGACGGTCAATGTCATCGCTGATGGAGATCGCACCACTCTTTCACTTGGCGCCCGCCGATTCGCAGATGACGATGCGGGTCGCGCCGAGTTGGCGGCGGCCATCGCCCAGAAAATTCGCCGTGATCCCACATTGCCGGTCGATCTTCGCGCCGATCGCTCGCTGCGATATGACCGCGTGGAACCAGCCCTGCGCGCCATTGCACAAGCCGCTTCACAGATCGGCGTGGGGCGCGTGACGATTCGCGTCTGCGCCTTGGAAGATCGAACTTCCCAACATGAATAGCAAGCGAACGAGTAAGACGAGTCGACGCGCTGCGGCGGGTTTCAAACTGGCTCTGGCGATGACTTCAATGATCGACATGGTCTTTCTGCTGCTGGTCTTTTTCGTTTGCACGATTCGGTTCGAACGCGGCGAAGAGGTCTTTCGCCTCGACCTTCCAGTTCGCGCAGAGACAGCCGATCCTCTGGCATTGCGCGATGCGCCAGTGCAGGTGATCATTGGCATGCGCGACGGCGAGCGATGCGAGATCGAAGTGCGTGCGGAGGGCGTGCGCCAGAGCGCGGAAAATTTCGAAGCCCTCGCAGTGGTCATGCAACAATACCGACGCACACCAGGCTCGAATGACGGTCTTTTTGAAACATCACATCCAATCCTGATCGTTCCCGCGCCAGGGTCAACTTGGCAGGACACGGTTGATGGATTCAACGCCGCAGTCCGCGCGGGATATGCCAACATCGGATTTGCAGAGTCGAAGTCATGAAGCGTCGATTGGCCAATCTTGTGTTGTGCGCCTTCTGCATCGGTGGCGTCGCGGCGCAGTCGAGCGATGATTCAACACGCACTGCCATGCGCGAAGAAGATTTTCTGCGATGGGTGGGCGACTTGGGACTTGCCCGCGCACTCGAAGATCTCGAGCAGGTTGAACCTGCCGCGAAGGCGATCGATCGTGCGACACCGCAGTTGCGCGAGATGACGCGACTGCGCATGACTCTCAAGAATCCCATCACGCTCATGGGTGACCGCATTGCCGCTGGCGATCAACTGCGCAAGGCACGAGGCGCTTTGGTGGCGAGCCGACTCGATGATCCTCGATCGATGATCTGGCTTACCGACGCGGCGGAAGACGAATTTTCCCTTGGATTTCTCGGTCTCGACGGCGGTCCAGAGGCAATTGCTGGTTCTCCAGTGAACGAAATCTTGCCGCGAGCGAATGCGTCGCTTGATCGAATCGTCAAACTGCTTGACCAAGCCTCGGCGCTCGAGCAATCCATCCCGCGCACGCATATTCCAATCGACTCGCTCTTGATGCAACGCCTTGACGATGACGCGCGCGGACGCCGTCCGATGTTGGCGGCGGCGGCGCAAGCGCTTCGTTTGGTCATCGATCGCTCGGGTCATGATGCCCAAAAGGAGCGCGATCGCACTGCCGAAGGCGAAGCGCTGCTTGCGCGCATCACAGCACTGCGCCCCGAGATACCAGAGCGCATGCGAGCCGAGGCGGACCTTGCGGAAATCGCGGCCGCGACGGTCGCAGTGCAACTCGACAACGCTCGCTTCGGCGCTGCGCGCGTGCTCTTAGCCAACGATTCGATGCTGACCATTCTTTCGCACATTCTTGCCGCTGAATGCATGGTGAATGCGCAGCGCGGGCCCGAAGCACTGAAACAACTTGCGGCAATCTTCGACATTGACAAATTGCACACAGCACTTCGACTGCTCACGGCCGATGCGCTCGTTCGCGCGCGTTTGCACATGGGCAAGTCTCCCGCAAGCGAAGAGACAATCCGTCCATGGATCGCAACACTTCAAACCACGCAACCACTCGAGCGTGCTGGAGTTCGCCTTGCGGTTCTGGAGCGACTCGCTGGTTCGCTTCGCGGCGCCCGCATCGACGCGCCTCTTGCGCCACTGGCTGCGATCGCCGTCGCACGGGATCGCCTGCTGAGCAATCCACAATCGACTGAGGAGATTGAAATCCTGCGCCAATTCGCAGCACAAGCAACCGATGCACAGGCGCAGGCGACAGCGATTATCGTTCTTGCTGAAGTGCACGCTCGTCAAGCGGATTGGCCCTCGGCGGCCGAGGATTATCGCCAATTCGCAGAAGTCGCGGCGCAAGAACCCATGGCACTTCCATCGATGCAGACCGCGATTGACATCGAACTTGCGCTCGACCGAGCCGATCCAAGCGCACGCGAACATCAACTCGAGCGAACGCTCGCGCTGGCGGTCAATCGCTTCGCCGAACTCCCCTCTCGACCATGCTCCCGTGCGCAGTGGGAGGCGATCAAAGCGCGCAAGCTCGTGAGTGATGTCCTCGCTCGCTCGGACATTGCCACGGCCGATGAGGTCGCAGCCATCACTCTTGCTGCGACGAGGATCGACGAACTCGACGCGATCGCTCGACGCGCAGGATTCGATCCTGGGCCACGCGTGAATGCCACGGCCTATGCGGCGAAAGTTGCGGCAGATTTTCTTTCGCCCTCGCACGCGCAAGCGACCCGCGCCCAGGAAATTCCAACAGCTGCGCAGTGGGACGCATGGACGAACTTCGACGCACAGCGCATCTTGCGCTTGCGACTCGAGCGTGCGGCGCGCCACGAAACGCCAGCCCGCACCGCATTCGCACGCGAATTCGCCGCGCTTCCTGCGCGCGTTGTCACCGATGCGAATTCCACCGCCCTGACCAGCTTGGTGAATTTTATGCGCAGTCGCGTTGCGCGCGCCGCAACGATGAATGCCGCTGGCAATCTTGCATCGATCCAAAATGCACAGTGCGCTCTCGATGCGGTCGAGGCTTGGGAGCGAATTCATCCTGCCTCCGACACTGCGGGGCCGCAGCGAGAACTAGAAGATTTATGTGCGCGACTCGCCGCCGATGCTGCGTTTCTTGCACAGTCGTGGGATTCGGCCGTTGCCCGCGCCGATGCGCTGGCCCGTCGAAATTCGCCGCTGAGCGATGACATCCGCCGACAAACCGAAACCCTCTCCGCAGCCGAGATCGCAGCGAGCCGAGCTGGCGACAACACCACACGCGATGCGCTTCGAACTCGCGCGATGGCGAGCGCCCGCGAATTGGCCGCATGCACACCGCAAGCGTCCAAGGAGTGGTGGATGGCACAACTTGTTCAACTGCGAATCGCGCAAGAATCTGGACGCGGCGGCGAGAGCGTTCAAGCTCGCATCGCCCGATTGCGTGCGATCGATGCCAATCTTGGAGGCGCATCATTCCGCGAGGAATTCGAGCGAATTGCGGCGTTACCGCAGCCGAGTGGATCGCTCTAATAGCCGATCTGCCGCAACTCATTGCGCAGGATTGCGGCGAGCTCGTAATTCTCCATGCGCAGCGCATGCTTCAACCTCGATTCGAGATCGACTCGTTGGCTCGACGGCAACTTTGGAATCAATGCATCGCGCATCGCACGCAGCATCGCCGCTTCGGCAGAGTCGCCGTCCAACGAACGCATTCCAACTTGTGCGCCACCGTGCAGATTGGCCAGACCACGATCGATTGCTGCGAGCGCACCTTGCGTGTCGCGAAGTCGAATGTGTATCGATGCCTCGGCACGCGTGCGCAAGAGGACACACCCGATGCGCGCAGTGCCAAACACTGCTCGGTCGACCGTTGACTGAGCTCGGTCGAGCGCCAGATCGATCGCATCAAGATTGTGTTGGCAATCTGCAATGACCGCCGCAAATTCTTCCATCAACAAGTACGCAGCGGCGCGCTGGTGATAGAGCTGAATCTCCAACCTCAGCGTCTCGCAATCGTCTTGCGAAAGTGCATCGGTTCGTTGTCGCCACAGATCGAGCCACGACTCGGCCCCGTTTGGGCGTGCACCGTCCGGCCGTCCAGCGGTGTTAAATTGAAGGATCCCCCCTTCCAGTCGGACCTGAATCTTGCGAACATCTCCGATTCCGTCCAAAAAACGCACCTGCACCTCCCCTTGGATAAATGGCCATCGGCGGAGCACCTCGGCAATGTCGTCGTCCGCATCACCAGGGGAATGAATCACACCAACAATAATACGAAGTTCCTTGCTTGCAAAGCAAATTCACTCTAGCGTTAGGATATCCTGTGCGGATACCATGTGAGGTTCGAGTGGCGAAATCTGAAGTTCAATCCGAGATGCAAATGTATGTGCGCGAGATCAGTCTCGTGGCTCTATTGACTCCTGCCCAAGAGCGGGAACTCGGCTGGGACATCATCAATAACAATTGCGCAGCGGCGAAGGACAGGATGATCACGGCGAATCTGCGTCTTGTCATCGCGATCGCCAAGGGATACTTGAACCGCGGTATTACGCTGCCGGATCTGATCGAAGAAGGAAACATTGGACTGATCCGCGCCGTGGAAGGATTTGATCCAGCGCAAGGTGCGCGCTTCTCCACCTATGCCTCGTGGTGGATCAAGCAGGCAATCAAGCGAACACTGCTCAATGCGACCCAGCCAATTCATATTCCCGCATACATGATCGACTTGATTGGTCAATGCAAAGGCAAACAAAAGTGGCTCGAAGAAAAACTAGGGCATCCTCCTTCGATGAGCGAGTTGGCCCATGAAATGAATGTTCCGCTGGAGAAATTGCAGATCATTCGGCGGGCGCTCCGCGCATACAACGCGCCCAACCAAGTTGCAGCGACCAATGCGGGCGGCGATGTTGCTGATTTTGCAGATGTGTTCGAAGACACCGCTTCGAAAAATCCCACCAAGGTCGTAGAAGAGAGCGAAATCCTGCGAGTCATCGTTGGATTACTCGACACAATTGACGAACGCGAGGCGGAAGTCTTGCGCATGCGCTTTGGACTCGATGGCAACGAACCATTGACACTCAGCGAGGTCGGAACTCGAATCGGACTGACCCGCGAGCGCGTTCGACAGATTGAAGTGGAAACACTCGACAGACTCAGCCGGCAGTTTGGCAGCAATCAATCGCTGAGCATGCTGTTCACGGCCAACAACGGCAATGAAACTCACAGCAGGAGCGATCGCGAGGCGACGCCTCCATCGCTCCACGAAATCTTGACTGGCAAGGCTCGAAGTAAGTATTCGCGCAAGCCGCCAACGAAGTAATCGGCCAAGTAATCGGCCAAGTAATCGGCCAAGTAATCGGCGCGCTGAAAGCGTTGGGACCGACAGGGACCTCTTGGATCACTGCCGCCGTCGGTCCAACCAACTTTCCAATCTGATTCTTCGCTCGTGCGATCAGACCTTCGCCACCGCACGCAAGAACGGCAATGGCTCAACCACGGCTTCGACAGTCGTGCCCCGCACATCAACTTGCAACTTCGTGCCGATATCGGTGAGGTTCGCGTCGACAAACGCCATCGCGATTGGTCGGTCAAATGTTGGCGAGAGGCAACCACTCGTGACCCGCCCCACCACCTTCGCGCCTTGGCGCACTTCCATTGCTTGACGAGCGCTGCGGCGTCCTTCAAGACCGAGCCCAACGAGTTTGCGTTTGCATCCTTCCTTAGCGATGCGCTCGAGCGCGTCTTGACCGATGAATCGACCGATCCGCTCATCATCCGCGCCCTTGTTGACTTTCACCGCAAAGGCAAGACCCGCCGAGAGCGGATCTGTGTCCTCGTCAATTTCATGGCCATACAGCGGCATTCCCGCTTCCATTCGCAGCGTATCGCGCGCGCCCAATCCAATCGGTCGGATGGGACTCTGCCCGTTCTTGATGTCTTTGAGAAACATATTCATCGCAGCGCGCGCCATGGTCGAACCGAGAATCACTTCAACGCCATCTTCGCCGGTGTATCCCGTGCGACTGACAATCAATTTCACCACAATGATGTTCTTCTGCACGAATCGATAGCGCTTGAGCGTCGGGATCTCGCGCGAGAGCGATCCAACAATCTCCATCGCCTTGGGTCCCTGCAGCGCGATCATCGCGGTCGATTCCGTTTGGTCTTCCAACTTGAAGGCCATATCGCCCTTGACGGCCGCGAAATGCGCCAGCAATTTGGCGCGATTGGATGCATTGCACACCATCAAATATTCCGACTCGTCGAAGCAGTACACAATCACATCGTCGAGGCATCCACCTTGTTCATTGCAGATGATTCCATATCGGCACTGACCGACTTCCATGCCGAAAATCTGCCGAGTGCAAACCTTGTCGAGAAACTTGCGCGCATGCCGCCCGGAAAAACGAAGCCGTCCCATATGCGAGACATCGAAGAATCCAGCTGCCGTTCGACAGTGGCGATGCTCATCGATGATCGAACTATAGAGAAGCGGCATCTGCCAACCAGCGAAGTCGACCATCTTGCCGCCGTGCTCAAGGTGAAAGGCGTGGAAGGGAGTCCGAAGATTCGTGGTGTCCATCTCGCAAGCCTAGCGCATGAGGCTTGGAAACGGACAATCCACGCACGCAACGATGAGGTGTACCCTCGTTGGTTCATGTCTGGGCAAACCACATGGATGACCCTGCACTCGCTTCGAAAAGCATCTCGAGCTGCGATCCTGATGCTGACGATGCCACTCGCGCTCGCCACGATGATGTTGAACGGGAGTGCGCTCGGTCAAGTCACGGCCAACCTCGATGACGAATCCCTCACCGACCGCCCCGTTTCGGAAGTGGTGATTGAAGGTCTCGCTCGAGTCACCGAGCAAGCCGTGCGCAACAACATGCGGGTGGCAGTTGGACAACCCTTTGAATCACGAGCGGTGAAGGATGATGTCTCGACCTTGTACCGACTCGGGCAGTTCGATTCCGTCACGGCCGACGCGGAACTTCTCGCAGACGGAACGGTGCGCATTCGATACATCTTCATCGAACAACCACTTGTCCTGGACATTCAAGTCGTTGGCAACAAGGTCGCATCGGATCAGGAACTTCGTGCGGTCATCGGTCTCTATGCCGGCGGACCGCGCGATGACTTTCTTCTCGAGCGCGCAGTCGAAAAGATCAAGAACCTCTATCGAGCAAAGGGCAACTATCTCGTGGAGGTCACGGTCGACGAAACGCGTCTTTTCGACACGGGAATTCTCATTTTCCGGATCGTGGAAGGACCGCGCGTGCGCATTCGGGAAATCGTCTTCTCGGGCAACGACCGATTCGACACGAATCAACTCGGGGCGCAGATCAAGACCAAACCCTGGGTCTTCATTTTTTCGATGGGCAATCTTGATCAGGACATGCTGATCGACGATGTGGCTGCGCTCGACAAGTTTTACAAAGATCGAGGATTTCTCGATGTGCGCGTCGACAAGCGCGTCGAAATTTCAGCCAGCGGCAAAGAAGCGAAGGTCGTGTTCGTGATCAGCGAAGGTCGGCAATATCGCCTGCGCTCGGTTACGGTTGAATCGGCCGATGGCATAGACCGCAACACTCCCCGGGTTCTGCGATCGGAGCAAGTTCTGGGACTGATGGTCATTCGACCCGGCGACTTTTACACGATCGACCAAGTGGAAGCGTCGACCAAGGCTGTGACTGAGGCGTACCAGACGATGGGATACCTCGACGCACGCGTCGACCAAACCTGGATTCGACTGGGCGAGGAACCCGAAGTCGACATGATCGTCACGGTTCGCGAGTCAACACCAGTCACGGCGGGTCTAGTGCGCATTCAAGGCAATTACATCACCAAAGACAATGTGATTCGTCGCAAGGTTCGCATCCAGCCTGGCCGCCCGCTCGATGGACACGAAATGGAAGAGTCAAAGAAACGCCTCGAAGGCTCTGGGCTTTTTAATGCTGCGACGATTACTCCCCAAACACCCGACGCGAACGATCAGGAAGTTCGGGATGTGCTAGTGGAAGTAAAAGAAAGAAACACGGGAAGCGTCAACTTCGGTGTCGGTGTCGGCAGCGATTCGGGTTTCTTCGGAACCGTCTCACTGAATCAACAGAACTTTGATATCGCCGACACCCCTCAGACTTTGGATGAATTCGTCAGCGGCCGCGCATTCCGTGGCGCGGGTCAGAGTTTCTCGATCGCCATCGCGCCCGGTATCGATGTCAGCAATTACTCGATCAGCTTTGGTGAGCCAAATCTTTTAGAGAGCGACTACGGCTTCGGATCGAGTCTGCTCTATCGCAACCGTGTGTACACAGCCTTCAACGAAGATCGAATCGCTGGATCATTCGGTCTGTCGCGAGTCTTCGGTGACATGTGGAACGCTTCGGCTCGTATGACTCTGCAGTCGGTGACATTGACGAATTTCGCGACGGATACGCCAATCGAGGTCTACAACGATCGCGGACCATCCTTCATCAACTCTGTGGGCATCTCGTTCGCACGCACCAACTTCGACAATCCGATGCGACCAAGTCGAGGCTCGCGATTCGAAGCCGACCTTTCATACTTCGGAGCGATGGGCGGGCCATATACCTTCCCGATGGCGGCTGCGAGTTACACCACTTTCCTGCCGCTGAGCGAAGACTTTTTCGGGCGCAAGAGCATTCTGAAATTGAACACTAGCGCTGGATATATCTTCCAAAGTGACGCGCCCGTTTCGGAGCGGTTCTATTTGGGAGGTCGGTCACTGCGTGGATTTCTCTTTCGATCTGTCAGTCCGCTCAGCGCCCAGGCGATTGGCGCTGATCCACCCACCACGGTGTACGCCACCACGACCGCCAGCGGACAGCCCAATGGCCAGCCAATCGGTGGAACCTTCCGCTTCTTCGCTGGGGCTCAATATGAAGTGCCAATCTTCGACAAGTTTGTCTCTGGAGTCATCTTTACCGACTCCGGCACGGTCACCGATAGCCTGAATCTCAACCCCTACCGGGCATCGATTGGCTGCGGATTGCGGCTCTATATCCCCCAACTTGGGCAAGCTCCCCTCGCCTTCGATTTCGCCAAAGCGGTGCTTAAAACTGAGACCGATCAAACTGAGACATTCAGTTTTACTGCCGAACTGCCCTTCTAAACGGTTCTTGCGGCGTATCGATTTCGAGTTTGACCCGTTCTGCACTACACTCGAGCAACTATGAAAAAGACCACTCGAAATATCTCAATAGTCGCCGCGATTTTGATCGCAGCAACCTGTGTCATCGCCAGCGTTGCCTATACCGCAGGGCGTCTGATGGCGCAGCCTTCGGCGGTCGCCAATGTTGACATCCGAAGAATTCTCGACAAGATTCAAATGCGCGCCGAGATGGAAGCGGAACTTACGCAGATGGCCTATCGCTTCGAGCAGGAAATCAAGACGCGCAAGGAACAACTCGAAGCTCGCAAAAAGGAGTCGGACGCAGTGACCGAGCCCACCGAACGACAGACTCTGCGCGATGGACTCGCACTCGAACAACTGCAATTGAATGAATGGGCCAACACGAAGTTGCAAGAAGCCGACCGAGAGCAAGCGCTTCGCTGGGAAGGTCTCTATCGCTCGGTCGTAGCAGAGGCCGACAAGCTCGCGCAAGCCGAGGGGTATCAGTATGTGTTGGTCTATGACGGCACGGCGGAATTTCAGCGCGAACGCCAAAGTCAAATGTCCCTCGCTCAGCAAGTCATGGAACAGATTTCCAGAAGACGCGTGCTCTACGCATCCAAGGCCGACGACCTCACTGAGAAACTGATCGTGCGCATGAACAACGCCCAGTCAACACCACCCGCACCTGTATCGACCACACGCAGCAATCCCTAATCGCCTCTGGAGAACCTATGCGCATCACCCGTTTTCTCTTGCCAGCATCAATTGTCACCGCCGCACTGCTCTTCGCAGCAGGAATCCCCACCGCTCCTGCGGTGGTTGCATCAGTCGATCTTGAAAAAATATACAAGTCGCTGGATCAGCTGAAGGCATCCGAGGTGCGCGCGGTAGCGTTGCGACAGGGTCTGGAGAAGCAACTCGCGGCACTCACCGACGGCGTGCGAGGTATGCAGGAAGATCTCGAAAGTTTCCAAGTTGGAACGCCCGGCCACAACGACGCGATCAACAAAGTGATTCTCAAAGCCGGCGACTTGAATGCCCTGCAGAGTTATGCAAAGATGAAACTGGAAGCTGAGGGCGCAAACTCGGTGCGCGATGCGTATGCCAGCATTCGCGCCGCATGCGCCAAGCTGGCGAAGGAACACAAAATCGATTTCATCTTTATCGACGACACGATTCCACCGATCAACCCAACGAATCTTGAGGGGACGATGCAGCAAATCAGTGGTCGCCGAATGCTCTACTCCAACCCTGCGCTCGATATGACTGATGTTCTGATCGAGCGTATGAACGCCGACTTCCGCGCCGCCAATACGACCCCTGCTGCCAATCTGGCCCCTGCCGCCAATACGACCCCTGCCGCTAATCCGACCCCTGCTGCCAATCCGACCCCTGCTGCCAATACGACCCCTGCTGCCAATCCCTCCACTGGGACGCCAGTGACTCCACCGGCTCCTGCTGGGAAAAGTTGATTCATGCAGTTCACCGCGCAGGAGATCGCGACGAAAGTGGGGGGCACGCTTGATGGTCCCAGCACCATCATCGTGCGAGGCGTGAGCGATCTTCGCGGCGCGAAGGAAACAGATGCGACTTATATATCCGACGCGAATTATGCGCGACTGTGGGGCGACTGCCGCGCACAGGTCGCGCTCGTATCGCGTGGAGTCGCCGTTCCCCAACACGATCCCAGCAAGCGCGCGCTGATTCATGTGGACCAAGCGGAAGTTGCGATGATCTCCTTGCTCGAACACTTCGCCCCGGCTCGCGAGAATCCTGTCGCTGGAATTCATCCCTCAGCCGTGGTGGAAACGAAAGATCTCGCCGCCGATCATGTCTCAATCGGGCCACTGGTATGGATCGGTCGCAATTGTCGACTCGGCCGCAATGTCGTGATCCACTCTGGAGCGCGCATTTACGGCGCCGTTTCCATCGGCGATGACACGACCATCCACGCCAATGCGGTGATTCGCGAGCGCTGCGAAATTGGCGCGCGCGTGATCATTCACGCAGGAGCCATCATTGGCACAGAAGGCTTCGGGTATCGCCCCTGCCCAAACGGCAAAGGTCTGCTGCGCATTCCGCATCTTGGCAATGTCGTGCTCGAAGATGATGTTGAGATTGGAAGTTGCACCTGCATCGACCGCGGCACATTTGGATCCACTCGCATTGGCGCCGGAACGAAGATCGACAATCACTGTCAAATTGGGCACAATGTGCAGATCGGACGATCGACCGTCATCGCGGGTCTGAGCGGAATCGCCGGCTCTTCGACCATTGGCGACTGGGTGCGAATCGGCGCTGGATCGGGCATCGCTGATCACCGAACCATCGGTGCTGGAGCGCAACTTGCCGCGCGCACGGCGCTGATGAATGATGTTCCCGCCGGAGAAACCTGGGGAGGCATGCCAGCGCGTGATTTCAAAGTCGAAATACGACACATTCTTGCTCTTCACAAATTGTCGCCGATTGCTCGTGATCTCATGCGACTGGTTGATGAAGCGAAGAAGACAAAGGAGCTCGCCAAACAAACTGCCAAGGGATCGCTTTCGCAATGAATCCTTTGAATCCAACGCCTCCCCCACCACCTCTGGGCTTCGCCGCATCGCTTGGCGGCATTCGAGGTCTGACGCAAACAGGTCATGTAAAGAACGCGGACTCCAATCTGCCAGATTCGGACAAGCAACACACGATTGCTGCGCCAACGATTGTGCGCGGCAAGGGATTGATGCTTGGCATCGACGCAGAAATCGAATTCTGCCCAGCACCTCCAGGAACGGGCATCGTCTTCGAGTGCATTGATGTCGATCCACCGGTCACCATCCCAGCGCTCATCACACATGCTGTCTCGCGGCCGCGGCGCACGACACTGCGCGTTGGCGATGCGACGGTCGATACGGTTGAACATTGTCTCAGCGCGATTGTCGGGCTGGGTATCGACAATTTGCGAATGCGCATACGAGGCCCTGAAGTTCCATGCGGCGACGGATCATCGTTGCCATTCTTTGAACCACTCAAGGCTGCTGGACGAACTGCACAAGATGCGCGACGGATTGTGCACCGCATCACCGAACCGATTGTGATCGAGGAAGAAGATGCGATCATCGCGGCGTTGCCATCGGCAGAACCTGGACTTCGCGTGACATATGAATTGGATTACACCAGCGTTTCTGCGTGCATCGGGCGGCAGAATCGCCACTTCGATCTTGCGCGCGACGACTTCGGCGTGGAGATCGCGCCGGCTCGAACATTCAGTCTGCGCTCGGAAGCCGAAGCGCTCTGGTCGGCTGGCATGTGCCGCCACCTCACACCACGCGATGCGCTGGTCATCGGCGACGACGGTCCAATTGAAAATACTTTTCGATTCGCCGACGAATGCGTGCGACACAAAGTGCTCGATGTGATTGGCGATCTTGCACTCGCAGGCGTCGCTCTGCAAGGCAAGATTGTCGCGCAGCGCTCGGGTCACGGACTGAATCGACGGCTTGCGCGCCGACTCTATGAGCAAGTTCGCGCCACAGCTCGCACCGAAATTGCGGCGACCGGCCGC
>Ga0209284_10000793_pt1 | contig 51067 bp, 34 predicted proteins | sample FRY03_FD_187211 | JGI IMG/M metagenome (GOLD analysis project Ga0209284, IMG submission 187211) | Freshwater microbial communities from Lake Fryxell liftoff mats and glacier meltwater in Antarctica - FRY-03 (SPAdes) (version 2) | ecosystem: Environmental > Aquatic > Freshwater > Ice > Glacier...
GGTCAGTCTGGTGACATGGTTCGTTACGTCTGTTCGTTCGCTGGGCATCGAATCGAGCGTCTGGCTTGTGACCGATGGCGCATACGCTGGACGACCGGTCTTGAAGCCGCTGATGAATCTGGGTGTCATCGTTTTCAGTCGGCTGCGGAAGGACGCCTGCCTGTTTGATCTGCCTCCTGCGCTAAAGCCCGGTCAGTCCGGTCGACATCGCATCTATGGATCCCTGTCGCAAAACCCAAGCTGACCGACCGCAGTCACCGTCCGTGGGATAACCCCGACCGCCGTCCGTCTCACGCAGATCGCCGCTCGACAATCGCCCGAGAAATGCTGAGAAAATAATTTCTGGCGACTCTGCCTTCAACCCCAAACCTGCGGAAATTCAAGTCGCTGATCAAGGACATCATCAGCCTCTGCACCTGAACATCACACGTGGTGCAACTTCCTCCAGCCGTCTCCGGCAAATCACGCCAACAAAACTCCACGCCGAGGGTCTGCGCCGACCACGACAAACGCTTCCGGGACGTTACGCTTTCGCCTAAAGTGCAGTAAGAAAAGTAGTACTTCGCATTTCGGCAAACTTTGCCCTTCAGGAAGGCCGTGACACTTGAGGAAAACTGCTTCCTGCACAATACGGGCGGTCTGTGTTAAGTTTTCTGTTTCTGACTCTTGTGACGACTGTGGTCATTGATGCCGAAACGCGGAATGATTGTCACAGGGCCGGGTAAGAATACTCATGTGCAGATTTACGCTGCCGGCCGTAATCATGGAGGGTCAGACTAAACGTGGTAAAAACCCGAATGCGGGACTCACGAGTTGCATCAATAATGCAGGGCAGGGAATGTCCGTCTTTTTCCAATGGACAAAAGTAACGGAGAAGTTCCCGTTTGAGATCCATCGGGAGTTAAGTAATGAGTGAGGCAATGAACGGATGAACTGAACGCCGAAAAATCGATCGGTGATACGCCGGATTTCCTGTCCGGGGTGAGTCGGGTTGGCATTCTTCTACATGCGTCTCTGTCTGAACCGGATCCAGTGGTGTGCCGTCAGCGATCGAGTTTTGGAATGGTCTAAAGCGCTGCCGATCACACCAGTGCGTCGTTATCGGAGTAGTCATCAACGTGAGCCTCCCATGAAAACAGGGGGGCAGCGTTTCCCCGGAGCCCATTTGTTGCTAGTCGTCACAAAGGAACTGTGAGTGGACGCGTTCATTGCAAGACAGCCCATCTTTGATCAGCAGAAAAATGTGTTTGGCTATGAACTGCTGTTTCGAAGTGGAGCGGAAAACTATTTTCGTCCTGTCGATGGCGACCGCGCAACCGCCATTCTGATAGATGATGCCGTGCACTTGCACAGTGTGGAAAAGCTAACCAACGGCAGTAAATGTTTTATCAACTTCACACGGAAGGCCCTGATTGACGGCCTTTACACTGTTCTGCCGGCATCGTCCACGGTCGTGGAGATTCTGGAAACAGTGGACATTGATGAAGAACTGCTGAAGGCCTGTCGGAAAGTTCGTGAGCTTGGCTATGCGCTGGCGCTGGACGATTACGTTCTTGATCCGCGGTTCGCACCGTTAATGCCGCTGATCACTCTTTCTTAAGGTCGAATTTCCGGCGCTGACGCACAAGGACCAGCTGACGATGGTTGCGTCGGCGGCTCAGTATGGCTTTGAGTTGCTGGCGGAGAAGGTTGAAACGCCGGAAGAGTTTGAACGAGCTGTCAGCCTGGGCTACGATTATTTTCAGGGCTACTTTTTCTGCAGGCCACAGATGCAGCGGGCTCGGCGAATTCCCAAGTCGCGAGCCCAGTGTCTGCGTTTACTGCGGAAGGTCAGCGAACTCGAGTTTGATGTGGACAGTATCGAAGAACTACTGCGAGGTGACTTGACGCTGTCTTACAAGCTGCTTCGATATCTGAACTCACCCCTGTTTCGCAGGACGAAAACGATGAATTCGATTCGCCATGCGATTACGACTCTGGGGCAGCAGTCACTGAGGCAATGGGTTTCGCTGATCGCCGTTGAAGAGCTCTCCAGTGAAAAGCCGCTGGAGCTGATGAATACGTGTCTGATTCGTGCTCGTTTTTGTGAGCTGTTCGGAGGAAGAATTCTAGGCAATCACTTTGCGGCCGATTGTTTTGTGGTCGGGATGTTTTCGCTGCTGGACGCGATTCTTGATCAGCGGATGACGGATCTTATAGGCGAGCTGAATCTGCCGGAGCCTGTGAGGCTGGCTCTCCTGGGACAGGCGTCGCCCTTGCTGCCCTTTCTGAATCTGGCCTTAGCCATTGAAACCGTGCAGTGGTCAGAAATCAGCCGGATCGTTTCGGAGATCGGCATTGATTTGTCAGAAGTTCAGGCCATGCATGTTGATGCCATAGACTGGGCCACCAGGTCTCAGGAATCGGCCGCTGCGTGTGTTTGAGTGATGCACAATTGCGGCTGAAAATTATCGCAGGATTTTGAGCATGCTGCTGGCGGCCGAACCTGGATCTACGACTTTGTCGGCCGTGCCGTTGTCTGGCTGGCAAATCGGACGAGCCGGAATTATGCGGCCGGAAACAGAATTCGAACACTTGGCCCATAGCCTGGGGCCGTCAGCATTTCGAGGAAGCCGTCGGTTTCCTCAAGGATGCCCTGAACAATCGCAAAGCCAAGTCCCATGGCCTTTTCAAGAGGCCTGGCGACAAACTGTGGGCTCGAGTTGTCCCACAGAGACTGCGGCGGAATTTCTTCCAGGGCTGGCGAGACCAGTAGAGTCACAAAGTCACCGGAGTTTATACGGCGCGGTCCGATGAGAGCCGGAACAGCAATGTGAACGTGATCCAGCGTGAGTCGGACTCCGCTTCCAGCCGGGAGCAGTTCACTGACCGCCATGCACAGATTCATGATCAGCTGATCGATTGGATTTCGACAGGCGCGGATCAATGTTCTGGTGGTGTCACAAGTGACGCGGACAGGCCCAGCATCGCCACCAATTTTACGCAGCAGGCTTTGCAGGTCGCGGACGATGTGATTGAGATCCAGGATCTCTGGCTGTGTTTCTTCGCTTTGATCGCTGCGACTGAAGGCCAGCAGTTTCAGGGTAAGATTTGCCGCACGTCGTGCAGCGCGGCGAATTTCGTCGACCTGGCCTCGGGCCGGATTCCATGCCGGCAGATCATGAAGGAGCAGTTCTGCATGACCCGTGATCACCGTGAACAGATTGTTGAAGTCGTTCAATTTCTGGCAAGGTCATCAGCTCGCTGTAGAGTTCAAGAGACTTCTATGACGTAGTTCCGGCAAGTGCTTTAAGACTCGCGTCGGTCGCTCCGCATTCAGAAAGAGTCAACTCCTCAAGTCGAGGTGATTTTGCCAGAAAGGTCACACCTGTATCGGTGAGGTCACAACGATAGGCGGTCACTTTTCGAAGCATCGGCAATGTTGAGATCTTCTCGGCCCACGTGTCGCAGTACGCTCCCTGAAACATGAATACTTCAAGCTTCTGAAATTTCAAGACCGTTGGAATCGCATCCGTTTCAATTCCACTTTCAAACAGCGACAAAAACTTCAACTCTTTGCAACCGTTCAAAGCGGCGAGTCCAGTGGCAGAGACCGGCTGCCGACCGAGGTCCAATATTTCCAGGTGCGAAAGACCCATCAGTCGTTGAAGCTCACGGTCGGAAATCTCAACGGCCCGAAAATTTCCGCCGACCGCGAGCTTAATTCCGACGAGCTTGAAGGTTTCTTTCGGAAGCGTTTCTAAACTGGAAATGTCTGCATCTACTCCGCGTTGCCTTATCGTGACTACGCCCTGCTTCTTCAGCACCCATTCTGCAGTCCGCCGCATTTCGGGAGAATTAGGATAGGGCTCTTCGGGTGGCAACAGCGACGTTATTGGCGTCATCATCGCTTGCGACATTGTTAGCTTTGACATTGTTAGCTTTGACATTGTTAGCTTTGACATTGTTAGCTGTGCTGGGTCCAGGGGCTTTTTGCCCACAATCTGACCGTTACGATCTACAATCAGATTGCCATTCAGCACTTTCACGCTGACGAGGGCTTCTTCACCTTTGGTGATGTTGAACCTGTCCGATTCGAAAGACAGATCACCACGAGTTACGATTAGTTTCCAATCGCCCACGGCGAGCGACACCGGGGCTTTGTCCGCGGCGGCGAATCTCCGGTCCGTCCCCTTCACTTTCACTTCGACTTCGACTTCGGGATCCAATATCTCGACCCGGATCTGGACCTGAAGAGTTCCCGAAAAGACGAACACCGTCAGCAGTAGTACGAACGCAGTAGCCCCACCACCCGCCAGGAGTCTTATGTTGCGGAACCACGGTAATGGAACTGTCGCTGATGCGGTTTCAGTTTTCTTCCGATCCTCTTTGCGTTTTAGCGGTGTCCCGAGCGACGTTAACTGGTGTGGGTCGGTATCCACAAACACATTCCCCGACAGAATCGTAGCCTCCGCCGCTGCGTTGACAGCCATGCTTTTTACTGACGTTTGAATCTTTCGAGCGCCTGTCGTGGATGATGGCGAGCCACCAAGATTGCTGAGGAACGATTGCAGATTGAGATCTTCGGGGGGGCGGGCTTGGCATCACGACATTCGACGATGTTCCGTTTTGGCAGCCTTCGAGCGCCCCGATGACATCAGTCATCGTCTGATACCGACCGCCCGGCTGCTTCGCAACCATCTTCTGAAAGACAGCTTCAACGGAGGTGGGGACTTCGCTATTCATTGCCGATAAGGACGGAATCGGAGCATCCCGATGAGCCAGCAGTTTGGCCATCATCGAATCCCCATCAAACACACACCGGCCAGTGAGCAGATACCACAGCGAAATACCCAGGCTGTAAACATCGCTGCGAGTATCCGCGTGCTTGGTGCTGAGTGCCTGTTCGGGAGCCATGTAGTCGACGGTTCCCATCACGGCCCCAGTGCTGGTCAGTTCTGCCTGACCACCGGAATTGCCCTCAATGCGAGCCAGTCCCATATCAAGAATCTTGACCGTTCCCTTCGAGTCCAACAAAAGATTTGCCGGTTTGATATCACGATGCACAATGCCCTGAGAATGAGCAAACTCAAGACCTTTCGCCGCCTGGAGAATGCATTGGACGGCCTGGTTAACAGAAAGCGGCCCCTGCCTCTTCCCGAGCACTGAAAGGTCACTGCCTTCGACATATTCCATCACAAGGAAATGAGTTCCCTTGGCTTCATCGGCATCATCGGTGGCAACAACATCTGGATGCCGCAGTTTCGCTGCGGCTTCAACTTCGCGATGAAACCGCTTGAGTGCATCCGGTGTCTTCACCACACTTGCCGACATCACTTTCAATGCCACAAGACGTTTCAGACGCCGGTGTTCAGCCTTGAGCACAACACCCATTCCACCCTGGCCGAGTTTGTCGAGCACAACATAGTTGTCGAGAATCAGCGTCTTGCCTTTGCCGGAGTAAAGCTGTTCGGCCTGATACTTTGTCAGCGACTTTTGACGGACCAGCTCCCGCGCAAGTTCTTCGCCGTTCTTCGGTCGTCGATCATCCGGCAATGCCGCAAGGATTGCTGAAATTTCGTTCTGTGTCAGTAATCCATTGGCTACAACGTGAGTCTGAAATTGCTCGATCGACAACGCCATGACAATACCCCCCCCCTGTTGAGAATAATGTGACAGCACTCACGGAGACTTGTAAGACTGTTCAGGCTATGAATCCGCAGAATCGGAAAGCCGAAGCTCTGAGAACACGGTTTACAGGGGCGGATGTTTAGAAACCTAATTTTCCGCTGCCATAGGTTGTGACGCAGGGTTGCGAGGAAATCCCGTCGGCGGAGCGATGGGTGTACGGTACCGTCCTACGCAAGAATTCCTTCCACAACTTTTCCATGCACGTCCGTCAGGCGGAAGTCGCGGCCCTGGAAGCGATACGTGAGCCGCGTGTGATCGACTCCCAACTGGTGCAGGATTGTTGCGTTGAGATCATGCACGTGAACAGGATCACGCACGACGTTGTAGCAGAAGTCATCCGTTTGACCGTAGACGATGCCCGGTTTAATACCGCCGCCCGCCATCCACATCGTGAAGCAGCGGCCGTGATGATCGCGGCCGTAGTTTGTCGGTTCCAGTTTGCCCTGACTGTACGTCGTCCGGCCGAACTCACCGCCCCAGATCACCAGCGTTTCATCCAGCAATCCTCGCTGCTTCAGATCGCGAATCAACGCCGCTGCCGGTTGATCCACGTCGTGGCACTGCAGACGCAGATCACTCGGCAGGTTGTAATGCTGGTCCCATCCTCGATGATAAAGCTGGATGAACCTCACACCTCGTTCTGCCATGCGGCGAGCCAGCAAACAGTTTCTCGCGAACGTGCCTGGCTGGCGCGATCCGGCACCATAGGCATCCAGAGTCCCCTCGGTTTCGTCACTCATGTCCACAAGATCGGGCACAGACGTCTGCATCCGAAAAGCCAGTTCATACTGAGCGATGCGGGTCTGGGTCTCCGGATCCAGCTGCGTTTGCTGTTGACGTGCGTTCAAAGCCGCAATCACATCCAGCTGATCGCGGCGCGTGACCGCGTCCACTCCCGGAGGATTTGAAAGATACAGAACGGGTTCACCGCCCGATCGAAAGGCGATACCCTGATGGTTAGATGGCAGAAATCCGGAGCCCCAGAGTCTCGCATACAAAGGGTCCGCCGGACGCGCCGCGCTGCCTTTGGAAAGCAGCACGACGAACGTGGGAAGATTACTGTTTTCACTGCCAAGTCCGTAGCTGGCCCACGCTCCAAAGCTGGGGCGACCTGGCAGCTGATGACCGGTCTGCAGCAAAGTGACCGCCGGATCATGATTGATCGCTTCCGTGTGCATGGACTGAATAATGCAGAGCTCATCAGCAATCTTCGCGGTCTCGGGCAACGTCTCACTGAACCACGCGCCGCCCTGGCCTCGCTGGGAAAATGAGAACTGAGACGCGGTCACAGGAAACGACTTCTGACTGCTGGTCATCCCTGTCAGTCGCTGAGTTCCCCTCACGGAGGCCGGTAGTTCCTGACCGTGATACTGCCGAAGTCCAGGTTTATGGTCCAGCAAGTCCAGTTGCGATGGGCCGCCGTGCATGAACAGATAGATGATTCGTTTTGCTTTGGCAATGGCGTGGCGAACGTGGGACTCACTGGCCTCGCCTTGCGTCATCGCAGCAAACGCCAGACTGCCAAGAGAAATCCCGGAATTCAGCAGGAATTGTCTTCGATCGCAGATTGCATTCATCGTCGCGTCACTGCCTCATCAAGATTCAGCACCGTGTGTGCCACGATTGTCCATGCCGCCAGTTCAATGGGATCATCAACAGCGGGACGGGAAGCCTCGCCATTCTGCAGAAGCGCATCCGCCGCCACTGGCTGATTGCGAAATCGACTGCGCTGGCGATTGAGTAACCCCAGCAGCATTTCCAGTTCAGGTTTCTCCGGCCATCGCGAAAGCACATCGCGAAAAAGTTGCTGCAGTCGAAGCGATTCGTCCGCGACATCAGCCTGAGAGTGCTGTGTGGCGAGCACTCGAGCCGCTTCGATCCAAGTCACATCATTCAGCAGTATCAACGACTGCTGAGGCGTGTTGGTGCGGGCTCTTTGCACAGTACACTTCTCACGTGTGATGCCATCAAACGCCAGAAACGAAGGTGGCGGAACCTGCCGCTTGAGATACGTATAAAGACTGCGTCGCCACAATCCCGGACCGAGGTCCTGCTCATAGCTGTCTTCTTCATTGTACGACACTTCTTCCCAAAGACCGTCGGGTTGATACGGCTTCACACTCGGGCCTCCGATTGTGGTCTGCAGCAGTCCCGAAACAGCAAGGGCCTGGTCGCGAATCATTTCGGCCGACATGCGAAACGAGGGACCTCGGGAAAGAAGTCGGTTTGCGGGATCGAAGACTGTGCCGTCCTGAACGCGAAACACCGAGCTTTGTCGATAAGTTTTCGACGTGACGATTAAACGCAGCATCGCCTTGATGTCCCAGCCGGTCTCCCGAAAATGAACGGCCAGCCAGTCCAGTAGTTCCGGATGAGTCGGCGGTTCTCCCTGAGTGCCGAAATCATTCATCGTCCGCACAAGTCCCTCGCCGAAACATTGCTTCCAGAGCCTGTTTGCAGCGACACGAGCGGTCAACGGATTGTCTTCAGACACCAGCCACTTCGCGAAACCAAGTCGATTTTTTGGCGCATCGACTGGCCATGCAGACAACTCAGCGGGAACATCGGCCTGCACGGCTTCCCCTGTCTGATCGTATTGTCCGCGAATTAGAACATGTGTCTGTCGAGGCGTCTGCAGTTCCTCCATCACCAGTGTTGTCGGAATGGAATCTCGGAACTCTTTCTCGGCCTGCTGTGATTCCACAACTCGCTGTCGCAATTCGCGCGTTTCGGGGGCTGCATGATGGGAGATGTAATCATCCAGCAGCAGATCGATCTGGCGTCCGTTTCTGGATGCCGCTGGAATCTGCAGAATCCCGCGAATTCGTTCCGCACGAGTCCAATGGGCGACTTCTTCAGCATCGACGCAGCGCTGAAGAATTCGAAATTCATCCAGCACTCCGTAAAGTCCCAGTCCGGAATCTCGTCGACCAATCAGCAGAGGCGCATCATTGGAAATGGAACACGTCAGCGAATCCCGATGAACATCAGCCATGGCCAAAAGACCATTGAGATAAATCTGCAGGCCGGCCGCTTTCTGTGACCCATCGTAACAGGCGACGACATGATGCCATTCTCCATTCGTCATCGGGGTCCGCGTTGACAGTTCGATCGCGTGCTCATTCCACTGCTGAACCAGGTTGACTGTCAGGCGGCCCTTCTTCCAGAGAAATTCCAGACCTGTTCGATTTCCTTCTGGCTCAATCTTCGACAGCGGACAACTCAGTGATCCATCGGGTGAGATCCAGAAGCCGATGGTCCAGGCCTTGTCGGCGTCAAAATTATCCAGCGTGCGTTCGGCATGTTGAGTTGCATCGAAACGAGCCGCTTCGCCGCGGACTCCGGCATGAAAAATCAGAGTCGTGCCGACATGTGTTGTGCCGCTGGTCAGTTGCCCCTGAAAAGGTTCGAAGAGAACGGTCTGATCTTCTGGAGGCCGCGGCAGAGTTTGTATGGCTTCAGATTCCCATGCCGCGATTTCATTTGAAAGATGAACTCGCACGGGCTCAAAGTCGGCCACCGCTTTCTTCGTCGCTTCGTGCAGTTCGGCCAGTTCACGGTCCTGTTCCGGAGTCGAAACTGACATTACCGGCGGCGGATTGTCGGTCACGATCAGACCTGTTTCCGGCCCGTTGTTGAAGAAGGCAAACAGCTGATAAAACTCTTTCTGCGAAATCGGATCGAACTTGTGGTCATGGCACTGCGCACATCCGGTGGTCAGGCCCATCCATGTTGTCATGGTAGTATCAATTCGATCGACGACGTATTCCACACGAAACTCTTCGTCGATGATACCCGTTTCATTGTTGGCCATGTGGTTGCGATTGAACCCTGTTGCGATTTTTTGATCGACGGTGGCATTTGGAAGCATGTCGCCGCCCAGCTGTTCGGTCGTAAACTGGTCATAGGGCATGTTGGAGTTGAAGGCCTTGATGACCCAGTCCCGCCAGCGCCACATCAGACGGGGTTTGTCGCTGAAGTAGCCGTTTGTGTCGGCATATCGGGCGAGATCCAGCCATTCGACGGCCATGTGTTCGCCGAAATGCGGCGACGCCAGCAGACGCTCGACCACTTGCTCGTAAGTTTCGTCCGTTCGATCGAGATCTGCAAAAGAAGGCGGCAGTCCGGTCAGATCGAAGGAGACTCGTCGCAGCAAAGTATTGCGATCAGCTTCAGTCGAAAATGAGAGTCCGTGCTCACGAAGTTGGGCGAGAACGAACGAATCAACCGGATGCTGAACGGTGTCAGTTTCCGGATCGCCTGCTTTCACGGGTTTCTCAAAAGCCCAGTGCCGCTGGAAGCCTGCGCCCTCGTTAATCCATTGACGCAGCTTTTGAATCTGAGCCGCTGACAGTGGTTTCTGCAGCGACGGCGGCGGCATCTGCAGATCAGGGTCTTTGCTGGTGACTCGACGGATTACTTCGCTGCTGTCAGCATCGCCCGGGACCACAGGAATGGCACCGGATTCCGCAGGTGTCTGTACGGCATTGTGGAGATCCAGACGTAAACCTGCCTTGCGGGCGTTGGCATCAAACCCATGGCATTGCCAGCAGTGTTCCGCGAGTATCGGACGAATATCACGATTGAACTGGACGGGCTCATCGGCGCGCATGCAGACTGAAGAGATCACTGACAGCAGAACAGCGAGGGGCACTTTCATTCAATTCGGTTCCGTCAAGTGGCGTGAAGACTCAATGCAGAGTGGGGCTGCGACTGACGTGACCGTGTTCTACCTCGACGGCGCCGATGTCACAATCGACCACTGTCTTCTGGATTAGCTGGATTTTCTGGCTTCACGGGCTTTGCTCTTTTTGCGATCTCCGCAGAGACAATTTCCTGCATCGCGGGGTGCAGCAGGATGATGTACTTCATCCAGTCCTGTTGGGTTGGAACATGTTCGCCCCAGAGGATATTGAAACCGGAGTTACGATTCGGCTCTCCCCTTCGTGTCAGACCCGGCCATTGCAGGATCACTCGATAACCGTAAACACGATTACCGGGTATTTTCTCAAAAATTTGCAATCGCTGCCTATATAACGATGTCAAAGACAGAGGGTGCTCAGCTTTGGAGGCTGATGATTGGCCAGCAGGCGCAGCTTTTAAACGGTGACTGATTGGGTGCTGCAGGGACTGCGCTGACTTCGTGTTAGGCCGGTGCGCCATCGCGAGCTGAGACAGATCGGGTTATGGGAGGAGCGACCTTGGATTGCAGAGATTGAAGCAGCGTGTCTGGCTTCACGTCCATCTCCTGAAAAGCAGACTCACAGGTTTCGCAAATTTTGCAGATGCAGTTCGATCTGTTCGGACTGAAACTCATCGCTCCAGCCTGCAAGATACTGCTGCAGCGCGTCCGAAGTCGGACAGGTTGCGGAAATGGCAGAATGTGGTGATTGGACTTTCGACATGGAAATGGATCCTCAGAGCCAGTGTGCGGCATTTGTAAGCATTTTGCGACTCCGAAGACCAGAACGTTTCGAGTGTGACAGCATTTTCCGTCGACGGAGCGACGTGCGGCGGAGGGAGCTCTCCGGAGTGGAATGGATTTCTGTCGTTGTGCATACTGGTTCAGTAACGGTCCCTTGCCGACTTGGGGGGGATTTAGTCACAACCTGAGCCGCAAGGCGCTAGCTGCGGGTGATTCCCTTGTGTTTTTAAGTGTTTTTTAAGACACACACCCGCAGCTAGCGCTTTGCGGCTCACTATATTAAGACCCCTCACGCCACCGACAGAGGATCTGTCGGGCCTGACTCGCGAAACTTCAAAACCTGCGTTCGGCGTTCAAGCACTCTTGACAATCAATTTATGTGGCAATAGATTAACACGTGTCAATTGATTGCCACATGCTGGCTGACTGCAATGCCGAGGAGTGAGTGCGATGGTCAAGAAGAAGCCTGCCGACGATCTGGCTCGGCGTGAGCGGCAGATCATGGATGTGATCCATCAGCTTGGGGAAGCCACGGTTGGGGAAGTTCTCGCTCAGCTGTCTAACCCGCCGAGTTACTCATCAGTGCGGACGATGATTCGTTTGCTGGAGTCAAAGGGATTGCTGAGTCACCGCCAGGATGGCAAGCGGTATGTCTACAAGGCGATCCAGTCGCGCGAGGCGGCCAGTAAGTCGGCGTTACGAAAGCTGATGGATGTCTTTTTTGCCGGATCAGCGACTGATGCGGTGGCGGCCATTCTGGATGTCTCGTCGGAGTCGCTCGAACCGGGCGACCTGGACCGGATGGCAAAGTTGATTCGTCAGGCCAAAGCGGAGGGGAAATAGTATGGATACGATGTCTCTCACTCGTTTATTTTCCTCATTGCTGCTCGACTCGGCCGCCAAAGGGACAGTGCTGTTGCTCCTGGCGTGGCTGGCAGTCGGGTTGGCTCGCCGCTCTTCGGCGGCACTCCGGCACTCGATCTGGTGCCTGGCCATGGTGGGGTTGCTGCTGTTGCCGGTGGCCTCGTGGTTGCTTCCGACGTGGCAGATTCCAATCCTGCATCCAGAAGCAGCAACAGTTGTGGAAGCCAGTGTTCCCGGGCCGACGCGTGCATCGCTTGAGACTGGGGAAAGCCCTTCAATCATGGGAAATCCTCAATCACCACGCACAATCAAACAGCTTGATGTTTCTCGTCCGATGGTCGACCCTTCGATGGTGGAAGCTCCCTCCGTGGTGCCGCCTGTGATCGAATCTCCCCTTGCGACTCAAGCCATCGTCGAGCCAACCGCATGGTCACTTTCGACAGTCGAGTGGGTCGCACTCGTCGTCTGTGCGGGCTGGATTCTGGGAGTGATCCTGTTCGGCACTCTGTTGCTTGTCGGGCTGTGGCGGACGGTCCGCATGCGCAACCGATCTGTCGTGATCGACGATGGTGAGTGGCCCGGGATGCTGACCGAGTTGCGGCAACGCCTCGGGTTGTCGCGATCAGTCGAACTGCGCGAGCATGCGGAGTCGGTCGTGCCGCTCACGTGGGGAATCTGGCGACCGGTGGTGCTCGTGCCGCAGGTCGCTCGCGAGTGGGCCGAGCCGATGCGGCGGGCGGTGCTGCTGCATGAGCTGGCTCATGTGCAGCGCGGCGATGTTGCGTGCCAGGTTCTGGGCCGACTGACGTGCGTGCTCTATTGGTTCCATCCGCTCTCATGGTTTGCCCTGCGCCAGCTGCGTCAGGAGCGAGAACAAGCCTGCGATGATGCGGTCGTTCAAAGCGGCGAAAAGGCCAGCGACTACGCCGAGCAACTGCTCGCCGTCGCCCGCCTGTGCTGCGCTCCGCAGGGGCTGTCACTCGGTGTCGCCATGGCCGAAGGCAGCAGCCTCGAACGCCGCGTGAAGTCGCTGTTCGACAGCGCTCGCAGTCACGGGCCGCTAACACGGCGAGTTGCGATCGCTTCACTGGTGATCGGCGGAGCGATCCTCGCTGGGCTGGCTCCGATCCAGCCAACGGCCTCGCAGGCTGAGCCAGTGAAAGTCGAGACTCCGAAGCCCGCCGAGCCCCAACCCGCTCAAATACTAGAGAGCAGAATCCAGGACGGCGAAGCTGCGAAGAAGCAGATGGACCTCCTCCAGCCAGTCTTCGGCAAGGCCAAGCTCGGCATCCAACTCGGACTGGCCATCGGCTCGCTCGAACGGACCTTCCCCGAAGGTGGCCGCATCCCTCTGTGGCTGTTCTATCGAAACGTCGGTGACAAAGAGTTGACGTTCCAGACTTCGCAAGATTATATGAACGACCCGGTGACGGTGACTGACGGGAACGGCAAACGGGTTCAGGTCTCGTTCGTCATGCACTGGATGGAAATCGCACCGCTGACCATCACCCTGAAACCGGGTGAGATCTGGTGCATCGCCACGACCGGGCTGAACCTCGGACAGCCGATGCCGAGCATCAAGCCAGTCGCCGGGAAATACAAGCTGACCTACCCGCAGGGGATCTGGGATGTGAACACCACGCCGCAGTTGCGAACCGATATCCCGGTCCTGCCGTCATTGCCACCCAATATCTCACCCGCGAACCCCGACGCCCCACCCAGCCCGGCAACTCCTGTCGGTCAAATGGTCGAGACCCCGAATTGGAGCGAGCATCTCGACGCCGGCGCCATCGAATTCGAAATCGCCCCCGGACCGAACGGCCAGCCCGAGGCCCGCGTGCTGGCGAGCACGGTCGCTCCGACTGGCGAGTCACCTCGGAACGCCAAAGAAGAACCTGAAGCAATCGCAACGGTTAAGGATCTCATAATCCAAGGCCAGGTCGTCGACGCCGGAGGACAACCGATTGCTCAGGCGAAGGTGATCTACCCGTTGAACATGAAAGAGGGATCGGCATCTCCCCAGATCCTGGAGTCCCAGTCCGATGAACGGGGCGAGTTCCGCTTCACGATCTCGCGGGAGCTGAGCGAGAAGGTGTACTTCAGCGGGAAAGATGTCGTGTGGGCGACGATTGAAGGTGATGGAATCGGTGCTGCCATTTCATTGCTGAGTGCCGATCGGTCGGCGATGACGCGGATCGTGATCCCTGACAAGGAACCGGTCGAGTTCGTCGTGCAGTCTGACTCGGGACAGCCGCTGGCGGGCGTTTCGGTGATTCCTGAATACCTCCGTATTCCGAACTGGGACGGGAAATCTGAGGACCAGCAGGGAGCTGTGACGCGCATCCCGGACCTGTTAAAGCCACGCTTCACCAAGGTCTCGGACGCCGAGGGGCGAGTGGTGTTCGACGAGGTGCCTCGCAAGTGGCATAGAGATCTCAAGATCACCTCCGAGCAATACGGCGTGCAGTCGTTCAGTGATCCCCGCAAGTTCTTGAAGCTGTTGCCAGTCGCACCAATCACCGGCACGCTGTCGAATGGTCAGGCGGGTGTGAAGCTCACGTTCACAATCCCGCATGAGTACGCGGGCTCCTACATCAACGCCTCAGCAGAGACTCTCACTGATGCGGCGGGTCACTTCTCAATCCCCAAGTTCCCGATCGGTCCGATTGAGATCACTTCCAGCGATCTTCAGGGACCAATGTTCCTGGAAGAGGCTCCTCGCGAGGTCACCGCAAATACCAAGAATCACTTCGACCTGAAGGTGATCGCCGGCATCAAGGTCCAAGGCCGCGTCATGCTGGAGAAGCCCAGCCGCGGAGTTTGAAAGGCTGTCGTCAGCTTCTATGATGGGGCGGGAAAGCCGTTTGAAACTGACGAGAATGGGAACTACACTGTCTTTGCTCGCCCCCAGCCGAAGATTGCCACGTACTTCGTCGGCTCCGCGGGGGAACCGTTCCAACTGGTCGGCAGCGGCTTGGTTATCGAATCGGCTCAGGTCGATGTTCCCGATGGAGCGACGGAAGTCACGGTTCCCGACATCGTGCTCGCTGAGGGACTGTATCTGACCGGTCAACTGGTCGATGAGAACAAACAGCCAATCAGCGGAGTCTTTGTCGCCCCTTTCCCGGCATCATCCCCGATGCAACTTCAAACCGGGCCGGATGGAAATTTCGGAACGATGGTCCGAGCCGACAAGCGTCCTTCGGGATGGATGGTGGGTTGGAACTTCCCCCCGGAGCCTGGCAATGATTTTTCCGGCGACACAACATGGGCAAAAGTTATTTCGAAAGAGCCACTGGTCCTGCAGGTCAGTCGCCAGACTGAGCCCGAGAAGTTTTCGCAGTTTAGCGAGATCGACATGGACGCCCCGGTCCCCATCGACCGCGTTGTCTGGGGCGAGATCGTCGACGGGTGGCAGCCCGGCTTCTGGCTCAAAAGCACCGGCGAGCCGACGAACCAGCAGGTGCCGCTGAACGCTCTGGTGACCTACCGCGTCCTACTTCGCAATACTTCCGACACGGGCCGCGATGTCGTCTTTCGGAAAGGCCCCGACGTCCCGTACGTCATCCCCGGCAGTCAGATCGTAACGGCCCTGGCAGCTGAAGAACGGCCGCAGGAAGTCCGGTCGGAGGTCGCGATGAACGCCTTCAAGGGTGAAAGTGATTACGTGATCTTCATTGAGGCGGGTGAATCACTGCTCTTGTATGGGAGTGCCACATCCAAGGAGGCTGGGCTGTTTATCGGTGAGGGTGACAGCCAGGAGTATTCGAAGCTGGCGACAGTCGCTCAGCCGGGGAAGAACTGGATCGTTCAACCTCTGATTGTGCAAACGCTCACGCCCGAGGAACGCAAACAACTCGACGAGTCCCTCAAGTCCGACCGCAGCCGTTCGACATGGGACATGACGATGCTGGATCGAAATGGCCAGCCTCGCAAGGAAACCGCTAAAACTGCGACACCGAATACAGACGGGATTCCCGCCACTCCATTCACAAGACTCCAGACCCTCCACGCCAAGATCGAACTCGATGTCGGAACGCTCGTGGCTGCGGTGCCGGAGAAACCTGCGGACGGTCCGAAAGAAAATCCCCCGTATCCGGTCGAGGATTTTACGTGGGGAGAAGTGGTCGATGGGTTGCAGTCCAGCGTGATTTGCCGAATCGACATCAATGCTCCAGGAATGGTTGAATTCAACGAACATCTGCCTTGTGGTGTGCAGGTACGTAACACCACGGAGAAGCGAATTGAGTTTCTGGTGCGAATGGAACTTCCGTACCTGATTCCGGCCGATCGTTTTCAAGGTGAGCTGCTTCCTCAATACCGAGCGGAACCGGCCAATCCAGACACGGAGACCCCCGCTGCCATCTACCGAATGTCGCTCGATCCACGTGAGATCGTTTTCATTCCGGGTAACAACCCAGATCAGTCCCCTGATTCGGCGATCTCAGTCGGAGACGCATTGGGGGTCATCCCCGATTCTGAGGATGAGTATGCAGTCCCTCAAATCGCAACGGTCCATGTGGGGACCAACTGGTTTGCCCAGCCGCTGACGATTCAGACCCTGACCGAAGCAGAAGCTGCCACGATCAAGGCTCAGCCGGGTGAAGCGACAACCATGAAAGTCGATGCTCAGGGGAAACCAGGTGAAGCGACAGTGACTCGCGTGGATGCGATTCCGCGTGGGAAGACACTCCTGGCCATGGAGCAAGTCGAAGTCGCCACGAACAGCCTCCTCAAGGAACAGAGGGCAGACGGAGTGACCTGGGGACTCATCGACAAGGGGCTGCAATGCGGCATCCGGTTGGTGAATCCACAGGGCAGCTATCAGACCGGCGACATAATCGAAGCGGAGCTGCTGTACCGCAACTCCAGCGATGAGGTGCTGATCACAACGCAGCCTCGCTCGACGGACTTTTGGGCCAGGGTCGAGGACTCCGCTGGCCAGCAACTGTCCATCGACGACGGGCCTCGGATCGACCTGATACCGGGCTATCACGACTACCAACCCGGCGAAGTCCGCTCTCTCGGCACCATCAAAGTGAAGCTCGTCGCAGCGGGTACGCCATCCCCCAAGGACAACCGGGAGCCAGGCCACATCACGCTGCCGCCCGGGAAGTACAAGTTTCACGGCAACGGCGGAGTCGGTGGAATCAACCCGCACAGTGGGAAGATTGAATTCCAGGTAGCGGAACCTGTCGCTGCACCTTCGTCGGCGAAGACCATCCGCGGACGAATCATCAACGAGGAGAAGTTAGGCGTGCCAGGAGCCGAACTCCTGATTGTTGCGGGCAATTCAGAGCAACTGCGTGATGCAAGGGTGATCGCTCAGGGGACGAGCGACGGGCTGGGAAATTTCTCGATCGCCATCCCGGACGAAGAACTGGGCAAGAGCCAGTGGGGCCAGATCTGGCGGCGAGCACCCGGCTATGCGGCCGCGCGGGGGAACACGATGCAGTCGCTGGAGTCTTTGCTGGAGGAGTCGTTGACTTACGGTCCACTGGTAAAGACCACCGGACTGCATCTGGTGGTTCATGATCCCGCGGGGAAGCCATTGGTGGGAGCCCGAGCGGAAGCTCTCAGCGTGCGGGTAAGTCAGGGAATCGGTTATGCTTTGCCAGCTGAGTGGCGCGAGGACAATTCGGGCGTGACGGATGCCGTGGGACGGGTGCATCTTCCGTACATCGACCCCGGCTCGGTCTACCGATTGGCGATCACCCCAGAAGGACATTCTGTCGCAACTGAGTTCGGACCGAACTACTTTCTGAACTACCGACCGCAGGAAGCGGCGCCGCACTTCACCTTCCCGACGTTTGAAACCGGTGTGATCGAAGGGCAATTCGTCGCGGCTCCGGGAGTGACTTTGCCGAAGGGGCTGACCATCCCGCTGAGGACATTGACTGGTAAAGTCGATGTGTCCGGGGTTCGCGATGTCCCCGTGGATGATACAGGGCATTTCCGCATACCCGATATGCCGGTCGGCGAAATCTCGATCCTTAAGTTCCTGGATGACCGGCAATCGCTCCGCCCATGGATCACCGAGCGAACCTATGTGAAAACAGGCGAAACGACGAAGTTGGAGATCCCAATCGTTTCCGGAACGAGCGTCACGGGGCGAGTGCAGAAGTCTGACACGAAGTCGGGCGTGGCCGACTATGAGTTCGAGGTCTACTACGGTCCAGCGATCCAGTTCCGAGGGTCGGAATTGTGGCTGATGAAGCAGCCGGTGAAGGCCGATGCAGAAGGCAGGTACGAGCTATTCCTCCCTCCGGGACCGATCAACTTGCGTTTGACGAGATATGTCGACGGTTACAGTGATGCAACCTCGTGGCTGCCGCGCGAGAATCAGGGAACGTGGGGGCCACTGCATGAGATCCCGTCGCAGGCCGAGTTCGAACTACCCACGATCGACCTCGTCAAGATGCTGCCGATCCAGGGGCAGTTGATGGACCAGAACGACAAGCCCCTCGCGGCTTATGACTGGATGGTCTTTGGCTATCCCGAAATCCCCGGCGAGAGAGAAGGGTTTGTGATGAACTCGATGGCCGGAGTCCAGACTGACAAGACCGGCCAGTTCGAAGGCCGCTATCCCGAGACCTATCCGCCCGTCCGCTGGAAGGTATCGCACCGGGTCTGGAAGACGAAGTACGATTTCGATGATATCAAGTACGCTGCGAAAGTCGTGACGCGCGATCCTCTGGTGCTGCAAGTCGATACAACGACGCCGCTTAAGGAGTGAGCAAGCGTGGTTGTGCCTGGCCTCCCAGTTTTTCCTGGCGAAAGGCGAAGTCCACTGAACGTTAAGTTGAACGTTAAGTTGAACGTTAAGTTGAACGTTAAGTTGAACGTTAAGTGGCCGAAGTGGCAGAATCTGCTGGAAAGCGACGTTCGCAGTTGGCTGGGAAAAAATGTGGCCGTTTAATAGCCGCTCAAGCGGGGAGATTCCCTTTAACCGTTGCGATCGATGTTCGATTATTCCACAGAGAGAAAAACATTCAGACCACGATGCGCGGTCCGTTCGGTAAAGGCAAGTTCATGGACTCCAGCACTGAAATTAAGAGCCGGACTGGACATCAACTGAAGCCGATCCGTTTGCGCGAGCAACCCTCGTCCGCAGCTGAATCACAGGGTCTGGCGTTTCGACCGTTGACCTATCGAGAACTCAAGCGTCGCTTTTGGCACATGGCGCCAGGACTCCTGCCGTTTGCACTGCATGTGGTGCCTCACGCGGATCCAATCTCCCCAACGATGAAGCTGATTATCGTGGGCTGCTGCGTGGCCATTGCCGGCAAAATCCTGTGGGGCTTTCAGCAGATCCAACGCAAGGGCGAAGGTGCTGGGGTCACGGCCGTGGCGGGATATGTGCTGTCGGTGTTGTTAACCGCCCTGCTCTTTCCTGGCGATCTGGAACTGGGGCTGGCTGTGCTCGGTATCCTTGCGTTTGGAGATGGTTCGGCGACCTTCTTTGGACTCCTGCTGCGAGGCCCCCGTCTGCCATGGAACAAGGCAAAATCGTGGTCCGGCTTTTTGGCGTTTGTGGCCGTTGGGTCGCTGATGACGGCGTGGATCTATTGGGGCGAAACTCACAATCCAGAAGCCGCTGAACCCGCGGTGACCTTTGGCCTGGCACTGGCCTTCACAATGCCGGCCGTCATCGCGGCTGCGATTGCTGAATCAGTTCGTTCACGACTGAACGACAACGTGCGTGTTGGAATCACCGGGGCCGTGGTACTCATTCTGCTGCACACGCTGCGTGCGGTGTAAACATGGAGCGGTTGCCAACTGACACGCAATGGGAAGCGAGAGAAACGCTTCGGGGTCTAACATTTCCAGCTCGTGACTGGATTTTGCGGAGGAGAGATTGCTCGTGTGATGGCGGATCAGGAGGCTGGCACAAACGCGGGCGGCAGCAGTTGCCACCAGACGAGTGCAAAGGGACCCGCAAACAACGGGCTGTCCAGCAGATCCAGCAGTCCGCCGAAGCCCGGCATCAGGGCGGCCGAATCTTTCTTTTCCACATCGCGTTTGATGAGCGATTCACAAAGATCACCGGCCAGGCCAATCAGGCCGATGGTCGCTGAGTACGACAAGACAATCCACAACGCGGCCGGAACGGGCTTGGATGCGAACAACGGACCGGCGCAGGTGATCCACAAAGTTCCGCCAAGAGTGCTGCCGAAAATAGCGCCCACCAGGCCCATCCATGTTTTGCCCGGGCTGAGAATCGGTGCCATCTTTTTCTTGCCCCAGAGTCGACCGAAGGCGTAAGCAAAAGTGTCGCCAGCCTTCACTGAAATGATCATAGAGGCGATCACAAAATAGCCAATGCTCGGGTTTGGAAACCACCGCAGTTGAGCAGTCACGGCCATAAGTCCGCCGGCGTAGAGAACGGTGATCAGATTACAGCCGAGAGATTCCATGGATGTTCCGGGCTGCTGATATCGAGTCGCCTCAAGGGCCAGCAAGAGGCAGAAGCAAATCGCCAGGCAGCCGCCGATAAAGCCGAGCGATGACAGGACATTGCTGCTTCCCGCAGAAGCTGGAAAAACTGTATGAGCCCACGCGGCCAGAATCAGACCAAGGCTGAGTACCACGGCGGCGGGAAAGTGTGGCTTCATGTGACGCACAGCCATCAGGTCCGTGAGTTCGAACGCATTACGGTAGGCCACAAACAGGCTGAAGGCCAGCAGCAGCCAGGCGGAGGACCCCAGCTGATGGTCGAACCAGAACAGAGCAATCACGGCGGGTATGAGAATCGCCGACATCAACATCCGCCAGCCCAGCATGAATTCAATTCCTGTTCAATGTTAAAGATAACCAGGTTAAAGACGACCAGGTAAAGCAGACGAGCAGATCAAACCGGCGTCTCATGGGCCGGCACGATGTTGTCCCGGATCACGACGCCGATGACTGCGCCGCTTACGATTGTGCTGCTGCGGATAGACCGCCGTAGCGACGATCACGGCGAGCGAAGTCGCGCATCGCCTGCCGCAGCTCTTCTTCACGAAACTCGGGCCAGTGTTTTTCTGTGACCCACAGTTCTGAATAGCTGATTTGCCAGAGCAGAAAATTGCTGATGCGAAATTCGCTGGCCGTCCGGATGACAAGATCCGGGTCGGGCATACCGGCCGTCATCAGTTGATCGGCGACGGTTTGTTCTGAGATCTCGTCAGGCTTCAGGTGACCCGCCTGAACGGCCACGGCAATCTTTCGGATCGCGTCTGTGATTTCCTGGCGAGCCCCATAATTGACGGCGAGACACAAAGTCATGCCGTCGTTATTTTCAGAGACCTCCACGGTCTTTCGCATCTCGGATTGAATCAGGGGATCCAGCTCGTCCAGTTTTCCAATCACTTTAAAGCGAAGTCCCTGCCGCTGAATTTCGCGCCGTTCTTCCACCAGATACTGCTTTAGAAGATGCATCAGCAGCGTCAGTTCGCGAGGCGGCCGTTTCCAGTTTTCGCTGGAAAAGCAGTACAGCGTGAGTTGTTTCAGGCCCAGGCGAGACGCTTCTTCCACAATACAACGCACTGAGGTGACGCCGCGCCGATGCCCTTCAATACGAGGCAGGCCTCGTTTTTGAGCCCATCGGCCATTGCCGTCCATGATGATGGCTACGTGCGACGGAATCATTGCCCGGTCCAGGCCGAATGAAGCCAGTTGCTCGTCTGTGTATTTCTCTTCCCTTGACAATTCTCACCTCTTCCACTGGTGCTAACAGCACTCACGGATTTCTGCCAGAGCGACAGGAGTGTAACAGGTCAAATTGATTTTTCCTGCCCGCAGGCTTCTGACACAGAATGGCTGCATTGGCTGGATTTTGTGGATGTTTTCTGCTGCTTTTTTGGACATTTCCGGTTAGCATCAAAAGCCGAATCACGTGGCTTTCCATGTCCGCTCCGCCTGATCCGTGAAGCCACCGTCCCGACATTCTCGATTATCGTGACGTTATCTTATGACGAAGTCCTGTCTCACCCACGTCGCCCGATTTTTGACTCTTGCCCTGTTTGCGTTCGGCCTGAGTCCTGTGGCTTGGTGCGATGAACCTGAAAAGTCAGTACGCCAGCCGATCGATCCGGCGCAGCTGAAATTCTTCGAAGACCGAATTCGCCCGGTTCTTGTTGAGCATTGCTACTCGTGTCATTCGGCCGATGCAAAATCCGTCAAAGGCGGGCTGCTGCTGGATTCGCGCGAAGGACTGCTCATCGGCGGAGATTCCGGCCCGTCCATTGTCCCCGAAAAACCAGAAGCCAGTCTGCTGCTGCAGGCAATGCGACATGAGTCCCTGGAGATGCCGCCCGTCCGGAAGCTTCCCGAACAAATTCTGGTGGATTTTGAAACATGGATCCGTGCGGGTGCGGCAGATCCGCGGTCCGGCACCGCTGTTCAGGACAAACGCCAAGTCGACATCGAGAAAGGCCGCGAGTTCTGGTCGTTCAGGCCGGTCGTCAAGTCGGCTGTGCCAGCCGCTGGTGAAGGCTGGGTGATCAATGACATCGATCGTTTTATCGCCGATGCGCAGATCAGACACCGACAGAATCAGGTTACGTCAGAGCCGTCGACTGCCGCGCCAAGGCAGTCGATTTGTCTTTGGACCGTGAGCGGCAAGGCGCTAGCCGCCGGTTTTTTGCAGGCGTTCAACCCGCGGCTGGCGCCTTGCGGCTCAGAAAGTGAGTGCCATTTAGCTGCCGCGGCTGATCTGCATCCCGCGGATGCAAGTGCGGACGTCCTGATCCGGCGCCTGACAATTGTGTTGACTGGTTTGCCGCCGACGGTCGACGAGCAGCTGCAGTTTGTGAAGGCTTATCAGACCGATCCGGAAATTGCGATCTCGTCAACGATTGATCGTCTGATCGATTCGCCACGGTTTGGGGAACGCTGGGGTCGACACTGGCTGGATGTGGCGCGTTATGCAGAATCAACTGGCGGCGGGCGCAGCTTGATGCTGCCGGATGCCTGGCGATATCGCGACTATGTGATTAGCTCCTTTAATCACGATAAGCCGTTCGATCAGCTTGTGCGTGAGCAGCTGGCTGGTGATCTGCTGCCGGCGGCTGATGATGTTCAGCGCGATGAGCAGATCACAGGCGTCGGATATTTGATGCTGGGCGCTATCAACTACGAAGAGCAGGATAAAGAACAGCTTCGAATGGATGTGGTCGATGAGCAAATCGATTCGATGGGGCGCAGCTTTCTGGGGATGACTCTGGGATGCTGCCGATGCCACGATCACAAATTCGATCCCATTCCAACAGCCGACTATTACGCTCTGGCCGGTATTTTTCGTAGCACGAAGTCACTAACACCGGGCAACGTCTGTGGTTTTGTGACAGCACCCCTGCGAACCGGTTTTGATAAAACGGCACTGACCGTGTGGGTTGAAAAGGATGCTGATCTGGAGCGGCAAATGGCAGCGTTGAAGGCCAGTGTTGCGGGCTCCTCCGGTCGACCGGACGTTGCGGCGCTCAGTCAGCTGACGGATGTTGTTGTGGATGATTCGGATGTTGCCAGCAGGAAAGCGATGCTGCAGAAGCTGGAAGAACAGCGAAAGGCTCATGCAAAACTGAAGCCTGAAATCCCGACGGTGATGTGTGTCGAAGAGGAAGCTCAGCCGGCCGACTGGCATGTTCATATCCGAGGCGAGATTCGAAATCTCGGTCCGAAAGTTCCGCGCGGGTTTATTACCGCGGCGACTCCTGCATCTCGTGTTGGTACGTTGACCAGCCTGACGTCTGCGCCAACAAGTGGTCGGAAGGCAAGTGGTCGGAAGGAACTGGCCGAGTGGGTGGCGGCAGCGGAAAATCCCTTGACGGCCAGAGTCTATGTCAATCGCATCTGGCTGCACGTGATGGGCGAAGGCATCGTACGGACGCCCGATAATTTTGGCGAAACCGGCGAACGCCCCAGCCATCCGGAATTGCTCGATCACCTCGCCGCCACGTTTGTGGACGACGGCTGGTCAACAAAGAAACTGATTCGACGCCTCTGCCTGTCTCGCACATTTCGTCAGTCAACATCAGGACTACCTGACGCGGCCCATTGGGATCCTGACAATCGCCTGCTGAGTCGGGCGAATCGTCGCAGACTGGATGCCGAATCGGTTCGCGATTCGCTGCTGCAGATCAGCGGAACTCTGGACCTGACCGTGGTTTCCGGCCGCACCATCGCGAAGGTGTCAACGTATGACAACGAATATCAGCATGCGATGTATCCGATGAGCGTTCGCAGCGTGTTTGTTCCGTCCTTCAGAAACACGATGCTGGATGTTTTTGAAATCTTTGATGGGGCGAATCCCAATCTTGTCACTGGAAAACGAACCCGCAGTACTCGCCCGGCCCAGGCTTTGTATTTGCTGAATAGTCCGTTTGTGATGGAGCAGGCAAAACTGGCGGCGACTTCATTTCTTGAATCTGACAGCTTCCGGTCGGACGATCTGAAGGTGAACATGGCCAATGTCTGGCGACGGTGTGTCAGCCGTGAACCGACTCCGCAGGAAGTGGAAGCCGCGGTACTGGTCATCAATGACGGGCGAGGTTCCAAAGACGCGTGGGTTGAGATTTTTCATGCATTGTTTGCCTCGGTGGATTTCCGATATCTTGAATAGTGAGTCAACGAATAACGTGCGTGAACAGGGTTGGCATTTGAACAAGTCGGCCGCAGAGTCCGAATTTGATCGAGAAAGTTTTCGGCTATGAATTCAGCATACTGCTCACGTCGTCAATTGCTGTCGCAGGCCAGTTGTGGTTTTGGAAGCCTGGCGTTAAGTGCGATGCTGGCGGACTCCGCCCGGTCTTCAGAATCCCCGGCCAACCGTCCTGCCAGTGAATCGCTGGCCGAGCGTCCGACGATGTTTACGCCGCGAGCAAAGCGCATCATCTTTGTCTTCATGCAGGGAGGCCCCAGTCATGTGGATTCCTTCGACTACAAGCCTGAGCTTCTGGCCCGCGACGGTCAGTCCATTAATTTTACCGGCGTCCGTTTTGGTGACTTTGGTCAGGCGACCAAACAGAAACTGATGAAACCGTTGTGGCGATTCAATCGCTATGGCGAAACCGGAAAGCCGGTATCTGCGTTGTTTCCGCATATCGCCGAGCATGTGGACGACCTTTGTTTCCTTCACGGTGTGCATACAGAAGGCGTCGCTCACGGACCGGCGACATTATTTTTGCACACCGGTGCGACTACACTGGTGCGACCGTCACTGGGCTCCTGGATTCTTTATGGACTGGGAACAGAAAATCAAAGTCTTCCGGGATTTGTGTCCCTGCAGCCGTCGGATGCCAACGGCGGGCCTCGCAATTATTCCAACGCCTTCCTGCCGTCGGTTTGTCAGGGCACGTCGATTGGCCGATCGTTTCAGCCGGCCAGTCAGATGACGATCGATCATATTCGCAACGGTGAACTCACCGGCGAACAGGTAGAGCGTCGATACTCGCTGACTCAGCAAATGAATCGACTGCAGTCGGCTCGAAATAAGAATGCAGACGATGAAGTCAACGCGGTCATTCGGAATTATGAGCTAGCGTGGCGAATGCAGTCCCGGGCTCCGGAAATCCTCGATCTTTCAAAAGAGACAGAAGCGACCACGGGTCTTTATGGCATCGGAGAAAAGGAAACGGACGAGTTTGGAAAACAGTGCCTGCTGGCTCGTCGACTTTCAGAATCCGGCGTTCGCTTTGTGCAGGTGAACTACGCCGATCAATCACCAAATCCGCGTTGGGATCAGCATTCCAATATGCCGCAGCATGCTGTTCATGCGAAAGCGACCGATAAGCCCGTGGCCGGATTGCTGCACGATCTGAAACAGCGTGGACTGTTGGAAGACACCATTGTCTGGTGGGGTGGGGAATTTGGTCGCACGCCGTTTTCGCAGGGCTCGGACGGGCGAGACCATAATCCGCGAGGCTTCACCGTCTTTCTTGCCGGCGGCGGCATAAAGCCGGGCTTCTCATGGGGTTCAACGGACGAAATTGGCCATCTGGCCGTGGAAGGGAAAGTGCATATGCATGACCTTCATGCCACTCTTCTGCATCAGCTGGGAATTGATCATGAGCAACTGACGTTCAAGCATGCCGGACGCAATTTTCGCCCAACGGATGTTTATGGGCAGGTTGTTCCGGAGATCCTTCAGGCATAATTCGTGTGAAAGCGGGAATGACGTCTGAACGGCGTAACCGATGATCGGGATTTGCGTGAAGCCCCCTCACCCTGGCCCTCTCCCCCGCAGGGGAGAGGGGACAGAACCAAATGTCCTTCTCCCCTGCGGGGGAGAAGGAGTTTTCAAAACTCGGTTTCTCAATCTAAACATGGTTCTGTTTGTCCCGGAATTGAAATCATAGACCGTCTTGAAGTGACAAGTGGAAGAGGAACGTAAACAATTCCGTGATGAACACCTCATGGACGCCAGATTCCTGGCAGAAACGACCGGCGCAACAGCAGCCGAAGTATGACAATCCTCAGGAACTGGCTGAGACCCTGAAAGCCCTGTCGCAGTTGCCACCGCTGGTCACCGCATGGGAAGTGGATCGGCTGCGCGGTCAGTTTGCTGCCGCTGCGGCCGGCAACGCCTTTGTCCTGCAGGGCGGAGATTGCTCCGAAAGCTTTGATGACTGCAATTCGGGGACGATTCTGCGGAAACTTAAAGTGCTCATTCAGATGAGCCTCGTGCTGATCTGCGGGTCAAAAAAACGCATCGTTCGAGTGGGACGGATCGCCGGTCAGTACGCAAAACCTCGCTCTGCCGATTTGGAAAAGCGGGGCGATATGGAGTTGCCAAGTTATCGCGGGGATATTGTCAATCGCTCTGGATTCACGCCTCTGGAGCGTCGGCCGGATCCACAGTTGCTGCTGCGTGCGTATGAGCACTCTGCACTGACCATCAATTATATCCGTGCGTTGAGTGAAGGTGGATTTGCCGACCTGCATCATCCCGAAAATTGGGATCTGGAATTTGTCCGCAATACTCCGGGATCACGGCGGTATCAGCAGTTGCTTGAATCGCTCAGCGATTCCATTCGCTTTATGGAAGCCGTCTCCTCTGGCGAACTGACGCAATTGACCCGAGTCGACTTCTTTACCTCGCATGAAGGACTGCTGCTGCAGTTTGAACAGGCTCTCACACGCATGGAGCGTCAGCGGGGCTGGTACAATCTGGGGACTCACATGGCCTGGATTGGCGATCGAACCCGCGCGATCGACGGAGCTCATCTGGAGTATTTTCGTGGCATTCGAAATCCGATTGGACTGAAGGTTGGCAATTCGATGACGGCCGAAGAGCTGATCGATGTGATTCAGATTCTGAACCCTGACAACGAACCAGGGCGTTTGACTCTGATACATCGTTTCGGGGCCGAGAAGATTCGATCCAAACTTCCCGCACTGGCGGAAGCTGTGCTGCGGTCCGGCAGGAACGTGTTGTGGAGCTGTGATCCAATGCACGGCAATGGTCAGACGGCGCGGAACGGCATCAAGACGCGTTCGTTTGACGACATCATGTCTGAGATTATCATGGCATTTCGAATTCACAAAGAAGTGGGCAGTCGTCTGTCCGGGATTCATCTGGAACTCACCGGCGAAGACGTCACCGAGTGCATTGGAGGCCCCGGTAATCTTTCGGAATCAGACTTGACTCGCGACTATCGCAGCCAGGTGGATCCACGCCTGAATTACGAACAGGCGATGGAGATTGCGTTTCTGATTGCCGAGCAGATGAAATAGCCAGCGAGCGACTCTGAAGAGCTATTTCTTCTTTTTCAACATTGGCTATTTGCCGTGAGCGGTAGGATATTTGCTGCTGTTCTGTCCCGGACGCGAAGCCGTTGCGGGCCTGATCTGGATGGGCAATTGATTCGAAAATGTTGCACGGTAAAATGCACTGCGCCTCCGGGCGGCTCAATCCTTGACGATAATTCCAGTTGAGGCAGGCATTTTCAGTTGGAATCCGGTTTCCCGCCAATGATTTTCCGTCACACCGTTGAGACTTCGTGCGTAATGCCTGGTAAGATGATTGGTCGACAGTTTTCTGGTTTTTATGCTTTCGGAAAGACTTCCGATGAATAACTTGCTGTTCAAAATCGCTTCGCAGCCTTTGCTGGCCTGGGTTCCAGGCTGGATAGAAATGGCGATCGTCCTTGTAATCGTCATGCTTCTGTTTGGAAATCGACTTCCAGGCACCATGCGATCGCTCGGCCAAAGCCTTGTTCAATTCAAAAAAGGTTTGAAAGAAGGCGACGAAGAAGGCTCCGATAAGCTTCAGTAGTTGCTGAATCAGAAGATTGATTTTCAGTCTGGGATGCGGATTTGTCCGCGGAAGGGGTGCTGCAATGGGATTCATTCCAGGTGTCGGTTCGTTTGAAATGCTGATCGTGGGCATTATTGCCCTGCTGCTGTTCGGCAAAAATCTGCCTTCCGTCGCCAAGAATATGGGCAAGAGCTTTGGCGAGTTCAAAAAAGGGATCTCAGGGTTTCAGGAAGAGATTCGCAGCGCCAGTCGAGACGTTGAAAAGACGGTGACGTACACGCCACCTGTGTCTAAGCCGACTGTCGAAGAACGACCGAAAGTAACTGTCTCTGAGGCGACGTCTTCTGAAGATGAGTTCGCCGCGCCGCGATTTGATGTGAGCTAATCTCGGCCTCATATCAGGATCGCCGGTGGATCGTCATCAACTGTGTGTAGCACTCCGGGACATTGAGCAGGCTGCCATCAGAATCCAGCCGTATGTGCTTACGACCCCCCTTATGGAAACGTGGGCTCTGCAGGCATTAACAGGATGCCGTCTGCGTTTGAAGTGCGAAAACCTGCAACATGGTTATGCGTTTAAGGCTCGCGGCGCCTGCAATGCGGTCTTTAGTCTGTCGGACGAAGAGGCCAGCCGCGGCGTTGTGACGCATTCTTCTGGTAACCACGCTGCGGCCTTGGCTCGAGCGGCGGTGTTGCGTGGAATTGCCGCTCATATTGTGATGCCGCATAATTCTGCGCGAGTCAAGCTGGAGGCTGTTCTCGCGATGGGCATCGATCCCATTCTGTGCGAACCGGACTCCGCATCGCGTGAAGCCGCTGCGGCACGAGTCCAGCAGGAAACCGGTGCCACTTTGATTCACCCGTTTAACAATCGGCAGGTCATTGCCGGGCAGGGAACGGCAGCACTCGAAATGCTACAGCAGGCTCCGGATGTTGACACGATCGTCGTTCCGGTTGGTGGCGGCGGATTGTTATCAGGAGTCCTGATCGCAGTCAAAACTCTTCGCCCGGACATCCGCGTCATCGGTGCCGAGCCAACTCTGGCCGACGACGCGTTTCGAAGTCTGAAGTCAGGGAAAATTGAACCGGCCCTAAGGACGGACACGATCGCAGATGGGCTGAGAACGCCGCTTGGGACGCTGACGTTTCCAGTGATTCAGCAACTGGTGGACGAAATCCTGTGTGCTGATGAGCAGGTGATCATCCACGCCACTCGCCTGCTGGCAGAACGCGTCAAACTCATCGCCGAGCCCTCCGGGGCAGTCCCGTTAGCCGTGATGCTGCAACACTCGCCGCAGTTTGCTGGCCGAAATGTCGTGGCACTCATTTCCGGCGGCAACCTGGACATTCCCGGTTAAGCATCGTGCAGCTTTTTAGAGTCGCCTTTCGCTCCGCGAAAGCAGCGTCCTCGCAACTTTCGCAGAGCGAAAGGCGACACTTATTTTCCGCTCGATGCTGAGCTAACCGGCACAGCTGCTTTTCGCTATGAATCTTATGAAAATGGCGGTGCTGGCTACTGACACTCTGCTTTGGCTGCTTGAGGGAAATTCCCAACTTAGTCCGCTTGCGATGGGCTTGCTGGTGGATCCCCAAAAATGCATTGTCATGGCTGAGGTAGTAGTTGAACGGTGTCAGCGATGACGTGGCCGTTTGTGCTGGCGTTGGAAATGGTGATGGTGAGCTGATCGTTGCGTTTCAGTTCATAGTATCCCAGCGGATGAAAGAGTCCGTCGATCTTTGGTGGTAGTTTTTGGTTGACTGTTTGAGTTGAAGAATGGCCAATGTGCGTGACAGTGATGGGCACATTGGTGGCTCTGTTGGGATTCGCGGAATAGCTCATTCGCAGTGCAAACTGGCCGGCCGTGGGGGCCTTGATGGTCCATGTGATGGACTTCTCGCCTTTTTCCAGATCGCCGTCGTGAATGTAATCCACTCCGACATACTTGCCGGCGGATGAACTGCGAGCCCACGCGCCGGTCACCGTTGCCTCGGCGTCATCCAGCACGATTCCAGGCAGACTCTTTTGGGAAATCGCCTCCTTAACGGGAATTCCTGGCGGAAGATCCAGAACCTGCCCGTCCTTCAGCAACTGCTCTCGTAATGCGGCAAAGGGAAGCGTCTGCAGATCTGTGTTGGTTGCCATGGCCTGAACGGCGGCCGTTGCTGCGCTTTGCCCAAGAATCATGAACACGGGCTCCATTCGGATTGAGCCGTAGGCAATGTGCGATGAAGAAAGGCAGACGGGAATAGAAAGATTGGTCGCCTGACCCCTGGCCGGAACAATCGAACGATAGCTGATCAGATAAGGACCACCCGGCGACACCTGCACGTCGCCCTCATTCTGCACAAATCCATCTGCCGTTACGAAGCGTCGGACGTTGTGCGAATCCATGTTGTAACTGCCCAGCCCGACAGAATCCTCGACGATGCGAACTCGCCGACAGTCCGCTTCTGTCACCACATAATCGCTGACCATGCGGCGGGCCTCGCGAATATAAAGCTGGTGAGGCCAGTTGCCGTTATCGGTGAACTCGTCAGCCGGAAGTCCCCACTGAGCCATCTCTTTGCGAATCGAATCCGGCACGCGCGGATGATTGGCAAGACTCCACATCAGGCCCTTCTGATAATCCTCATGGTCCTGAACGATGGCTTCTCGTTCGGCGTAACTCGCCTCCGGATACTTGTAGTTGCCGCCGAGATAGTCAGTCGACACCGCACAATTGTTGTTCGTATCCGTCTTTCCATTGGGCATCATGTCGGGACTCAGGGGAAAACGCAGATCGCCCGCTTCAAAATTGCGAAACAGCAGTTCATAGCGTTTTTCATCGTAATTCGCGGGCTTTGGAAACGGCAGACGATTCGCGGGCGCGTTGCTCATGCACATCCGAAAGCAATAGGCCTGAACGCGATGATCTCCGGTGCCATCCACACCTGGACCTGTCTCTTCGATACCGGGCAGTAACCCGCTCGCCGAGTCCCCCGGCTTCAGATAAGGATCGACATTCTTTGTGAAGCGATGATTGTGGACGTTGGCCTTCACCTGATTGCCGTTGAGTTGTTCACCGTAGAGCTCGTTTGATTCGCGGCCGACAGTAAACCGGACCTCGGCGGCGGCCATCAGATCGCCTTCATAGGTGGCATCAATAAATTGTTTGCCCGTGATTTGTTTTCCGGACTCCATCGTAATTGACTGAACTCGATCGGAATTTATAGCAACTCCGGATGTGCGGTCGAGACGTTCCTGCATGAGAACCGTGACTTTGGCCTCCTTCAGCATGTCAAGAAAGATGGCTTCCGCAACTTTGGGCTCAAAAGTCCACATTGCATCTTCGCTTGATCGATAGCGGGCATACTTCGACGCCTTCTGGTGAACCCATGCGGCCGGATTGTCGTAATGCTTTCGAACTCGCTGGTAGAATTCTCTGGAAATCCCTCCGATGACTCGCTTGTCACCGCTGTCCGTAAAACCCAGACCGCTGGACGTTAGGCCACCGATGTGTTTTCCCGGTTCAATCAAAATGACCGAATGGCCCATTCGTGAGACCTGAACAGCGGCCGCCACGCCGGCCGAGGTGCCACCGTAGACAATGACGTCCGCGGAGCTGTCCTCAGGCTTCGGCTGTGCAGTGATTCCGGAGGCTGTCAGCCTGAAACTGGCAACGAGCCCTGCCAGCAGCAGCAGAGCCAATCGGCGGGACGAAAGCGGCGGGAGCTTCAAAGAACGCATGGGACATGCCTTTGGCAGAAAGAACACAGTGAGCGTCAGGACATCGCTCGCAGATTTTAGGGACAGCTGATGCAGTCTATGAGCAACCGTCGTCGGATTCAAAACAGACCGCGCTGGCGGAGCAGCGCGGTGGTGATTCACGGCAGGCAAGCCGGGGATTTGTCCTCAATTCCTGCGACCAGGAGTGAAGACGTGCGTTGCATTTTTGCCATTCCTTGATGGGACGGTTGCAGGAGTCCTGACAATAGTGACGGAGCGTGCGTCGATGAAACAGGACTGTGCATGGGTTTCCTTGGATGTAGCAGCCGTTTATTTCTCCCAGGTGGCGTAATCGGCACTTCAGATTGTGCAGATTTGTGGTGATCAGAAGATGAGGGCACAGTTGTGAGCTAATGTTGCCATAAGTCATTCTCGTTCTTCCGAGAACGCTGGATTGTCTTATTGATGATGCCGATCGGCCTCAGCACCAGAAAGTTCAGGACTAAACACCATGAGTATGTTCGAGAGCCCAATAGACATATTATCAGTCCCGGTGAACAGCAGTGGCCTGGTGGACGTTTGATCTCCATGCTCTCCGTTTCCGGAAGGCTTGTGGGTTCTCGTGAAGAGCTCGGGCGACAACTCGTCCAATCAGCGGGTCAATGTGGTTGCTCCCACGTTTGCGGTCGGACGCCATCCTTCCAGCAATTTGTGTCTCAGCGATCCGACGGTTTCTGGTCGCCATGCCGAGGTTCTGACGATCAACAGAGACCTGTTTGTTCGGGACCTGAACAGCACCAACGGAACGCTGCTGAACGGCCGACGAATTCAGCATCTGACCGGACTTCGATCCGGCGATGTGCTGCATTTTGGCAGTGTGACGTTCACGCTGCAGTCGTCGACAGACGAGTGTACCAGTTCCACTGTCACAGCGAATGTGTCGGCCGAAGCACTGGCTCACCTGCAGTTTGAAAAACTGCTCCGAAGACCAGCGCTGCGACCTTATTTCCAGCCGATCGTGCGCCTGAGTGACTCGGGTCGAGTCGGCTTTGAAGTGCTTTCCCGCAGCTATCTGCTCGGGCTTGAAACACCGGAAAAAATGTTCCGCGTCGCGGCCTCGAAAAATGTGGAAGCCGAACTGAGCCAGGTGTGCCGAACTGAAGGACTTCGAATTGGCGAGACACTTCCGGTCACTCAGTTTTATCTCAACACACATCCGGCCGAAATGGCCGGTGTTGAATTGTTTCCGTCGCTGGAACGGCTGCGAGCTGAATACCCGACGACCCAGATTGTCCTGGAAGTTCATGAAGGTGCTGTTGCTTCGAGTGCCCAGCTTCGCGAACTGCGCAGAATAACAACGGACCTGAAAATGGGACTGGCTTACGATGACTTCGGGTCGGGTCAGGCCCGACTGAAGGAGCTGTTTGAAGTTCCGCCGGATGTACTGAAGTTCGATGTGAAATTTGTACACGGTCTGCCGTTCACAACGGCCCAGCATCGAGCCACCATTCAGTCGCTGATACGAATCGTCAAGGATCTGAATGTGGTGCCGCTGGCAGAAGGCGTGGAAACCGTCGACGAAGCGTCTGTCTGTTTCGATCTGGGTTTTGAGCTTGCTCAGGGTTATCTGTTCGGTCGAGCCGAAGCGGCCAGCCACTGGATCAATGTTTGAAGTATCAGCCAGCCGCGGTCCAGTATTTCAGATTTGGTCCCTTTTGCCTGCAACGCTTTAAGAATCTGCCACCATGTTGATGTCACGTCCTGCACAAGGAAGATCGAGCGATTCAGCATTGCTGACGGCTCTGCTGGCTGGAGAAAGTTTCTGGCCCTCAGATCCGGCGTCATTCCATGAACTGGGTCTGACCGAGCCCTTCCTTGAAGCCATGGTCTGCCGACTGCTTCGGTCGTCCGGTAATCTCACCGGCCGATCCATCGCGGGCGATCTATGCATTCCCTTCCGCATGGTTGAAGGGCTTATGGATCGCCTGAAAAACCGTCGCATGGTCATTCATTGCGGCAGCGCGAGCATGAATGACTATGTGTTTGGACTGACCGACGAAGGCCGTCGGCGTGCTGAAGTCTTCCACGCAGAATGCGCTTACGTGGGCCCTGCTCCGGTGCCGCTTGCCGACTATGTGATATCGGTCGAAGCTCAGGCGATCTGTGATCAGCCGGTCCGCCGGGAAGAACTGGATGATGCGTTTTACAACGTGTCTGTCTCCGACGAACTGATGGATATGCTGGGCCCGGCCATTAATTCGGGCAGCGGTCTGTTTCTGTACGGAGCCCCCGGGAATGGCAAATCAACGCTGGCCCGCTGTCTGACCAGTTGCTTCGGACAGGAGATCTGGATTCCTTATGCCGTAATGGACGGCCGTGAAATCATCACTTTGTTCGATCCGGCCTATCATCAGGAAGTGGAGCAGCCGGGGGATCGCCTGGCGTATGACCGGCGCTGGGTTCGCATTCGTCGTCCCACGGTGATCGTGGGTGGCGAGCTGACTTTGGACAGTCTTGAGATTCGGCATGATTCCACAAGCAATATCAGTGAAGCTCCGCTGCAGATGAAGAGCAACTGCGGCTGTCTGCTGATCGACGACTTTGGTCGTCAGCGTGTCAAGCCGGAAGAACTTCTGAACCGGTGGATCATTCCGCTGGAAAACAAGCACGACTATCTGACGCTGGCCACAGGCAAGAAGATTCAGGTTCCGTTTCAGCAACTGATCATCTTTTCGACCAATCTGGATCCGGCCGATCTGGTGGACGAAGCTTTTCTTCGCCGCATTCCGTATCGAATTGAAGTGGAAGATCCTGGAGACGAAGAGTTCCATCGGCTGTTCCAGATTTCTGCGGAAAAGCTGGGATGCAACTACGATCCTGAAGCCGTCGAGCACCTGATGAATAAATGGTATCGCGCGGAGCAGCGACCGATGCGCCGCTGTCATGCTCGCGACCTGCTGCTGCAGGTCCGCAGCTACTGCCTTTACCGGGGTCTGCAGTTCGAAATGTTAGCCGAATATTTTGACACGGTGTCAGAGTGTTTCTTTACGCGTATTCCTACGCGACCCCTGAACGCCTCATTTGAGATCGCTCAGCCGATGTGTCGTTGAAAGGAGCAGAAACCATGCTGAAGACAGAAATTCAATCCACTGCATTATTGTCCGAGCCGGATATTCGGCCGACGACGTCATTCAATCTTACGGAAATTGCCGGCTATCGTCTGCAGGAACGTATTGGTATGGGTGGCTTCGGCGAAGTCTGGAAGGCCATCGGCCCGGGCGGATTTCCCAAAGCGGTCAAGATCCTGTTTGGCAACCTGAGCGGGCCTCAGGCTGAGACTGAGCTTCGCGCACTGAATCGCATTCGAGACCTGCGTCATCCATTTTTGCTCAGCATTGAACGTGTGGAAGTCATCGACGGCCGAGTGGTGATTGTGACCGAACTTGCGGATCGAAGTCTGGACGATCGCTTCAAGGAAATCGTCGCCAGCGGTCAGAAGGGTATTCCACGGGAAGAGCTGATCGGATATCTGCGGGATGCTGCGGATGCGCTCGATTTTATGTCCGACCAGCATGAATTGCAGCATCTGGACGTGAAGCCCGACAACCTGCTTCTGCAGGGAAGTCATGCCAAGGTTGGTGACTTTGGACTGACGAAAAGTCTTGCTGCGGGCAGTCATTCGCTCGTCAATGGTTTCACTCCGCTCTACACGCCTCCGGAACTTTTCGACGGCCGGCCTGAACGAGGCAGCGATCAGTACAGTCTGGCGATCGTTTATCAGACGATGCTGACCGGTGTACCGCCCTTCAATGGTCGCTCGGCGGCGCAGCTTACGTCTCAGCATTTGAAGAGCGCTCCGGATCTGAGCACTCTGCATCCGTCGGACCGTGCGATGGTAGCCCGCGCTCTGTCAAAGAATCCTCGAACACGTTTTCCAAGCTGTCGTCAGTTTATCGACGAATTGTCGCGGCGACGTTACGCCAGTTCTTCGCTGCCGAAGGCTGCGGAAACCGCAGAACCAGCAGCGACCAGTTCTCTAAAGCATTTTGTGGAATCAGGTACGGCCGGGATCAGCACTTCTCAACTGATGCCTTCCGCAACGCCGCTGCGTCCGCCCGGAACTGAGGGACTGACCTGGCTGGTTCGTCCGACCATGTTTGTGGCGATTGGCGGGATGGGTGCTCAGGTTGTTTCGCAGTTCCGCGAACGACTGCAGCATCGATTTTCCGACGCACCATTGCCAGCCATTCATTTTCTCTGTGTGGATGCCGATCTGGAAACGACTCAGCACATGGAACGCGACGCCGCCTCAACATCGGCTACGTCACTGGCGACCATTGGAATTCCGCTCAGGACTTCGCATGAATACCGCAAGTCGCCTCGAGATCATTTGAACTGGCTCAGTCGACGATGGCTCTTCAATATTCCACGATCCGGAAAAGTGGAAGGCATGCGCCCATTGGGACGACTGGCCTTCGTTGATCATCAGGAGCAGATTCGCAACCAGCTGCAGAAAGGGATTGATCAGATCTTTCACGGCGATGCGGCGCGAGCATCCAGCGAACAGACTCAGCTTCCATTCACTCGCGATGGTCTGGACTTTGTCATTGTGGGCTCCACCTCAGGTGGTACATGCAGCGGGTCGCTGCTCGACGCGGCTGCTTTGCTGCGATCACTGCTCTCGGAAAAGAAAGGACTGACCCCGTGCAGCGTCACTGCCCTGCTGATGCATGGGACAGGAAACTCGGCCCCGCTGGCGGACATGCAGGATGCCAACACCGTGAGCTTTTTGAAAGAGCTGAATCACTTCAGTCTGCCGGGAGTCCAGTGCTCGGTGGCTCAGAACAGAACAGGCAACACGTCAGGCACTGCAATGCCGCTTGATGAAGTCGTCCTTGTTCATCTGGGCGACGATCTGAGCAATGTGAATTTTCAGACCGGTATAGCCTCTGTCACAGACTATCTGGAACTTCGGACGCTGACACCGGCTCGGCTGGAGATGGATTCCTGGCGAATCGCGGCCGACAATGATGCAGAAAGCAAAGCCAGCTTTTCATTGAAGACCTTTGGCATCGCAAGGGTGGCCTATGATACGTGGGATGTTGCCAATTCAGAAGCCAGCATGCTGGCGTCAGCCATTATTCAGCGGTGGACGAATGCCAAAGCCGCAGTCGATGGCTCAGGCAGCAGCTCGCTATCCATCGGACTCATGGCCCTGATGCAGGATCTGTCATTGACCGGTGACGCGGTCATTGATCTCGTTCCCCGACTGCTCAATGCGGAACGGACGCGGCGAGTCGACGACTATGCTTCCGCGATCTGGAGCCGTCTGGGCTCAGCCTCCGCTGTGGAAGAAGTTCCCGGTCTTGTCGCCAGCCTGATCAGTCAGGAAACTAGTTCGACGGTGCAGAAAAGTGCGATCGCTGCGGTGATCGAAGAAATTCGAAAAGATCTGACGGCCGGGGTCTCTCGATCGCTGACAAAAATTGTTGGTTATGTACACAGCTGCATTGAAAGTCGTGGCCGAATCAGTGCGGCTCAGCAGGCCGTGCAGGAGATCCTGGTGCAGATTGATGAAGCGGCTGCAGCCAGTGTCCGCCAGAAGTCGGACCTGCAGTCGGCCTTTGCCGATCTGTGCTCATCGTTCTCTAATCAGGCGGCAAGTCCGTCTGATACAGTGGACGGAAATACGCTGAAGGTTTTCTGCCGACAGTACTGTATGCTCCTCGTGTGTCAGACGGTCTGTCAGAACGTTACGGCACAGCTGAAGAATCTTCGGGAATCGACAGCAAAGCTGCATGATGAACAGATGCCGCTTCTGAAAAAACGACTGCAGTCACTGTCTTCGCTGATAGAAACCCGGAGCAGTGAACCGTCCGCGTTTCCTGCGCCGATGGTGAATGCCTTTGAAGAGTTTCTGCTGAAGAGCACTCGATTCCGCGTGTCCCAGCTGATTCAAAAAGACGCAAGTTCTCGTGAAGCTGCGGCCTTAAGTGGCGAAGCGGCAAATTTCCTGTTCCAGAGCTTTGGAAAAACATCGGGCGAGATTCCGGTGATCGCGACGGCGACCACATCCGCATTTCCCGCGACGGCTCGTCCGTTCCTTCGTAATGTGGGTGGCGGCCAGCGTGTCCTGGCGGCTGTGCCGGAGCAGATTCCTGCTGAACCGTGGCGAGCTCAGATTCAGAGCGAATTCGGAGCCTGTGTGTCGGTCTGTCCAATGGACCGAAAAGATATCACCGTGGTTTGCGAAGTGGAGGGAATCACAATTCCGGCAGTGATGGATACGCTTTCGAATCTCAAACCGAAAGTCATTGAACTTGCCGGACGTGTTCATTCACGACAGGATATTCAGTGGTAGTTCCGGGGCCATTGACCCAATGGCGTGGTCTTATGGCGTAGCGGAAGTCGCCAAGACTTTCGGCACCTCCGTTTTTGCAAGGAATCGTCATAGCGGAAGCCGCCAAGGCTTTCGGCAGACTTGGGCGTCGTTGGCAATTACCGAAACGCCTGGTGTGTTCCGCTAAGAAATGACCAATCACCGAAACGCTTGGCGCGTTCCGCTACGAAATGAGTGCTTTTGACCGTCTTCGGTCCGGCTTCAGGTTTTCGTTATACGGCTGCCGAGATCATCCTGTGGAATCAACAGGCTGATATCCTGAAGCGTGGCATTTCCGCGCGGCCAGCTCAGGACAAAGCGAGTTCCCTGGCCAGGTCCCCCTTCGATTCGTACCCGACCTCCGTGTTCTCGGAGAATCTTGCGACTGACGGGCAGACCAATTCCGGTTCCGCGTGAACCTTTGGAGGATTCAAAGACATTGAAAATCGCCGCCCGTTGATCCTCGGGAATTCCGGGGCCATTGTCGCTGACCGCCACCAGCAGCATATCAGCCGACTTGTCATATCCCGTTTGAACTACGACAGCCCCGCGTTCAATTCCGTCGACAGCATCAATCGCATTGGAAACGATATTCAGGACGGCTCGATGAATTCCTTCGCTGTCGAAAAGTGACGTGGGAATCTCATCGCCCTTTCGATATTCCAGCGTCACACCGCACTCGGCCGCTCTGGCGGCCGCGAGCTCCGCAACTTCGCCGACGACTTTATTCAGGTCGGCGAGCTGCAGACATGGCACACGATCTTTGCTGAAGTTCAGCATGTCCATGACAAGGTCATAGATGCGCGTCTGGTTCCGTTCCACAATTTCTGAACCCTGGCGGATCAGATCGTTTTTATTCTGATCCAGGCCCATGCGAATCAGATAACTTCCGCCACGGACGCCTTGCAGAATGTTCTTAATATGATGACTGAGCACCGTGATCGTTTGGCCCATCGCCGCGAATCGTTCGGCCTTCAGCATCGCATCCTGAAATTGACGGGATTCAAGAGCAAGGGCGGCCTGGCGAGCCACCGTAACGACTGTTCGCAGGTGTTCGTCATTAAGCCGCAACTGAACTCCGGTCGTCATTGCGGAATTAAAGGTCGTGGTTGTGTCGAGATAAAAAACGCCGAGCAGATCCGAGCGGCCTCGCATGGGAGCGCAGATGGCTTCGCGGATACCAGCTGTGACGATACTTTGACCCGTCTGAAAACGGTCGTCCAGACTGGCGTCAGAAGTTCTGACCGCGGTTCCATGTCGCAGAACATAATCTGTAATGGAACGCGACACCGGCATCTGTTGAACGTTCGCCGACGGACTGCCGCGATGCGAAAACGCAATCACTGTCAGGTCCGCTCCGACCGGGTCCTTCAGCAACACGCAGCCACGGTCCGCGTTTACGGCGTTCAGCGTCAGGTCCAGAATTCGCTGCAGCAGCGCCTCAAGGGAATGGACAGGAGTCACCAGCTCCTCGGCCACATGATACAGCAGTTCCAGACCGCTTTGTGAGCCCTGCACGGGAAGTGCCGAGACGCCGTCAACACCGACCGTCTGAGCAAATACCGCGGAATCCAGCGGCCGAGCATCTTCAATGAAACGAATTTGATTGGCCGAAATTACTGGCTGATGGTGACTATCCGGCAACTGGAACGCAATCACGCTGGAGCCAAACTGCAGCGTGTCCCCATTGACGAGCACGTGTTCTGCAACGGCAAGACCGTTCACTTTTGTGCCGTTGGCACTGTGCAGATCGTTCAGGACAAAGTCGAGCCCGTTGTGTGAGATCCTGGCATGATGCCGTGAAACTTCGCTGTCATCCAGACGTAGATTGCAGCCCACACTTCTGCCGATCACCACGTCCTGGTCGGAAGTGATTTCAAAGCGGCTGCCGCGATTGGCTCCGCTGATGACAAGTAAGGTGGCTGGAAACACAGGAGAAGTCTGTATGTAAAAGACGGATTGAGGAAATCCGAAGGAAGGCGGGATCAGGTAAAGAATTCCTGACGAGGACGCTGCAGGATTTCTGCAGGTCCAGCATCCTGTCATCGCTCGGCTTGTGATTCGGAATTTCTTTAATGCTCTTGGTTATTTCAGTAGATTGGATAAGAACACTCAAGCACAACTCCGCTCCCAATCGCTCATTCGCTGTGAAAAAATGTGCCCGCCAGTCACGGCCAGGTCAACCTGCGAGCGGCATGATGGTACCAGCGGGACGTGATTCTGAATCCGTGGGGGTGGCGTTGGGCGAGGGATGAGAAATGAACAAATCCCCCGACGGAGAGACACGGTTGTGGTTCGCCGCGTCTCTCCGGGTAGTTAAGCAACATGTCCGCCGAGCATCGGCAGCATGGCTATCGGCAATAAGTCGACTTCATGACGCCGAACACAATTCCGCCCATCACGAGTGGAATCGGCATGTAGCCAAACGGAAGGCTCTGGTCATTCAGGAAGTACAGAATCGCCGCGGTTCCGATTGTGGCCCAGCAGGCGGCAATGGCCGTAAGAGCCACTCGCTGCTGAGATTCTTCAGGCGTCAAAGGTGCAGATTTACTTTTCGCTTTTGCTGCCGCAGCGGTCTTCTTTTCGGGCGTTTCCTTCCCGGCCTTGCCAGCCTTTCCGGACGATTTGGTTCGTGTCTCTTCAACGGCCGCTTCGTCTCTCATGCCTGGCGCATAATACTTTGCGATGGCCTGATTCACGGCCCGGGGAAGAGCCAGCACAGCGCGCATTGGCATCCCGCACCGCAACCGGATTTCGTCTTCCAGGGCCGGAGACGGTTCATCAATGCAGGCCACCATCAGCCGGCCGCGATCTTCAAACAATGGCAGGCAGGAGTGTTTCTTCACGATTCGGCGCGGAATCTTGTCCAGTACGTTGTCTTCAGGCAGCATGTCTTCCAGATCGACATACGGCAGTCGCAGTTCCACAGCCAGAGCCCGCGTGGCTTCAACCGGTTCCACGAGATCCATCTGGATCACCGCATCACGATGATTCAGGCCTCGTGCGTCCGCAAAGCTTTCAATCTCCGTCACCTGAGACCGCTTGATCAGATTTTTGGAAACCAGATACTGCAGCGTTGTTTTCGGTTCTTCGTCGTTGGTCTGTGAAGGCTCACGTCCCAGAGAAACGTCGTACTCATGCTTACCGTCCGGATCGGTCAGGCACAGCATTGCCTTTGCCATCTCGTTCAGCAGCTCCTGAGACCGCACAAGATACTGGCCGGTTGCGTACTTTCGAACGTGAGCGTTGAGCTTTCGGTAATTGCCGCGAATCTTCTCAACGTCGTCCTCAAACTGCACCAGACGCAGCAATGTGTAGTAATCCGGTGGACGATCGCCTTCCGGAATTCCCAGCCATTCTTTGTAGACGTCGATCTCAGACACTCCGTACGCTCCTGTGCAACAAGGCCAGCGTTTTTCGATGATGGTTCCAGCCGCGAGCTTCTGTTTATCACGTCGCTCGAAGCCACACAAGCGTGGCGATACTACTTAAAACGGGAATCGATCGTCCAGATCCGCATTGGCCAGGTCGACAAGAAATTTCGAAAGTCGTTCCACCATGATTTCCATCAGCCGCTGGCCCTTTTCTGCAGTGGCTGCATGTGGATTTCCAGCTCCGGTATTTGTTGTCAGCAGGTGCCATGGCCGAGTGATCGAGACCCAGCCGTTGTTGACTGCGGTGAGCCGCGTTTCCGCGGTTACGCCATCGTCTGCCGCCAGTGTCCCGTCCGGAGTTTTTGCGACCAGATGGCCAAAATACGCCAGCCCAAGCGACGTCTCAATTTCCCCGGCGTGATCATCCGCTTCCTTGAAGATTGATTTTTTTACATCGGCGGTCAGGCCACGAAACCAGTCACACAGAAAGAGCTGCACGGAAGTCTTGCCGTTCAGTTCGCGTAACAGCGGTTTGAATTCGTTGCCGCCGTGGCTGTTCAGAATCAGGAGCTTTCGGATCCCGTGTCCTTCCAGCGATTCGACCAGATCCTGAATCACACGAGCCAATGTCGAGGGATTCAGATTCATCGAAAGTCGACATTGAGACTGATTCGTTTCTGTGCCATACGGAATCGTCGGCAAAAGGACGATCTTGGCACCCTGATTCCAGGCGGCCTCACAACTACGGCTTCCAATTGCTTCCGCTTCGAAGGTATCTGTGCCATACGGCAGATGCAGATTGTGAGGCTCCGTGGCTCCCATCGGCAGCACAGCCACCTGATATTCGCAGGCCTTCACATGAGCAAAATTTGTTTCAGCGAGAATCCACGGACGCATCACATGACTCCAGACGGAAGACTTCAGACAATGGCGGTCGCCCCGGTTTTAAAAAACCAACGACCCGTTTTCAACGGCACGGTCTGCCGCGGAGTTGTTCCCGCCGACCGATTCGTTTCGCGTAGGATAGCTAAGTCTCGGTCGATCAATAATCGTCGCCTTTCGCTCCGCGAAAGTAGCGTTCTTTCGCGGCGAGGCTGGGAATCAGGGTGGGACCGGGCTGCGCAAAAGTCGGGTTGATAAGGCCTATTGATTTATCCGGTTTTGTTCCGGTGTCGTCACGAAGCTCGGGCATGAGAATATCGTTGTCAACAACTCTGTCAGAGTCCGGCCCGACTGGCCTTGTGCCAGTCGACCGCAGGTTTGGGTACTATAACCGCTACCTTGAACTCGTTCACTTTGCCAGACTGAAAACACTGAGCTTCGCAGTCGAGACTCAAGGAAGCAAAGTTCGAATCAAATTCGCTGCCGATCGTCGTCCGCCGTCGAAGCTGGGCGAGATCCAACCGGATCACTGGCTGGCGGAATACAAAACCGAACTTTTGAATGTACTGAACGTGCTGACGATGCTTGTTGAGCTGGAGCCAGAACAGGCAAAACTACTGGAGGCTATTTGTGACGGACCAACAATCTCTCTCTCACCTGATCACCGTCCAGCAGCTTCGCGCCGCCGGGGCTCTTGATTGTCCGGAATGGATGCGTAAATCTCTCGGGCCGCCGCCGAAGCAGACACGAAATTTATTTTCAGATTTGTCTGATGAAGATCATGTGCTGACGGACGAGACCAACGAAGAGGACTGTGAAGATGAAGGCGAGGATGAGGCTTGATGCCTTAAACGGTCATGCCACAGGAAGGTGCCGTGACACATAATGTCCGTTCGACCTGAAGTCAAAAAGGTGTCAGCGCCTCCCAAAGAAAAATGTGATCTATTCGCTACAGCTTGTGTGACTCCAACTCGGAAGAAAAACGCTGGCGGCATAAATTTCAGCCGCCTTTTAGGTCCGACTGTCCGGCGCATAGTAGGAATTCGGTCCAACGACTCAGCATCCTCAGATTTCTGGGATCGGCTCCCCGCGCGTTCCTCGCAGACCTATTCGTGCTTTCTACCGCTCTCACGCTCGCTTGCTCTTCGACGGTTTTCCAGTGTGCCTGAGGCCACGTTTCAAGCTGCAAAGAAGTTGGGCGTCCGGGGTGGAATGCAGGCGGAAACGGAATTGCTTATCATCAGCAGCCCTGACCTGCCCTTCCCCATTGTCTGCACGCGGGAGACTTGCCCGCTGTGAGGATCGCGTGATGCGACAAATGGCCAACCTGCTTGGTGCCCTCGTTTTGTTCTCATTCCCAACGTTGTCAGCGATTGCGTCTGCACAGCCGGGACCGAATATTCTTTGGATCAGTTGCGAAGATATCAGTCCGCACTTTGGATGTTACGGAGACCGGCAGGCGGTGACGCCTCATGTGGATCAATTAGCCGCGGAAGGCACTCTGTTTACTCATGCTTTTTCCTGCCACGGCGTCTGCGCTCCCAGCCGCACTGGAATCATTACCGGAATGTGGCCGATCGCGTTGGGTGCAAACCACATGCGTTCAAAGGTTCATCTGCCTGATCACGTGAAACTCTTTCCGCAGTACCTGCGCCAGGCTGGCTATTACTGCACTAACAACAGCAAGACCGACTATAACCTCGACTGGAATCAGAAAGCCACCTGGAATGAATCTTCAGCGAAGGCTCACTGGAAGAATCGTCCTTCAAAAGATATGCCGTTCTTCGCGGTGTTTAATCTCACGATGACTCATGAAAGCAAGGTCTGGCCAGACGGATGGAAGAGCGTCGTCGAAAACTTGCCGATCGATCAGCGGCATCGGCCTGAAGACATGATCGTGCCGCCGCTTTATCCGGATACACCTGCCGTCAGAGCTGACCTTGCGCGGCTGGCCGACCTGATCACCGTGATGGATCTTGAAGTCGGCCGACTTCTACAGGAACTTGATGAGGCCGGTCTGGCCGACGATACCGTGGTCATGTTCTGGTCAGATCATGGAGATGGACTGCCGCGTGCCAAGCGCTGGACTTATGACAGCGGTTCAAGAGTGCCGTTGATTGTTCGTGTTCCGGAAAAATTGCGAGCCCAGGCAGAGGTTGGAACGCCCGGTTCGAAAGACGACCGGCTTGTGAATCTGATTGATCTGGGACCGACTGTGCTGAGCCTCGCCGGGATCCCCCTGCCCTCGCATCTGCACGGGAAGCCATTTCTGGGGTCGGCAAGCGGGAAGGATTGGGAATTTATTTATGGGGCTCGTGATCGTCTGGACGAACGTTTCGATATGGTGCGAACCGTGAGAACTCGCACGCATCGGTACGTCAGAAATCTGATGCCGTGGCGTCCGGCTTTGCAGCATTTGGCCTACGGCGAAAAGAATGAGACGCTTCGAGAAATGCGGCGACTGCTGGCTGAGAACAAGCTGGCGCCCGAGTCGGCACAATGGTTCGATGTCCCGCGAGCGCCTGAAGAATTGTATGATCTGGAGGCCGATCCGTGGGAGCTGGTCAATCTGGCCGCGCGACCAGAGCAGCAACAGACTCTGCAAACACTGCGGCTTGAATGTGACCGCTGGCAAACCGAGGTTCGCGATGCTCATCTGTTGCCGGAAGCCATGCTGGACGAAGGCGAACAGCGGTTGGGAAATCGCTGGCAGATTTTGCACTGTCCGGGCGGAGAGCAGCGAACAGTCGAGCTGTTGAAGGCCGCAAAGCAGGCGGCTCGACTTGAGGAAAAAACCGCCGACGCCGTGAGTCAGTCGATGGCTGAAGATCGGGCCGTCCGCTGGTGGCAAATGATGCTGCTGACGAACTCGCCTCATCCCGAACATCGGATGGAAAGCTTCAGGATGCAGCTAAATTCAGAGGAACCGCTTATCAAACTGGCCGCGGCAATGGGTCTTTCACGGGCCAGTCAAAGTTCAGAATCGTTGACAGCACTGAGGGACTTGCTGGACAGCGGAAATCAGTTTGTTCGGCATGCCACGCTGTTGGGCATTGATGAAGCCGGGCTGGCGGTCATTGACCCTCTGCGAACTCTTCTAACTGCTGGCAAAGATGAAGAATATGGACGCCGTCTGTGCGAGCATGCTCTGAATCAGCTTCCCGCTCCGTAGTACAATCACCGTGTTTACTTTTTCCTCAGAGCCCTGCCCCATGACTTCACCCGCTGTTGTTTCCTCAGGCGTGTTTGATCCCCAAAAGTTGATTCGTCCGCGGCGTCGCATCACGGGAATGTCGGCCGTGCTGCTTCCGTTTCTGGCATCGGGAGAAGTGGATTGGACGTCCTTTGAAGCTCACGTGGTTCGCACGTGCGAGGCCAGTCTTGTGCCGGCCGTAAACATGGACACCGGGTACATCAATTTGCTCGATGAATCCACAAAGCTGGAGGTTCTGCGGAGGACTCAGTCTGTTGCCGCCGGGCGAATGTACATTGCCGGTGCTTTTGTAAAGGATGCGCCGGGTTCTGCATTTGATCTGGATCAGTACAGCCATCGCATGGACGACATTCAACAGCACGGCGGAACATCGGTGATCTTTCAGTCCTATGGGCTGACGCAGCAGACCGATGCTGCCATCGTGGAAGCCTATCAGCAGATCAGTACTCGATGTGACCGGTTCATTGGCTTTGAGCTGGGCACGATGTTCGCTCCGTTCGGCCGCATTTATGGCGAAAGTGTCTATCGCGGACTTTTGGCCATTCCGCAGTGTCTGGGCGCAAAGCATTCCTCTTTGCAGCGAGATCTTGAGTGGCAGCGATTGATCTGGCGCGACGAAGTGCGGCCCGATTTTATGGTGCTGACCGGCAACGATCTTGCCATCGATATGGTCATGTACGGCAGCGATTATTTATTGGGGCTGAGCAGTTTTGCACCGGATCTGTTTGCACAGCGGGATGCCATGTGGCAGTCTGGCGACGCGGACTTCTATCAGTTCAACGATGTGCTGCAGTATCTGGGCTTCTTTGCGTTTCGTGTTCCTGTGCCCGCTTACAAGCACTCGGCCGCAATGTTTCTCAAGCACCGCGGCTGGATTCGGACGACGCTGACTCATCCCGACAGTCCGACTCGCCCGGAAAGTGATCGGCCGATTCTGGAGGAGATCCTGAGCCAGCTGCAGCCGTGGCTGAGTCGTTGATTGCAGTGGTGGGAGATCCTTCGCTAATCGCATCAGGATGACACGGTTTGTCATCCTGAACGGCAGCGTAGCGAAGTAAAGCAGTTTGTCGTAGGTCAACCTGACTGGACAGCGTCATGTTCAAATCAGCTTGAGTGCGCCAGACTACTTTCCGTTCTCTCGATCAAACGTAGCGAATGCGTTTGTGAATGTCCGTGTTCATACTCTGATAACGATTACTCAGGCTGCCCGCGCTGAACATCTGCGTCCGAATCGCTTCCACATCGTCCAGGCCAATAGCATTGGTAAAGATCGGCTTTAGGTATTCAACGCCCAGCTCAGAAAGCTGCATGCGTTCGGAATCGTACATGCATGGATGCACTTCGCGCGGATGAATCTCGCCCCACCGGTCGCGCAGCTTGTTGGCAGAGATTGAACTGAGCGAGAACCCGGACTGGCTTTTGTACTGAATCGTTGCGATCTCATTGGTCTCACCGGATACGAGCAGATCGATGGCCTTTCCGCCCAGCTGGGACGCATAGAAGCGATCGAATAGGATTGGACGTCCGCCGCGCTGAGTGTGTCCAATTTTTCGAGTAAACATATTCGAAGAAGCGGGCTCAAAAGTTCGCATTTCACCAAACAGCTCTTCACCCAGCGACTTTGTCAGCAGCTGCGCAATCGCGTCGGCGGCACCGCTGTAACGAATATTGCCGGCCGGGTCATACGTTGGCATCGCAGCGCCCAGTTCGCAGCCATCCTGACTGCGAACGCCTTCTCCCACAACAATCACGGCATGCTGCTGAAGCTGATAAAGCTGAGTCACGCGGGCTGTCAGCTGTTCCAGATTCAGAGGAACCTCGGGAATCAGAATAATATCCGGCTGAGCATACGCGGCTCCAAGAGCAATATATCCTGATTGGCGGCCCATCACTTCGACAATGGCAATTCGGCGGTGACTTTCGGCGGTGGTGCGCAGGCGCTCTACGCTCTGAGCCACAACATACACGGCCGTGGCATAACCCGGCGTGGCATAGTTGATGATGTCATCCAGACGCAGTCGTTCGCGGCAGGGAGTTCGTTTTTCAAGATAACCTGGCGGCCCTTCTTTTGGATCGCGAATCCATTCGTTCGGCTCATCAATATAATTCAGGCCCAGATCGTTATCGATTGTTTTCGGAGCCAGAACGCACGGAACAATTTCTGCGATAGGCTGCATGCCGTTGATCGTTCCGTCGCCTCCGATGCAGATGAGTCCGTCCAGCCTCAGTTTCTTCACATGCGAGGCCACCAGTTCTAGCCGGTCGGTGCAGGTAGAATCCAGATAGGTTCTGGACGAACCCAGCAAGGTGCCGCCTTTGCACGGATCAAGTTCCGGGATGGTGGTGAAGAGCGGATTCAGATGAACGTGCGGAACACGGCTGTCCAGCAGTCCCGCATATCCTCGCTGAAGACCAAGCACGTCAATCTTCAGAGCATTTGCACGCTCGACGGCCCCGTAAATGGTTGCATTCAGAGCTGGTGTGTCGCCACCCGCGGTCAGGATCCCGATTCGCTTCATTGGAACGTATTTCGTTCTGGTTGATTGCATTCGTTGAACAGGTCAAGGAAGGCTTTGCAGAGTTCAGAGTTCGAGCACTCCTCCTGCGCACTTCACCGGTGTAGGCTACCAGCATTCGGAATACGACGGAATGGTGTCTGCCGCGAAAGGGATGTCCAGCCGGTCGAATCGCATTTTTTGCGATGGCGGCAGAAATGCAAATTCAGCTCTACGAGACCGGCTGGCTGCTTTACTCACCGGCTCACCGCAAATAGCATCACGTCAGTCTGGTTTTTGTTCGTGGTTTCGTCAAAGGATAAATGATGATGTGTCTGAAGACTCTTTGCCGGCTGTTTCTTGCCACTGTTGTGACCGCCGGTGGCATTGCCTCCACGGCCTTCGCTGCTGACGAATATGTTTATGATTTGGTTCATTCCTCGGTGAGCTTTAAAGCGCGTCACCTGGACATCAGCTGGATCCATGGACGCTTCAATGAAGTTGACGGAAAGTTTTCCCTTGACCGTCAGGATCCAACAAAGTCCACGTTCCTGCTGACAATTAAAGCGGGTAGTGTCGACACAGCAAATCCGGCCCGTGATGAGCATCTTCGTCAGCCCGACTACTTTGACACCAAGCAATTCCCCACGATCGAGTTCAAAAGCAAAAGCGTCAAAGCGATCGAAGGTGGCTATGAAGTGACCGGCGACTTTACGATGCACGGGACCACGAAGGAGATCACAATTACGCTTATGGGTGGAAAAGAGATCGAGTCCCGCGGTGTGAAACGCGTTGGTTTTTCGACCGAGCTGAAGTTGAAACGCAGCGACTACAACTTTGACAAAAGTGCGATCGGCCCGATTGGCGACGAAGCCATCGTGATCATCGACTGTGAAGGCATGAGCAAGTAACCGATGCCGGATCTGCTCCTGTTTCTGAAAGCGGCTGTTTTCTCCGTCAGCGCCAGTGCGGTCACCGTACTGGCGTTGATGTTTTGCAGAGGGTCGGCGGATCGCAAAGCCGTCACCAGTTCGCCATCATCGGTCATTTTGCTGCTGAGCTTTTTGACCGGAGTCTGCACAGGCTACAGGACTCTTGGATTTTCCCTCGACTGGCCGCCGGGAAACGCTCTGGCTCGGTTTTTGGAAATCATTCTTCCGGCCATCGTTCTGATTGAGCTGGTTGCCAGCTTACAAAAGCTGCCTCGTGCGGCCGTCTGGTTTTTGCGGACAACGGTCGCTGCGGTTTGCGGGCGAGTCCTGTGGCACGGATCGGTCTATCTTGTCGCCGAAAGCTGGACAGGGCTGACTGTTCAAACAGCGCTGGTGCTCGTCGGCTGTATGCTCTGTTTGATGATGGTCTGGTTGCTGTTGTTTCGGCTTAGGGAATCGCCGGTCGCTGAAGTCCTGCCGATCGCACTGGCGCTATGCATTCAGACGGGCGGACTGACCATCATGCTGGCCGGCTATATTAAAGGCGGCGCGGCCGCAATTCCGCTCGCCACTTCACTTGCTGCTCCGATCCTGATGTCGCTGCTGATGCACAGGCGATGCGACATGCGAGGCATGCTGGGAGTTGGGATCGTCAGTTTGTTTAGTCTGCTATTTATCGGCCGGTATTTTGGAGCCCTCAGCACGATGCATGGCGTTGTGATCTTCTTCGCTCCCTGCTTGTCGGCGATTTCGCTGCTGCCTATCGTTCGCCGATGTAAACCAGCCGTCACCAGGCTGCTGTGTCTCGCTCTGATCAGTGTGCCACTTCTGATTGTCTTGTGGCAGGCGGAATCAGCTTTCGACAAACGCATGGCACCGCTGATCTCCGAGAGTCCGCCACCAATTCCTGTGACTCCGCCCGCTATTGCAGGCCGCGGTTAGGCGAGCGGCAGATTTCTGGTTACCGTCGAAAACCGGGGGCTAGCACCCTGCGGCTAATAAAATCAGCCGCCACGCGCTAGCGTCCGGTTGTTCGGCTTGGTAGTTCCTAATCTGCCGCTCGCCTTAGCTCTGGCGATCGGCGTTGCGCCATCAGAGTTAGGCCATCAGAAGTCGATCTGAGCTCGTACTCCGAACATATCGGTGTGAGCCGTCGCGGTGGGGCCGCCAGGGGCATCAGAGATTGCGTGCACGTAATTGAAAACCATTTTCGTGTACGGATTCCAGTACCAGTTCAGGCCGGCTGTGTAATCCACAATTGTGCCGCCGGCGATCATGGAATCATTTAGGTTCAGATAAGACCATCGACCGGCAACTTCCCAGGCACCGACGCCCGGATTGCATTCGTTGCCCGCGAACGTGAGATTGGACTTCGGGATCACTCGATCGATCGTGCCAGTTTTTCGATCATACGGCCGATGTTCCCCGGTCAGAAAATAGCCTGCCTGAGCATAAGCGCCTGGCAGTGCTGCCGTGCCTCCAGCAGACTGGCTAACAAGGTTCACCATGGCTTCGGACTGAATACTGAGCGGTCCATCAACCCACAGGAATTCGCTTCCCAGCACATTGTAGTAGGAAACGTCGAGGGGGCCGGTGGCGACAAAGAAAGGTGTCCCATCGGCACCGCCTGGCACGGCCTGCCCGCTGGTTCCAACCGCACCAGGAGCCAAGGCCAGCGCACACTTAAGTACCTTTGATACCAAGGACTTCCATCAGGAAGTCATCATTCCAACCACAGATTCTGCGTTTCATGGCGAGGCTTTCTTTGCCAGGATGTTGCTTCAGCAGAGATAATGTGAAGCGTCGGAGCCATGCGAGATTCTCCGCGATTGTACGCTGGCGAGTTCTTAATCCGTCTTCTCCATAAGTCACATCCAGGCTCCAGTGAC
>Ga0209284_10000794_pt1 | contig 51046 bp, 56 predicted proteins | sample FRY03_FD_187211 | JGI IMG/M metagenome (GOLD analysis project Ga0209284, IMG submission 187211) | Freshwater microbial communities from Lake Fryxell liftoff mats and glacier meltwater in Antarctica - FRY-03 (SPAdes) (version 2) | ecosystem: Environmental > Aquatic > Freshwater > Ice > Glacier...
GGGCGGCCCGGCGCGGCGCTCACAGGGTTACCTCCGCACACTGTGCTGCGGTACGAGCTTGCTTGGGGCGGCCCGGCGCAGCGCTCACAGGCCGCGCAAAGTGGCTGAAGGCGAGCAGCCAAACCGCTGCTTGTAGTAGGCGGAGAACCGGCCCATGTGGATGAAACCATATTGCAGTGCGACGTCCGTCACGCTGGTCGGTCGGCCTTGCGCAGCCGCGCCGCGCAGTGCGGCGTGGGCGTGTTCGAGTCGTACCTCCCGCGCATAGGCCAATGGCGACTGCTCGTAGCGGCGCCGGAAGCTCGCCTCCAGCGTGCGCGGGCTGAGACAGGCGGCCTTGGCAATCGCGTCGAGCGTGAGACTCTCGCACGCATGGGCATGGATGAAGTCCAGCGCGCGCTGCAGCCGGCCCATGTTGCCGCTGTCTGCCGGCACAGGCCCGCCAGCCCGTGCGCGCTCGGGTTGCAACAGGTCGAGACCGGTCAGCAGGAAACTTTCCATCGCTGCATAGGCGGCCGGATGGCGCAGCCACTGCTGTCCGTGGTCGTGCAGGTTGCGCGTCATGTCTGCGACCGCCTGCCACCAGGCCGCCACCGCTGGGTCCTGGCGTGATTGCGTGAAGCGGAATTGCGGCTCGCCGCTGTGTTGTAGCCGCCCACGCAGCACCGAACTGGGAACCTGGAGCATGACCATCGAACAATCACCGCTCCACTGCATGCAGGTTCGCGCATGGGGATGCAGCACACTGAGCACGGTGGCGTCGACCCAGGCCTCCTGCCCGTCGCAACGTAGGTGCGCACGCCCTTGCAGTGGCAGCTGGATCAGATAGAAGTCGCCCCGTTCACCTGGATCGATCTCGACCTCGGTGCCATAGCTGAGCACATTAAGCGACACCTGGTTGAGCCGGATCTGGTTGTGCCGAGCTTCGAATGCGCTCTCTGCTCCGCGCAGATCGAGCCGGTGCGGTGACAAGGCGCGCCCGACCAGTTCGCGCGCCTCGTCCGCCGACCGCGACCGGATCAATGGAAAGTTGTCCAGCAAATGGCGCGGGTCGGCGTGGGCGCCGGTCATGGACGGCGATGGCGCGGTCATGGGACGGACGAACCAGGCTGGCAGTTGTGGTTTGAACCGGGCAAGGGGATATACATTCAAATTAGTTTAGACCTAAAGCATTGGCTTATCCTAGGGGTAAACACCGAGCTTGGCCGCGTGTCCACGCGGAGCGCAGCGGTTTTCGGATAACGAACAGCGTGAACCGGCTTGTCGGCACGACGGTGTCTAGCCCATACTGGCGGTCATGCAATCCGCTTTCCGCCCAATTTTCATCGGCTGCCCGCCATGAGCCGGTTCGACGCCGTCATTGTCGGCAGTGGCATCAATTCGCTCGTTTGCGCGGCGATGCTGGCCCGTCGCGGGAAGAAAGTGTGTGTTCTGGAGCGCGAGTCGGTACTGGGTGGTTGCATCCGAACCGAGGCCTTGACCCAGCCGGGTTACCTGCACGACAGCCTGTCCGCGGCCCATCCGCTGTTTGTCGTCGGACCGGCCTATGCCGAACTCGGCGCCGGGCTGCATGCCGCCGGGCTGGAATACGCCAGCAACGACACGCCCACGGGCGTGTTGTTGCCTGATGGCCGGCATCTGGTGCTGAACCGGTCGCGCGCCGCCAACGTGGCACGATTCGACGCCCTGGCCGCCGGCGACGGCGCGGTGTACGAGGCGGCGATGCGCCATGTCGAGACCAACGCCGAACTGATCTTTGCGCTGCTGGGCAACGAGTTGTGGAGCCGGCCGGTCACCACGACGCTGATCAAGCGCGCTTGGAAGCAGGGTTTGCACCCGACGGCCGCCTTTTTCGGCCAGTCGCTGCAAAATGCGCGCGGCTGGTTGCAGACCGAGGTGCAGTCCGATCTGTTGCGGGCCCTGCTGGCGCCGTGGGTGCTGCATTGCGGCCTGGGCCCGGAAAGCGCCTTGTCCGCGATGATGCTCAAGGTCGTGGCGTTCACGCTCGAGGCGGTAGGCATGCCAATGGTCAAGGGAGGCAACGCGCAGACCGTGGTGGCGTTCCGCAAGCTGATAGAAGACCATGGCGGCGAGTTCCAAACCGGTGCCGACGTGGTCAAGGTGCTGGTGCAAGGTGGCCAGGCGACCGGCGTGTTGCTGCACGATGGCCGCACGATCCACGGCCGCCAGGTGGTGTGCAACGTCACGCCGACGCAGTTGTATGGCCGGCTGCTGGACGCCGAACATGTGCCCGAGACTATCGGGCAGCAGGCGCGCGCCTACCGCTATGGCAAAGGCAATATGCAGATCCACCTTGCCTTGTCCGAGCCGGTGCAGTGGTGCGCGCCGGAACTGGCCGACGTCGGTTATGTGCATTTGACGCCAGGCCTGGACGGCGTCGCATGTGCCGTCGACGAAGCGCAGCGCGGGCTGTTGCCGGCGCTGGGCACGATCTGCGTCGGCCAGCCCAGCGCCGTCGACCCCTCGCGCGCGCCTGCGGGCGCCAGCGTGTTGTGGGTCCAGTTGCCCGAATGCCCGCGTCGCATCCTGGGTGATGGCGCCGGCGCGATCGAGGTACCGCAAGACGGTGCGTGGAGCGAAACCGTGCGCGAGGCTTATGCCGACCGCATCGTTGCGCGGATGGCGCTGCAGATGCCCAACCTTCAGCGTGCCATCGTCGGGCGCCGGGTCTTGTCGCCGGCCGACCTGGAGCATATGAACATCAATCTGGTGGGCGGCGACCCGTATTCGGGCGAGTGCAGCCTGGACCAATACCTGTTGTGGCGCCCGCTGGCCGGCGTCAAGAACCACCAAACCCCCATCAGGAACCTTTGGCACATCGGCGCCTCCACCCATCCCGGTCCGGGGCTGGGCGGTGGTTCCGGCGTCCATGTTGCCCACCAGTTGGCCGGCGCTTGAAGCGCCAGGCATGCGCAAGTGAAGCCCCCTCAACGAAGCATCCCGTTTTTTGCCCAACCACAAGGAGATCGTCATGACCAACACCCTGGCTACATTTGCCGCCGAGCTCGCCGCCGGCACCATCAAGGTCGTCGACCTGACACAGACGTTGTCGTCCGAGTTTCCGGCACTGGTATTGCCGCCGCAGTTCGCCCAGGTCTGGAACTTCAAGATGGAGCAAATTTCGAAATACGACGAGGCCGGTCCGGGCTGGTACTGGAACAATTTCTCCTGCGGCGAACACACTGGCACCCATTTCGACGCGCCAGCGCACTGGATTTCGGGCAAGGACCAGCCCAACAACACCGTCGACACCATTCCCAGCGAAAATTTCATGGCACCGGTCGTCGTGGTCAATGCCAGTGACGAGGTGGCGGCCAACGCCGACTGGTTGCTGACGGTCGAGTTCCTGCAGCAGTGGGAGGCCAAGCACGGCAAGATCCCGGCCGGCGCGTGGCTCGCACTGCGTACCGACTGGTCCAAGCGCATCAGCGACCCGGCGTCCTTTGTCAACATGAAGGAAGACGGTGCGCACACGCCCGGTCCGACGCAGGCCGCCGTCGAATGGCTGATCAAGGAGCGCAACGTGCATGGTTTCGCGGTCGAGACCATCAACACCGATGCCGGCCAGTCGTATTCCTGGCCGATCGCGTACCCGTGCCACACGCTGATGCACGGCGCCAACAAATACGGCTTGCAATGCCTGAAGAACCTCGACCAGCTGCCCGCCACCGGCGCGATGATCGTCTCTGCGCCACTGAAGATCAAGGGCGGCTCCGGCAGTCCGCTCCGCGTGCTGGCGCTGGTTCCGGCCTGAGTCCCGCGACCGTCGTGCCAGCTGTGTCCACCATGACGCCGCATCGCATGTTGCAGCCCGCCGGCTGGTTGCGGCCGCTGGGTTATTCCAGCGGCGTCGAGGCGCGGGGTCGGCACATCTTCCTGGCCGGCCAGGTCGGCTGGAATGAGCAGGCGGTCATTGCCTGCGGCGATCTGGTGGGCCAGGTGCGCCAGGCCTTGACCAATATCGCGACGCTACTGGCCGAGGCCGGCGCCGGTCCGGAGCACATCACCCGCATGACCTGGTACCTGGTCGACAAGCAGGATTACCTGCTGCATTTGCCGCAGATCGGTCTGGTTTACCGCGAAGTCATCGGCCACCAGTTCCCGCCATTGACGGCGGTGCAGGTGCAGTCGTTGATGGAAGACAAGGCCCTGGTCGAGATCGAGGTCACGGCGGTTGCGCTGGACTATTGAACCTATAACAAGAACGCGAATTCCCCATCCACTTCCGAGGACAACACCATGAGCTTCACCGACAACGCCAATTTCGCCGCCCAACGCCGTACGTTCCTGCGCCAATCCGGGTTGGCCCTGGCCGCCCTGGGCAGCGCGGGCCCGTTGCAGGTGCTGGCGCAAACCAGCAATACGCTGACGATCGCCTACAACGTCGACCTGCCGTCGTGGGACGCCACCACCGGACCATCGGCGGTGAACCCGACCATCCAGTCCTTGTACAAGGCGGTGTTGTCCCAATACATCGACCAGAACGCCGACCTCAGCCTCAAGCCTGACCTGCTCACGGCCTGGGGCTGGAATGCTGATCGCAGCAAAATCAGCATGACGGTGCGCAAGGGTGCGAAGTGGCATGACGGAAGCGCAGTGACGGCAGAGGACGTGGCGTGGTCGCTGCGCCGCGCAGGTGACCCGGCCACCGGCAACCCGATCCAGTTCGTCTGGGGCAAGGTCATCAACGTCAAGGCCGAAGGCGACAAGGTCACGGCCGATGTCAAGGAATTTGAACCGGCGTTTTTCAAGTGGATGGCTTTCCTGACCGGTTATGTGTTGCCCAAGGCGTACTACGAGAAGGTCGGCAAGGAGGGCTTCGAGAAGAAGCCGGTCGGCAGCGGCCCGTTCATGGTCGAGGAATTCGTCGCCGGCTCGCACATGAAACTCAAGGCTTTCAAGGACTACTACGGCGCCAAGCCGGTCTTCGAGACGGTGGTCGTCAAATTCGTCACCGATCCGTCGGCGCGGGTGGCCGAGGTCGAGTCGGGCCGCTCCGACATGACGATGGAGATTCCATTCGAGGAATATGACCGCCTCAAGGCCAAGGGTTTCGGCGGAACCAATGCGCCAGTCACCGACATCGGCATGATCTTCCTGACCAATGTGGAGCCGATGCTTGACGCCAAGGTACGCAAGGCGCTGGCGATGTCGATCAACAAGAAGGCCATCACCGACAAGCTTCTGCGCGGCGCGGCAACGCCGATCGACACGCTGGAGGCGCCCTCGTATGCCGCGTTCGACCCGTCCATCAAGGTTTCGTACGACGTCAAGAAGGCCGAGGCGCTGATGAAGGAGGCGGGCTATTCGAAGGAAAAGCCGCTGAAGTTCAAGGTGCAGACCACGCGCGGGTTCAAGCCCAAGGACTTCGAGGTCATGCAGGCCGTGCTCGGCATGTGGAAGTCGATCGGCGTGGAGGCCGAACTCGAGGTCTACGAGGTGGCCAAGCACTACGAACTGCGTGCCCAGCACAAGCTGGCACCGGCGGCGTTCTACAACTGGGGTAACGCGATCGGCGACCCTTCCACGTCGACCGGATTCGCGATGTTCTCGCATTCGCCGCACTCGGCCTGGAAGACCAAGGACGTGGACGACATGATCGGTCCCTTGTGGGGCGAGAAGGACGAGGCCAAGCGTATTGCCGGCTACAAGAAGGTCAGCAAATACATCGCCGAAAACGCCTACGTGATCCCGCTGTTCCAGTACAACCAGACGGTGGTGTTCCGCAAAGGCTTGAGTGCCACGCCTCATGGTGCCGGTTTCGTTCTTCCGCAGACTGTCAAAAAAGGCTGATGCCTGAAACCGTGGCCGGGTCGCCCGTGCGGCCCGGCGCCATACGATGAATCCGCTTGTTCTGCTGCAGCGTTTGCTGCTGGCTGTTCCAACGCTGTTCGGCGTTGCGCTGGTCGTGTTCGTGCTGATGCGCGTCGTGCCGGGCGACCCGATCGCGATGATGATCCCGCCCGGCGCCAGCGAGAACGACATCGCGGTGCTGCGAGCCTTGTACGGACTGGACCGATCGATCGGCGCGCAGTTCCTGATCTGGTTGCGTGAGGTCGGCGGCGGCAACTTCGGCACCTCGATCACCTACCGCCAGGACGTGCTGGACCTGATCGGTGATCGCCTGCCGGCGACGCTGGAACTGGGCTCGGTGGCGATGCTGATCGCGTGTGCCATCGGTGGGCTGGCCGGCGTGGTGTCCGCCGCGCGCCATGGCCGCTGGTTGTCTTCGCTGATTGACAGCCTGGCGGCGATCGTGCAATCCATTCCCGATTTTCTGTGGGGGCTGATCTTCATCCTGCTGTTTGGCGTGTTGCTGCCCTGGCTGCCGATCTCCGGTCGACTCGATCCGCTGCTAAGCCAGGCCGCTGGCACCGGCTTCATACTGCTGCGCAATCTACTGGACGGGCGCTTTGACATCGTCGGCTCGATCCTGATCCATATGCTGGCGCCGGCGCTGGCACTGGCGCTACCGGTGGCGGCGATGTTGTCGCGCGTGCTCAAAGCATCCATGCAGGAGGCACTGGCCAGCGACTATGTGATGCTGGCCCGGCTCAAGGGCCTGGGTGGGTGGCGCGTGTTGTTGTCCGAGGCCCTGCCCAATGCGGTGACTCCGACCTTGTCCTTGTCGGCAGTGCAGTTCGCCTTTCTGCTCGGAGGCACGGTACTGATCGAGCGGCTGTTCAGTTATCCCGGCCTCGGCAGTCTGGCCATTAGCGCGGTGATCGGTCGTGACCTGCCGTTGATCCAGGCCGTCGTGTTGACCTTCGCGGTCCTGTTCATCACCATCAACCTGCTGGTCGACGGCCTGGTGGTGCTGCTCAATCCACGCCTGCGGAGTGCGCACTGATGACAGAACGTACCGATATCCGTCTGTGGCAGCGCCTGCTGCGCAATCCGCGCGTCGTCATCGGTGGCCTGGTGTGCCTGGTGATGCTGGTGCTGGCCGTGGGCGCGCCCTGGATCGCGCCGACAGACCCGCAGGCACAAGACCTGATCGCCTCGTTCGAGTCACCGGCCCTGCTCGGCAGCGCGGCCGATGCCGACCCCGACGCGCCGCGTTATTGGCTCGGCACCGACAACCTGGGGCGCGACGTCGCCTCGCGCATGGTCTACGGCACCCGCATTGCGCTGCTGGTGGCGGTGATCGCGGCCACGCTGACGGCTCTGGTCGGCAGCCTGCTGGGGGCATTGGCGGGCTTCTACGGCGGCAAGGTGGACACCCTGATCTCCCGCCTGGTCGACGTCTGGATGTCGTTTCCGCCGGTGTTGCTGGCGATCGTGCTGGTGTCCGTCATCGGAACCGGCCTGTGGTCGGTGATCGCGGCCATCGTCATCGTCGATTGGACACGTTTTTGCCGTGTCGTGCGCGCCGAGACGCAGGCACAGAAGGCGCTTGACTATGTGACGTCGGCGCGCATGCTGGGCATGTCGCCGCTGCGCATCCTGATCAGCGAGATTTTCCCGAACGTCGCGCCACTGCTGATCACGCTGATCACGCTGGAGATGGGCGTGGCGATCGTCGTCGAGGCCATTCTGAGTTTTGTCGGCCTGTCGCTGGCCTCCGGCACCTCGACCTGGGGCGGCATGATTGGCGAAGGCCGGCTCTACGTGAACCAGGCGCCGTGGCTGATGGTGTTGCCCATGCTGGCGATGATGGCCGCCGTGCTGGGCCTGAACGCGCTCGGCGATGGGCTGCGGCGCGAGCTCGATCCGGTGGTGCAACGATGAGCGCCGCAGCCCGCAGGGCGAAGGTACTCAAGTGAGCGACACGACCACAGACCGTGGGGCCGTGCCTGCTGCCGGCCCGGTGCTGCAGATCGACGATCTGCATGTCGAGATCCGGCAGGCCGGTCGGGTGACGCCCATCCTGCGCGGCGTCAACCTGTCGGTCAGCGCGGGGCGCATCCATGCACTGGTGGGCGAGTCGGGCGGTGGCAAATCGATGGTGGCCAAGGCGGCGACCGGCCTGTTGCCTGAGTCGGCCGTGACCACGCGTGGCCGCATCGTGCTCGCAGGGCAGGACGTTACCCGCTGGGACGAGCCACGCTGGCGCACATTGCGTGGTCGTACCGTCAGCATGGTGCTGCAGGATCCGTTGACCGCGCTCAATCCGGTGCGTCGCATCGGCGCGCAGATGGCCGATGTGTTGCGTCTGCACCAAGGCCATCTGCGCGCGGCCGTGGATGCCGAGAATCTGCGCCTGCTCGAACAGGTGCAGGTGCGCGATCCGGCCCAGGTGCTGCGCCAATACCCGCACCAGCTCTCGGGCGGCATGCGCCAGCGCGTCGTCATCGCGATGGCCTGGGCCTGCCGGCCGCAGCTGATCATTTGCGACGAACCCACCACCGCGCTGGACGTGACCGTGCAAAAGCAGGTGCTGCGCTTGATCCACCGGCTCGCGGGCGAAGGCCAGGGCGTGTTGATGGTTACACACGACCTGGGCGTGGTGGCCAAGTTGTGTCACAGCCTGTCGGTCATCCACGGCGGGCGCATCCTGGAAAGCGGCAGCGTGCCCGATGTTTTTGCGCGACCGCAACACGCCTATACCCGCGCGCTACTCGCCGCCACGCCGCGCTTCGACCGGCCCGGCCACACGCTCGTGCCGGTCGACGATGCGCTGATCGAACAGCTCGAAGATGAGGCACGTGCCTACGACCGACAGCAGGGGGTGGCAGCGTGAGCGCCGCGCCGGGCCGCTCCCAAGCAAGCTCGCACCGCAGCCCGCAGGGCGGAGGTGTTCCTGTGAGCGCCGCGCCGGGCCGCTCCCAAGCAAGCTCGCACCGCAGCCCGCAGGGCGGAGGTGTTCCTGTGAGCGCCGCGCCGGGCCGCTCCCAAGCAAGCTCGCACCGCAGCCCGCAGGGCGGAGGTACTCCAGTGAGCGCGCCGACAGAATCGCTGCTGCAGGTGCGTGGCCTGGGCCTGTCGCTGCCCGACATGGCGAAAAAGCCGTTCTTCGCGCCAGCGCCGATGAAACGCATCCTGCGCGATATCAGCTTCACGCTGGAGGCCGGCGGCAAGCTGGGTGTGATCGGAGAATCGGGCAGCGGCAAGTCGACGTTGGCGCGCGCGCTCACGATGCTGATGCCGCCGCAGGACGGCACGATCGCGTTCCAGGGGCGTGCGGTGCGTGACTTCGATGCTGCTGCGATGGTGGACTACCGCACCCAGGTACAGCTGGTATTCCAGGACCCGATGTCGGCGTTGAACCCGCGCCGGCGCGTGCGCGACATCGTCAGCCAGCCACTGCGCGCGCTGGGTCGGCTTGAGCGTGGCGACAGCGACGGTGCACGCGCCGCCGCGCAGCTACTCGAACGTGTCGGTCTGTCGGCGCAGCTCGGCGAACGCTACCCGCATGCGCTCTCGGGCGGCCAGCGCCAGCGTGTCGGCATCGCGCGCGCGCTGGCGCTGCGGCCACTGGCGCTGATCGCCGACGAGGTCACCTCGGGGCTCGACGTATCGGCGCAGGCACGCATCGTCGCCTTGCTCGAAGAATTGCGGCGCGACAGCGGTCTGGCGCTGGTGTTCATCAGCCACGATCTGTCGCTGGTGCGTAGCCTGTGCGATCAGGTGCTGATCCTGCGCCAGGGCGAGGTGGTGGAGCAGGGCGATGCCGCAACCATCTTCGCGCAGCCCAGCCATGCCTATACGCGCGAATTGCTCGACGCGATCCCGTTGCCCGAGCCCGATCCGGGCTGGCTGGAGCGTGAGGTGGCCGCATGATGGCAAATGCGGCAATATCAGAAACAGGAGGAACGCATGGCTGAAAGATCATTTGCCACCGAAGTGCAACAACTGCGGGCCGAACCAGGCACGGTTTTTCGGGGCGAGGGCATCCTGGCCGTGACCAAGGCGCTGCTCGAATGTGGCGTCGGGTACGTGGGCGGCTACCAGGGCTCGCCGATCTCGCACCTGATGGACGTGCTGGCCGATGCGCAGCCGATCCTGGAAGAACTGGGCGTGCATTTCGAGCCCAGCGCCAGCGAGGCAACGGCCGCCGCCACTTTGTCGGCCTCGGTGATGTACCCGATACGGGGTGCCGTCACGTGGAAGTCGACCGTCGGCACCAACGTGGCGTCCGACGCACTGGCCAACCTTGCTTCTGGTGGTGTGACCGGCGGCGCGCTGATCATCATCGGCGAGGATTACGGCGAAGGTTCGTCCATCATGCAGGAGCGCAGCCATGCGTTCGCCATGAAGTCGCAGATCTGGCTGCTCGATCCGCGTCCCAACCTGCCGGCGATCGTCAAGGCGGTGCACGACAGTTTCGAGTTATCCGAGGCGACCCGCACACCGGTGATGCTGGAACTGCGCGTGCGCTCCTGCCATGTTCATGGCAGTTTCGTCACCAAGCCCAACCTGCGTCCGAAGTTCAGCTTGCGCGAGGCGCTGGAGTCGCCGGTGCGCGACACCGGGCGAATCGTGTTGCCACCGGCCTCGTATGTGCACGAGCAGGAGAAGGTGCTTGACCGCTGGCCGGCGGCGGTGCGTTTCATCGAGGAGCGCGGGCTCAACGAGTTTTTCGATGGCGATATCGAAGACCTGGGCATCATCATGTTAGGGGGCATGTACAACAACGTGCTGCGTGCCTTGATGGGCCATGACATGGCCGATCTGTACGGCAAGTCGCGCATCCCGCTGTACGTGATGAACGTCGCCTACCCGGTTATCGACTCCGAACTGGAGCGTTTCTGCGCTGGCAAGAAAGCGGTGCTGGTGGTCGAGGAAGGCCAACCGGAATACCACGAGCAGGCGATCCACACCGTGCTGGGGCGCGCCGAAATTCGCACCACAATCCACGGCAAGGACATGCTGGCCAAGGCCGGCGAATACACGGTCGCCGAACTCAAGCGGGGCCTGGCCACGTTCTTGCAGAAGTACCGTCCGGCCGCGTTGGCAACGCCCGTGCCGATGGGCATGCCGATGCGATCGGCCGCCGCGGCCGACGCTGCCAGCAGCGCTCTGATGCAGGCTGCCCGCCCCACGGCGGCAGCCGCGCCGGCGCCAGCGGTGTCGCCGTCCCGCGCGCTGATGAACTCGCCGGCCGCGCTGGCGGCCGCCAGCGTGACGATGCGCGCCGGTGCGCCCGAGCTGGCGGCGGTGATTCCCTCGCGCCCGCCCGGCTTTTGCATCGGTTGCCCGGAGCGCCCGATTTTCTCCGCGATGACGCTGGTGCAGGAAGAACTGGGCATGCACCACATCTCGGCCGACATCGGTTGCCATCTGTTCGCCGCAATGCCACCGTTCCACCTGGGCGCAACCACCATGGGTTACGGCCTGGGTGCGTCGAGTGCATCGGCGCTCAATGTCGCAGCCGGCAAGCGCTCGATCGCAATGATGGGTGATGGCGGTTTTTGGCACAACGGGCTCACCAGTGGCATCGGCAACGCGGTGTTCAACAAGTCGGACGGCGTGATCGTTATCGTCGACAACAACTATTCGGCCGCCACCGGCGGGCAAGATCTGTTGTCGTCGCGCGGCGACCACGAGCACCGCAGCACCCAGCACCCGATCGAGGCGGCCTTGCGCGGCGTCGGCGTGCAATGGGTGCGCACGGTCACCGACACCTATGACGTCAACGCCATGCAGGCGGCCTTGAATGAGGCGCTGACAACCAAGACCAAGGGGCCGAAGGTCGTGATCGCGCAGAGCGAGTGCATGCTCAACAAGCAGCGCCGCGTCAAGCCACAGGTCGCGGCGGCTGTCAAACGCGGAGAACGCGTGGTCAAGGAAAAGTTCGGCGTTGACGCGGCCGTGTGCAGCGGCGACCATGCCTGCATGCGGTTGTCGGGATGCCCGTCGCTGACGCTCAAGAACAGTGGCGATCCGCTCAAACCCGATCCGGTGGCGCATGTCGACGACGGTTGTGTCGCGTGCGGGCACTGTGGCGAAGTCGCCGATGCGGCGGTCCTGTGTCCGTCCTTCTACCGCATCGAGTGGGTGCGCAATCCCACGCCCTGGGAGAAGCGTCTCGATGGCTGGCGTCGCGGTGTCGTCGGCTGGTTCCAGGCACGCCAGCGCCGCGCCCTGCAGCGCCGCGCCCTGTATTCGGAGGCGCAGTGATGAACGGCATGGCAACACCATCGCAAGCGGGAGTCCGTGTCCTGGGCCAGGACCCCAAACACCCGATCACGATTGCCATCCTGGCTATGGGCGGCCAGGGGGGTGGCGTATTGGTGGACTGGATCGTCGACCTGGCCGAGAACAACGACTACCTGGCACAGGCCACGTCGGTGGCCGGCGTCGCCCAGCGTACCGGCGCCACGATCTACTACATCGAGTTGTTTGCGCAAAGCCATGTGCGCGCGCATGGCGGCGCACCGGTGCTGGCGCAGATGCCGGTTCCGGGCGAGGTCGACATCGTCATCGCGTCCGAACTGATGGAGGCCGGGCGTGCGATGCAGCGTGGCCTTGTCACGCCCAGACGCACGACGCTGATCACCTCCAGCCACCGCGATTACGCGACGCTGGAAAAGGTGGTGCCCGGCAACGGCATTGCCGATGCTGCGGCGGTACTGGAGGCCGGCCACAAACACGCGCAGCGTTTCCTGCACGACGACATGCTGGCCTTGGCTAAAAACAATGGCAGCGTGTTGTCGGCGTCGTTGTTCGGGGCGCTGGCCGGTAGTGGCGAGCTGCCGTTTGACGAGGCCGCGTTCGAGGCCACGATCCGGCGCGGGGGGCTCGGTGTCGAGCCCAGCTTGCGGGCCTGGCGCGCGGCCATGCAGGCGGTGCGCCAGCCGGTGCAGCGCGACGCGCAGGCCGATCCAATGGCCACCGCGCCCAGGCCGCTGCCCGCACGTGCCGCCAGTGCCAAAGTCGAGCCGCTGCGCGCGCGTATCGAGCGCGATTTTCCGCAGCAGGCGCATGCGATGCTCGGCGCCGGGCTGCAGCGCGTGCTGGAGTACCAGGACATAGCGTATGGCAGCGAGTACCTGGACCGCATGGCCGATCTGCACCAGCACGCGCTCAGACATGGTGGTGCCGACCATGGCCACGGAGCCACGGTGGAAGCCGCGCGCTGGATCGCCGTGGCGATGGCCTACGACGATGTGATCCGTGTGGCAGACCTCAAGACCCGTGCCGAGCGCTCGCAGCGTGTGCGCTCGGAGGTCGGCGCCGGTGCCGACCAGATCGTCGGCACGGTGGAGTTTTTCCACCCGCGCATCGAAGAGGTCTACGGCATGATGCCGGCCGCTCTGGTGCGCTTTATCGATGGCAATATCCTGCTGCGCAAGCTGCTGGCGAGCCATTTCGGCAAGGGCCGGCGCTTGCGCCCCCACACCATCGGCGGCCAGATGTTGTTGCAGGCGCTGGCCGCGACGCGTCGCTGGCGCCGGCGCAGTCAGCGCCATGCCACCGAGATGGCCCATATCGACCAGTGGTTGCAGCTAGTGAAGAAACTGATGCCGGGCGACTACCGGCTGGCGCAGGAACTGATCAGCTGCAGGCGACTGGTCAAGGGCTATAGCGATACCCATGCCCGGGGCAGCAGCAAATTCGACCGCCTGTGCAGCGCGGCCCAGCAACTCGAGGGTCGTCCCGATGCCGCGGCCGATCTCGCGGCATTACGCGCCGCCGCGCTGGCGGATTCCCAGGGTACGCAGTTGACACAGCGGTGGGGCCTGCTCGGGCTGGCACAGGGCGACTGAAATAATATGCCTGCAGTGTGTCGCAGGTCAATGCCCTGAGTGCCAGCGCCATTTGTACCCCATGCGCGCGAAAGTCTTTTCTGCCTTGCCTGTTTAGGAATCTCCCATGACCCACACGTCCCCCACCACCGAGACACTGGATTGCCTGCGCCAGCTGATCGGCTTCGACAGCACCAGCCGCAACTCGAATCTGGATCTGATCGACTGGGCCGAGGCCCATTTGTCAGCCCATGGCGCAAGGATTCGCCGCAGCTACAACCGCGAACGAACCAAGGCCAACCTGTTTGCCAGTTTCGGTGAGGGCCCGGGCGGTGTCGTGCTCTCCGGCCATACCGATGTGGTGCCGGTGGACGGGCAGAACTGGAGCACCGACCCCTTCAAGGCCGAGATCCGGGATGGCCGCCTGTATGGCCGTGGTGCCTGCGACATGAAAGGTTTCATCGCCGTCGTGCTCGGGCAGGCATCGGCATTGTCGAAGGCCAGGCTCGACGCACCCATACACGTGGCGCTGAGCTACGACGAGGAAGTCGGCTGCCTGGGCATTCCCGGTCTGCTGGCCGATCTTGCCGGTGCCGGCATCCGGCCCGACGGCTGCATCGTTGGTGAACCCACCAGCATGCGACCGGTAACCGCGCACAAGGGCGGGCGCGTCTACCGTTGCTGCGTGCGCGGCCAGGCCGCCCATTCGGCGCTGACGCCGCAGGGGCTCAATGCCATCGAATACGCGGCGCGCGTCATCACCTTCATCCAGGACCTGTCGTGGCGTGAAGAGGAGCACGGCCTGCGGGTGGAAGGCCTGGACGTGCCGTATTCGACCATTTCCACGAACCTGATCACAGGTGGCAATGGCAAGAACATCATCCCCGCCGAGTGCGAGTTCTTCTTTGATTACCGGTATGTGCCGGGCATGGCGCCCGACGCCTTCATCGACAGCATCCGCGCCTATGTGGCCGAGCACGTGGAACCCCGCATGAAGCGTCGGCACCCGCAGGCGGGAGTGGAATTCGAGATGACCGGTGACGTACCTGCGCTCAGTGAAGACGAATCCAGCCGCATCGCCCAGTTGTCCAAGTCGCTGCTCCGGCCGCAACCGTCGGCCAAGGTGTCCTACGGTACCGAGGCCGGATTCTTTCAGCGCATGGGCATCCCCAGCATCGTGTGTGGCCCCGGCAGCATCGAGCAGGCGCACCGGGCCGACGAATACGTTTCGCTGGAGCAACTTGCCGAATGCGAGGGCTTCCTGGATCGTCTGGTGGCCCGCATGGGCGCGACGCAGGCCGCTTGAACGCGGGACATCCCGTTGCCATGCCCCCGCAACGTCGGCTACGGCACAGCGGCAGCTGTCGGACCCAGCCGCCCGTAACGCGTCATGATGCGCACCAGTTGCGCATGGTCGATCGCCTTGCAGATACGCCCGCCGGGCGCAACTTCAGGGGCATCTTCAGCCGCTAGCCTGCATGGCGTTGAAGGGGCCGGTTTGCCCGGGGAATGGAAGGCCAATTTCGCGGCCAGGAAATCATCGTTGCCGAGGCCTCCGACGGCGCCATGCTTGAGCAGCCATTGGCCAGGGTGCGCATCGAGGAGGTCTTGATGACCACGCTGCTCGAAGGCCTGGCGCATAACCAGGACCCTGACGGGTGCGACGCCGGAGAAGGCACCGTGTCGCCAAGGTTTGTGCGTTGGGCGATCGACTACATGCTCGTCCATTGCGACGAGCCGCTGACGGCCGGTGTCATCGCGCAACAGGCCGGCGTCAGCACGCGCAGCCGTTGGCGCCATTCGGCAAAACCCATACCCCGGCCGCGTTCGCAGCGGCGGATCAGCGTGCGCTCGGTGGTGCTGGTCGGCATCGTACTCGTCAGTGGCCACGGCTGGCATCGCTGCTCGCCGGTGTGGGCCGCAAGTGCAAACAGGTGGGCTGAACGGGCCACTCAGGCCTGCCGGGTCTGCTGGGCCAGCAGCGCGAGCACGCGGCGCACACCGGCCTCCGTGGTGACATGGCCTGGCGACAGGCGCAGCGTCGTGCCGCGGCAATCGGCCCAGATATCCTGTTCGCGCATCGTCTGCACCAAGCGGGCTGGCTCGATGCCGGCCGGCACTTGCAACATCACGCTGCCACCACGTTGCGCCGGATCGGCCGGGCTGACCAGTTTCAGGCTGAGCGCGCGCGCGCCGTCGATCAACATGCTGCCGAGCTGGCGGTTGTGCGCCATGACCGCCTGAGCATCCTGCGCCAGACTCCATTGCATCGCCGGCAAGGATCCGGCGATGGCGAGGATGGACGGCGTGCCATGGTCGAAGCGACGGATGTCGGGCGCGTAGTTGAAACGCTCGATGTCCCACGAAAAAATGTCTTCCTGGCTGAACCAGCCCCGCAATTGCGGCGCGCATTGTTCGAGCAGAGGACGCGCCACCTGCAAGATGCCGGCCCCTGACGTGCCGCACAGCCACTTCAGACTCGACGCCACCGTGAAGTCGACCGCCGGCGTGTTGACGTCGAACGGCAGCAGACCGGCCGCCTGCGTGATGTCCACGCCGACCAGGCTGCCCATGTCGCGGCCGTGTGCCACCAGGCGCTGCAGGTCGCAGCGGTGCGACGCCGTCGAGGTGACCCAGGTAAGCAGGGCCAGCGCCACATCCGGTCCCCAGTGCGCCAGCATGTCTTCGTCGCGCACCCAATGTTCGCCGGGACGCAGCGGCACCGTTTCCAGCGTGAACCCCTCGGGCCCCTGGCGTTGGGCCAGGCCGGAGAGCAGGAAATGCAGGCTGGGGAAGCAGTCGGCCGCGACCAGGATGCGCCGCCCCTTGAGTAGATGCGGCGGCAGCGCGCCGATCAGGCTGAACAGCGCCGTGGTGACGTTGTCGGTGCAGGTGAGCGTGCCGGCAGGCGCCTGGATCAGGCGGCTCCACTGGTCGATGAATTGCTGGCGCAGGCCCAGCGCACGTCCCCACTGGCCATCGTCGTTGGCGCACCAGCTGGCGGCGAACTGCTGCAACGCAGCCGTCATCTGCTCCTGCTTGCCGGGATAGGTGCCGATCGAGTGGTACAGAAAATAGGCGTCGCCGGTACCGTCGCCGGAACCGGATGGGGGTGTGGTGGGCATGGTCGATGGCGGGGCGGCCGCAGGGTGTGTCGTCAAGGGATGAGGCCGAGTGCCCGGGGAAGTGCCAGGCTGATGACAGGAAACGCGCTGACCAGCCCCAGGCCGACCAGATTGGCGAACAGGAATGGCAGGATGGCGCGCAGCAGCGGCACGAAGCCGCAGCGGGCGATTCGTTCGGCGGCGAACAGGCACACGCCCAGTGGCGGCGTCAGCAGGCCGATGTTGAGGTTCAGGATCGCGACCACGCCGAAATGCAGCGGATCGATGCCGGCATGCACAGCGGCTGCCGACAGCAGCGGACCGAAGATGATGATGGCCGTGGTCGGATCGATGAAACAGCCCAGCACCAGCAGCATGGCGTTGAACACCAGCAGGGAGCCCAGGTAACCCAGGCCCAGGTCGGCAACCAGCCGGCCCATGGTCGCCGGAACGTTCTCCATGCCCATGACCCAGGAGAAAGCCGCACCGCAACCGACGATGATCAGCAGCTGACCCGAGAACACACTCGAGCGCCGGAACACGGCCAGCAGCGCCGGCAGGCGGATCGAGCGGTACAGCAGCATCGACACCGCCAGTGCATAAGCCACCGCGACACCGCCGGCCTCGGTTGGCGTCATGACGCCGCTGAGCAGGCCGGCCAGAATAATCACCGGAATCATCAGCGGCACCAGCGCGCCGCCCGTGGCCTGCGCGATCGCGCGTGGTGAGCGGTCGGCCTCGACGCGCGGAAACTGGTACACATGGGCCTGGAACGCGACCAGCACCATCTGCGCCAGGCCGATCAGCAGCCCGGGCACCAGGCAGGCGGCCATCAGGGCGCCGATCGACAGATCGGTGACGGAACCGTAGATCACCGCGATCAGCGACGGTGGCACCATCGGGCCGATGATCGACGAGGACGCGGTGACCGCTGCCGCATAGGCGCTGGTATAGCCTTGCTTGACCATGGCCGGAATGAATAGCTGACCCAGCGCGGCAATGTCGCCCAGCGCCACGCCGGTGATGCCCGAAAACAGAATCGAGGCGCCGATGTTGACCTGCGCCAGACCGCCCCGCATCCAGCCGAACACTACGTTGGCAAAATGCACCAGGCGATCGGTGATGCGTCCCTCGTTGACCAGCTCGCCGGCCAGGATGAACAACGGGATCGACATCAGCAAGAAGGAATCCATGCCCTGGTACAGGCGCTCGGGCATCACCGGCAGGTATTGCCAGTTGCCGGTGGTGATCACCCACACGAGGACCGACACCATCAGCGACCAGGCCACCGGCAGGCCGACGATCAACGCAACGACAAAACTGATCAGCAGGACCAGTAACGAGACTGTCATGGCGCGTCCTCACCTGCCGTCAGCAGGCGCGCCAGCGCAAAGACCGCGGCAAAACCGAACGCGATCGGCACAGCGGCGTACGGAAAACCGAGCGGGATTTGCAGGCCCGGGCTGCTTTGCCCCATCGCGAACATCGTGGCGTCGACGCCGTACCAGAGCAGGACCAGGAACACGGTGAGCGACACCAGGTCGAGCAGGAAGCGCAGCACCCGGTTCAGTCGTGGGGCCAGGCGTGCCAGCAGCTCCGGCACGAAATCGATGCGGATATGGCTGGCTTCGCGCACGCCCACGGCAGCGGCGAACAAGGCCATCCAGATCATCGCGTAGCGGGCCAGTTCTTCGGTGAAGCTCGATGCGGCATTCAGGCCGTAGCGAAAGACCACCTGTGCGACCACCAGGGCCGTCATGACGGCGAGGCAAAACGCCGCAAGCAGCGTCAGCGTCCGCTTCGCCAGGTGCAGCAGGTGTTGCAGTCTGGACATGCAGGCCCCGGCTGGTGTCGGAGATTACAGCGCCGCGGCGTCGGCCACGCGCTTGGCCTCGTCGATCAGCGCCGGCGAACTGACCACGCCCTGCAACCAGTCGCGCACCGGTTTCTGCATCTTGTTGGCCAATGCCTGGCGACCGGCCGCATCGACCTCAACCACGTTGACACCGCTGCTCTTGAGAGAGCCTATCGCTTCGCGCTCAGAGTCCCGCGACGACTTGCGGTTGTAGGCCAATGCCTTGACGGCGGCCGCGTCGATGGCCGCGCGTTCGGGCGCCGCGAGCTTGTTGTAGAAGGCGTCGTTGATCGCCAGCACGCCGACGCCATAGGTGTGGCTGCTCAGCATGAGGTTTTTTTGCACTTCCTGCAGCTTGACCAGACGGAACACACTGATGGAATTGTCCTGTCCGTCGACGACACCGGTCTTGAGCGAGGTGTACAACTCGTTGAACGCGATCGGGCTTGCCGATGCGCCCAGGCTTTCGGCGGTCTTCACCGCCAGAGGACCGATGGCGCGCAGTTTTTGGCCGCTGAAGTCGTCCACTGTGCGCAAGGGCTTGTTCGAGCTGAAATGTTTGAAACCGCCGCTCTCCCAGAACCCGAATACGCGGATGCCGGTCTTGGCGCGGATGTCCTCTGCCATCTTGCGCCCGAACTCGCCGTCAAGCACTTTCCACGCCACCTGCTCGGAGCGGAACAGGTAAGGCATGCTCAGAACCTGGATGTCGGGGTAGATCGTCGCGTAATTGCCGTCGGCCGCGTCAGTCATCTGTATCGTGCCGCGCCGCACCTGGCTCAGCCGGTCATTGGGGCTGCCCAGAGCGCCGGCGTACACCAGATCGACCTTGACGCTGCCCTTGGTGCCGGCTTCGACCTCGGTCTTGAACATTTCGTACATGCCGTTGACGAAGTCGAATCCCGGTGCGTCCTTGGCCAATGACAGACCCACCTTGATGACGGTCTCGGCATGGACCGGAGACAACAAGGCGAGGCCCAGCGCAACTGCGGTCACGAGTTTGCTGGCGTGCGTGAATTTCAACGGCATGGTGTGGTCCTGGTAGTGGGTGAAAGGGCTGGGGTGACTTGTCGGCTGGGATGATTCAGGGGGCTGTGGCCCGGCTTTGCCGTGTCGTGGCGTCGGTGCCCAGGCCACGCTCGAGCTGCGCCTTGATCAGGTCGATCTCGGTTTCGTGGGTGGTGGTCAGGCGCAACCAGCGCGCATCGTCCATACCCCTGGTACGCCATGTCTGCAGGCTGACCAAGACAAGACCGGCCTCGTAGCCCAATGCGACGGCGTCGACCACCTGGGCATGGATACGGGGTACAAGCGTGTGGGCGTCGGCGCCGATGCGGTAGGTGACGAGGCCCTTGTGGGGGTCGAGCTCGGCCCGCGCATAGGCCCGCATACCGTCGAACAGCGACAGGCCCGTCAGCAAGCCGTCCGGCTCCTGGGTCGTGTCGAACATGCCGAGGTTCCAGCGCGACAAGCCGTTGGCCGTCGACAGGTGGTCCAGGGCGGCCTGCACGGAGGCTTTGCACACGCGTGCGGTGGCATGAATCAGTTCAGGGCCCATGGGGTCGATCGGTTTTTCTTGCGGGTCTTCGGTGCGGCCATTGTGGGATCATCCTGACCTGCGTTCAAGTGATAGTATTGTTATGAGTATTCCACCAAGTTATGGCTGATTCCTTGGACGCCAATGGCCTGATCCTGATCCATGCGATTGCCAGTGCCGGCAGTCTGACCCGTGCCGCGCAGAGTCTGGGCATGGTCCAGCCGGCGTTGACGAAAAAGCTCCAGCGCATCGAATCGCAGCTCGGTGTCAACCTGTTCACGCGTGACCGGCGCGGTGTGCGGCTGACGCCATATGGCGAAACCTTGCTGCCGCATGCCAACACACTGGTGGCGCAATTGCGCCAGGCCACCGAAGCGGTGGGCCAGATGCGCGGTCTGCGCGAAGGCATCGTGTCTGTCGCCTTGTCCCATCTGGCGACGATCACGCTGCTGGCCGAGGTGTACCGGCGTTTTCAGGCGCAGTGGCCCGATATCCAGCTTCGGATCGCGCCGCCGGCCTTCCCCGATCGCTTCGCGGGGCTGCGCGAGGGCGCGCCCGATTTCGCCGTGGTGCCGCGACCCGCACAGCGGCTGGGCAACGAGTTCATCAGCACACCGCTGCACACGACCACCGTGGTGGCCATTGCCCGGGCCGACCATCCGCTGGTGCAGGCGCGCACCTTGGGCGAACTGGTCGATGCACAGTGGGTGTTGCCCAACGTCAGCAGCACATCGGCACAGGCGCTGGCCCGGGTGTTCTCGCTCGCCCGAGTCAAGGCGCCGCGCATCGCCGCAATATGTGAAACCCTGACCGGCCTCGAAATCCTGGTCTCCAGTTCCGACCTGATAGGCATCGTTCCGGCTGAGGTACATGTGTTGCGCGCCAAGGCCAGCGGCTTGGTTGCGTTGCCGCTCGACACACCGATTGAAGGCCCCAGCCTGGCGCTGATCCGCTGGCGCGAGGCCCAACCAACGCCGGCTGCCGCGGCGCTTGAGCAGATCTTCATCCAGGTGGCGCACGAACGTGCGCGCTCCGAGTACCGGGAGAAGGCGGGCTGATCCAGCGCCGGCGCACCTGTCTGGCGACCCGAGCCGGCACGACAACAAACGCGCGCCCTACAGAACCTTGCCAGGATTAAGGATGTTTTTGGGGTCCAGCGCCATCTTGATGGCGCGCATCGCGGCCAGTTCGTCGGGGCTGCGGCTGTGGCCCAGCACCTTGCGCTTGACGGTTCCGATGCCGTGTTCTGCCGATACCGCGCCACCATAGCGGTGAACCAGATCGTAGATGGTGGTTTCTATGGCCTGCGCCGGTTGCTGCGCCACATCGGGCACGTACACGATCAGATGCAGATTGCCGTCACCCAGGTGGCCATAGACCAGCGCGGTGCAGCCTGGCCAGCCGGTGCGCAACAAGGTGTCGCATTCGGCCGCCGCGCGCCCGATGTCGCGGATCGCGAAGCTGATGTCGAAACCGATCAGGCCGGGCAGCAGCGTCGGCAGGTTGGACGTGGCGTCGCGCAATGCCCACAGCTTGTGTGCGTCGGCCTCCTAGAATCCAGCGGAGTTTGGGCTAAATACAGTCCGCTGTATTTAGTTTCCGATGTGCTCATCGTCGTTTGTCCACCCAAGCCGCCTAGCAGGCGGCAGTGCGCGTGCAACACGCCCGCCCTACGGCGTGCGAAGCGCCCCGCCTCAGGCGCCGGCCAGCTCCTTGGCGAGCATGAATCCCGACCCGGCGCCGGTGCCTGCGCCCGGCCAGGTCGACGCGCCCACCATGTAGAGACCCTCGATGCCGGTGCGCCAGCGCGACAGACCGAATGCGGGCCGGAAACAGAAGAACTGGTCCAGATGGTGGCTGCCCGACAGACTGTCGCCACCGACCAGATTCGGGTTGTCGCGCTCCAAGTCGACCGGTGAGGCCACATGGCGCCCCAGCACCTGCGCACCGATGCCGGGCGCATGGCGCTCCAGCAAGGCCATGACCCGATCGGCATACGCCTCCTTGAGCGTGTCCCAATGCCCGGGCTGCAGAACACCGGCCGCGTCGCCGCGCACATCGGCCGGCAATACCCGCACTTGCACCCACAGGACGTGTTGTCCCGGTGGCGCCCGGCTCGGGTCAAAGACCGTCGGCTGGCCCACCACGAGCACCGGTTCAGCCGGCAACAGGCCGGCCATGGCCTGGCCATAGGTACTGGCCATCTGGTCGAGCGACGGCGCGATGTGCACATAGGCAAACTGGCGCAGCGCATCGCCCGCGCGCCAACGCGGCAACTCGCTCAGCGCAAGATGGATCATCATCGTGCCCGGCCCGGGCCGCAGATCCCGCGCCGTGGTGGCCGCCGTCGCCGGGCACCGGTCTTCGCCGGCATGTCGAGCGCGACGACCGGGGAGCCCGTCAGCAGCCGCCCGTACAACACGCGGGGATGCAGGTTGGCGATGACCGCCCGATCGGCCGCGATACGGCTGCCGTCGGCCAGCACTACGGCGCCGGCGCGGCCGTCCTTGTGCTCGATTGCCAACACCTCGCAGGCGGTGCGAACTTCGCCGCGGGCGTCTTCGATCACGCGCACCATGGCGCGGATGATGGTGTCAGCCCCACCTTGGCCCAAGGCCATGCCGAAATTCTGGTTCGCCATCGACTCCAGATACGGGAACAACGCGCCGCCGGCCACGTCGGGGCCGAAGTCCAGGTGCAGGCCCCAGGCTCCCATCATGGCGCGCAAGCCGTCGTCCTGGAAGCGCGCCCCAAGCCAGCTGCGCGGACTCGACAGCATCAGGCGCGCGGTCTGCATGCACCATGCCAGCCCCTTGGCGCGCCACATAGACCAGAGCACCCGCGCCAGTGCCCAGGACGGCATCGGCGTGCCGAGCAACGCAAACAGATGGGGCGCGTCGGCGCCGAACGCAGTGGCCATCGCACGCCAGGTCTCCGCGTCACGCGGGTTGCGCGCGGCGATGCGCTCGCAGGTGCGGTCCAGGTCCTGGTCAACGCCCAGCCAGCTGCCGTCGTCGAACACCGACGCAAAACTGTGCGCCGCCGGAACCAGCGCCAGGCCCGCCGCATCCAGGCTGTGCTTGTGCGCGGCATAAAACGGCGAGCCGGCAAACATGCTCAGGTTCATCGCGCACATGTCGTGCCGAAAGCCCGGCAGCGTGAGTTCGGCCGTGCGCACCGCTCCGCCAGGCGTAGCGTTGCGTTCGAGCACCAACACCTTCCAGCCCTTGCTCGACAGGTGGACCGCAGCGGCCAGCCCGTTGTGTCCGGCCCCAACGACGATTGCATCCCATGCCATTTTTTTTGCCTCAGTGTGTGCGGTGTCCGTCGCCGGAGCGCAGCGAGTCGACCGACCCACTGCCACCGCGGGGATCGGGACCCACTAATTCCAGACGGTCTCAGCGACCTGCAGGAAGTTCTCGCCGAATATGCCTATGACCGCGTCGGCAGGATAACTCAGTACCAGCGGCACGCCGCCACGATGCGCTTTACGCTGCCTTGCGTGCGGTGGTCTCGCCGGCGAGTTGCTGCGCGATGGTCGTGAAGTTGCCATCGGCATACAGCAGTGGCGGCGCCTGCAACGGACTCAGCAGCACCGACTTGATCTCGCCGATCATGACGGCGTGGCTGTGCGCGACCATCATCTCGTCGACCACGCAGTCGAACACAGCGAGTGCGTCCAGCAGGACCGGGGCACCGGTCACGAGCGTGCCCCACTGGGCCCGGCTGAAGCGTTCGTCATGGGACAGCGGTGCGAGCTTGCTTGGGAGCGGCCCGGCGCTGCGCTCATGCCGGCGCCAACTCGCCCAGATAGGCGTCGACCTTGTCGGGTGTCATGAAGAAGTTGACGTAGTCGGTCGGATCGTTGAAGCCGTTGACGATGCGGTGGGCGACCTGAGGCACCGCCATGGCCGTGCCGAGCACCTTGAGTACATGGGGCGGTGGCGGCATCAGCAGTGCATTGGTCCAGTTGGTGGCATGTTGGCCATAACTGTTCCAGAAACCCTCGAAGCAGCGCTGCATGAAGTCGGCGTCGAAGGCCTGCGCACCGTGGGCCACGATGGCCGTCTCGACCTTGTCGCAGCGGCTTGACTCCCACGGCAGGAGTTTCTGCAGGATCTCGCGCGAACGGGCCAGATGTTCTGCCGGCGTCTTCACGTCGGCCCAGCAATCCATCGGGCCCCCGGGCACACCCTCGAACACCATGATTTCGCACGGCCCGGTGGTGGTCAGCGCCGGAAACACGAAATATTCGCCGACGCCCGGAATCATGTTGAAGCAGACCGCCGAATGGTCGGACCGCGGCGTCATGCCGGTGACGTAGGTCAACGCCAGCGCGCGTTGTGGCTTGTCATACGGACTGCGGCTGGCGTCGCGCTCGAACATCTGGGCGATCGCACCCTTGCCGGCGGCGACGACGACCAGGTCGTAGCTTTGGCTCCACCGCTCCAGGTCACCGGTGTCGGCCTCCTTGTAGACGATGTTGCCGCCGCGTTCGGTGAAGGTCTGCATCCAGAGCGGCACCTTGACCCGCTGGTCGACCGACTGGGCGTACCAGTCGAGCCGGGCGCTGCACGCCAGGGCTTTTTCGCCGGCGATCTCCGGGTGCGGAACCGTGAACGAAATACCTTCTACCGGCGGGCATTCGGCCTCCCAGAAGTTGATGCCGCGGTCGCGCTCGAGCTGCAGGTTGTCGTGGAACATGCATTGGCTGGACATCACCTTGCCGGTGCGGATCGCGTCCGGCTCGCGGTTCGACGTGACGGTCACGTCGTACCCCCTGGCTTGCAGGCCCAGGGCCAGTTGCAGGCCGGACTGGCCGGCTCCGACGATCATGATCTTGCGCATGTGTGTCTCCTTGAAATAGGGTGTGGCAGCTGAAGTGTGAACAGGCGCTAGGCCATCAGCTTGGGGATTGCGGGCTCGGAGGACTCCGGCCCCATGGCCGAATAGCCGCCGTCAACCGCGTAGTCGGCGCCGGTGACGAAGCTGGCGTGGTCGGAACACAGGAACAACACGACTTGGGCCACTTCACACGGGTCGCCGACACGGCGCAACATGTGAAATGGCGCTGCCACGCGGTTGGTCTTGTCGCGGTTGCCTTCACTGAGCTGGTCCATGATGGCCGACCAGGTCCAGCCCGGCGAGACGCTGTTGACGCGGATGTTGTCGGGTGCCAGGTCCAGCGCCATGTTGCGCGTGAGTTGCACCAGCGCGGCCTTGCTTACCGGATACAGCCAGCGATCGGTCTGGGCCACCTTGGACGAGATGCTGGTGAAGTTGACAACCGCGCCGCTGTCAGCCTGTTGCATATAGGGGTGTACCGCCTTGAGCATCATCGCGGCGCTGGCCACGTTAACGTTGAGCGCGGTAAGCCAATCCGCGCGGCTGGCCTTGATGCCATCGTCGACATAACTGCAGGCTAGGTTGACAAGAAAATTTACGCCGCCATGGCGCTGCGCGGCCTGATCGACGCAGGCCTGTACCTGCCGGTCGTCGGTGATGTCGGTGCGGCAGAACCAGACGCCGTCGCCACAGCCGTCGGCCACCGCCTGGCCGCGCTCGGCGTCGATGTCGGCCAGCGTCACCTTGACGCCAGCAGCATGCATGGCCTGCACCAGGCCGGCGCCTATCAGTGTGGCGCCGCCGGTCACGATGGCGCTTTTGCCGGAAAGTCCCTTGAACATGTTCGTCTCCTGAAATCTGGTCGGGTTGTCAGCTCCTGGCAATGGGCGGTCTGACCAAGATCAAAAGGTAGCCGACTGCGCGCCCCGAACACATCCCGAAAACGCCGGCCTGATCCCGTAAACGCAGATTTGTGGCGCCTTGTAGCAGTCCGGGTTATGGGCGGGAAATTGCCGATGGTCAAGCCTGCGGTGTTTTGATACATTGATCCGTCCATGTCGACTCTCGCCACGCTGCCGCTGTCGCATTACCAGTTGTTCCAGACTGGTGATGTGGACGAGGCGCGCGAGTGTGTGGCCCGCATCTTTTGTCCGCACGGACTACATGTGGCGCGCCCCGGCACGGCGCTCGATGCACGCCACCACAGCGTACGTCTGCACCAGGACGTCAGCCTCAACTACGTGCAATACGGGCCGGCGGTGCGGATCGACCCCGGTTACCTGGGCGACTTCTATTTGTTGCAGATTCCGTTGCGCGGCGGCGCGTCGATCCGCTGCGGCCAGCAGCAGGTGCAGGCCGATACGCGCACCGCGCGCTGCCCTCACCGACAGAGCCCTTGAGCATGGTGTGGGCCGACGACAGCCCGCACCTGATCGTACGTTTTTCCCGGCTGGCAGTGCAGCGCCAGTTCGAGCAGCTGGCGCAGATGCCGCTGTCGCAACCGCTGGTGTTCGATCTGGCCGTGCCGCTGGATGCTCCGGCGCTGGCGCCGGCGCTCAACTTCGTGCAATACCTGTGTGCCACGGTCGACGCCGACCCGGCGCTGTGCGGCACGGCGCTCGCCGCACAGGCGGAAGCGTATTTGCTGACCGCGCTGCTGACGTTGGCACCCCACAACCATTCCGCCTGCCTGCAGCCCGGCGCGCGGCGCAGCTTGCTGCCACGCACCGTTCGGCGCGCGCAGGAGTATCTGCACGATCATGTCATGGCACCGTTGTCGCTGGCCGACCTGTGCCAGTATCTGGGCGTCAGCGCGCGCTCGCTGCAGCAGGCCTTTCGCCAGCATACCGGACGCAGCCCGATGGCCTATTGGCGGGATGTGCGGCTGGACCACGTGCACACGGTTCTGGTCCGGTCCGGTCCGCACGACAAGGCCTCGGTGTCACAGGTGGCGGCGCAATACGGTTTTCTGCACCTGGGCCATTTCGCGGCCCAGTATCAGGCCCGTTTCGGTGAATTGCCGACGCAGACGCTGCGCACGGGGAGCGTAGGCACGCACTGAGTGGCGCCGGTGAGCCGCCCGGCCGATCCCAAGGCTCACAGCCGCGCAGCGCCTTGCGCGGCAACGACCTTGTGTGCGTGCAGGATCAGCTCCGGGCCTTCTGGCGCGCCTGGGTGGTGGCAATGGCGCTGCGGATGTCCGCCGGTATGTCGATCGCGGCGTGGCTCACAAGGGAGGTCGTCACCAGGACGGTCTGCGCCTGCATGCGCAACACGGAGTCGTCGCGGCCGGTACATCTGAGCTGCAGCGTCAGTGACCGCCCGCCCAAGCGTTCGACGTCGAGCGACAACACGACCTGGTCGCCCATCGCGCTGACGGCGCGGAAGTCGGCCTCCAGATGCACCGTCGGCAGGCCGATGCGGCGCTCGATCACGAGTTTCTGGTAACCGATCTCCAGTCCTTCATTGAACCAGTCCTCGACCAGTCCGTTAAACATGACGAAATATTGCGGGTAGAAAACGATTCCGGCCGGGTCGCAATCGGAAAACCGGATCAGGCGTTCGCGCGAGAACAGGGCTGGGGTTGGCTGGGGTGTTGCTTGCATGGATGGATGGTGGCCGTCGGGTGACAAAAGGCCTATAGCCTAACCCAGCCGCTGACGTCGGCCGGGCGCGGGAAAATGTGGTCATGCATGAAATCACGCCGCTGGTCGAGTTTGTCCGACGCCATCCCCGCCTGCTGGTGTTGACCGGCGCCGGTTGCAGCACCCAGGCCGGCATTCCGGACTACCGCGATGCCGACGGCGCATGGAAACGCAGCGCTCCGATGCGTTTCCAGCTGTTCGTGGGCGACGACGTCGCGCGCAGGCGCTACTGGGCGCGCAGCATGGTCGGCTGGCGCACCATGGCCCATGCGCGGCCGACCTCGGCGCACCACGCGCTGGCGCGGCTCGAAGCCGTGGGTCATGTGCGCCTGCTGGTGACGCAAAACGTCGACGGCCTGCACAACCGGGCGGGAAGCAACCGGGTGATCGACCTGCACGGACGCATCGACACCGTGTGTTGCCTGGACTGCGGCCAGCGCACAGGCCGACGCGACCTGCAGGACGATCTGCTGCACCGCAATCCGTCCTGGGCCACGCTCGATGCCTTGAGCGCTCCCGATGGCGACGCCGACCTCGAAGGGCTGGAGTTCGCGCAGTTCGATGTGCCGGCTTGCAGCGCCTGTGGCGGCATGCTCAAGCCCGACGTGGTGTTCTTCGGCGAAAACGTGCCGCGTGACCGGGTCGCCGATGTGCGCAGCGCGCTGGCCGAATCCGACGCGGTGCTGGTGGCCGGCTCGTCGCTGATGGTCTATTCGGGTTTCCGCTTTGTCGAGGATGCGGTAGCCGTTGGCAAGCCGGTGGCCGCGGTGAACATGGGGCGGACCCGCGCCGATCCGCTGCTCGCGCTCAAGCTCGAACACGAAGTGGGTGCCGCGCTCGAAGCGCTGGCTGCGGCGTTGATCGGATAGCGCGACAAACCTGGCTGCCTGATCCGCATTCGCCGAGCAATCGGGCCCGCTTTGAGGCTGGTTCCCGTGTCGCGTCATCGTGGTCCGTGGCAGCTACCGTGCCATACGCTCCGGCCGCATGGACGGGTCAACGATGAAACTGCAACACCTTGTCGTTCAGCGTGCCAAGGCGCAGCTGCAGGATGTCGAGCAGGTAGTTCTGGTGCAGCTTCCAGGGCGGCCGCGAACCCTGGCGCGGCAGCCGGTCCAGCGCACGCTGGAAATAGCCGGAAGAGAAATCCACCCATGGCAGTTCGGCCATAGCGGGGTCGTCGTTGCGCGGCACGCATCGTGTGAAACCCTTGCGCCGCATGTGGTTCAGCAACCGGCACAGGAACTGGCTGGTCAGGTCCGCCTTGAGGGTCCACGATGCATTGGTGTATCCGAAGCAGGAAGCGAAGTTGGGCAGGCCGCTGATCAGAAAGCCCTTGTAGGCCATCGCGTGCGCGGGGTCGACCAGCTGGCCATCCACCGTGAGTTGCACGCCGCCAAACACCTGCAGGTTCAGTCCGGTCGCGGTGATGATCAGGTCCGCGTCGAGTTGCTGGCCGGATTGCAGTGTGATGCCGGTTTCGGTGAACCGGTCGATCTGGTCGGTCACCACCGATGCCTTGCCGCTTCGGATGGCCTTGAACAAGTCGCCATCGGGCGCCAGGCACAGCCGCTGTTGCCAAGGCTTGTAGCGCGGCGTGAAATGCTTGCCGACGTCATAGCCTGCCGGCAGAGCCGCGCGTGCGCGTGCCAGCAGCAGGTGTTTCATCCCTTCAGGGTTGCGGCGGCACATCTGGAAAATGGCCATGCCCCACAGCAGGCGCCTCCAGCGCGTCAGGGCATAGGCCCATGTCGGCGGCAGGTGGCGCTGCAGCCACAATGCGGCGGCATCCTCGGCCGGCAGCGCGGCGACATAGGTCGGTGAACGCTGCAGCATCGTTACATGGGCTGCCGTGCATGCCAACGCGGGCAACAGCGTGATGGCCGTCGCGCCGCTGCCGATGACGACGATGCGCTTGCCGGTGGGATCAATGTCGTCGGTCCAGTGCTGGGGGTGCACGAGGCGTCCGCGGTAGCTGTCGATGCCGGGCAGGTCTGGCGTATAGCCCGCGTCGTAGCGGTAATAGCCAGCGCCCAGGTACAGGAAGTTGCAGCTGATCTGCTCCGGTGCCGCGCCGTTGCCGCGGTCAATGTCGACGCTCCAGCGTGCCTCTTTGGAAGACCAGGCGGCGGCCCTGACCCGATGGCCGAACCGGATCTGCTTGTCGATGCCGTTTTCTCTTGCCGTCTCGCACACATATTCGCGGATCGATGGGCCGTCGGCAATCGCCTTGGCCTGTTTCCATGGCTTGAAGCGGTAACCCAGCGTGTACATGTCCGAGTCCGAGCGCACGCCCGGGTAGCGGAACAGGTCCCAGGTACCGCCGATGGCGTCGCGCGCCTCGACGATCGCATAACTGTGCTGCGGGCACAGGGTTTGCAGGTGCCAGGCCGCGCCGATGCCGGAGAGGCCGGCGCCGACGATCAACACGTCGACATGGTCCATCGGCTTTGCCAATTCGAAAGTGATGGCGCAGCATACCAGCGGGGCGCGTCCGAAACCGTCACCACGGTGGAGCCGGTCGGGGCGTGCAAGCGCTCAAGGGCGTGTCTGGCGAATGGCGGCTGTTTCAGGTCCTGAACGGCTGAGAGCGTGAGAGGCGATGTGCTGCGGTGCTGCGAGCCTTGGGAGCGGCCCTGCGACTCACACACCCAGATACTGTTCCAGCAATTCCGGTTGGGAGGTCAGCTCCGGCGAACTCCCCGCGAACACGACCTCGCCCTTGACCAGGATGACGTTGCGATCGGTGATCTGCGTGACGTGTCTCCAGTTCTTGTCGACGATGACACTGCTGATGCCGCTGTCGCGGATCAGCGCGCAGATGCGCCAGATCTCGCGCGCGATCAGTGGCGCCAGACCTTCGGTGGCTTCGTCCAGGATGAGCACGTCGGGGTTGGTCATCAGCGCCCGGCCGATGGTCAGCATCTGCTGTTCGCCGCCACTGAGTTGCTGGCCGCCATGGCGCAGCCGCTCCTTCAGGCGCGGGAAGGTGTCGAGCACGCGGTCGTAGTGCCAGTCCTGGCCGGCTTTGGCGCGTGCGCGCGAGGCGTCTGAGTTGCCCGCGCGTGCGGCCATCTGCAGGTTTTCCACCACGCTGAGGTTGCCGAAGATGCCACGACCCTCGGGTACGTAGGCAATTCCCATCTTGGCAATCTCGTAGGGTGCGCCACCGGTCATATCGCGACCCATCACATGCACCGTGCCGGCGCGTGGTTTGACCAGGCCCATGATGCTCTTGAGCAAGGTGCTCTTGCCCATGCCGTTGCGCCCCATCAGGCCGATGGTCTCGCCGGGGGCAACCGAAAAGTCGATGTCGCGCAGGATGTGGCTGGCGCCGTAATAACTGTTCAAGCCGCGGGCCTGGATCAATACGTCGGCCATGGCTCAGTGTTCCTCGCCCAGGTAGGCTGCCTGCACATTGGCGTCGGCCCGGATCTGCGCCGGCGTGCCGGTAGCGATGACCTGGCCGTTGACCATCACGGTCAGGGCGTCCGCCAGCGTGAACACCGCGTCCATGTCGTGTTCGACCAGCAAGATGGCGTGGTCCGGCTTGATGCGCAGCAGCAAGGCGACCATGTTTTCCGCTTCGCTGATGCCCATGCCGGCCAAGGGCTCGTCCAGCAGCAACACCCGCGGCTCGGTGGCCAGCGTCATGGCGATCTCGAGCTGGCGTTGTTCGCCGTGGCTGATGGTGGCGGCGATTGCGTCGCGCCGGTTCTGCAGGCCGGCCAGTTCGATCGCTGCGCTGCAGCGCCGCTTCGCGCCGGCGGAACTGGCCGCGCTGCGCAGCCAGCGCAGCGGGTTCCAGGGTTGCTGCGGGTCGCGTGACTGGGCGGCCAGGAACACGTTGTCCCAGACGCTGAACGGCAGGAAGATATTGGTTTTCTGGTAGCTGCGTCCCAGTCCCTGGCGCGAGATTTTTTCCGGGGTCCAGCCGGTCACGTCCTGGCCACCGATGACGACGCGGCCCGACGTTGCCGGCAGGTCGCCCGACAACAGATTGGCCAGGGTCGATTTGCCCGCGCCATTGGGGCCGATGACCGCATGGATGTGGTCGCGCTGCAACTCGATCGACACGTCGTCGACCGCTGCCAGGCCGCCGAAACGCTTGGTCAGGTTTTTGGCGCTGAGCAAAACCTCAGACATCGGACTTGGCTCCCTTGGCGCGCCCTGCGGTCAGCACCTGCACGATGCCCAGCACGCCGCGCGGCGCAAAGGCCACCACCAGCACAATGAAGCTTCCCATCCACAGCTGCCAGTGTTTGCCCAGATGGACCTCGCCGACGTAAGGCAGATCCTTGAACACGTGCAGCACATATTCGAATGTGAACGCGCCGACGATGGCGCCGGCAAAGTTGCCCATGCCGCCCAGGATCACCATCATGATGGCATGTGCACTGGTGTGGAAACCCATCAGTTCCGGGTTGATGTATTCGGTCTGCACGCCCCACAGGAAGCCGCCCAGGCCGGCCAGGGCGCCGGCTAGCGTGAACGCGCTGAGCTTGTAGCCGAAGGTGCCGAAACCCATGGCGCGCATGCGGTGTTCGTTGACTCGGATGCCGGCCAGCGCGCGTCCGAACGGACTCCACAGCAGGCGGCGCAGGAACACGTAGACCAGCAGTACCAGCGCCAGCGTGAAGTAGTACATCGTGACTCTGTTGTCGAGGTCGAACAGCGTGAAGCCGCCGATCTGCGCCGTGGGCTTGAAGTAGATGTACAGGCCGTCCGAGCCGCCCAGCGCACGGTTGTCGAAAAAAACGAAATACACCATCTGGGCGAATGCCATCGTCACCATGATGAAGTAGATGCCGTGGGTACGCACGACGAAAAAACCGATCACCAGTGCCGCGGTGCCGGACGCCAGCACCGACAGCGGCAGACTCCACCACAGGCTGATGGTTTCGGTCTGCGGTGTCAGAAAGGCCAGCGCATAACCGGCCAGGCCGAAATACGCCGCGTGGCCCAGCGAGACCAGTCCGGTTACGCCTTGCAGCAGGTCCAGGCTCATGGCAAAGATCGCCATGATCATCATGCGCGTAACCATCTGGGTATAGAACTCGGTGCCGACAAACGGGAACGCCAGCAAAGCCAGCAGGCCCAGCCACAATACCACTTGCACGCCGCGCGGCAGGACTTCAAGGTTGGATCGTGGCGCACTCATGATTTGAACAGCCCTTCGGGTTTCCACAGCAGCACCGCGGCCATCAGCATGTAGATCAGCATGCCCGAGACCTGGGGCAGCAGTACCTTGCCGAAGGTGTCGACCAGGCCCACCAGCAGCGCGGCGATCAGCGCGCCGCGCACCGAGCCGATGCCGCCGATAACAACAACAACAAAACACATGATCAGCACCTGCGAGCCCATGTTCGGGTAGACGCTGGAGATCGGCGCCGCAATGATGCCGGCAAATGCTGCCAGCCCGACGCCCATGGCAAAGACCACGGCATGAATGCGTCGGATGTTCACGCCCAGCGCTTCGGCCATATCACGGTTGAACGCGCCGGCGCGGATCTTCATGCCCAGCCGCGTCTTGTTGATGAGCAGGTACAGGCCAATGGCCAGTGCAATGCACAGGCCGGCGATGAACAGGCGATACACCGGGTACGACAGATTCTCGGTCAGCGGAATCGAGAAACGCAGCAGTTCGGGAATCTTGACGCCATGCACGTCATCGCCCCACAAGAGCGAGCGCATCTCTTCGAAGATGTAGATCAGGCCGAAAGTCAGCAGCACCTGGTCGAGATGATCACGCTGGTAGAAATACCGGAACAGCAGGCGTTCGAGCACCAGGCCGAACACCACCGCCAGCGCCGTGCCGCCGATGATGGCCAAGGTCAGGCTGCCCCATGCGCCGCTGATGGTATAGGCCAGGTAGGCGCCGAGCATGTAGAAGCTGCCATGGGCCAGGTTCACCACGCCCATGATGCCGAAGATCAGCGTCAGGCCGGCGGCCAGCATGAACAGCAGCAGGCCGTACTGCACGCTGTTGAGCAGCTGGATCAGAAAGGTCGGGAAATCCATGGGTTAAGTTAGCAAAAAAAACGGGAGGTGAGCCCTCCCGTGTTGGCACCTGGACGGCGTATCAGCCCATTTTGCATCCGACGCCGGAGTCGTCGAGCTGCTTGGCTGCCACGCTCAGCACCTTGTTCTCGCCATTGACCACCTGGCGCAGGTAGATGTCCTGGATCGGGTTGTGCTGCTTGCTCATCTTCCATTTGCCGCGCGGGCTGTCGATGCTGGCGTTCTCCATGGCCGCATACAAGGCCTTCTTGTTCGACAGGTCCCCCTTGACGGCGTTGGCGCCAGCGATCAGCAGCTGGCCGGAGTCGTAACCCTGCACGGCGTAAACATCGGGCTGGAGTTTGTAGCTCTTGGCATACGCCAGGCGGAAGGCCTTGTTGCGCGGGTTGTCCAGACCGTCGGCGTAATGCAGCGTCGTCACGACGCCATCGGCGGCACCGCCAGCGGCCTCGATGACGCCTTCGGTCAGAAAGCCCGAGCCATACAGCGGAATCTTGCCCTTGAGGCCGGCTGCGGCGTAGTCCTTCATGAACTTGACCGCACCGCCGCCGGCAAAGAAGCAGGCCACCGCGTCTGGGTTCAGCGCCGCGATCTCGGTCAGCTGGGCCTGGAACTCGACGTTCGGGAACGGAACGGAAATTTCCTTGATGATGGTGCCGCCAGCCTTCAGGAAACCTTCCTTGAAGCCAAGGAAGGCCTCGTCTCCAGCGGAGTATTTCCAGGTGATCCAGACTGCCTTCTTGTGGCCCCTGGCCACCATCGGCGCACCCAGGGCGCGGGTGGGCTGCGAATTGCTGAACGAAGCCCGGAACACGTTGGGTGCACACAGCGCGCCGGTTGCGGCGAGCACGCCGGCATTGGGGATGATGCTCAGCACGCCGGTATCGCGCGCAACTTTCTGGATGCCCATCTGCACACCCGAGTGCACGGTACCGACCAGCACATCGACTTTGTCGCGCAGCACCAGCTTGTTGGCGTTCTCCACGCCTTTTGGTGGATCGGACTCGTCGTCGACCTTGAAGAACTCGATGTCGCGCCCGCCCAGCTTGCCCCCTTGTTCGTCGATCGCCAGGCGAAAGCCGTTCTCGATCGCCACGCCGAGCTGGGCAAAGGTGCCGGTATACGGCAGCATCAGTCCGACGCGGATCTTGTTGCCCTGGGCCGAGGACAGGCGGGGCAGCAACAGGCCTGAGGACGCGGCTCCTATCAGTGCGGCGCTGCGGGTGAGTACCAGACGGCGTGAGGTCATGCGAATCTCCTTGGAAGTTTTGACGGGCGGCGCTCGGGGGCCGATGTTGACGTTTTCATGGTAACCAGACGACGCTCGGCGGCAATAGAGGATTACCCGAGCTTTAGGGTGGAATAATTTAACTGTAAAGCTTTTTGGTCTGATCGACCAGACCGCAGCCACATCAGCTGACCGGCTTGCTGCGGGATCGGTGCTTGCGGCGGGTGTCCAGGTGCCAGGCCAGGAACGGCAGCATCAGCATCGATCCAGGAACCACCCATATCAGCAGGTAGGGGCTGACCGATGAGAGCGAGCGCAGCGTCTGGCGCAACTGCAGGCGGTCCTCCGGTGTCCAGCTTCCGCCATTGCGCTGTTTCATCAGCAGCGGGACTGCGCCGCGGATCTGCGCCAGTTCCACCCGCAATCGGCTCTTTTCGCGGCTATTTCCGGCCACCATCGATGAGAACCATACCGGTGCCGCCGGCATCCGGGCCTGAAAGGTCTGGGTGTTGTCCGGATCGAAAGTCGTCGGCTTGCCGGGGTCCGGCGTCGGTTCCGATTCGGCTGCGGGTTTCATGTTGGCATTATGGCCGAGCCGATGATCGGCACACGCCTGCAAAGGGCCAATGCGGCGGATGCTTGAGGCCGATCAATTTTCGGCCAGCAGGCGGTCGGCGGGGTACGGTTGGAGGAATTGCATGGCCTGGTGCGCCGGCACGTCGAGCCAGTCTTGCTGCCCCGCCTCGGGCAGGATCACGACCATACGTTTTTCTTCGCCAGGCCGGTGCATGTTGCGCATCAGGGGGTGGGAGTCGGCATTGATCGTGAGCATCGTGAAACTCCATACGGGTTCACCTTCGGGCGGGCGCCACCAGGACCAGAGCCCGGCGATACCCATGGGTTCGCCATCGGCGCGGCGGATGCGTGTGGCTACGGCCTTGCCCGAGCGCCAGTCCGGCTCATAGATCGCGTCGGCCGCAATGATGCAGTGTTGCGCGCGGCGCCAGGCGTCGCGAAAGCTGGGCTTTTCATGGACGGTTTCACTGCGGGCGTTGAAGGTGCTGCGCGCCAGCTTGCCGTCCTTCGCCCAGTGCGGCAGCAGGCCGAACAGGCCGGCCACGGCTTCCATCGGTCCGACGGCATCGTCGCCACTGTCGCATTCCTGGGGCCGGCGAACCATTACGCCGGTGTAACCCGGCCACATGTCGTACTTGCCTTGCGGGTCGGGCGGATACACCCCGAACAGACGGAAGAATCGCTCGCGCTCCTGAATGGCCTGGTAGTGGCTGCACATGCATTGAAAGTATACGGACGCAGTGTGCAGCGGCGCGATGGCCGCGCATGGTCAGCGGCGCGAGGCCAGCACCATCTGCGCCGCAGCCAGGTCTTCCAGTGCTGTGCCGACCGACTTGAACAAGGTGATGTCCTGGTCGGACACGCGACCGGCGACTTCATTGCGCACCAGTTGTGCCAGTTCACCCAGCACATGTTCACGCCCGATGACGCCACGCTGCATGGGCTGCACCAGGTCGCCGGCCTCGGCCAAGGCGCCGGCAAAGGTGTCGACGAATACGCGCGCGCAAGTGACCGCCGCATCGTCGGTCTCGCGCATGTCGGGCTTGAAGGCGCCGACCAGGTCCAGATGGGTGCCGGGTTGGAGCCAGGCGCCGTGCACGATGGCAACGGTCGACGTGGTTGCGCAGCACACAATGTCGGCCGTCTGCACACCACGCTGCAGGTCGTTGCAGGCGTGCGCTGGCAGGCCTTCGTCGGACAGTGTGCGGGCCAACGTGGCGCGGGCCTGCGGGTCGCGCCCCCAGATGGCGACGGCGGTCAACGCCGGGCGCAGCGCGTGGTGGGAACGCGCCATCCATCCGGCCAGCTGGCCCGTGCCCACGATCAACAAGCGGCTGGAATCGCTGCGCGCGAGATGGCGCGCGGCCAAGGCCGAGGCGGCGGCGGTGCGGCGCAGCGTCAGCGCCTCGCCATCGAGCATGGCCAGCATGCGGCCGGTGCTGCGCTCGAACAGCAGATAACTCGCCTGTACGGTGGCCACTGCGCGTGCGGCATTGCCCGGCATCACCGTGACGAGTTTCACGCCCAGCGCCGCGTCGGACCAGGCCGGCATCAACAGCAAGGCGTCGGGGCCGCCCAGTGCGTGGGCGTGACGCACGGGTACGTGTGCCCCTTGCGCGAATGCTTCGGACAGCTGCTGCACCAGCGCCTGCCAGGGCAGTGCCGTATGCACCTGGCTCGCGTCGAAAACCTGGATCGGGGAATTTGTGTCGCTCATCGTGGCTGCGCCAATTGTGTGGGGGCGGGTTGCCGCGGCCCGGTCAATAGTGGGGCGGCAATTCGTCGTGCAGGCTGCGGGCGCTGTGGCCACCGGTGCTGGCCGACTGCTCGCGCAGGCTCTGCAGTTCCCGCGTGAGGTGATCGATCTGCTGCTGTTGCCGGTACAAGGTCTGGTTGATCTCGTCCAGCAGGTCGTCGGTGAAGCTGGCCTTGATCTCCAGATCGGTCAGGCGCTTGTCAATGTGTTCGGCGTGGTCCATGGGGCTATTGGACATCACATCGTGGGCACCTGGCCGGTGCCGGCCATTGACCGCGCACACGGACCGTCTGGCGCGCGGATCAGGGCTCGCAGTCCTTGAACTCGCGTTGCCGGCACTGCAGCGCCAGGGTCCGGGCCTGCGCCTGTTGCTCCGGGCTGAGCGCCCGTGCCAGGATGGCGCGATTCTTCGCGGCCCCGCCCACGCCGGCTTCGGCGCTGAGTGTGAACCACATGGTGGCACGGACCCGGTCGCGTTGCACCCCCAGCCCTTCGAAGTACATGCCGCCGAGGTTGAACTGTGCACCGCCATGCCCTTGCGCCGCGGCCAGCCGGTACCAGCGCACAGCATGTGCCGAATCCTTTTCCACGCCTTGGCCGAAGTCGTACTTGACGCCCAGATTGAACTGCGCGACCGGGTGGCCTTGTTGTGCCAAGGCCAACAAGGTATTGAGGTCCGTTACATCCAGCGGCGCCGGTGCCTCGCTTGCGGGAACCGATGGGGCCGTATCCTGCCCATGTGCCGGCCATGCCCATCCCAGGGCTGCGGTCAGCAGCAAGGCACAACCGGCGCCGCGCACCGTGCCGGCCTCACCTTGCATCGGGCATGACGCCGGTGGCTGCAGCCGATCAGCCCCGGCCACGCAAACCCCCGTACAGCCGCGCCACCATCCAGCCCAGCGGCAAGCCCAGGGCGTCGGCCAGCAGGTCGGCCCATTCGGCTCTGCGGTAGCCGGTGAACGACTGCAACACCTCGATCAGGCCACCGTAGGCGAGCAGGCCAACCAGCACAACGCCGATGTGGGCGGGGTAGGCGCGACAGCCCAGCATTGCGAGCAAGGCGAAGGCGGCCAAGTGATTGGCCTTGTCCCAGCCCAGCGAAGGGGCGTCGGGCCCAAGTGGCAACAAGGACAACACCATCACGATCACGGCGGTGACGGCGAACAGCCAGCGCAGGGCGCGTTCATTGCCAGTGGAGGCGATTGCCGTTTTGATTTCTGTCATGGCACATAGCGAGGTTGAAATGGGAATCGGCGCCCTGCAGGGCCGGCTGGCTTGCCCGGAATCAGGAACAATTTCGCCAATGCGCAATTTGATCGGCCTTGCAAGCGGGTCGCGCCGGCACTTGCGCGATAGTATCGGTCAACCCTCCGACTTCGAAAGGACAGGCTTGAATTCCACCGCATCGATCGCGCTGTCCGGCATGCAGGCGGCCCAGACCCAGTTGCGCGCATCTGCGCACAATGTGGCGAACCTTGCGACCGACGGGTTTCGCCGCCAGGCAGTCCGGCAGACGCCGCGGTCCGGTGGCGGTGTGTCGACGGAGATCCACCGCGCCGACTCGCCGGGCGAGGATTTGGTCAGGGACGTGGTCGCCCAACTCGCGGCCAAGAACGCGTTTTTGGCCAATCTGGCGGTGTTCAAAACCAGCGCCAAAATGGCCGGCGTGCTGCTCGACGAGCGCGCCTGATCGTCGGCGGCTCCGCCCGCGTGCGCGGCGGCGGCGCGCTTTGGCAACACTGTCGATCGACACGGGTCTGCCCTGGGTCAAGATGCACCGGCCATGCATGGTGTCCCATCGCAGCAGTGCGACACGCCTTTCGTGTGGCCATGTCAATGCGCGATCTCGATGGACAGGTGGATACGAAATCTGAACAAGGCGTTGCTGTTGCTGGCGCTGTCTGCAGGCCCGGCGTGGGCCGACTGGCTCAAGGTGGCCAGCACCGAGCATGACGACTTCTATCTGAGCACGGAGCAGTCGGAGAAGTACGGCGCCAACATCACCGTCTGGGTGTTGCGTGACCATCTCGCGGTGCGGTATGGCAAGAATGGCGCCTATCAGTCGTCCAAGGATCAGATGGAGGTCGACTGCAGACAGCGCAGGATTCGCCTGTTGTATTCGTCAGACCATCCGAAAGCCATGGGCGAGGGGCGGTTCATTGACTCCAATCACGGGCCGATGAGCTGGAACGACGTCGATCTGATGGAACGCTGCGCCGCTCACGCGGACGCGGTTCACGGAGCGGCCGTCAGTCGGCCTTGGCGGGGGCGACCCCGCTGACCGCCGACTCGAGCTTCATGGCCGCAGCGTAGCGATCCGCACTTTCCTCGTATTGGGCATGGTCAGGAACCAGCCCGGACAGGCGGGTGTAGATGGCAAACAGTTTGTCCGGTGCGGTTTCAGTCAAGGTCTGGGCGACCAGGGCGCGGATTTCCAGTTCGGAGTCGATCAAGGCCAGCATCTGCGTGATCCGTGGATCGTTCAGTGACTGGAAACGCGCCAACTCGTCCCTTGCCTGCGTGAGTTGCTGCTGCTCGATGCGCCGCACCGTGCGGTCGGCCAGCATCGCGCGTACCCGGTCGACCTCGGCGGTGATTTTTACTTGCAGCTCGGAGGCCAGCGCATTTTGCTGTTCCAGCTCGGCCATCATGCGCAGATTGCGATCCTGCCTGTCAAAGTGGGCGTGGACAAACACCACCAGCATCAAGGCCGTCACGGTGGCAAAGCCCAGCGCGGTGGCCTCCATGCCGCGGGTGCCGGCGGACACCCGGTGGCGATTCCACTGCCGAAGCAGCATGCGCGAAGCGAGCAGCGCCGCGACGAGGATCACGCTGCATGCCACCAGGCTCAGCGGCGATTCGAGAAACGATGAGAAATCGTAGTCAGTCAAGAAAGCCTCCGGCATGCTGGTGTTCGGTCGGACCTGTTGTGAATGGTTGAGCGCCGATCCTAACCGTTGCCAGAATACCAAGCTGACAGTTGGCGCCTGACGGATTTGTCAGGTGCGGCGCAGCGCGAGGGCAGGTCGGTGCCGTGACCCACCAGGCAAATGTTGACTGGACGGCTGCAGCGACCTGCAAGAGAAATGAAATCGGCAAGTTGCCGCCCCTTTCAGATGTATGGCTCTATTTCGTGTCGTCCACCCGCAGAGCGCACCAAATCAAGGGTTTACGGGGAGTGCCCGTTTTGCTTGTCCTGCCCGTGCGGGCGCGTGGGTCAAGTCCGTAAGCCTCAAGTCCGTAAGCTTCGAGTCAGTTTTTGCGATCATGCTGCACCGCAATATGAAAATCGCACCTAATTTGCAGCTGGGCCTGGACGATCTGCTCGCTGATATGCGCAACAGCCGAAAAAGCGGCGATCTGGGGCGCTTGGCATTCGTCGCCTATTGCGAGGTGCGGCGTTGGGCCCGTACGGCGGGCGAGGTCGAATTGGAGGATCGTTCGTCCAGGGTGATCACTGGCAGTCCGCATGACAGCCGTGAAGCCTTTCTTGCACAAATTGACGACCTGATCCAGGCACTCGAGTTGCGGCGCTTCGACTTCGACGCCACAGCCCCTGCCGGGCTGGACTACCAGCTCAGCGTCTCCTGACCGACTTGCCGGGCGGATGATTCGGCACCTGCCGGACCAGGGCGGGTTCGCACCCGGCAACGGCGTCCAAGCGCCCGATCTGGAACCAGGTCCGCGCATTAAATCCTGAATAACCATTGATGGATGTCAAGAACTGGCAATGGGTTTTGTGTTTACTTCTGAAATTTCAGACAATACTGAAAATTCAGAAAAGCGCGAAATATGAACCTCCCACCATTGACGCAAAAGTTTGTCCTGCATTTCGGCGAAATGGGCAGCCGCTGGGGAATCAACCGCACAGTCGGCCAGATCTACGCTCTGCTGTACGTGTCCTCCCAGCCGCTGAACGCCGATGAGTTGGGCGAGGCCCTGGGTTTTTCGCGCTCCAATGTCAGCATGGGCCTCAAGGAGTTGCAGTCCTGGGGACTGGTGCGCCTGATTCACCAACCCAATGACCGGCGCGAATACTTTCAGGCGCCGCAGGACGTCTGGGTGATCTTCCGGACGCTGGCGGCGGAACGGCGCAAGCGGGAAATCGACCCCACCCTGTCGATGCTGCGCGACGCGCTGATGGAGCAACCCAGCGGGGCCGACGACATCCATGCGCAGGAGCGCATGCGCCAGATGCATTCCTTCATCGAGTTGATGACCGACTGGCTCGACGATGTGCAGAAAATGGATTCCGAAACCCTGGCCAGCCTGATGAAGATGGGTGCCAAGGTGCAGAAGCTGCTGGAGATGAAAGACCGCGTCAAACAGGTGTTCTCGCCATCGGCCAAACCCGCTCTGGTGGTCGAGCCGGACAGCCGGGTACATGATGGCTTGCCTGATGATGGACCTGGCGAGCCGGTCTCTGGAGGTAAGGCATCATGAGCAGCCTGGACCCGTTCCTGCTGGCGCGCATGCAATTTGCGGCCAACATCACGTTTCACATCCTGTTCCCGACCATCAGCATTTCGCTGGGGTGGGCCTTGCTGTTCTTCAAGAAGCGATTCGTCGCAACCGGTCAGAGCCACTGGATGGACGCATACCAGTTCTGGGTCAAGGTGTTTGCGTTGACCTTCGCGCTGGGGGTGGTCAGTGGCGTCACGATGAGTTTCCAGTTCGGCACCAACTGGCCGGGCTTCATGAACACCGTGGGCAACGTGGCCGGGCCCTTGCTGGCCTACGAGGTGCTGACCGCATTTTTCCTGGAGGCAACGATGCTGGGCATCATGTTGTTTGGGCGCGGCCGGGTCAGCGAAAGGGTGCACACAATGGCGACCTGGCTGGTGGCGATCGGCACGACGATGTCTGCCTTCTGGATTCTGGCGCTGAATTCGTGGATGCATACACCGGCCGGTTTCGAGATGATCGACGGCCAGGCCCATGTCACAAGCTGGATGCAGGTGATCTTCAATCCGTCGTTCCCCTATCGCCTGACCCATATGCTGATCGCATCCGGTCTCACGGTGTCGTTCCTGCTGGCCGGTATCAGCGCCTACCGCTGGCTCCGGGCCGACCGGGGTGCGGACGTGCGCGCGACCATGAAGGTGGGGGTTTACGCGGCCGCGCTGCTGATTCCACTGCAGATCTTCGTGGGTGACCTGCATGGCCTGAACACACTGGAGCACCAGCCGGCCAAGCTGGCGGCGATGGAGGGCATCTGGGAGACGCAAAAAGGCGCGCCGGCCGTTCTGTTCGCCCTGCCGGACCAGGCCACGCAATCGAACCGGTACGAAATCGCGATTCCGAAGCTGGCGTCGTTGTACCTGACCCATGACTGGAATGGCGAGGTCAAGGGCATCAAGGACTTTGGCGACCTGCATCCGCCGGTGGCGCCGGTATTCTGGGCCTTTCGCATCATGGTTGGTGTGGGTCTGTTGATGCTGACCGTGAGCTGGTACAGCGCCTGGCGCCTGCGCCGTGACAACGAGATCCGGCCCTGGCTGGCCCGGGTGCTGGTGGCCATGACGTTTGCCGGCTGGGTGGCCCTGGTCGCCGGCTGGTATGTGACCGAGATCGGCCGCCAGCCATGGCTGGTGTCCGGCGTGTTGACCGCCGCGCAGGCGGCGTCGACGGTACCTGCCGCCCATATTGCGCTAACCCTGAGCCTTTACCTGGTGTTGTACCTGGCGCTGCTGGTGGCCTATGTGCGGGTAGTGTTCTACTTGGCGCGCAAGGCCGGTGATAAATCGAAGCCTCCGGAGATGTCGATGGCGGTACCCACCGGTTTTGCCCATGTTGGAGGAGCCGCATGATGGACCTGATACCCGATCTGACGCAGCCTGCAGGATGGCTGCCTCTGGCGTTTGCCGCTGTGATGGGATTTTCGATGCTGGTTTACGTGGTGCTCGACGGCTATGACCTGGGTGTGGGTGTGTTGTTGCGTCGCGCGGACGACGGCGTGCAAAAGGACACGATGATCGCCAGCATCGGCCCGTTCTGGGACGCCAACGAGACGTGGCTGGTGCTGGGTGTGGGCGTGTTGCTGGTGGCGTTTCCGCAGGCCAATGGTGTGATCATGGGGCACTTGTACCTGCCGGTCACCCTGATGCTGATGGCCTTGATCCTGCGAGGCGTGGCCTTCGATTTTCGGGTCAAGGCGCAAGCCAGCCAGAAGCACTGGTGGGACCGGGCGTTTTATGCTGGCTCGCTGCTGACCGGCTGGTCGCAGGGCTTCATGCTGGGTGGCCTGGTCACCGGTTTCCAGAATGACCTGTGGAGCCATTTGTTCAGCGCGATGATTGGCTTGTGCCTGGTCGCAGCGTATTGCCTGCTGGGTGCGGGCTGGCTGATCATGAAGACTGAAGGGGCGTTGCAGCTCAAGGCCGTGCGCTGGGCCTGGGCCAGCATGTGGCTGACGGCACTGGGTATTGCTGCGATCTCGGTTGTCACGCCCTGGGTCAGCGCGCGCATTTTTGATAAGTGGTTCAGCTTTCCGAACATGGTGACCTTGTTGCCGATTCCGTTGATGACACTGGTGTTGTTCGTGTTGATCGCGCGCAGCCTGCACCGGTTGCCGACGCGGCTGGCGCAGAGCAACCAGTACGGCATCGCGGTGCCGTTTGCCGGCACCATCGGCATCATGCTGCTGGCGTTCTACGGGTTGGCCTACAGCCTTTTTCCGTGGCTGGTGATCGACAAGATCACGATCTGGCAATCGGCCAGCGCGCCCGAGGCGCTGATGGTCATCTTTTACGGCGTGGCCGTGGTGTTGCCGGTGATCATTGCCTACACGGTGTTTGCCTATCGGGTGTTCTGGGGCAAGTCGACCACGCTGTCGTACTGACGGCGTCCATCGGGCGTGGTGTGTTTCGTTTGGTGCGTCAGCAATGGCATACAGGCCGGGCTGTCATTTGCCGCCAGCCTTACATCCAGGCCCAGAGCGCGGCGAACAGCTTACGCCCCGGCAAGGTGTCGGCAAGCCGCCACAGTCGACCGTTGGGCACGGGTGGGTAGTAGCTGTGTTTCATACGGCGCTCCCTCCCACTGGCGCCGGAATACCCTGGCGCAGCCATTCCACGACGGCGATCTCGGGCTCGCTTTGTCGCCAGCGCCCTTCCGACCAGAGGTCGCGGGCGACCTCGTCGCGTTGTTCCCGCGCCAGCCTAGGCCATTGGGCGTGGAGTCGGGCAGAGCAGCGGGCGATCCATTCGATATAGTCCATTTTTCGTCTCCAGAAGTGCATTGGCTGTTGTTTCATACAGTATATGCAAACCACTGTGCAAATCAACAGTTTTTTCAGGAGATCCATGGAAAAGCGAACCGCCATTAGCGGACGTGGCCGCCACACCACGGTGCCCTGCCGGGGGCGGGTGATCAGGCTGCCCGCGCTGCGGATCAGGGTGGAACTGGCGTGTGGCCGCACGGCTCCCAGGGGAGTACCGGGCAACCGCAATGCGGCACGTCCAATGCGGGCTGCTTGCGCGGCGTAGGCGAGGGTGTTTTGCGCACGGCCGCAGCAGTGCTTGCCCCGCTGGCCGCGCCGCCGTCCATAGCCGCCTTCAGATCGGGGATCCAGCGCTGGAACGGGGTCAGGTCCGCCACGTCGTTGATGTACCAGACCTTTTTGGCCGGATCCCAGCGGGCGCCCAAGGCTTTGACGGCGTCTTTTTCGGCGAATGGGGTGACGAGGTTGATTCTCATGCAGCGCATTATCCGTTTGCGCCAGCCGTCAGCCGTCAGCCGTCAGCCGCCAGCCGCGGTCAGAGTCCTGTGCGTCGTAAGTGCGGCAACACCGCTTCCTTCCCGATGCCTTTCAGTGTCGCAACCGCGGATGCCGCCCGCCCAGGGCGTCGTAGCAATAGGCGTCCAGGCAATGGGTGATCAAGCGCGGGGCGCGAAAGACTGGCTGCGTGTCGTGGATGATGACCCGGGTCGCACCTGCGCGGGCCTGTTCGATCTCGCCTGCCTTGGCGCTTCCATAACAGGCAATGTTCACCTCCCGTTCCGCAATTTCAACCCGCGTGGGATCGGCGGTGAAACTGCTGGCCGTGGTGTCGGCATTACGCCGGGCCCGGTCGCATTCCGTCGCATTGGCCACGAACGGGGGCGCGGTGGCAGGGGTTGGCGATTCTGGCAGCTTCTGTGCGGTTCGGGCCGGCGCAAGCGGCGGCTGATGTGGCTTTGCCAGGGGGATGGCAGGCAAGGTATTGACGTCCAGGTTTGTCAGACGGGTGGCGTGGCGCCCGCATGGTTCGTCGGCATAGACGGTCTTGCCGTCCGTCTCTGCGCATTTGTAGACATCGGCCAGCGCGCTTGCGCAGAACGTGGACACGAGCAGCAAGAACCCGATGGTCATTTTCATACGGCACCCCTGATGAAATCATCTTTCAGGGATGTGTCGACCGAAGTCGCAACCAACTTACAGGGATGTGTCGACCGAAGTTGTCGCGGCTTGTATCAGCGCCTTGCCAGGGTTCGAACCGTCAAGCCGCCAGGTTGCACTCGCGGCGCAGCAGCGCGAGCGCGTCCTGGGTGGCCTGCGGCAGGTCGCTTCGCAGCGTGGGTTCGGCTTCCTCTGCGAAATCGTTCCACAACTGGAGATAGTCGTCCTGCAATGCGTGTGGCGCATGCTCGCGGATCAGCTGGCGCGGCAGTTCGCGGTCGATGCCGGATTTGCGGATCTTGCGAATCAGGCTGTTTGCCGAACTGTTCGTGAGCAAGCTGGCGTGGCTGCTGCCAGCGGCAATGCGCAGGAACAGCGTCAACAGCGAGCTCTCGTCATCGTGGCCGCCGGTGGCCTTGTCCCAGACGGCGGAGTTCTGCCGCTCAAAATGCTCGACCTCGGCCAGCGCATCTTCGCGCCAGAAATAGCGCCCGACGAAGGCGGGTGTCTGGGTAAGCAGCCGGCGCACAGGCAAGGCAGGGTCGAGCAGCCTGGGCAGATCGGCCATCAGCGATACGCGCGTCGACTCTACGACCCGTAGCCATTCGGTTGGCAGGTCCTTGGGCAGTGGGATGGTGACTGTCTTGCCTTCGGCGATCGATGATGGCGTGAATTTTTTGCGCAATGCGGCCAGCCACTTTTCCAGTGTGGGCCAGTCCGGCAAGCTGCGGCGGTGGCCCAGCTGCGCCAGCAAGGCCGTGCGGATGACGGCTTCGGCATCGACACCGGCATCCGCGAGTTCTTCTTCATCGAGTCCGAGATGGCCAGCCAGCCAGGTGGCCGCGCCGATCAGCAGGGCGGTCTGGTCACGCCGGGTCTTTTCGGCACGGTAGTCGGCCAGGCTGCGCAGCGACCACTTGGCCAGAAGCGGGATGTGTTCGTCCCGAAAACCCGCGCCGTCCTGCATGCCGAAATGGCTGCTTTGGGGCATCGCGATCAAGGCCTTGAGCATGTCCGATCCGCCCTTGGATCGCGACAGCAGCGAATGCTCGCACAAGGCTTGCGCGCTGCGGCCCAGGTCGCCGTCGTTCGACTCTTCCAGGTACAGGCTGATCAGGTTGACTATGCGGTCTTTGGCGAGTTCCAGATCCGGACGCAGGAACTCGGTGCCGAAGTAGCGCGCAATCTGCACCATGCCCTTGGGCGCTTCCTGGCGCATGCCATCGAGACGCTCGGCTGCAATGATTCCGTGTTGAATGCCATGCTGCAGCGCCTTCTCGAAGAAGGGCCGATGGTCGAACACCGCGACGGTCTGCGCGGTGGCTTGCGGCTGGCTCTGCATGGCTATGGGTTGCGTCTCTCAGCGGGAAACAGGCGACGCTGGCGCGTTCAGATGGCGGACTCTTCGTCGTCGTCGCGTGCCGCCGGTGTGCTGCCGCCGCGGTCGGTATCGCCGGTCTCGACCTTGCCGTCGTCCTCTTGCAGTTCTTCCTCTGCATCCAGACCCAGGTCGAATGCCCTTGCCTTGGCGCGCATCACCAGCAGCATTTCCATGAAGAGGTCGGGGCACTCATAACGCATCAGCCAGGCCAGTTCCATCCAGTCCTGGTCGGCCACCTCGTCCAGCTCGATGCGGGGCTTGGCGTAGGCCGATGCGTACAACGCTGTCTCCGACAGCATCTCGCCGTCTTCCTCGACCGTGTCGAAGGTGCCGGTGCGGGCGAACGCCTCGATGCGGCCCCACTTGTCGGTGAAATAGTTGGCCACGGCCTCGCTGCCACCTTCCAGATCGCCAATCGCGGTCAGAAACTCGACCGGGTTGGCTCCGTCGCGGAACAGCACCGAGTTGACCATGCCGCGCAGATGCATGTGCGTGAGGTCCTTGTACTGTTTCTCGATCACCATGGCGCGCGCAAACTGCGACGGCGTGACCAGCAGGTTGATGATCGATTCTTTGGACTGGTCGTACTCGCGGATCACAGCCAGGATGTCCTTGGGTTCGAGCTGCTCCAGCACCACCATCAGGGCGCCGTCGCCGTCGGTATCGGCCAGTTCGGTCAGGGCCGATTCGGCACCGGTGATGTCGCCCGCGGCAATCAGGCTGCGGGTTTTTTCTATCAGGGCAAGGTGGTTCATGGTGCTCAGTCTTTGCGGTCGAATCCCTGCTCGGCCATCCAGTCAGCACCGGCCGCCTCGCGGTCTTCGGCGGAGCCTGTGCGCACGTCGTCGTCGGCCGACAGGTAGTCAGGACCGTCGCTGTGCGCGTCGTCGTTTTCGTCATGCGTGTCTGCTTGCGGCGCGGCACCTGCAGCGCCAGACATTCCGAGCATGAACTCGGCGGCCGCCGCCACGGTCATGAACCAGTCGCCAGCCGCTTGTTCACGAATGGTGCGCACCAGAGGCTGGGCCCATGCTGCCACCGTCACGGCATTGCCAAGGCTGTCCCATTCAGGCAGGTCTTCGGGCTCGCAGCCCAGCACCTGGTGCATGGCCGATGGCGTGTTGAAGACAAAGGCCTTGTGCAGCACCACGGCCACCATCTCGGGGCTGAGTTCGAGCATGCGCACCAGAAACTCCAGCTCGCTACGCCGTTGCGTCAGCCGTTGCTGCAGCACGAAAGTGCCGTCCGTATCGTGGCTCATGTCATCGATCTCGGCCACATAGGCCGAGCGCAATTGATGGAAAAATGGTGACAGGTGCATAGGTTCGGTGGGTTCAGATCAGTCGGTTGAAATAAGCCGACCAGATTTCGCCGGCAGTTTCGAGCGGGTTGTCCAGCAGATTGCGTTTGCGGTTGTTGTCGTAGGCTGTGCGTTTGGTGTCGTCCGCCAGCACGTCGTAGGCCTCCTGCACCGAGCGAAAGCGCGCGGCGCTACCCTCTGCCGCGCTGCGGTCAGGGTGGTGCAAGCCCGCCTGCTGGCGAAACGCCTTCTTGATCTCAGCAAGCGTGGCCGCACTGCTGACTCCCAGGGCAGCGTAATGGTCTTTCAAGCAGAATTCTCTGGTGCCGCAAGTTCCGAACCAAGTGCCGTCAAGGGCACGGGGTCGGGGTGTTTGCGCGGGCGGTTGGTACGCGGTGGTGTTGCAGGCCTGGCTCATTGGCCCTGAGCTGCGCAAGGTGGGCGATTATATTCCTTTTGGATCAATTGCTTAGCGTGCTTCTCCAAGAGCCGGATCGGGCTCCGACCGGGTCAGGATCCGGGCCCGGTTCGCGGTTCGCGGCTGCGCCCTACAAGGGTTTGAGCACAAAGCCGATGACCAGCCCCTTGTCCGTGACGGTGATGCTGTGCGGCTGCATACCGAGGTTGTCGGCCATGGCGAGGTCTTGCGGGCGCAACTGGTGCAGCACCACCTCCTGCAATGCCTGCCTGGCAATGGCGGGTCCATAGAGGCTCAACAATTCGGACGCCTGTGGCGGCAATTGCGAAATCTGCAGGTTTTGAAATTTCAACTGGTAGGCGCGAATGGTGTGGTCACTGGGCTCATAACGCAGGGCAAAGTCCACGTCAAATGTGCCTGAGTGACTGCGACGCAACGCGGGACCGGCCGCTTCAACCGACATCCTGGCGCTCACCCGGTTTTGCCTGGGCAAAAGGCTTAGCTGCGGCGCCTGCAGGTCCAGATCCAACATCCCCGCAATCGGGTAGCGCAGTGGAAATCGCTGCGCGAGTTCTTGCCGCAGTTGCTTCTCCGATACGGTGAAGCTGGGCTGAGCCTGGACAGGCTGCATGGCGGCCAGCACCCATGCTGCGACGGCCAGTGCGCGAATCAGGCATCGGTACGAAGAGACAGCAATCTGGAAAAAAGCACGGAACAGTCTGCTGCACCGGATACGGGTGGCGCAGTTGGACGAAATCAAATTGAATGAAAGAAGCATGCGGTGTGATCGGTCAAGATGGATTCGTAAACGTGAGTTGGCCAGCATGGGTTGGCATACGTTACTCGCTTGCCGCGGCTAGCCTTTCGGCCAATGTGGCGGATGACAACTCACCGATACGTGTACTGACCAGCCGACCCTTGGCGTCGAAAAACAGCGTCATGGGCAGCGCGCTTTGCTTGAAGGCGGCGCCGGCGGTTCTGGTCGGGTCCAGCAGCACGTTGCCCAAGGCCAGGTTACGCGCCTGTAACCATGGACCGACCTTGTCGGGCGATTCGCCCTGATTCAGGAATACGAAGTTCACGCCCGGTTGGTTGGCCTGCGCATTTTGCAGCACCGGCATTTCGCGAACACACGGTGGGCACCAGGTAGCCCACAGATTCACAACGGTGGGCTTGCCCTTGAATTCGGCGAGCTGTACGGTCTGGCCTTCAAGCGACGGAAAGCCCAACGCAGGCATTTCCTGCCCGGTATCGGGTCGCAGCGACAACGTTATCGATCCGACCAGCCAGATGACTGAGCCGGTGAGCAAGGCGGCCTGCATCGGCTTGCGCAAGGCCGGGCGACGCCCGTACAGGTTTAGCGCGAACAGCCAGGCAGCGATGAATCCGGCCGCGGCGTTCCAGCCACCGTCCCGGATATCGAGCATGGACAGCGGCGACACCATATAGGCCGCGCGAAACTCCCAGACAAAGGCGAACCGGGCCACGACCAGGCCGACGAGCAAGGTCTTCCAGAGTACGGGCTCGACTGCGACGCCGGTGCTGCGGCCGCGGCGTGCGCCGACAACCATGCTCGTAGCCACCACCACGTACAAGAGCAGCAGGGCGTAAGGGATGGCCAATGGCCCGAGAATGAGTGCGTCGTTCAAGTGGGTTTGCGCAGCTTGGCGGCTTGGGATTCAATCGTTGGTTTCCACCATTATCAAGAGTACTTATGACAGCATTGGCCGAACTCATGGCGTTTCAGCGTGAAACCGGGGCATTGGAGCAGATCGCCGGCCGACTGGGCTGGGATCAGGAGACCGTGATGCCGCGGGGAGCTGCCGAGCAACGCGGCGAGGAGACTGCGGCAGTCGAAGGTCTGCTGCATGCCCGGCGCACCGACCCACGCGTCGCCGACTGGCTGGCGCAAGCCAAACCCGCCGATGCATCGGAGCAGCGTGTACTGGACCTGATCGCCCGCACTTTCAAGCGCAGTGCCTGCATCCCGGTGCGGCTGGCCACGGAAATTGCCCGTGTGACGTCGGTGGCGCAAGGCGTGTGGGCCGACGCCCGGTCGAACAATGACGTGGCGCGGTTTCTGCCCACATTGGAGCGGGTGCTGAGTCTCAAGCGCGAGGAGGGCAGTGCCCTGTCGGCCGGTGGACTCGGCTTGGACGCCTACGATGCGCTGCTGGACGGTTTCGAGCCGGGTGCCACTGCGGCAAGTATTGGTGCCATGTTCGATCGCATGCGTCCGCGCCTGGTGGCATTGCGCGAGCGCGTGCTGGGCGCCCCCAACCAACCCCAGACGTTGACAGGGCACTATCCCCAGGCCGCGCAACTTGCGCTGGTGCGTGAGGTGATGG